>Ga0172369_10000824_pt1 | contig 45831 bp, 43 predicted proteins | sample LakKiv25m_FD_114539 | JGI IMG/M metagenome (GOLD analysis project Ga0172369, IMG submission 114539) | Freshwater microbial communities from Kabuno Bay, South-Kivu, Congo - kab_022012_11.25m | ecosystem: Environmental > Aquatic > Freshwater > Lake | place: Democratic Republic of the Congo...
TTTAAATCCGGAAAACACGTTTGATATTTATAAATCGGTTGGAGAAAATTACGCTGAAATTATTTTAATCCCCCAGTTTCGTTCTGTGGTTCGCGGCGTTACGGCAAAGTTTGAGGCAAAAGCGTTGTACACTTCCGAACGCGAGGGACTTGCAAAAGAAATTGAAAATGAACTTGCCGGTCTTGTTGCTAAAAGAGGAATTACCGTCGAAAGTTCTCCTCTGCGCCAAATCGTTCTTCCGGCGGGATTAACAGCCTCAATAGAAGAGAAACTTAAAGCCGAACAGGAAAGCCAGCGGATGCAGTTTATTCTTTTAAAAGAAAAACAAGAAGCGGATAGAAAAAGAATTGAAGCGCAGGGTATTGCCGATTTCCAAAAAATTGTTTCAACAGGATTAAACGATCAACTGTTAAAATGGAAGGGAATTGAAGCAACTGAAAAATTAGCCGGTTCGAACAATTCTAAAATTGTTGTTATCGGTTCCGGCAAAGACGGCTTGCCGCTGATACTTGGTGGAAATTAGAGAGATTGTTTTTCTACAAAAAACGCTCCTTTATGGAGCGTTTTTCATTTTAAATTATACTTGCTTTCCATGTTTTTTCATAATGCTTTCCCATGTTGCAAGATCAAGTTGTTCGGATTCGTCGATTAACAGTACCGGAATGTCTTGTTCAATCCGGTAGCGCCTGCGTGTGGTTTTATCGGTAGAGACGAGAAAATCGCCGTCTAACACTAACTCGGCTTTCGTTTCAGGGCAGCATAAAATATCGAGCAATTCTTTACTGATCATAAATTCCTAATTTTTTTTCTTTAAAATAAAAACATTCCGTCTCGTTACCAACGGAATGTTTTTGAGGTCACTAATGAGTCCGCCAGGCGGCGGATTTTGAGGAGAGTTAAAAAATTAACGTGAGGCCGAATTTGTAAGAATCGGTTAACAATGGCGATTGTGTGTTAAACGGCCAATTCATTTTTTCTTTGCGCAATTCATAAATGCCGTACGAAAGTCCGTTCTTCAAAAGAAAATTGATAATTGGTGCCGCCGCCGGAGTAGAATCCATTATTTTGTCAATGAATTCATCAAGCATAGCTTGACCGGCAATTTCAATTATCGCACTGCCTGCCCATTTCCAGAACATCACTTTAGAATAAACTTCTGCGCGTTCGAACCCGGCACTTACAACCAACTGGGGAATAATTTGAATTTTCATTCCGCCTTCGGTTTTCTGTCCAAACTTGTAAGAATCGGTAAACAATCCAAGCATTGCGCTATCGGCAGGATTTGTTGCCAAAGTATTCAATTTAAGATTTGACCATGTGAGCGCGCTTCCGTTGTATAAAATAATTGCTGATTTTTGTCCCGGTTTGTAACCATACCCATGGTCCCAGCCAATACTAAAGCGCCAAATATCGCCATCATAATTAGCGGCATTGGTACTTTTTGAAAGCTTGTAGGAAAGATTGGTAAGGCCAAAATACTTGTCGCTGTATTTCATCAAACTTTCAGAACCGTTTACATTGTGTTCGCTGGTATAGCCGAGTTTTAGTTCTGCCATTTTGGCTTTATTAAATTTTCCGTTTAATAAATAGAACGAGCTGGCTGAGCTGCCGTAATTCATTTCAATGGTTGGATTTCCGTGGAGACTGAAATCCACGTTAAAGTTGTGAAAAGAATCTTCGTCGTCGAACCAATCATCGCCTTTATCTTGCGCTTTAACACCTACGGTGAGAACGAGAACCAACAACGAGATAAAAAATTTTCTTAGTAACGCAAAAGACATAGAGCCTCCGAATTATTTTTTTTCGAATTAAGCTAACAATCAAAATGCCAAAGTTTTTTCGCACGCAATGTTAGCATCTTTTTTCCTTTTTTGACTTTTTTCTTTGATGAATGGTTACATTCGGCCTATGAGAGTTCTTTTTGTCATTTTAATAGTGCAGCCAAGTTCTACAAAAATAGACAGTCTGGCCTTCCGCCGCATTGATTAAAATAATTCCGGGGAGCGTTTCATTCTGTTTTAGAGTGTTCCGAATATTTTTTATTTTTACAAATAATGATTTACACTTGCCTATGAAAGGGAGCACAACGTTAATGAATAAAATATTAAAAGAATTTAGAGAGTTTGTCTTACGGGGAAACGTCATTGATATGGCAATCGGTATTATCGTCGGAGCCTCATTCGGAAAAATAGTCAGTTCGCTGGTGAGCGATGTGCTGATGCCGCCGCTTGGGTTAATTTTAGGAAAAGTTGATTTCTCAAACATTTACATTAACCTTTCGGGGAAAAGTTACGAATCACTTTCTGCAGCGAAAGCTGCCGGAGCCGCAACAATTAACATCGGAGTGTTTTTAAACAACATTATCGACTTTACCATTATTGCCTTTGCTCTCTTTTTTACCATTAAGCAAATCAATATTCTGCGGAAACAAGCATCAAAAGAAGAAGCTGCCTCAAAACCCGAAGAACATACAAAGAAACAATGCCCTTATTGCTTTTTTGATATTCCGGTTGAAGCAAGTAAATGCGGGCATTGCAGTTCCGAATTAAAGATATAAAACGGAAACGAGGGGAAAAGTGAATTCTGTTTTTGTATTTCTCAAACGATGGCGTTTGTCTTTTCTTTTGATTCCTGCGTCAATTTATTTTCTTCTCCACCGCGGTGAATATACCCTGCTCGATAACTTCCATCTTATTGTGCATGAAGCCGGGCATCTCTTTTTCTCGTTCTTCGGAACGTTCGTACAGTTCCTCGGCGGCACGCTTATGCAATTAATCATTCCCCTTCTGTTTTTTATAATTTTTTTTAAGTCATTTCAAGTCAAGGGAATGCAGCTTGCGCTGTTTCTTTTGGGACATAGTCTCATCAACGTCAGTGTTTATGCGGCAGATGCACAATCACAACGCTTACCGCTGCTTGGCAACGGTAAACATGATTGGGCATATTTACTAAATGCTACAAATTTGCTTACCTTTGATAAGGAGATCGGATATTTCTTTGTGGGGCTGGCTGTTCTTGTTTTTCTTGCAGCCATTTTGCTACCCATACTCCGTATTAATGAATAACATTTGCACAAACTTTTAATATATCTTATGCATCGCTACTTTTTTCTTCTCATTCCCCTTTTATTTACCGTACAAATTTCTGCTCAAAAAGATACCGCCACCGCATATTTTTCAAACGGAGTAGTTGAATCAGTTATTCCCTTTGATAATGGACTGCGCGACGGTGTAGCAAAATTTTATTTTGAAAATGGAAATATAAAAGAACAACGCACTTATGTTGCCGGGCGAGTTGAAGGAGAAGTAAAACGTTTTTATGAAAACGGTAAACCGAAAGAGTTTTTTTCCATTCTCAACGGTAAGAGAGACGGTGCAACAACTACGTATGATTCTCTCGGAAATTATCTCGCCGACGTTTATTATTCTGAAGGAAAAATTCAGAAAGAGGACCAGCAAACCGATGAAGATGTTGTAGAAGAAAGAGATAGTACGGATGCTGAACAAAAAGATTCAACCATTGCCCAGACGCCTGCCGCGGTTTCATTTGTGCCATCATCAACGGAGAAAATTGAAACGAAACCAAAGCCGATTCCAAACGAAGTAACCGGTGATTCCTCCGTTTACCGCAACCCGGCAATATTCCCCGAGCCAGTAATGGGTTACAAATTATTTTACGAAAAAGTTGTTTATCCGAAAACCGCGAAGGAGAAAAAAGTCCAGGGAACCGTATTAATAAAGGCTCTTATTAATCAATACGGAGAAGTGGAAAAAGCCGAAATCGTAAAAGGAATAGGAATGGGATGCGAAGACGCGGCACAAATTGCCGTTGAGTACACAAAATTTTATCCCGGCATAGTTGACGGCAAACCGGTAAAAGTTGAAATGATTATTCCAATCGAGTTTAAGCCTTAGCTTTTTGCATGCTTCATTTCCGAAATGCGAACAATGGTATAAGCGATTAACGCAAAGATGAAAAAGACAAGCAGCATCCAGGCGATACTTTGCAGCGATTCAATAACGGTCCGGTAAATTTCCAAAACCCATCGCTCGGGAGTAAGAAGAAGCGGGGTACCTTTTTCCGTCGGGATATATTTTTCTAATTCCCACACTCTCACACCGCCTGAAATTCCAACCACATAAATCGCGAAGGTTAAATATTTCACCCAGGCGTTCTGAATTTCATCCGCAATAATTTTTGTAAGCATTGCTGCAACGGGTTTTTTAAAGAAATGAACTACAACAAATGATGTTGCGGCAGAAAGCAAAAACGTTGAGATCAAAAGAAGAATCATCGAACTTGCTCCTTCTATTTAATGATGCACTAATCGCCCGACTCTTTCAACAACTCGGAATTCTTTTCAATATAACCGTCTTTCGCCAGGCTGTCGTAAGATCGATGGACGATCACCGTAACTTCCGATGAATTTTCGTATCCGGTCGATTCAACCTCAACACCGTTAATTTCTTTTGATATCTTGATTGTTGCAATCAATTTATCCTGCGAAATCAATTTGTTTTCCGACTTAGTTTTCTTTCCTTTCAGATTAGAAAAACTCCAGTACACGCCTTTCTTCGCATGTTGAAACGCAACACCAAGTTCGTCTTCCATCTGCTGATTGAAAGAGATAAATAAGAACGGAACCACCAACACCCATATTTTCAAGAACATAATTCCCTCAATGTTTGCTGAAAATAACTTAGCTTTTTTCTTCCCAAATTTGTGCAATAGTAACAATTACGCGTACTGCCATTTCCATATCCTGGATTGCCACCCATTCCGTTTTTGAATGGAAACTATGTTCACCCGCGAAAATGTTGGGCGTGGGAAGTCCCATAAACGACAATCGCGCGCCATCTGTTCCGCCGCGGATTGCAGACATTCTCGGAACGATGTTAAGCCGGTTCATTGCTTCAATTGCATATTCAGAAACTTCTTTATGCTGATCGAGGATGTAGCGCATGTTTCTGTATTGTTCCACTTGCTGAAAGGTGAACCGCGCTCCGGGAAATTCTTTTACAACATTTCCCGCAAGAGTAATCAGCATATCTTCATACACTTTCAATTTTTCTTGAATGAAATCGCGAATAATAAATTTAACCGTAGTCTCTTCTTCGCTTCCGGTAATTGAAAACGGATGAACATATCCTTCACGCTCTTCGGTAGTTTCCGGGGAGAGGCCATCTTTGGGAAGCAGATCAATAAAGCGTGCCGCAACCTTTATCGAGTTTACCATTTTCCCTTTGGCGTATCCGGGATGAATATTTTTCCCCTGAAATTTGATAAAGAGAGCATCTGCGGAAAACGTTTCTGTTTCAACCTCACCGCGTGTTTGGCCATCAACGGTATAAGCATATTTAGCGTTAAATTTTTTCACATCAAATTTTTCTGTTCCTCTTCCAACTTCTTCATCGGGAGTAAAACAAACCTTAATATCACCATGTTTCACTTCGGGGTGTGTGAGGAAATAATTTACCGCATCTACAATCTCCGCAACACCGCATTTATTGTCCGCACCAAGCAGCGTTGAACCGTCTGTTGTAATAATGTCGTAACCTATCATTTCTTTTAAATCAGGATTATCATCGGCTTTAATGACTTGCCCGTCTTTTTCAAGAACGATGTCGCCGCCTTGATAATTTTTTCTGATGATCGCATTTACATTGGCGCCGGAAACCGCTGGCGACGTGTCCACATGCGCAATGAAACCAATTGCCGGAACTTTCTTAGTTGTGTTTGAAGATAGCGTTGCCATTACATAGCCGTTCTCGTCCATGTGCGCATCAGTAAGTCCGAGTGCTTTTAACTCTGCAGCCAAATCCTTTGAAAGAATCTTTTGTTTTTCACTGCTTGGAAAACAGGTTGCTTCTTCATCCGACTGGGTGTCGTATTTAACGTATGTAAGGAAACGGTCAACGCAGGTAAACTTATAATTTGTATCGAACATAAACTTCATCTTTCTTTTTAATGAAACTTTTCATTCAAATAATATTTCTTTTACTCTTCAACTTTCGCCCGGAGCGAATCCCAAATCATGTAAGCACAGAGCAGTGCGAACATAACCAATGCTAAAAGTTCTGCCGAATGAGATTCAAACCATTCGTTGTTCACCCAATTGAATCCGGAGTAACGGAGAATAGCACTAACAACACCCATCAGTGCGCCGCCCGCAATAAATCCGGAAGCAATTAACGTTCCCCGTTCGCGGCGTGCGTTATTAACTTTTTCATCGGAGCTTCTTGTTGAAACAAAATGCGCGATCAATCCGCCAACCAGCAGCGGGGTATTCAACTCAAGCGGAATATACATTCCCAAGGCGAATGCAAGCGCGGGAACTTTCAACATTGTTAATACGAGCGCAAAAAAAGCTCCGGCAAGATAAAGCAGCCATGGTGCCGGCTGATTTGCCATTAACGGTTTTATAACCGCTGCCATCGCGTTTGCCTGAGGCGCAACCAACGCTCCTTCTCCGCTAAATCCGTATGTCTGATTCAATATTAAAATTACCCACCCAACAGTTGCAGCCGAAACAAGTGTTCCGAGAAATTTCCACGACTGCTGTTTGTAGGGCGATGAGCCAAGCCAATAGCCGATTTTTAAATCGGTGATAAATCCACCCGACATTGAAAGCGCTGTACAAACCGCTCCACCAATAACAAGCGCAGCCACCATGCCGGCATCTCCTTTTAATCCAACGGAGACGAGAATAATAGAAGAAATAATCAGCGTCATTAACGTCATGCCGGAAACGGGATTTGTTCCAACAATGGCAATCGCATTCGCGGCAACAGTGGTGAAAAGGAAGGCGATTATCAAAACAATCAGCAGCCCAACAAAGGCGTACGTTACGTTATTTACCACGCCAAAGAGGAAAAATAAAAAGATAAAGACGGCTGTTAGGAAAATGCCGCCCACAATCACCGTCATGGATAAATCTTTGTGAGTCCGTAACGCGTTGTTCGCGTCTTTCTTTCCGCCGAAAATTTCTTTTACGGCAAGTGAGAAGGCAGAAGAAATAATTTTTGAAGAACGGATAATGCCGATAATACCCGCCATTGCAATGCCGCCGATACCGATGTGCCGAACATAATTTCTAAAAATTTCTTCGGCTGACATATCGCTTATTAATTTTGTCACATTGGCGCCAAGCGGAAGTGTTCCATTTCCGCCGATATGATAAACGATAGGAATGAACACATACCAGGAAACAAACGACCCGGCAGCAATGATTGCAGAGTATTTTAATCCTACAATGTACCCTAATCCCATAACCGCCGCACCGACATTCATTTTGAAAACCATTTTAGTTTTATCGGCAAGCTGCGCTCCCCAGGGAATAACACGTGTGGTAAAAACCTCGCTCCACCAACCGAATGTGGCAATAATAAAATCGTACACACCGCCAATCAAGCCGCTAATAACAAGTACTATCGCCTGGTTTCCACCTTTTTCGCCTGCAACTAAAACTTCGGTAGTTGCGGTTGCTTCCGGGAACGGAAATTTTCCGTGCATTTCCTGCACAAAATATTTTCTAAAAGGAATGAGGAACAAAATGCCGAGGATACCGCCGAAGAGCGACGCTAAAAATATTTTGTAGAAATCGGCATCAAGATTTAGGATGTAAAGCGCGGGAATGGTGAAGATGGCACCGGCAACAATTACTCCGGAGCTTGCGCCGATTGATTGAATAATAACATTTTCTCCAAGCGCATTTTTTCTTTTTGTAACAGCCGAGAGTCCAACCGCAATAATTGCGATGGGAATTGCAGCTTCAAATACTTGACCAATTTTCAACCCGAGATACGCAGCCGCTGCCGAGAAGAGCGCCGCCATTACTAATCCCCAGAACACCGACCAGGGAGTAACTTCAGGGTAAACTTGTGTGGGATTCATAATGGGAGTGTAAGCTTCCCCCTCTTTCAATTCTTTGTATGCGTTTTCCGGCAATCCTTTGATGGCTGATTGTTGTTCCACTAATAACCTCTTGTGCTGATTAATTAATGTTAGATTCTTTTGAGAAAAATATCAAAAAGATAGATGAAACCGAAATACTTCTTTCTTTAAGAAAAGATTCTTTACTTTTCGGCGGCGATATTTTGATCATTCGGCAAAATTGTACCAACAAAACTAGGAGATACCCATGGGCATTTTTGACAAAACAGAAAAGCTTGAAAAGCAAATAGCATCCTTCTCGATGAACGGGAAGGAAATCGTTTGTCCTTTTTGCAGTAATCATAAATTTGAGTACCGCGAAATCTTGTTGAATACTCCCGGCATGACATTCTTAGGCTTTGATTGGGCAAACCGTTCCGCATCGGTTTTGATTTGCACAACTTGTTCAAGGATTGAGTGGTTTTTCAACCGACCTTCTTTTCATTAAACGAAACTAAAGCGAAGTGCTTTTAGAAATGCTTTTTCTGAAGCGGACAGCTGTTCCGCTTTAACTGAATAATTGCTGAATTCTCTCCGCAGCGGATATTCCTTACGAAGCAGATCAAAAAAGCTTCCCATCTTATTTCCCGAGTAAGTTTTTAACGGCCGAGAATCCGCCTCTATATTATAGATTATGTTGAAGAGATGAGAGAGCGCTTGTTCACTCTTTAATGCCGAGGGAATTTCTATTATTGAATTTTCAATCGTAGGCATTTCCGGAGTCCATTTCACCTTCAGGTTAAAATGTTTATTAAGCGCTTCAACCATCATTCGCGTTCCGTTCACTTTTCCTTCTAATGAATATCCCGCAACGTGAGGAGTCGCAAACAAAACCCGGTTAACTAATTCTTGATCTATCTCCGGCTCATTTTCCCAGACATCGAGAACGGCGGTGAATTTCCTTTTTTCCAAAAGAGGCTTCAGTGCTTCGGTATCAAGCACTTCGCCACGCGATGCATTGATAAAAACGGTTCCTTCTTTTATTAAAGCCAGATTTCTATCATTTAAAAGATGAAACGTGCTGTCTTCACCTTCGCGGGTAAGTGGAACATGCTGGGTGATTATGTCGGCTGATAAAATTTTCTCTAATGACACAAATGAACCATTTGATTCCACTCGCGCTCTGGGGGGATCATTCAACAGAACTTTCATTCCATATGCTTCAGCGTACCTTGCAATGCGGCTGCCAATATTGCCGACGCCGACAATTCCGATGGTTTTATCTTTTAAAGAAATATTTTGCTTTGCGGCCGTTGTGAACAAAGCCGTAAAAATATATTCGGCAACAGCATCCGCGTTACAACCTTTTGCATCGGCAAAACCAATTTCTTTTTCCTGCAAAGACTTTTTATCTACGTGATCTGTGCCGATGGTTGCTGTTCCAACAAAACGAACACGGGTGTCTTTAAGCAATTCTTGATTAATTTTAGTAATGGAGCGAACTATGAGCGCATCAACATCTTTGAGATGTTCGTGAGTAATTTTCCTTCCGTGTAAAAGTTTTACTTCTCCGAATTGCGCAAACGCGTCTTCTGCAAACGCAACATTTTCGTCAACTACAATTTTCATGTTACTCAATCTTTAGCATATGCCTGACAAGTGGAGTTAATCCCGCAAAGAAAAACTCAATTGCAATAACCATAACTATTAACCCCATAATTCGCATCAACACTTTATTTCCGTTATCACCCAAAAAGTTCAGCACTTTTCTAGCGCCGAGTAAAAAAACATAGGTAACAACCATAACGAGCGTCATGACGAAGAAGAGGAGAAGTTTTTGTTCGTAGTTAACCGCATCGCGCATAAGTACAATTGCAATGGTGATGGCGCCGGGTCCGCATATCATTGGAATAGCAAGCGGTGTGATGGCAATGTCTTTTGCAAAATCAAGATTATTTTTTTCTTCATCCTTCGTCCTGATAAGTCGAGCCTGAAGCATATCGTAACCCGCCATAAAGAAAATAATTCCTCCGACCACACGTAAGCTATGAATTGAGATATGGAAGAAATCAAAAACCAGCTGACCGGTAAACGCGAAAAAAATCATGATGAGAAATGCCGTTACAACCGCCTTAGTAGCAACATGCTGTGCTTCTTTCTGCGACATTTCAGAGGTAAGCGATGAATAAACCGGAATAACTCCAATCGGGTTGATCATCGTAAAAAATGAGGTGAAGGCTAAGAGCCCAAATTCAAATAAACCGTGCATGTCGTGCTTTGTTTGTAAAGGAAATTTTGTTACTTTTGTGCCGAACTTATGAAAAAATCTTTACCAAATATAACAATTCATCATCACCACGCATTATTCTCGTGCGTCGGCGGCGACTAATATTGTCTTGTTATTTTGAAGTTTAGCTCCCGACGTTTTTGTCGGGTTTTTTGTTTTAAAGGAATACGTATGAATATCACGAATAATGGAAACTTAAAATTAGCAGTCCAGAAAAAAGGGCGCTTAACAGATAAATCAATTGAACTGCTCAAATTGTGCGGTATCGATATTGAAAACTATGCGGAACGGCTCGTCGTTTCCTCTTCCTCGTTTCCGCTGGATTTGCTTTTGCTTCGCGATGACGACATCCCGGAATATGTCCAGGACGGCGTTGCGGATATCGGCATCGTTGGGGAAAACGTCATCGTTGAAAAAAAAGCAAAAGTTGAAATGCTGCAAAAGCTTGGTTTTGGAAAATGTAAAATCATGCTCGCAGCTCCGGAATATCTCAAGTTCGAATCTATACAAGACATCAACAACAAAACCATTGCCACCTCCTACCCGAACATTCTTCAAACGTATTTAAAGGAACAAAATCTCAGCGCAAAAATTATTGAGATAAGCGGCTCGGTGGAAATAACCCCCGCGCTTGGTGTTGCCGATTTAATTTGTGATATCGTTTCAACGGGAACCACTTTAATGATGAACAAGTTGAAAAAATCATTTTCCGTTTTTGAATCACAAGCCGCGCTTATCTGTTCCGCTTCAACATTAAAAGATGAAAAAAAGAATGAAATCTTGAACGAACTGCTAAGACGCATCCGTTCTGTACTGACCGCGCGCAGTTCCAGATATTTAATGATGAATGTTCCGGTGCAATCGCTTGAAAAAATTGAAAGAATGATTCCTTCGATAAAAAGTCCGACCGTCGTTCCCCTTGCAGACCCGAACATGGTTGCGGTTCATGCGGTTATTCCCGCCGATCTCTTATGGAAAATTGTTGACCAGCTAAAACAAGAAGGGGCTTCGGGTATTTTATTACTGCCGATTGAGAACATGATTTTATGAAAGTTTTTGAACTAAATAAATTAAGCGAAAGCGCGCTTGTGGCGCTTACAAAGCGTCCCGCAATTGAAACCACAAAAACCTTTTCGATTGTGAACCCTATTTTGCAGGAGATAAAAGAGTTTGGATTAAAAGCCGCGCTTGCGTACGCTGAAAAATTTGATGGCTATACGGGAGAACAAATACGTGTAACCAATGAGGAATTTTCCGAAGCAGAAAAAAACCTTCCAGCCGAAGTTAAAGACGCGATTCTTACTGCTGCAAAAAACATTCGCTCATTCCATGAAAAACAGTATCCCAAAACATACCAAACTGAAGCTATGCCCGGTGTTGTTTGTTCAAAAGAATATCGCGCCATTGAACATGTGGGATTATATATCCCCGGCGGCAGTGCAATTCTTCCATCAACAATGTTAATGCTCGGCATCCCGGCATCAATAGCGGGTTGCAAAAGAGTTGTTGCTTGTTCACCGGCGAAAGATGGAAAAATAAATGACGCTCTATTGTTTGCCGCTATGGTTTGCGGCGTAAAAGAATTCTACAAACTCGGCGGTGCGCAGGCAATTGCTTTACTCGCTTACGGCTGCCAAGAAATTAAAAAGGTTGATAAAATTTTCGGACCGGGAAATCAATATGTTACTGCGGCAAAACTACTTGTAAGCATTGATGCCGGCGGCTGCGCTATTGATATGCCCGCAGGACCAAGTGAAGTATTGGTTATTGCAGACGACAACCCAAACGCGTCTTACGTTGCGTCCGACTTACTTTCTCAGGCAGAACACGGAGTAGATTCTCATGTGGTGCTGCTCGCTCAATCATTTTCAATTGCGGAAAATGTTTTGAAAGAAGTTGTACTGCAGGTTGAGCAGCTTCCCCGAAAAGCGATTGCGATAAAGGCTTTGGAAAATTCTTTCGTCCTCGTTTACAGTACTCTCGATGAGGCTTTTGCGTTCAGCAATAACTATGCCCCGGAACATTTAATTCTTCATATCGAAAATCCCGGTGCATACAGCGATAAAATTATTAATGCCGGCTCAGTTTTTCTTGGAGCTTATTCGCCAGAAAGCGTCGGCGATTATGCCAGCGGCACAAATCATTCACTCCCCACCTACGGCTACGCCAAAGCTTTTAGCGGAGTGAGTGTTGAATCATTTATGAAAGGGATCACCTTTCAACAATTAACTAAAGAAGGACTTGCATGTATTGCACCTACTGTTACAACCTTAGCAGAGACCGAAATGCTTTCGGCGCACAAAAACGCGGTAGCGATAAGGTTGAAATAAACATCACCGAACTTGTCCGGAAAAACATTTTAAAATTGCATCCGTACACCTGCGCGCGCGATCTGTACAGCGAAGGCATTCTTCTGGATGCCAACGAAAACAGCTTTGGCTCTTCTTTTCAAGAGATGGAAGACCTTAAACTTAACCGCTATCCTGATCCGCATCAAGTAGATTTGCGAAAAACTGTTTCGCGGCTTTTAGGCGTCCCTACGGAAAAATTATTTTTCGGTGTCGGCTCGGATGAAATTATTGATCTCTTAATTAGAATTTTTTGTGAACCCGCAAAAGACAAAGTGATGCTGCTTGAACCGACGTACGGCATGTACAAAGTTGCCTGCGATATTAACAATGTTGAAACAACTGCGGTGATGCTAAATGATGAATTTCAAATTGATTTTGCGGAGATTGAAAAAAACTTTTCCGAAGCGGTGAAACTCATTTTTGTTTGTTCCCCAAATAACCCAACGGCAAATCTGATACGCAAGGAAGATATATTGAACCTTTGTCACTCTTATAATGCCGTTGTTGTGGTTGATGAAGCCTATATTGATTTTTCCGATTCTTCCGCTTCGCTGCTTAATGAGGTTGCCGCGCACCGCAATTTGGTTGTGATGCGGACGTTTTCAAAAGCGTGGGGACTTGCGGGAGTCCGACTTGGTTTTTGTGCGGCGGATGAAGAAATTATTTCATATCTCTTTAAAGTTAAAGCCCCGTACAACATCAACTCGCTCACGCGATACGCGGCGCTTAAATCGCTTGCCAACGTTGGCAGAAAAGAAAAAGTTGTAGCAGAGATTATAAGCGAAAGAAAACGGCTTGAGGAAGAATTGAAAAATATTTCCGCAATTGAAACCGTTTTTCCTTCGGATGCTAATTACTTGCTTATCCGGCTGCCGAACGCAAAACAAATTCAAAAAGAACTTGCGGAGCGTGGAGTAATTGTGCGTGACAGAAGCTCTCAACCGAAACTTGATAATTGCCTGCGGATTACCGTGGGAACAAAAAAGGAAAACGATATCTTGGTGAAAACTTTGCGGGACATTTTACCACTAAGACAAGAAGAACACGAGAAACACTAAGAAAATGAAGTTGAAAAATTTACAAGAATAACCTTTACGTGGTGAAAAGAGAACCTATGAAAAAAGTTATTGAACTTTCGAAAGACTCCCTTGAGCTTTCCAATCCGCTCTCTGCGGGACTGCTCCGCGGGCTGCTTGCTCTTTCGCAGCGCGGCTTTGCTTTTCAAATTGATGATGAAATGTATCAGCCGGAAAAGTCATTAGTACAAATTCTTCAGAACGAAAACATTGTTTTTGTTTCCGAAAGAAAACGCAAACCCGATTTTGTTCTTGCCGATAAAAGTTTTTCTGACGCGGTAAATGATATCCTTCTGCAGCTCCGCACATCTAAACAGCACAGGAAAACCAAAGAAACAGACATCACCGTTTCACTTTCGTTGGACGGCAAAGGAGAAACATCTATTTCTACCGGAGTCGGTTTTTTTGACCACATGCTTGAACAAATTGCAAAGCACGCGAATATAAATCTCTCAATTAAGGTTGACGGCGACCTGCACATTGATGAGCACCACACGGTTGAGGATGTTGGTATTACGCTCGGTTCAGCCTTATCTGAAGCGCTTGGAACAAAAGCCGGCATAAAACGCTACGGCTATTATCTTCCGATGGATGAGACAATCGCGAAATGCGCAATTGATCTTGGCGGAAGAACGTATCTCAATTTCAAATGTAAATTTAAAAGAGAAAAAGTGGGAGAGTTTCCCGTTGAGTTGACGGAAGAATTTTTCCGCGGATTGGCTTCAACATTAAAAGCGAATATTTTTCTCCGCGCAAAAGGAAAAAACGATCACCATAAAATTGAAGCGTTGTTTAAAGTGTTTGCCAAAGCGCTGAATGAAGCGTGCAGAATTGACGAACGCGCTCAGGGCGCATTACCGTCTACAAAAGGAGTTTTATGATTTCCATAGTTGATTACGGTGCGGGAAACGTTGCCTCCGTTGCTAACGCTCTTGAAACATTGAATGAAACGTTTACCATCACGAGCAACGAAGTTGAAATATGCAAAGCCGATAAAATTATTTTTCCGGGAGTTGGAGAAGCTTCGTTTGCAGTACGCCAGCTTCACAAACTTAATCTCTTTTCCATGATGCGCATGATCGGCAAGCCGATGCTCGGCATTTGTCTCGGTATGCAATTGCTTTGCGAATCATCCAAAGAAGGAAGCGTAGCGTGCCTCGGACTCTTTCCCTCAACGGCGGAAAAGTTTGATGAGACAAAAACGAAAGTCCCGCATATGGGATGGAACACCGTAACCGCAAAACCCGGCTGCAAATTATTCAGCGGTATTCCGGAAAATTCTTTCTTCTATTTTGCTAATTCATATTATGTGCCGGTTGGTGATTATACCGCCGCAACGGCAGAAAACGGTATCCTTTTTACTGCCGCGCTGGAAAGAGGAAATTATTACGGCGTGCAATTTCATCCTGAAAAATCGGCTGACGCCGGGTTAAAACTATTGGAGAATTTTATAACCTTATGTTAATTATCCCCGCTATTGATCTATATGAAGGCAAGATCGTTCGTCTGCGGAAAGGTGATTTTAATCAAGTAACTTTTTACGAACAAACTCCGCTTGCACAAGCAAAAGAATTTGATCAACATGGATTTGAATGGCTTCACATTGTTGATTTACTAGGCTCCAAAACCGGAACCATTTCAGTTGAAGCAATTATCCGCGAAGTAAAACATGAAACAAATCTAAAAATTGAATTCGGTGGAGGCGTTCGTGATGAAACCGGCGTAGCACATTTGTTCAAACTTGGCGTCAACAAAATAATTGTCGGCTCTCTATCTGTAAAGAACAAACCGGTCTTTGAAAAAATTGTGAATGAATTTCCCACAGATAATTTTATTGTGGCGATAGATGCATTAAACGAAAACCTGGCGGTAAGCGGATGGACGGAAGCAACAACCGTAACCGTTTATGAGCATATTGATTATTGTTTGCAACTCGGGTTAACACACTTTCTCTGCACCGATATTTCAAAGGACGGTATGCTCACCGGAACAAATATTGAATTGTATAAAAAGATTCTCGCATGCTTTCCACACATCAACCTAATTGCTTCCGGTGGAATTAAAGATTTGGCTGATGCGAAAAAAGTGAAAAAGATTGACCCCTACGGCGTCGTAATTGGTAAAGCTATTTATGAAAATAAAATAGATTTAAAGGAGCTTGCAAAAGTTGGTCGCTAAAAGAATTATTCCGTGCCTTGATATTAAGGACGGCAGAGTTGTTAAAGGTGTGAACTTTGTTAATCTTGTTGATGCCGGTTCTGCCGTTGAGCTTGCACAACGTTACTCAGACGAGGGTGCGGACGAATTAGTTTTTCTCGATATTACCGCTTCAGTTGAAAAACGAAAAACATTTGTTGAACTGGTAAAAGAAATTGCAAAAGCGATCCGCATTCCGTTTACGGTCGGCGGCGGTATTTCCGAACTGCCCGATATTGAAAAACTTTTAAAAGCGGGAGCAGATAAAGTTTCGCTCAATACATCGATTGTAAAAAATCCCGAGCTGATCACTAAAGCGGCAAAACAATTCGGCAGCCAGGCAATTGTCGCCGCAATCGATGTAAACGTTGTAAACAACACCTACAAAGTATTTATAAAAGGTGGAAGAGAAGAAACTGAATTGGAAGGATTATCGTGGTGCAAAAAAGTTGAAGAACTTGGCGCAGGCGAAATTCTTTTAACTTCTATGAATAAAGACGGTACAAAAGACGGATACGATCTGACTTTTCTTTCCGAACTAAATAAATTGGTGCGCATTCCGGTAATTGCATCAGGCGGCGCAGGCAACAAAAAAGATTTTCTCGATGCGTTCGCCAAAGCCAATGTTGACGCGTGTCTTGCCGCTTCGCTTTTTCATTTTGATATTTTGAAAATAAAAGATCTTAAACAATTTTTACAAGAGAACGGCGTTGTCGTTCGTTTATAAAGAAAGTATGGTGTATGAATAAATTTAACATTGAAGAAATAAATTTTGATAAAACAACCGGACTTGTTCCCGCTATTGTGGTTGATGCCGCTACCAAAGATGTTTTGATGCTCGGCTTTATGAACAGCGATTCGCTAGCTAAAACTTTGGAGACAAACCTCGTTACGTTTTTCAGCAGAAGAAGACAAATGCTCTGGACGAAAGGCGAAACTTCCGGCAACTTTTTACACGTGGCAGATATTAAACTTGACTGCGATAACGACACGCTGTTGGTTTACGCAACACCCGACGGCAACACCTGCCACACCGGAAGTTATTCCTGTTTCAATATTGAAAAAAATTCTTCGTTTGATTTTCTGAACAAACTTTTTTCTCTTATCAAAAAAAGAAAAGCCGAACTGCCGGAAAGTTCGTACACTACAAAACTTTTTAAAGACGGCGCAAATAGAATAATTCAGAAGGTTGGCGAAGAAGCCATTGAAACGGTTATTGCCGCTAAGAACCGGGACAAGCACGAAATTGTAAATGAAGTTTCCGATTTGGTGTATCATTTATTTGTGATGCTTGCCGAACAGGAAATTGAATTTACCGACGTTGTGGAAAATCTGCACAAACGGATGAAGTAGAACCGGGGTAGCGCACCAAGTCTCTACATTAAATATTCTCTACTTTTTTTGTCAAAGTTAAAGTGTTATTTATTTATCAAACTCATAGGTGATAGGATAACCAACAATATGCCCCGTAACTAGACCGGTTAATACTCCAATAAAAACTCCTGTAGCAAAATTATTAAGATATTGATCTCCTTCAGTTTTTCCATGTTCACTGTTTTTATACTCGGTCTTATTCATGGGAGAGATTTTCCCGATAAGTATTCCGGTTACACCTCCCAACACTATCCCTAAAGGGATTCCAAGCATTGCTCCTTTACCTTTGTTTTTATAAGCTAACGTTTTGATATTGCTTGCTTCTGAAATAAATATTTTCTTTTGTGTGACGACTTTTTCTTTAATCCAAACTGAATCAATCGCCCCTTTTACAGATTCCGCTTTTAAAACTTGCCCATTTTTAAAATAAACATTTGCCGAAGTGTGATTTATGTCAAAATAGATTTCCGTAATTTCTTTTTTCGGAAATGTCAACAGAGTGTCCCTCACATCCTCTACAATTGAAAATAGTGTATCTCCTTGAATGGCAACGTCTTTGTAAAATAAAGGAAAGTCTTCATCGGTTAATTCGACAGCGATCTCTTTATCGCGAAGTTCTGAATTGATTTTTTCATAATATTTTTCTTTTGATGAAAAGCTGCTCAACCTATAAGTTGTTGAACACCCAAAAATAAAGAAAACAAACAAAAGCATTATTTTAACTTCAATTTTCATATTTAACCTCTTACTGGAAAGAAGCAGGTAAATAAACATCATCTCCTAGTTTATAAATCTGCTTTATATACCCCCCATCTCCATTACCCACCCCCCATTGGCAATCTGGATAACAAGGGACGGAATCACAACCGCAGACTATGCAATAATACCCATAAGCGCGTAACAACCAGCCGAATCCCCAAGCATTGTAACAAAACTCTCCAACTCTCATTTCATCCCCTGTTCCGTTTGCCCAAAGCCAGAGTTCATCTAAATTATTTCTATTAGCATCTAAAAGGAGTTCCCACCACGAACTTGAGACCCAACTATAGTTTCCGCAATCAACATGGGTTGGCCCGTCACCGCTATTAGCTGAAACACTTAACCAATTCGATATATTTTTACTTGAACCATAATATCCATGGAATTCATTCCAGTAATCAACCACCGTGTGAAGTTGACCAAGTATTTTTGCCCAACAATTGCCGTGATATTCATCGCACATTATAAAAATATTAGTTCCCGAATTGATTACAGATCCATATTTTGCGCCATAAGTAACTGGTAAAGAATAACTCCAAGAAGGCCATTTATAGCTACTTAAAAAAACTTTCTTAGGATAAACTGTTGCAGCCTTTTGTAAGATAGTATAATCGTCCCAAACATCATTATGTTTTTCAAATGGTTCATCAATATGGTAAGAGCCAAAAATCGTATTAATTTGCTGCTGAGGGTTAGATATTCCGAACATCATATTATCATAGCTAAAACCGGCAGAAAAGGCAAGGTTAATATCGTAATCACCTCCAACAAAAATCTTACTAAACCCGTATTTCCATTTAGCATTGCTGTAAGTAACAACATCCTGGCTTAACGCTATTCCCAAATATTTTCCGGGATACGGTCGATAACTATTTTCCCATGCATAGCCGTAGGAGTCATGCGTTCCACATAATTCTCTCATAGGACCTATGATGGTATCAGAAACAGTTGGTATCTTATGTGTAGCAAAGTATTCGTCAATTAATGCAATTTGTTCTTTTGTGAACTCCGTTTTAAGCTTAAACTTTAGCTTGCTCTTGTTGAGATAGACTAAGGTATCGCCAGCTTCTTTTTTGTTCATGGAAACAGATGTTATAGAAGTTTGTTTATCGGGGGGGGGAGCTGCGTTGGTTCGGTAACACCGCAACCAATTAACGCTGTTGTCAGCCAAACAATTGAGAAAAGTACCGCAGAACGAATAAGAACTTTCATAACACACTCCTTATTTTGTTTATAAAAATACTAGTTATCAACGAAAACTTTATATCAATTGGAAAAAGAACAAAGCCTTTAGGGGTTTGGTCAAGTTGTATTTTCCAACCGCTTCTAAAGTAAATTATTTTTACTCTTGAACCTAACGAGTTTCCTTTTTAAAAAGCAAATGGCGGATTATCTAATATTTTGCTTATGTTCCCGCAAAAGAAAAGCGTAATTTAGCAGTTAACAAATTGACGAATCTTACAATCTCGCTCTTCGTTACCTCATTTAAAATTGAAAGGAAATCGTGTGAAATCAAATCAAGTAGTAACCATAAATTACGTTTTAACAAATGCCGAAGGAACGGTACTTGACCAAACAACAGCCGGAAATTCATTTTCGTATCTAAGCGGTGCGCAGCAAATTCTTCCGAAACTTGAAGAAGCAGTAGGCGCAATGCTAATCGGAAGCAAGAAAATTGTTTCGCTTGCTGCGGCTGATGCATACGGCGAACATTCGGCAGAAGCCATCCAATCAATTCCTAAAAAGGAATTTCCAAAAGATGTTGATCTCAAGGTAGGAATGCAGTTTGTAACAAGTGCGCCGGACGGCGGGCAAATGCCTTTCGTAATTTCTGAAGTTACCGACGAAGAAGTAACGGTTGATTTTAATCATCCGCTTGCAGGTGTTGCCTTAACGTTTGATGTAGAGCTTGTGGATGTTCGAGACGCAACCGCGGAAGAGTTGGCTCACGGCCACGCTCACGGAGCGCATGGACAGCATCACCACTAAAATTTAAATTCCAAAAATCAAATCCCAAATTACCGGTACGATAATTTGGGATTTTTTATTTCACCTTTTTCCTCTCCAATTCGTATTGATAAATCACCCTTCCCAGATTTGCCAAAAACGGCAATCCGATTTCATCATATTCATATTTGTCATCATTAAAAATCTGATTTTCGTTTACGTAAATGACGGCACTAAGAAGAAAATCAATTTTGTTTTTTGAATCGACGAGGTATGCGTTGTCAATCATATATCCGTAGGCATTACCCACCTTATTGTAAATTTTTATGTGGTCGGGAATGGAATCTTTACAATCACCATAGAGAAAGAATTTGACGTAACCATCAGGGTAGTGTTTATAATCTTGGTATGCAATAAATTCAGATTGCCGCGGAAGCATACACATATATGTTTTTAAAAATGCAACATCCTCTTTTTTCAAGTTAAATCGTTTTTCCGGTTGAACTGATTCCGGAAAGAACAAAGCTTTAAGCATTTCTTGTTGCTCTTCAAGCGCAAAGTAGTTTGAGAAGCGAAAATCTTTCGGATGCATTTCAACCGAATCTCCAACCGCAACCCCTTTTCCTTGAAATAAATCATCCACGTTGTTCATATAGTCGGTATGATTAAACTGCAACGGCTGCTCATAAATGACTTTACCTTTTTGATAAAAAGTAAAGGGATTCGTAAAACGGTTTTCTTCGCGGGTTAACCCCGCAACAAACCTATGATTAATAAGAACATTCACATATTCTTTTTTCCACAACTTTTCGTTAATTGGCTGCTGACCGAGAAATTCGTACAGTCTGTTGTACGCATCGTTATCACTCACAAGAAATATTTTCTTAATGTAATTTGCAAGTGTTGGTAAATTATTTGGCGCGGTTGAATCGCGCTCAACACTTATTTGACCGGAATACGCGCTATCTATGTTAAGTGGTGTGTCTTTTGTTAAACCGTTGATGTCAAGCTGGTTGATTTTTTCAAGCGCTAAAAGTGAAAGTGGAAGTTTTACCGTACTCGCGGGGTAAAAATATTTTCTTGCATCAACATGGTACTTGTACGTACTAAATTTCGGGGGTTTGTTTTTAAGTCGGTTAATTTTAGTGTAGATGATTTGCACCCTGAATTTATCGGGATTTTTCATCACGACCGAAAAGAGTGTTTCGTTTTTCTTTAGAAGATTTTCGAGAAAGTTTTCATCCTCGGTAGTTTGCTGGGCTTGCAGAGCAAAGGCGAATAAGACAAAGAAGAAAATAACACGTTTCATGTGCTCTCCTCCGGTAAAGTGAGTTAATAATAGTATCCTATCGAAAAATAAAAATAGACCGGTCCGAGACTAATGGGATTTCCGGGAAGATTTTTTACGAAGAGAAAACTTCTTCCAACGGCAAAATCTGCCGGACCAATCGGCGTATCAAATGAAAGCGTTGTTCCAACACCATGCCTCAAATCTTTGAATCGAATCTCTTCTCGCACAGTCCAAATGGAACCGAGATCGTACCGTAAATAAAAATAGACCGGGAAAAAAACTTTAAAAGGAATTTTCACTCTGTACTCAAGAGAAGAAGCAAGTATTTGTCTGCCGCGGAATTCGTCTTCCCGCATTCCAAAAAAGGAGTATTGCCCGCCAAGCGAATACTGCTGTGATAACGGAAGCGTTTTATCGGCAAACCCCATTTTAAATCCAACGCCGGCCGTATGGAGTGAGCTGATTGAAAAATAACTCTTGTAATTAAATCCGATGTTTGTAAAACCCGAAGAAATGCCGCTTATTTTTTGAGCTGATTCATAGAACGCAGATACTTTTACTCCTTTTGACGGATAGGGATATTTGTCCTGAGTATCAATGTTTGATGAAACACGAAAACTTAAAAACGAAAATTGCGTCGGATCTACTGCAAGATTTCTCAAATTCTTCAGTTCGTTAACTTCGTATTTCCCTCTAATAATTACGTTGCCGAATTTTTTCACCTGCATTCCGATGGCGGCGGAAAATCCGTAGAACGCCTGGCGGTATTCACCATAATTTTCACGCTCAAAAAATTTACTGCTTGAGGAGGGAGCGTCGCGGTAAACATTGATATCATTCGATTTATAATACATGTTGATGTTGTACGTGAGATACGTATCAAATATTCGATCTGCTTTGTGCTCCAGCGTGTACGAGCGTCCTCGGGCTGATAAATAAAGGAGAAACCCTAACTCGGTTGCTGTACCTAAAATATTCGCATCGCGGATGTCGAACCAAAACTGTGGTTTGTTTTCGTTGTCTAATTTAAATCCCAGTCTTGCGGTATTGGAAATTTTTTCATCGACGATGAGTGTTAATATTTTTTTACCGCTGTCTTTTTCAATTTGAACATAAACGTTGTTAAACAATCCGGTGCTGCGCAAATTGGTTAATCCCTGTTGAATTCTTTCAGACTCAAAAACTTCTCCTTCGTGAATCGGAAATTCACGTGAAATAATTGTGGGATTGGTATAGGAGTTTCCTTTTATCCGAATTTCCGACACAATGCCTTCGCTAAAAAAGAATGAAAGATGGTGTGATGAACGATTAAAAGCGACCGAATCAAGTTCAGCCAACGAGTACCCGGCGATACGGTAGAGATCAAGAATTTCTTTTATCGCTTGAAAAATTTTCTTGCCGTTGTAGGGTTGTCCAACTAACGTTGAAAGAATTGTTTTCACTGTATCAAGCGGAAGAAGCGTAACACCCTGATACTGGGTTGATTCTACAAGTCTGACTTTCCCTCCTAAAAACGTAATTATGGATTTTTGCCCCGTGGTATCTATCTCGGCATAAAGAGAATCGTATTCGCCAGTTGCATTTGTCCGGTAGAGATATTCGAGAATGTCTCCGCTTGAGACCGAATCTTTCTTCCCATTTTCTCCAAGAAAATTTTTTCCGAATTCACTTTTTTCGCTGACCGAAACATTCTTAAAATAAGTTTCTTTGTCATGAATTACCGAGGAGTAGTTGTATTGAATCTTTCTTTCAATCGATTCAACAAGCGGAAGAGCCGCTTTATATCCAAGCGAAATAAGTGAATCAATGTTGGTAAAGTCCGTTGAGCCTATGCCCTGCATTGAGGGAGTAACGATAAAATCTGCCGACTGCAATTGCTGTTCATTCAGCAGTTTCATGGGAATGCTTACGAGTTGATCGGCAACAATCCATGGCATTTCCAAATCTTCTTTTGGATGCAGGTCCCCGGTTGTGTTTACTGCAATGACGATATCAGGATGAAATAGTTTCGCAATTTTTACCGGTATGTTTGCTACCAATCCCCCGTCAACAAGCGTTAACGTATCCATCTTAATTGGCGAAAGTAAAAACGAGACGCTTGAACTTGCCCGCATCGCTTGACTCAACGATCCCTTGCTGAGTACAACGGCGTCTCCGGTTTCCAAATTTGTGCAGACAGCTCTAAACCGAACTTCAAGATCATCAAATGAATTTTTTACTTTAACGGGAGCTTGAAAGGAAAGGAGATTAAGATAATTTGAAAGCCGTTGTCCGTCGTTTACCGAAGTGGGAATGATTGGTTTTAATCCTTTTAGCCTAAGTGTAACAACCGCTTTATCTTCGGAAATTTTTTGGTCGATAAAAAGATCGCGGCGGTTTGTTTTTGCGTCTAACGAAATAAGATAATTCCAATCTGCTGTTCGCGCAATGGAATCAAGTGTGGCAACAGAATATCCTGCGGCATATAAACCCCCGATGATGCTTCCCATACTGGTTCCAACAATAAGGTCAAGGGGAATATTCTTTTCTTCGAGTGCTTTCAGAACCCCAATTTGTGCAATGCCGCGCGCACCGCCTCCGCTTAATACAAGCGCAATGCTCGGTTCAGGTTCCGGGACATTTTGCGTTAAAGAAAACGGAAGATGTTTTTTGGTGTATTCTGCTCGAAGAATGATTGGGGGTGATTGAGCAAAAACCGATGCCGCCGCAAGCAGCGTAAAGACTACAATCTTTCGTTTTATCGACATCGGTTTTCCTTTTTGTCGCCTGTTACAACATCAGGACGAACTTCATTATTTTTTGCTTTTTGCTTTCGCATTTTGTTCTGCAGCATCAAGCATGCGCTGCATAAAACCGCTTTGTTTTTTGGGATTCTTTACCGGCACCAACACTTCCTGTTTTCCATATTTATTAACATAATATTGCTGGGCAATAGAAAATAAATTAAAGAGGAAATAATACAAGTTCAAACCGGACGGGAATGACATAAACAAGAACGTCAGCATAACCGGCATAACATAAATCATCGCTTGCTGCGACGGATCTTTTACGGTTTGTTTCTGCTGTACAAAAGTAGTAATTCCCATCAACAATGCAAGTCCGCTCACCTGGTCGATTCCAAACAAAGGAAGCTTGAACCCAAGATGAAGAATAACGTCCGGCTTGGAAAGATCGTGAATCCAGAGCATGAACGGTTGTTGGCGCAATTCAATTGCGGTTTGGAATAATCCCCACAGCGCGATAAAAATCGGCATCTGCAAAAGCATCGGTAAACATCCGCCGGCTGGGTTAATCCCGTACGTGGAATAAAGTTTCATTGTTTCTTTATTCAACTTATTCGGATCGTCTTTATATTTTTCTTTTATCTCGGCTATCTTCGGCTGCAACAATTGCATTTTCTTCATTGAATGCATGCTGCTCTTGGTGAGAGGATAGGTAAGCACTTTAATAATCAAAGAAAATACGATGATAACAATTCCGTAGTTCGGAATAAACATGTGTAAAAATTTGAAGAGGGGAAGCATCACATATTCGGCAATCGGGCGAACGACAACTTTGAGTCCGAAAAATCCGCCGAAGTCGATAATCTTATCAAAATTTCTTCCGTAATGTTTAAAGAGATCGTAACTAATCGGTCCGATATATAAAAGAAATGCTTCCGTTGAATGATCACCGTTCATTCTCATTTTTAATCGTGCGGAATAGTATTCTCTTTTACCGCCGTTCTGCCAATGATGACTTGTTCCTTTGATATACGCCCCTTCAACGTTTTCCGACTTATCCGGCGCAATGATGGCGGCAAAATATTTGTTTCGTATGGTTACCCAATCGATTTTTCCGCCAAAATCTTTCTCGACTTTTTCGCCTCCATTTGGAGCGTCAACAATAACCTGCTCGCCGCCGGAAAAAACGCTGGCGTTGGCGGCGTTTGCTTCATCCTCGGAATTTTCCTCTACGAAACGAAGTCCGCTGTTCCAAACAACATCATACATTCCGTTGGTAATCAACGAATTAATTTTAGAAAATTCAAACGTTACTTTTGTATCGTAGCGGCTTCCATAAAACATAAAGTTCTTTTTTATGAATCCGCCGTTTTTTGTTGCATAGGTAAATGAAAGGGGAAGCGAATCGTTTCCAGAAAGTTTTATTGTCGATTGAGCGGACGATGGAGTAAAGTACAAGTCCGATGTTGATACAGCTTTTCCGTCGGTAGTAATAAACGCTAAATCAAAACTTCCCCCCTTTGCGGTATTCAAAAGTTGAACATCTTTTTCGTAGTAGGGCTTATCGGCTTCCGATTTATTATACTGCCAATTGTGATATTTCTTTAAAAAATATTTTGTAATCTTTCCCCCTTTGGTAGAAAGCTCAATTATTGCTTCATCATTTTCAACAGTAATAGTTTTTTCGCTTCCCCCTTTGGTGGTAAAGAAGGGTCCGAGAGAAACCGAATCTTCAACCGGAGCCTCTTCTTTTTCTTCCTTTTGCTTTTTAACTTCTTGAGCGGGAGCCGGAGTTTCAACCCTAACAGTATCTTTTGCTTGTTTTGGTTTAGCCGGAGGCGGTGCCGGTGAATTGAGATAGAGCCATATCATTAAAATGGCACTGATGAGTACGAAGGCTAATGTTGTTTGTTTATCCATACAATTCCTGTCTTAAATAAGAGGATCATATCCTCCCTTATTAAATGGGTTACAGCGTAAAATTCTCCAAGCTGCTTTTGCGCCGCCTTTAACAACTCCATATTTGGTAAATGCTTGAACGGCATATTCTGAACAAGTAGGATAGAAGCGGCAAGATGGGGGAAATAACGGTGAAATTACTTTTTGATACCCCTTCACCAAAAAGATAAATAGATATCTCATCAACCTTCATTTCTCAATATCGTGTGCAAAATCTCTTTAACATCCGGCATCACATCCACCAACGCAATTTTTCTATTCTCTTTTTGATTGAGGAGAAACGGCGACAAAATAAGATAGAGTTGTTTCTTTTTCTCTTTACAATATTCGGTAACGGGAAGTTTATTTACACGATACGCTTCACGCAGCAACCGCTTCATGCGATTGCGCCATACCGCGGTACCGGCTTTTTTTGATACCGCGACAGCAACTTTTGGAAAGAGCGTCTGCTCATCTTCCGCAAAGAAGTAAACAGCTTTAATTTTTTTTGTTTTGGAAAAGGAAATATTTCCGCTTGAATATAAATTTTCGAAGATTTTTTTTTCTTTTATTCGTTCAGCTTTACTAAAAGAAAAAGGTTTCACAACTCATTACTTTTCGTCGCTAACGGTAAGTTTTTTTCTTCCTTTAGCCCGGCGTCTGGAAATTACTTTTCTTCCGTCTTTGGAAGCCATTCTTTCGCGGAACCCGTGTTTATTTTTTCTTTTTCTATTGCTTGGTTGAAATGTTCTTTTCATTTTATCTCCTATTAAAGGTAGCAAAAATAACCACTTATCGAGAAAAATACAACTAAATTAGAACCGAATAATTCACTTTCCCAAGTTCATTTTTTTCTGCTGATTGTAATGCCATGGGTTGATCTCAATAATGCGTTAATAATTAATAAAAGCAATTATGGTGATCCAAAAGTGAAAAAGTTGTGTTAATAAAAGCCGAACCATTAACTTCTATAGATATACCCACATTTTTAGAAGGTTTTGGCATGATACCAAGGTCATTTAAGTAGAAAATTAGCCACAATTGTGGAAAACTCTTGGTGAAGAGGTGATATACTGACTCACTCTTATATCTCCAACAATCCGCGGAATTCTGAGGTTGACTTCTTTTTCTGTCAAAAACCATAACCGCATTACACTTTGGATTCACTTTGGCGGATTTATGTGATTGTTAAAATATTTGAATCTACTAACAACGTTCTGGTTAGACCAACATTTTAACCGAACTCTCCTTCTTTCCGTTACGAGTGTAACAAATAAAGACAACTGCGGCTGATTGGCTGTTTTGTTTGTTGGAATAGATGCAAGCATTTGCTGCACGAAAGATGGTTTGGTTGAGTATCATTTAATAATTGGCTTACCAACGCTGGTTTCACACTTATAGACATTTATTATGAAGCGGCTCAAAACAAAAATCACCTGCACGCCAGTAGCTCTGGGTGGAGCTTAAAAGAATTTTCGCTTCCCTCGTTCCTTCCGGTGGACTTTTTTCATTTATAAAAACTTTTGAGAAGAAAATAAAGTATAGTTGCGTTCATCAACAGCAAATGAAATAAATAGTTAATGCTACGAGAATTAGATACAACATGTGAGTTTGAGCGCCTATCCATAGGGTTTGTCGCGGATTTCCGCAAAAGTTAATGGTCCAAAATTTAATCATTTTAAGCCGAACGATTTTGTCAGGACATCTTTTCTTCTCAACAAAAATAAGTTGATTTCAGCAGTCAGCTTGAATTAAGTTAAGCAACCCAAATTGCAATTGAAAATCCAACAATGCTTTTATTCATTAAAAGTTTCCAATTCCTCTTTATCTTCTTGTGACAATTAAATATGAGGTTACCGGGGGCGATGTTATTTCCATGAAATATTTTACACACTTTGAACAGAAAGAAAAAGTTTCTGTTGGGGGAAGAAAATTTTCGGATTTCATGAAATCGGCTTTACGCAACTTCTGTTTATTTCTATATATTGCGTTGAGTCCGCCATGCTCTCATAAAAAAATAACGGTTTTGCAGCAAAGCCGCTTTGTTTATGCGAAGACGGTGTAGGTTTAATGAAGAAAAACCAATCGGGAACTTTTTAAAATTCTTTTTCTTAAAAATTTTTTAAAAATAATTTGCAATCGATTCAACAACTCTCTATTTTTTCACTACAAAACAAGCGCTTGTGCTCTGTTAACAAATTGTTGATAACTTAATGTTGTGAAAACGTTTCACGTTTTTTTGTTTGAGGAAAAGACCCCCCAGCCTCGTTCAAAAAGTTACTAATTTTCACCCAAAGCCGTTAATCCTTTATTTTATAATAAGTTGTCGTTTTGTGTTTAATGTTAAGAAGTTGTTAACAACGTTTTGATGAGAATTTAAAACACAGATAATTCTTATAATTTAAGTCGATTTTGTACTATTTGTTTGTGGAAAACTAATGATCACCCTTGATTCTACATACTCAAATCAAGTTTTAAGCCATGAAAAAATCTGGCTAAAATGTCTAAAGGTTATTAAAGAAAACGTTAGTCCCATGGCATACAGCACCTGGTTTCTACCAATAAAGCCTGTCAGTTGCCAAGACAACACTTTAAAAGTTGAACTTCCGGGAAATTTTCACTGGGAGTGGATAGAGGAACACTACAAATCTTTAATTACCAAAGCAATTAAATCTGCTGCCGGCGAAAATGCAAAACTGGAATATGTTGTGGTAAACGATTTTGATCAGGAGCCGGAAACTAAAAAAACATTACCAACTCCTCTCTCCCAACCAAAACCAATTGTTGCTGCAGCTCCTCAACAAAAACCTTCTGAAAAATTCAGTAATTCTTTAAACAACAAATACACGTTTGAGAATTTTATAAAAGGAGAAGGTAATCAACTTGCAAGAGCGGCAGCAGGTGCCATCAGCGAAAATCCCGGAGGTACAGCTTTTAATCCGTTTTTTGTTTACGGCGGTGTTGGTCTAGGCAAAACTCACTTAATCCAAGCTATTGGAAATGAAATTTTGGCGAGGATGCCAGAGAAGAGAATTATTTACCTCTCCTCCGATCAATTCACCGTTGAGTTTTTGGATGCGATTCAAAATAACAAGGCGAACGAGTTCTCAGCTTTTTACCGCTCAATGGATGTTCTTATTCTTGACGATATTCAATTTTTGATTGGGAAAGAAAAAACCCAAGAATATTTCTTTAATATTTTTAATACGCTTCATCAATCAGGAAAGCAAATTATCCTTTCAAGCGATAAAGCGCCGAAAGATTTAAAGGGAATGGATGATCGGCTTATTTCAAGATTCCATTGGGGACTTCAGGCAGATATTCAGCCCCCCGACTTTGAAACCCGCATCGCAATTCTAAGCAAAAAGGCGAACGATTTTGGCATTACAATTTCCCATGAAATTTATGAATATATCGCCACCAATATTACGTCTAATATTCGAGAGCTTGAAGGCTGTCTTATTAAGCTGCTGGCAAACAGTTCCCTCAGCTCTAAAGCTATTGATCTTGACTTGGTAAAAAAATCTGTTCGGGAAATTTCAACATCAAAAAAGATTAATATCGGAATAGATATTATCACAAAAATTACTTGCGAAGCGCTTGGTGTAGAAGAAAATAAAGTTAGAGATAAAACAAGAAAACAAGAAGTTGTGTTGGCGCGACAATTATCAATGTATCTTTCAAAGGAATTGACAAAATCATCCTTAAAAACCATTGGTTTACATTTCGGCGGAAGAGATCATTCAACCGTTATTCATGCGTGTGCGGCAATTGATGCACTGTTACAAAGCGACAAAGCTTTTAAAGAAAATGTTCTTTCAATTAAAAACAAGATCGAATTAGCGTGTTCGTAACTTGTTTATGATGTTGGTAATGGTTGTTGATAAAATTATCTTTTCAACAAAAAGAAAATTTACTCTTAGTTTTCAAGATTAAACCAACATGATAAAAATATTGAGTTTGAGGTAACTGCTTATAATGGTTTGGTTTCCGAGATTATCAACATATTAACAGTGTTATTACAATAATAGATTTTATATTTAAATATCTTTTTTATTATATAGATACCCAAAGTTGGTCTCTTTATGCTAAATTCATTAAAAAATAAGGTTATTTCGTTTTGAAATAAAAAAAGGAACATCTATTTTTAGAGTGTCTATTCATAGCTGTTAAAAGACGGTTAATTAACGTTTGTGAATAAAAATTATCGGTTTTTAGAATGGCTTATTACTTAATCAAAATAGGTGTTTTTAAAAAAATCACTATCGAGGAGAAATCATAAATGAAACAATCCATTTTCATTGTCAGTCTGTTCTTTGTTGCTTTTGCAATAGCATTAGGCATCTACTTATTGGTATTTGGAGATCCAGCAAACTTTAAAGATGGTGCAGGAAGAGAAGTACCGTTAAATCTCTTAGGCACAATCTACACGGGTGGACCCCTTGTATCTTTGCTTATTACGTTATCCATTATGGACGTAGCTATCATTGTTGAAAGAGTTCTTTCACTGAAGAAAGCTGCTGGAAAAAGAGCTATTCCTAAATTTTTTGCTCAAGTACTTGAAGATGTAAAAGCAGGAAGAATTGACGAAGGATTGGCTGCTTGCGACGAACAAAGAGGTTCTGTTGCCAATATTCTTAGAGCTGCTTTATCCCGTTACAAAGAACTCTCGTCGGATCCGGCAAAGAAATTTGATACCGAAAAAGCTATGCCCGAAGTTCAAAGAAGTGTTGAAGAAGCTATGATGCTTGAAGTTCCGCTTTTAGAGAAAAACTTAATTGCTCTTTCAACTATCGCTTCTATCGCAACCATGGTTGGACTTTTAGGAACAGTTATCGGTATGATCAGATCATTTGCTGCTCTTGCTCATGCTGGTTCAGTAGATGCTACCGCTCTTGCTACCGGTATCTCTGAAGCGCTTATTAACACAGCCGGCGGACTTATCGTTGCTATTATCGGTATCGTTTCATATAACTTTTTCGTAAACAAAGTTGATAACTTTACGTTCCAGGTAGATGAAGCTTCTTACAATGTAATTCAAATCTTAAAAAGCAGGTAATTAATTTTTAGAGGCTTAAACCATGGCGAGAATAAAAAAGAAAAGAGTTAATGTTGCAATAGACATGACTCCTTTGGTTGACGTGGCATTCCTTCTGTTAACCTTCTTCATGATGACCACGCAATTTAAACCACCAGAAGAAGTTGAAGTAAGTTTACCGTCTTCGCACTCGGAGATAAAATTACCTGAAACCAATTTGATGTCTCTTTGGATAACAAAAGAATCAAAAATATTTTTAGGATTTGATGCTCCTTATATGATGGAAGCGCTGTTTGGAAAAGATTTCCGTCTTAAAGCAGCTGCTGAAATTAAAAAAGATGATCTGGCTAACTTACTCATGAAAGCACGTATCACGAACCCGAAACTTCGTACTATAATTCGAGGAGACGTAGATGTTGATTACGGCTTAGTAGCGGATATTATTGATATCTTGCAGAAGACGCAGATAACGCGTTTTGCAATGGTAACGAATTTAAAGAAATAACAATTTTTAGAAAAAGGAGTACATTATGGCCGGTGGCGGCGTTGATGCTGGTGGCGGTGGATCAAGACAAAGAAAGAAAGGAAAACGCAAACCGAAGAAGCGTATCAGTGTTCGTATTGATATGACTCCGTTGGTGGATGTAGCGTTCCTCCTTTTAACCTTTTTCATGATGACGACAGTCTTTAGAAAACCGTCAACTATGGAAATAAATCTTCCTCCAAACGATGCAAAAGTTGACATAGCGGAATCAAACCTACTTACCATTAGAGTTGATGAAGCAAAGATGATTTATTACAACTTTGGAATAGATGTACCGAAAAAAATGAAATTTGACGATCTGAGAAAATTTTTAGTTGAAAGCTCATCGCAAAATCCTAAGCTGGTTGTTCTTTTAAAGATAGACCGCAAAGGAAAATTTAACTACATGGTTGATATTATAGACGAGTTGAACTTGGCTAAATTAGACCGCTTCTCAATCGCTCCGATGACGGATATTGATCTCAAAGAGATGGCAAGGGCATCTTAGAAAGAAGATGATTATATGAATGAAACAATAGCAGTGGAAAATACGCAAACGAAAGTACAGTATGGGGCGTTTGAGCTTAAGAAATTATATCCGAAGAATTTTTCAATAGGTCTTACGCTTGCCGTTATCTTTCATATTTTTATGATTGGTGTTTATTTCTTCGCAATCTTTATGCAGAAAGAAGACGAAGACAACATCCCGGTAGTAAAAATTATGAAATATAGCGAGCTTGGTCCTCCTCCATCACTCTCAAACGAAATTCCTCCTCAGGTTGCCGTAACGGGACCGGTAGTAAAACCGACCGTTGGTATTCCTGTTCCGGTGCCGGATGCATCTGTATCTCCGGAACAAACTTTGGCAACACAGACCGAAATGAGTAACGTTCCCGGTCCAACAATTGCCGAAGGAACCGGAGGCGGTGGAGTTCAAATTACGCAGGATATTAAAATTGAAGATCAGCAAGACGATAATCCTGATATGGATAAGTTTGTTGCTGTAGAAAAAATGCCGGAAATAGTTGTTCAGGCAAAACCGGTTTATCCTGATTTAGCTATTAGAGCTAATCTCGAAGGAAGAGTCTGGGTTAAGATTCTTGTTAGCCGAGAAGGAAAACCGAAAAAAGCGGTGGTGGTAAAATCAGATGCGGAAATATTTAATCAATCCGCTATTGATGCTGCGATGAAATATTCCTTTACCCCCGCGCTGCAAAACAACAAACCCGTTGCTGTATGGGTTGTTGTTCCTTTCAAATTTGAGTTGAGAGGAAACTAGTTCTTTTTTTATTGTTTGCTTATCGGGAACCTCGTTCGCTCTTCGGATGGGTTCCCGAGTCATTTTGATTTGGTTATCGTTATTCTTGGTGTAGAAAAGCAATTGCATTTGTGTAAAGAGTGATGAGCATGCCTGGAATTTTGCGCAAAATTTTGTACGTTTGCTCAAAATTGCAGGTTTTCGTTCTATGAGAATCGTCTAAACAAAAGAAGTTCCTTTTAAAGAGAAGTTAATTTTATCAAGTAATTAACAGCAGTAAAGACATTTTTGGGTTACGTACCGGTAAATGTTCGGAACATCTAAAAGAGGAGATGAGAAAATGTACGAAACAATTGCGCTCCAAAATTCGAAAAATGCTTATGGCGCGTTTGAGTTAAAGCGACTCTATCCAAGAAATTATTCTTTTGGACTCACCATAGCAGCCTTCTTCCACATGTTGATTATTGCTGTTTACTTGCTTTCCGCATTGCAACAAAAGGGAGAACTTAACATTCCACAAGGAACAAAAAGAACAATAATTGAACTTGGTACTCCTCCTTCACTTAAACCTGTTCCACTCCAAAGTCCCCAAATAGGTACAGCGTTAAAAGCTTCAAAAGGAATTCCGGTTCCCGTTCCCGATGCAATGGCTGTTCAAGACCAAACGATTTTCTCGCAGAAGGATTTAGATAACACCGATCCATTTAATGATGTTCCTACAAACGGAAATGTAACCTATAAACTTCCGGAGAAACTTGATCAACCGGAAGAAAATCCAAATCCAGACGAGTACGTACCGGTAGAAAAACTTCCGACGATAGCTGTTCAAGCAGCGCCAATTTATCCGGAGCTGGCAATTCGAGCAGGTGAGGAAGGACGTGTTTGGGCGAAGATACTGGTTGGAAAAGACGGCGTTCCGAAAGAGGTAAAGATTATCAAATCGGATAGAGAAATTTTTAATCAAGCAACAATTGAAGCTGCAATGAAATACCGTTTTACACCGGCTATTCAAAATAATAAACCGATTGCTGTTTGGATAGTTGTTCCATTTAAATTTGAATTAAGAGGGAAATAATTTTTGAGGTCACTCTTTATATATATCGGATACACGGCGGGGGTTGTTTTTTTTCTTTTGGGCATTGCAATGCTTGCCGGTTTTGTTTTTCCAAAAGAGGCGCCCGTACAGTTAAAAACAGTAATGGGGATTACGTTGTTGTTGTATGGATTATACAGACTGACTACAACATACTTCAAAGCCAAACAAAACACCAGGTTATCTAAAGAAGAAAATGAAACAAGAAACCCCACAACGATTTTATAGTATTTTAATTCTTTTTGCTTTCATTTTTACCTTTTGGAGCTGTCAAGAAAAGAAAATCTCCCCGGTAAAAGGAAACTTAGTCGCCTACTCTGACGAGTCGGTCTACAATTTGATAGTAAAAGAAAGAGCGGTCTTTGATTCCTTATACCCCGACGCTAAAATTGAAGTTAAACCGCTGACGGCAAGAGAAGGAATTGCGAAAATTCTGAACAAAGAAATAAAGCTTTTTGTTTGTTCCCGGGATTTTAACAAAGAAGAATTGGAATTTATAAAGCAGCAAAAATCCGGATTGGAATCTTTTAAGTTTTGTTTTGATGCTGTTGTTGCTATTGTTCCCAAGCAAAGTCCCGTGAGTGAAATTCTTTTGGACGATTTAAAAAAAGAGTTGCTTGGAGAAAGCCGAAAGTATAAAATTATTCTGCCGCAGAAGAATTCCGGCGTGTACGAATTTTTAAAAACTGAAATTCTTGACGGCAAGGAACCTTCGTCTGACGTAAAAATTGTTGAGAGTGAATTCTCGGTAAAGGATGAAGTTTTAAAAACAAAAAATGCAATCGGACTTCTCGGACTGAATGTTTTGAAAGACACAAGCGATGTTACGCTCTTAAAAATTGGTTACTCCAGAAATACGCTTGAACCGGTTAATTTTTATCAACCGCACCAAGCGTATATGATAAATGGCTCATATCCATTAACGCGTACCGTGTACGCACTGTTGAATGAAATCGGCTTAGGCTTGGCTTCAGGGTTTGTAACACATTTAACAAGCTTTCAAGGACAGGAAGTAGTAAAAAATAATAATTTAGGGCCGGCGGCAATTCCGGTAAAATTAATTTCATCACAATAATGAAAGTTCAAATGAAAAAGTCATTCATGATACTTATTCTCTTCGCCAACTTGCTGGGTACTTCGATGGCGCAAGATAAATTTCAAGAAGCTGAAAAAGCAGTAAAGAATAAAGATTTTACTACTGCTCTCAACATTGCGAAAGATTTTCTTGCTATGGATTCCGCAAACGCTGCTCTGCGCGTTTTGATTTTAGTGGAAACCAAGAATGGCGGAAACAAGCAGATTTATGAAATGATAGGCGATTCCTACGCAAAACAAAAAGTTGTTGAACTCGCCCTTTTAAATTATGATAAAGCTGAAGCAATTGATTCGCTTGATATAGAGTTGAAATATAAAATTGCGGAGTTGTTGTACAAAGAAAAAAGATACACTGATGCCGTAAACAAGTATCTCGCCGTTGTTGCGTTGGATTCAACAAATAAAAAAGCTCTTTATAATACCGCTAATATTTTTTATCTCGCAAAAATGTATCCCGATGCCGCAATCTTTTTTGATAAATATTTACGGTATGAGCAGTTAAACAGCTCATATTATAAAGCGGCAAAAAGCAATCTCGAAGCAAGAAATTATCAAAAGGCATACGATTACGCCCACCTTGCCGCACAAAAGGGAAAAAATGATAAAGACGTAACGAAAGTTCTCGCGGTTTCGGCAGCATGGATAGGCCAATATGACGAATCGCTTGAGAATTATGCAAAGATTGATGATTCGTTACTCACCAAAAGCGACATACGAGATTTGATAGTGGCGGGAAGAAATTCACGCGCAGCGAAAAAAGACTCTATCGCGCTTTTATATTTCAATAAAGTGTTGAGTATCGACAGCACCTATAAAGATGTGTACTGGGATGTTGCTACTTTAAATTACACGCTCGGCAATTATGATACCGCAATCAACTTCTTTGATAAATTTTTAGCAGAGAAACCGAACTTTGAACCTGCAATCCGTTTTAAAGCGTTCGCCTATTTACAAAAAAAGGACTATGATAAAACAAGAGAATTTCTTTTAGAAGCGGTTGCGCTCAACGATACTATTGTTGATTCATATTTCTGGCTCGCGCAATCTTACAAAGCCGTTGATTCTCTTGGACGATCTGCGGAGGTAATGGAAAAAATGATTTCCATCTGCGAAGGGAAAGAAGCGCAGTACAAAGAAAAACTGCTTGATGCGTATGGCTTTTTAGGACAAACCGCGTTCGATAAAAAGAATTACCCTGCCGCTATTACTTATTTGAAAAAGGCACTAACGTACAGCAGCAAAAACGTGAACTACAACCTGCTTGTTGCGCTCGCGTATCATAACACGGGAGACACCAACAACGCGATTGTTTATTACAAAATTGTAAGAAGCTTAGATCCCAATAACGAAGCGGCGAAAAAAGGGCTTCGGTTGTTAAGCGCGGATTAACTATTTTTAACGTCAAAGAATTTCTAAATGAAGGAGTAAAAGATGATTCGAAAAAAAATGATGATTTTGTTCCTGGTTCTCTTTTTAGTTGTATTTGTTTCTTGCGGAAAAAAAGAACCTCCGAAAATTAACTTTGAATATCAAAAGTATGAAAATCCGGCTTTTCGCTTTACTATTGATTACCCGAAAGATTGGGTGATTACAAACGATCCGGGAAAAGTTCGTCTCTTATCATCTCAAGATGCTTACGATAAATTTGTTGATCCTACATCAAAAGGAACTATCGGCGGAGCTATCATCATCTCAACCTCAAAAGATACGCTTGGCGGCGATCTCCAAAAATTATATGACGCGGTTTTAGCCGATGATAAAGACAAAGAGTCTATTGATAAATATGAAGAGGTATCCGATGTAAAAGTCGGCGACAAAGCCGCGAAAAAAGTGTATTACCGGTTGCGCTATGATAAATCGACCATTAAAAAAGTTGAAAAATATTTAGTTGCTGCCGACACACTTGATTATATTATTGAATACATCAGCTTCAATGAAATGTTCGACAGTTATAAGCCGGCGGTAGAACATTTGGTCAGCACATTCAAATATCCAAAGAAAATTGAAAAAGGAACCGATGCCGGAGAAAAACCCTCTGACGTTTTCACGGCGTACAACAGTCCGGTTTACAGCATAGAATATCCCGACAACTTTAACATCAAAGCATCTAAAAAGGGAGATAATAATTCTACCGCAACATTAAGCGGCTACAGACTTGATTGCACGTTTGTCATTGACGTATTCCCGTCACGAAATTTAACGGTTGATAAAGTTTTCAATCAGAATAAAGGAAACTACAAAGGTGCCGGAGCTCAGAAAGAAGCTACGATTAACGGCCTAAAGGCGATTTACATAAATTACGCCCCGGCGGCTAACATCGGAAGCCGTGCTTATTTTCTTGTAAAAGGAAACAACGTTTTCAGAATGACCTTAAACTGGTTCAAACCGCAGGAAGCTGATTATCTTCCGGTCTTCGAAAAAATGGCGTCGTCTTTAAAAGTTAATTAAAATAGAAAATCTGAAATGATAAAGGCTGACTGTTACTTAACGGTCAGCCTTTCTTTTTTTAAAGAGGGACTAAGAAAGAAGCAAGCTCTGAAGTTTTTCGATGGTAATACGGTGATGACTATCCGCCCACTTCACTTTCTTTTCTGTGGTTAGCCAAATTGCTTGAGGGGATTCGTGTTTTATATTAAAATCTTTTGCAATTTGATTACTGAGTTCCCTCGCCGTTATCACATCAAGCACCCCGCAGCTCAACAAAACATTTTTGTCCAATCCTCGAAACCAGCGATCAAAAATTTGTTGAACAACAAAACTAACGGTACAACGCGAACTAATTTTCAAAAGGAGCAGTTCGTTTTCCTTCGGCTGATTATTTAATAAGTCAGCGTAATCTTTAATATCTTTTAATTGAACGAGTGATTTCATAAGCGTCTTTAATGGTGATCGGAAGGTTCCATGTGAATATGAACGGTTGAATTTTTAATTTTAGTTTGAATTTCTTCCTCAATAGCACTTGCAATTTTGTGCGCATCCCTTAACCGGGTATCTCCATGCAGGTGAATGTTCATTTCGATAAAAATATCGGCCCCCGAGTTGCGTATTTTTATATCGTGTGCGTCATGCACAATATTCATTTCTTCAATAATTTTTTCAATTTGCGCATCAATTCCTTCTGGAGCGGTGTCTAAAAGAACATTTATCGACTTTTTTCCGAGTCTATAACTTACAACAACAACAACAATGGCTACAATTACAGATGCGATAGAATCCGCAGCGCGGAAATTTATGGTATAGGCAAAAAGTCCGACAAGCACAACGGCGGAGCTTAAAATATCTGAAGAGAAGTGAAGCGCGTCGGCTTCCAACGCTTGACTATTATATTTTTTTGCTGCTTTTGACAAAGCGCGTGACCGTGTGAAATCAACAACTATTGAGGTGATGATAACACAGAAACTCCAAAACGTTACATCGATATCGAGCTTGCCGGTTGATAACCGGTGCGTGGCTTCATAAATAATCCATCCGCAAGTGATAAGGAGCAGCATCGTCTCAACCAGCGCGGAAAGATTTTCTATTTTTCCGTGTCCGTAATGGTGATCTGAATCAGCAGGTTTATCAGAATAGCGAACCGCGAAGAAAGTCATTCCGGCGGCAAGCAAATCGAAAAAAGAATGCACACCTTCGGAAATGATGCCGAGAGATCCGGTTGAAAATCCGACAACCAGCTTAAATGTCGTTAAAAATATTGCCGCGAGAAAGGAACTGAAAGCAACGGTTGTTTTTTCACTTGCCATACGATGTACGAATAAATTGTTCCGGTTACCGAGTTACATGAATGAAATTGAATTGAAATATTACATAATAAAATATAAAGAAAAACTAAAATTTCTCTTAAATCTTCGCAGAAAAAAATGTAATGATTTTTGTTTCACCTTTGTAACTTAGGAGGTGAAAAATAAGAACACTTCTTAAAAACAAATAGACCCTATGATCAAAAACGACGTGATAAATTCGGACGAAAAAAAAGACGAGCCGCTGAAGCATGATATAAAAAGTCTTGGCATTTTACTTGGGAACGTTATTATAGAACAAGAAGACCGGAGCCTTTTTAACACCGTTGAACAGCTTCGGGCACTTACAAAAGAGCTAAGAATGCAAAACTCTCCGAAAGCTGCCGGCGAAATAAAGAAGATTATAAAAACTCTTTCCGTTGAAAGAGCTTACAAAGTTGTACGAGCTTTTTCAGTTTATTTCGTTTTAATTAATGCAGCGTACGAAGTTCACCGCATTCGAAGACAACGGGCGCACATTTTTCAAAACGATCTTCCGCAAAAAGGTTCGCTGGAAGAAGCGATTAGTTATTTAAAACAAGAGGACCTAACAAAGCAGCAAGTTGAAGCAATTTTGAGGGCAATGGATATTGTGCCGGTGTTTACCGCCCACCCGACCGAAGCAACTCGGCAAACAATTCTCCGCAAAATTTTAATAATAAGTCAGCTTTTGTTGCGAAGAGAAACAGAATTGCTAACGTCTCACGAATTGCAAGAAATAAACCGACAATTGCAAGTAGAAATCACAATGATTTGGCAGTCAAACGAAATTCGCTTTCATAAAGTAACGGTAAAAGATGAGATTCAGCGGGGACTTTTCTTTTTTGAACAAGTGCTTTATGATGGAATCGGGAAGTTTTATCAAACATTGAATGAAGAACTGAAAAAATCATTTCCTGGCGATAACGTTACTCACCCGGTAATAAATTTTGGTTCGTGGATGGGGGGAGATAGAGACGGGCATCCATACGTAACTGAAGACGTTACAAAGGATACCGTTAAAAAACATCAAAGGACACTGCTTAAACTCTATACGAAAGACCTGGATGTTTTGTATGATACCATTAGTGTTTCCCTTCACCAAATTGAAGCAAGTAAAGGGTTAAAACTTTCCGTAGAAAACGAGCGAATACAACTCGGCTTTAAAGAAACGGATAATATTTTACGCGATCCTTCTGAAATCTATAGAACAAAACTTCTCTTCATTTATACAAAGCTTCAAAATACACTTGAAAGAAGAAGTCTTTATTATGGAAATGCTGAAGAGTACATCCACGACTTACATTTGATGTATACCAGCTTGTGTGAAAACAAAGCTCAATTAATTGCGGAGTTAAAAATCCTTCCGCTGATTTACAAAGCAAAAACATTTAAATTTCATCTCCTTACCCTTGATATTCGCCAAAACGCCGCAATGCTTCGAAGAGCAATAGATGATATTTTTAAATACGCGGAGATTCATGAAAACTTTGCTTCTCTTGAAGAAAAAGAAAAAATTGAAATTCTTACACAGCAATTTCTTCTTACCCGTCCGTTAATAAAATCGGACGATGTTTTTCAGTCAGAAACTCACCAGGTTCTTCAGGAATTCGCTCTTATAAAATGGGCGCAAGAACACGTCTCTCAAGAAGCATGTAATGATTATATTATTAGCGCAAACTCATATGTAAGCGATGTGTTAACTGCATTATTGTTGGCCAAAGAAGCCGGACTTATTCAAGTTTACCACGGGCAAGTTCTTTCTTCTAAAGTTGACTTTCTTCCTCTCTTCGAAACAATCGAAGACCTGCAAGCATCTGACGAGCAAATGAAAGTTCTTTTCGAAAACAAAGCTTATAAACTTCAATTGTTAAAGAGAAATGCTGTTCAAAAAATTATGATCGGGTATTCGGACAGCAACAAAGACGGCGGAATAGTAACCGCTAATTTTGAATTGTACAAAGCTCAGCTTTCGCTTAAAAAACTTTGTAATGAGAAAAAAGTTGAACTGATTTTATTTCACGGTAGAGGCGGTAGCACATCGCGCGGAGGCGGACCGCTAAACCAATCTATTCTTGCCCAACCCCAAGGAACGATAGACGGAAAAATAAAAATTACCGAGCAGGGAGAAATGATTTCTTCCAAATATTTGATTCCCGAGATTGCGCAGCGCAGTCTTGAGTTAATGGCTTCGGCGGTTATGCTTGCAACGGCAAAATCAAAATACGGCAAACATGAAGACGCGTTTTACAAATATCAAAAACAATTCAGTCATATTTCATCATTTGCTTTTAACCACTACCGGGCGCTCATTACGCATCATGGATTTTATAGCTACTTCCGTTCAGCAACTCCAATCGACATCATTGAACGAATTGAAATCGGTTCCCGTCCTCCTTCAAGAAAAAAAGGACACGACATTCGAAATCTTCGCGCTATTCCGTGGGTGTTTGCGTGGACGCAGAACCGGCAATCTATCACCGGGTGGTATGGGTTTGGGTACGCCGTGGCAAAAGCTGTTGAAGAAAAACATATTTCGTGGACTCAACTAAAAAGAATGTTTAATGAGTGGGATTTCTTCAAAGTACTTGTTGATAATATAGAAATGGTTCTTCTAAAAACAGATTTTACGATTGCGCACGAATATCTTTCTCTTTGCGGTAAGGATAAAGCATCCAAAGAGATTTTCGAGATGATTAAAGAAGAGTATGAACGGAGCCGGGATGCGGTTCTCAAGATTACCGGAGAGGCGGCACTTTTAGATCACAACAAATCGCTTCAAATGTCGATTCGTTTGAGGAATCCCTATATAGATCCGATAAGTTTTATTCAGGTTGAATTTATGAAGAAGTTCCGGAAAAAAAATCTTTCCACCTCCGAGCGGGAACAATTACTCGCACTTCTTCGTTCTACTGTAAACGGAATTTCTTCCGGCATCAGAAACACCGGATAACGGAAGGAAAGTTAGGAATTTCAGTGAAAAATGAAATATTTCCGGTACAACATCTTGTTACAGGTATGTGAATATCTATCCGAAAAAAATTTTTTATAGATTGTTTTGCACCCCTTAACCTTTTATATTTGCACAAAAAAAATTAGCAGATTGAACAAGCCAAAAAGAAAACCGAATAATTTTAATAATGACGAGACAAGCCGCTCCGCAAGGGTGGCTTTTTTTTTATCTGGAAGAAACAATGGATAAACTTAAAGCAACATTGATTTTAGAAGACGGGTCGCAATTTTCCGGGTATGGATTCGGCGCAACAAAAAACGTAAACGGAGAAGTTGTGTTTAACACCGGAATGGTTGGTTATCCTGAAACAATGACAGACCCCTCCTACTGCGGACAAATTCTTACGTTCACCTACCCGCTAATCGGCAACTACGGAATTCCCGGAAAAGAAAAAGAAAACGGATTGCTGAAAAATTTTGAATCGGAAAAAATTCATTTAAGAGGAATTATTATTTCCGATTACTCATTCGACTACTCTCATTGGAATGCTAAGCAATCGCTTCACGAGTGGATGGTTGAAGAAAATATTCCCGGCATTTACGGAATTGATACGCGCATGCTCACCCGCAAACTTCGTGAAAAAGGAACGATGCTCGGGAAAATAGTTTTTGAAAAAACGGAAGATGCGCTCAGCTTCGAAGATCCAAATAAAACAAATCTTGTTGGAGAGGTTTCAATTAAAGAACCTGTAGAATACAAAAAGGGAAAAAAGAAATTAGTATTTGTTGACTGCGGAACCAAGAACAACATCGTGCAAGCGTTTTTGAGAAGAGACATCACAGTTATCCGTGTACCGTATGATTACGATTTCCTTTCAATTAAAGCTGACGGAATTGTTTTGTCAAACGGGCCGGGTGATCCGAAGATGAATCCCCTTACTATCGCAAACACAAAACGGGCGATGGCAAAAGGCATTCCGATGCTTGGCATTTGTCTCGGCTGCCAGATAATGGGGTTGGCTGCGGAAGCTAATACATACAAATTAAAATACGGACACAGAAGCCACAACCAACCGGCGAACGAATCGGGAACAAAGCGTTGTTATATTACCTCACAAAACCACGGGTATGCCATTGATTCGGCAACTCTCTCCGAAGATTGGCGCGAATGGTTTCAAAACGATAACGACGGTACGAACGAAGGCATTATTCATATATCAAAACCATTTTTTGGCGCTCAATTCCATCCAGAAGCTTCTCCTGGACCCGACGACACAGAATTTATTTTCGATTTATTTGTTAGAGCTCTCTCGTAGGAAAGAACAAATATCAAATGACAAAAATCAAAGAACAAATAAAAATTTTTTCATCACGGATTAAAATTTATGAGCGAGACTGGTTCAAAAAAGATTTATGATCTGGAAGAGAGATGTTTTGAGTTTGCAAAGGGGGTAGCCCTCTTTTGCAAAAATTTACCAAATGATATTGTTAATCGAGAATACATGAAGCAACTCATTCGGTCTTCGGCCTCAATTGGTGCAAATTATATTGAGGCAAACGAGTGTTTGGGAGAGAAAGATTTTTTAATGAGATTAAAAATTTCGCGAAAAGAAGCAAAGGAAACTTTTTTCTGGCTTCGTTTGATCAGCGAAACAAATAGTAACGAATTTAAAGAAGAAGCAACTCGGTTTTTAAACGAATCGAATGAACTAAAAAAGATACTTTCATCAATTATATACAAAAAAACAACCGACATTCTACCCAAAGAAGTTTAATTTTTTGGAGCTTGTTATTTGGTTTTTGGAATTTGACAGATTATGATTAAAAAAGGCAAACCAAAAAAAGTTTTAATTCTCGGAAGCGGTGCGCTGCAAATCGGGCAAGCCGGAGAGTTTGATTATTCCGGTTCACAGGCTATCAAGGCGCTTAAAGAAGATAGCATTGAAACAGTATTGATTAATCCCAACATTGCTACGATTCAAACCTCCGAGCAATTAGCGGACAAAGTTTACTTCCTTCCGGTTAAAGCAGAATTTGTTGAACAGGTGATAGAAAAAGAAAAACCCGACGCAATTCTTCTTGGCTTTGGCGGACAAACAGCGCTCAACGTCGGTGTTGAATTATTCGACAAAGGAATTCTTGAAAAATATAATGTTAAGGTTCTCGGCACGCCGGTAGAAGCAATTAAAGATACGGAAGACAGATTTCTTTTTGCCAAGCGGGTAAATGAAGTTGGATTAAAAGTTGCGCGCAGCAAAACCGTTGCAAATGTTGATGAAGCCGTCGAAGCCGGAAAAGAAATCGGCTATCCGTTGATGGTGCGTATCGCGTACGCTCTCGGCGGACTCGGCTCAGGCATTATGAACAATAAAGAAGAACTTATTGATAAAGCAAAGCGGGCGTTCTCGTTTACCAATCAAATTTTAATTGAAGAATCACTTTACGGCTGGAAAGAAGTTGAGTACGAGATTGTCCGCGACCGTTACAACAACTGTATTACAATTTGTAATATGGAGAATGTTGATCCGATGGGCATTCACACCGGAGACAGCGTTGTTGTGGCTCCGGTGCAAACGCTCTCTTCACACGAAAATTTTAAACTCCGTTCAATTGGAATAAAACTTATCCGCCATCTCGGCATTGTCGGCGAATGTAACATTCAATACGCACTTGATCCGTTTTCCGACGATTATAGAATTATTGAAGTGAATGCGCGGTTGAGCCGTAGTTCAGCGCTTGCATCAAAAGCAACAGGGTATCCGCTTGCGTTTGTAGCAACAAAACTTTCACTTGGCTACAACCTGAACGAAATTGAAAACAGCATTACAAAAGAAACGTCTTCGTGCTTTGAACCCGCGCTCGATTATATCGTGTTAAAATATCCCCGGTGGGATTTACAAAAATTTAAAGCGGTTTCCACCCAACTCGGCAGCGAAATGAAATCGGTTGGCGAAGTAATGTCGATCGGCAGAACGTTTGAAGAAGTACTGCAAAAAGCAATGCGCATGCTCGATGTCGGTTACAATGGTTTTGCCGCTAATGATATTGATATAAAAATTACGGACGAAATGCTCGCGAAAGCAACCGACAAACGTATTTCGTTAATCGCAAAAGCGATGGAATCCGGGTACACGGTTGAGCAAATTCATCAGCTATCGAAAATTGACAGATGGTTTTTGTATAAAATGAAAAACATCATCGATCTTCAACAAAAATTGAAAAACCAATCGTTACAGAAGTTAACACCGGAACTTCTGCTTGAAGCCAAGCGAAAAGGTTTTTCCGATAAACAAATCGGTTTGCTCACAAAAGCAAAAGAGTTTGATGTTCGGGACAAGCGAAAACATTTGAACATTCTTCCCTTTGTAAAACAGATTGATACGCTCGCGGCGGAATACCCTGCTCAAACCAATTATCTTTACATGACCTATAACGGAAACGAAGACGACATTCAAACGAAAGAAGAAAACCAAATCATCGTTCTCGGCGGCGGTGCTTACCGCATCGGTTCTTCGGTTGAATTCGATTGGTGTTGCGTTAACTCAGTGCTCACTTTAAATAAAATGAATTACCGTACCATCATGATTAACTACAATCCGGAAACGGTAAGTACCGATCATGATATTTGCGACAAACTTTATTTTGAGGAAATGAGTCTGGAACGTGTGCTTGATATTTACGAGAAAGAATCACCGCTTGGTGTTATCGTTTCTATGGGGGGACAAATACCAAACAATCTTGCAGTGAAACTCTACAACAATGGAGTAAACATTCTCGGAACCTCACCGGCAAAAATTGATAACGCAGAAAACCGGCACAAGTTCTCACAAATTCTTGATCAGCTTGAAATTGATCAGCCCGAATGGAATGAATTAACAAATCTTGAAGAAGCGAAAAAGTTTGCCGACACAGTCGGATACCCCGTACTCATTCGTCCAAGTTATGTTTTAAGCGGTGCGGCAATGAGTATTGTGTTAACCGAAAATGAATTGGAAGATTATTTAAAGAAAGCTTCCGATATCAGTCCCGAGCATCCGGTGGTTATCAGCAAGTTTATCACCGATGCCCGCGAAATTGAAGTTGATGCGGTTTCCGATAACGGTGAGCTTTTCTGCTACGCCATTTCGGAACACGTTGAAAATGCCGGAGTGCATAGCGGTGATGCAACAATCGTTCTTCCTCCGCAAAGAACTTATTTGGAAACGATGCGGCGTGTAAAAATTATTACGAAAGAAATTGCACGCGAACTGGAAATTACCGGTCCGTTCAACATGCAGTTTATCGCAAAAGATAACGACGTAAA
>Ga0172369_10000826_pt1 | contig 45741 bp, 63 predicted proteins | sample LakKiv25m_FD_114539 | JGI IMG/M metagenome (GOLD analysis project Ga0172369, IMG submission 114539) | Freshwater microbial communities from Kabuno Bay, South-Kivu, Congo - kab_022012_11.25m | ecosystem: Environmental > Aquatic > Freshwater > Lake | place: Democratic Republic of the Congo...
GGCATCATCGTAAGAACCACAAACTTTTGAGAATTTTTGCTTGTGGCTACTTTTGCTCTGACGTTGGGCACCGTATTGGTTACAATCACAGTATTGATGGCCTGGGATGCTGTTAGCTTATTTATCGCATCCCCGCTGAAGATGGCATGAGTTGCCACCAACAGAACTCTCTTCGCACCGTTATTCATAAGTTCCTGGGCAGCATTAATTGCAGAACCTCCGGTATCGATCATATCATCAACTAATATACAATTTCTTCCTCTGAAATCACCGATAAGATGCGTTGGCCTGGATTCATTATGTGATCCTCTATCCTTGAGAACCAAACCCATGGGAGCGCCAAAAAGTCTAGCGAATCTTTCTACTCTCTTTGCACCACCAGCATCAGTTGATACGAAAGTGGTATCCTCTGCCCATCCTTTCCATTTGAGCCAAGAAGCTATAAAAGGAGAAGTTTTGAGATTATCAAAGGGACCATCGAAAAATCCCTGTTCTTGATCAGAATGCAAGTCCATAGTGATCAATCGATCAACGCCGCTGGCCTGCAATGCTCGGGCCATTGTCGCCGCCGAAATAGATTCTCTTGCCTCAGCGAGGCGATCCTGCCGAGTATACGGATAATAAGGCATAACTGCTGTAATGCTTTTACTTCCGGCTCGAAGCGCGGCATCTGCCATCAACAAAAGCTCAACAAAAGAATCATTCTTAGTGAACTCGCCGGTATCCGAGAAACCTTGGAAAAGAAAGACATCCTCTCCTCTAACAGATTCGAGGATTCTGAAATAAATCTCACCGTCAGCAAACTTCTTGTTAATGGTTGGGATTCTATTGACATGAATACCCATTTGACAACAGAGTTCATCTGCTGCGCTTAAGGCGCTGTAGCCAGCTACGATGAAAGGATCGTGCATTAGTTTTCTTCCTGAGCAAGCGAAATGCTTGCTTCTGTCGGTTCATTCCCAGAGCAAGGAGATAAAGAACGGTTATTAGCATCCAATCTCTTTTCCTCATCCAAAAATCGTTTATAGACCATCATGTCCTTAGGTGCATCTTCTATCAATTCCCAAAGTTCGGCAGGCCCTAATGAGCGATTGGGATGTTCTTTCTGAAATTTTTGAATAACCCACCGGCATTTCACATAATGATATCTTGGAGCCTTCCCACCGATATTTATGTCCAGCCACAAGTTTAATCTTTCCCAAGCTTCTTTAAGTTTCATCTTCAACCCAGTCGAACAAATGGACATATTCCATTATCTGTTCCGGCTCATAATTGACACAATCATCACAGACGCCTAAAAGTCGATTGGTGTCTCCTATCAGTATCAATTGGCCATCATCCATTTTTAACACTGTACCGACCGTGACAATCTCATCATAGTAGTCATAATTGAGACATGGCTCGTTAGATCTGATAAGTTTGTGATAATCGATTGGGACAAGCTTAAGGCCCATTCTATCAATCATGGCTTGCAATTTGTTAACTTCTGGCATATTCGTCTCCTTTACCAATTTGGCTCTTCAAACCACCGAAATGCACAGTTTTTGCATCTATATGATAAGAAGCAGTCATTCTCTACAATCTCAACATTATCATGCATAATGACATATCCTTCCGGCACCTCTTTGTGGTCCCAAGGGCTATTTTACCGTTCATCCTCGTCGCACAATCCATAATCCGGCAAATTGTCCCAAACCCTATCTTCGTGCAACGTGCTAGCAATATCGGCACTGGCCTGTCCGTTCAACACCTTTTTCATATGGCGATCATATAAAACTGTTGAGACTGCCGTTGCTAAATTTAGACAATGACGGGTTGGGATGACAATAAATCGATGGCACTGATGCAGGATGCCCTTGGATATCCCACCATCTTCTGGCCCAAAGATATACAAGGCATTCTCAGGATGCTCGAAATAGACCAGAGATTCAGAAGTTTTCCTCACTTCGATAGCGATAGGGATTATAGAGCTATCAAGTTTTCGAAGATCAATGCTTCCATTGACCAATTCGACTTCTTGATAACCTCTCATCCTCTCCTCGCGAGGGATTCTGGATACTAGCTCAAGCTCTTTTTTCATCCTGTCGCCAGTAAACCATATTTGCTTCACATCATAACAGGATGCCAAGCGAATAGCCATGCCTACATTTCTGGGGAATTTGGGATTCTCCAGCATAATAGCAGGCAAGGTTAATTCTACTTCTGAGCCCATTTTCCAGGGGCCGCTTCCGTTCATCAGTAGACACACCCACTGCTATCAGTGGTGCTCGGCGAACATATCTCAGCCTCTTTGCAACGAGGGCACAAATTGCCAAAAGCTGTTTCATCACAATGCTCATGGATTTTCCAACATCTGTCACACCGCTCGCCTTCTGCCTTAGAGACGGAGACAAAAGGCTCATTTCCTGTTATTTCCAATTCGGCTCTTGAAATAGCATACCAATTGGCCAATCCGATCAGATTGGTTGCCGTCGTCATGAGATAGAATCTATCCTCTTCCGTGACATGGAGCACTGCCAATGCCTCCACTGGCTTGATCTTGTCTGTACTATTTTGATTATGATCTTCCAAGGCTTTATAAAGTAAAGAACGATACTTGTCAACATAGTCAAAATGATGGATGCGACGAGTAAAATGCACTTCGAGAATGCCTTCCACCCAAAAATTCTGAAGATCTTCAATACTTCTGGGCAGGTTGCTGGCTACTTCTTCCGTCAGCAAAGGCAAAATAGGTGAGCACATTTTCATCATGGACAAAGTTGCCATAGCGAGTGCAGCCTGCACTTGTCTCCTTCTATTGCTATTGGGCTGATCGCAGTAAAGTACATCCTTTACAGCATCCAGATAGCTGGAATTCATTTGCTGAACAAAACTTCTCGTTCTAGCGATAACTTTATGATACTTTCTTTCGATGTAGTCCTTATCATTGTCTTCGGCCATCTTCAAAAGTTCTTGCAAAAAGTGATAATCAAGGATATCTTCACTCGAATGGTTTTCCCAATCGAAGTCGTTGAGATTTGCCAAGCAGAATCTCATGAAGTTTCTGACGACCAGATAGTCTTGCTTGACGGTCTGCAAGATTTCGTCGCCAACACAGATATCCTTATTGGTATCGCTTGAAGCTGCCCATAGTCGGACAACATCAACCCCATATTTGTCGATCATCTTCTTAGGCTGGATGACATTCCCTTTGGACTTTGACATGGCATGGCCCTTTTGGTCAAGAACGAAACCATGCGAAGCGACTCTTGCATATGGAGGTTTGCCAAGCAATGCCGTGGCAAGGATGATGGAGACTTGGAACCAAGATCCATACTGATCGATGCCTTCGCAGACAAAATCCAATTCCCTTTCATTCTCGGGCCACCCCATCAATACGAGATGAGAAACAGCAGAATCGAACCAAACCGAAAGGATAGATTCTTCCTTTACCAAATCTGCCGAGGTTGAACCAGTTTCAGGGTCAACGAAATCTTTGGGCAGAATTTCTTCCGGGGTCAATTCAAACCAAGCATCAGAGCCATGCTCTTTCGTCAGGCTGATAACAGCTTCAAACGTAGCATCATTTGCCACGATAGCGCCCGTATCTTTATTGTAGAAGATCGGTAGACCGACTCCCCAATTCTTTTGCCGAGAAATACACCAAACGGGTCGATCTTGCGCCATCCTCGTGACCGTGGCTTCAGCTTGCGCAGGATCCCATTGCATTTGTGAGATGACCGTCTGAAGTCTGTCGCGCAAGCCATCATGGTCCAAATCCATGAACCATTGAGTGCTTACCCGATAGATGACTTTTTCATCCAGGCGTTCATCGTGAGGATAACTATGGGAATACTTCACCTTAGCCACAAAGAAACCATCACCTTTAAGGTTTTCAGAGACCAAATCATTTGTTGATAGAGCGGATTTGCCGACAAATTCTCTTCCAACTTCTGCGACATCTTCTGTCCATTGACAGTTTTTATCCAGTGGACAATAGATATCAAGACCAGCATTCCGGCCAAGCTGGAAGTCATCCTCACCAAAAGCAGGAGCGATGTGAACGAAGCCTGTGCCTTGTTTGCTATTGACGAACTCGGCTGGCAACAAGGGGACATATCTTCCGTAATTGGAGAGAGGAGAAGATGCCTGTTTGTCTTCGAAGAAAGAGCCTTCAACGATTTGGATAGTGCTGCGAACTTTGACCCCATTGGAAAGCAAAGCTTCAGTTACATCATTGAGCAAATCTACCATGATGTAATACGAAGTCAATTCTTCTCCCTCTTTCACGGATACTTCCATATACTTATGATAAGGACTGAACGCGACAGCCCGATTAGCTACTAACGTCCAAGGCGTTGTTGTCCAAACCAACAAATAACTTTCTGTCCCGATGAGAGGAAACTTGACATAAACAGCATCTTCAGTGATTTCCTTGTGATGGACTTCACTATCTGCAAGCGCCGTGCCAAGCTCAGGCGACCAAGCCACAATTCTTTCTTCTTGGAACAAATAACCTTTACGATAAAGCTCCGCAAAAGCTTGGACGATCTTAGCTTCGTAGCTTGTTGACATGGTAAGATAAGGATGTCCCCAATCTGCGACAATCCCCAAGGACTTGAAGCTTTGAGTCTGTCGGTCAACCCATCCCTGAGCAAATTTGCGACATTCAGCCCGCATTTCGGCTGGAGAGAATGGCTTGCCGCTCTGCCTCATTTTGGTTTCGACGGCCACCTCGATAGGAAGTCCATGGCAATCAAAACCAGGGACGAATTCAACAGTCTGGTCAGAACCACGTTGATAACGGGCTTCGATATCTTTGAGAACTTTATTCAAAACATGGCCCATATGGATATCGCCGTTGGCGTATGGCGGGCCATCATGAAGAACAAAAGAAGAATCTGAAGAAGATGTCTGAGAGTCGAAGGCTGCTTGAGTCCTATCAAGCCATTCCTGTTCTTTTTCGGATTTAGGCTTGATTGGAAAGTCAGTTTTCGGTAGGTTCAGGTTCATTATCCTTATCTTCCTTTTTCAATAACCATTATAGCACCATAGCCCCATGCTGTCAAGCGGGTCTATGGATATTTGGTCGTTGTAGGAATTTATTGAGGCCAATGAGGAACCGGTTTTTCAGTCAGGTCAAAACTCGATAGATAGCATTTCATATCGGACAAATCTAAGTACCGAGAAAATGCTTCTGGTTCATAGATTGAAACCGGAAGTTTTTCTTCCAAAAGATCATCGTAAAACAAGGCTCCAAAAGCACATTTATGTAGATCACTATCATTCAAAAGCTTTAGATTAGAGAATAAATAAGGGGCCGCAGTGATCCTAGTTTTTGATCTTCCAGTCTCAGACAACGGGAGAAGGACATGATAAGTAATTCTATCTCCCCATTCTTTCATCTCAGCCAAAAATCTATCAACACTCCTTTCATCGGAAATGACATGATGCAAGCAAAGCATGATATCTCTCTGATTGAAACGAGAGACATTCTCTGACCAAATATGCTTCAAATGAGGATGGGCACTGATGGCTACGCCTCCGCAAAGTTTAGCAGAAATATCAAGAATTTCATCACTTATCCAAGTACCATTAGTAGTATAATTGGGCATAATCCCAAGGCTATCAAAGGTTTTGAGAACTTCTGGGAAATCAGGATGAGATACAGGTTCCCCACCCCCGATGGCGACTTGGAATGGGCGCAGATCAAAAGGAATAGATCCGAAGAATGCCTTGATCTTCTCCACCACATTCTCGGTGTGCGGGACATTTGGCGTGCTGTCCTGATAGCAATTATGCACAAGTATCCCGTTAGCATAATAATCATGGTCTGGTGAAGTCCCGATATTATAGACTTTTCCGCAATACTGTTCTCTTCGGATGGACTTGATTTTCACGGCTGTTCCTTTCGCTTTAATGTCGTAAGGGGTCGATTTTCCTGTGGCATTCTACACAAACCGTTATTCCATCGATATTATCATGAGCAGCTATCACCATTTCAATAATATCTTCAAATTCATCTATTGTATAATCCTCTAAGCTTTTCCCACCAGTACATTCGTTCACTATATCTTTGAAGCTTTTGTCTTTATGATGAACTTCTAATCTACCATGTTGAAAACACATAGAACACTTAAATCCATCTCTTTCTAATATAGGATATACCCATAATTTATACAATCTTGTTCTAATTGTTTGTGCCCTATCTCTATTCCCTTTCCAATTTTTATTTTCTTTGCCCTTTGGGACTGGATGGATAGCCAATCTTTTCTTTAGAGATTCAAATACTTTTTGTACTACTTCTGGGTTTTTCATAGGATTATTTTTACGCATTCTTTCAGAAGTCGATTTTCGGTTCTCTAATTTCTGATCTTCACTAACTCTAAAATCTTTCCTGTGAAACCCACGGCCATATTTTTGGATTGATGGATTAGCATCTGTCTTCATTCTTTCTGACATTTTTTCTCTTGATTTTTCTTTGCAATTTAGACATACCGCTGTTCTTTCTTCTTCAAAAACACCCATCGTTTTATTCTTGGTTACTTCTTTCACTAAATCTCCACAATATTTACATAGTATCTTCTTTGTATATTGTTCATAGTTTATGTCTATTCTTAATCTTCTGCAATTAGAACAATTGATTTGTTTACTGGCCCCTTGAAACTCTTCGCCACAAATCTTACATGTTTTTACTTTCGTATTATTTACATACTTGTTTCTCGTTACTACCAAGAAACATTCGTGGCTACAATATTTACCGCTTGTATTTGCTTCGAATTCTTTTCCGCAAGATACACAATTCTTGATTTTCATAATCCCTCCAGGCGCGAATACATAGATTATCTATATCCGCATCATAATATTCGCACTTGAAGTTAAAGAATCCTTGTTTACATACTAACAATTTCATCGATAATCGTTAAATCTCCGGCTTCCACCCATCCTCTATTCGAAGTGAACACTTTATGATTGGGAGTCATCTTTAAGATCTTCCCGTCATCTGTTTCTATCGTGATACATTCGCCCTCGAAATCCCTCTCAAAAATCTGATCCACGCTTTGTTCAACAATTTCTTGGCTTTCTACATTATAACCCAAAACAACCTCACCTACTTCAATACTTTCTATGGGAGCAACACCATCAATAGTCGAAATTAGGGTTCCAGGCAAAAAACAAAATTGGCACCCACCAGAGCATTTATTTGTCAATTTTATATCAAAAAATTCAGGATAAGTCAGAGGCAGGACTGGTTCATCCTTGTCAATTGCTATACGAATAGTCTTACCATCAATGAAGACAGCATGGTAATTGGATTCCTGACAAGTACGCTTTCGGAGCATTTTCTTCTCTTTTACTAGTCAGATATTTCTCTTGCCGTAAAGATAGAGCGCAATAATCTGCCGATATCTTCTGCTTCAGGATTATCTTTAGGCTTTACAGAAATTGTTAAGTTGTGGGAATCAGCCTCGCTTATATCTCCAGACAACATATTTTCCATCTTATTTCTGATTTTTTCAGCCTCCTCAAGATTACTATTTTCTTTATAATAATCGATTTCTTCTTTCATATCTGCTATACAATCTTCTAGATAGCTTTCTTTAATAACTAAATTTATGTCGAAGAAATCCTCTGGTTCTCCTTCTATGCCGAGCGTCAACATGATGCCTTTGATAGCTTGTCGAGTCAAATTCACAGCATTTTTGGTGGCAAACATATAGACAGTTGTCGAACTATTTGTGATAACATCACATATCGAATGAATTTGTAAGTTCATTTCAAATCCCTCCTAATTATATTCAGCTTCAACATTGAATAAGTTTGAAAATGATCTTACAAGATCTAATCCATTATCATTCTTGGGAGAGATGGTAAGATTCAGGCTTGTAAGGCTCCTATATCTATCGCCTGCTATGCTATCAACAATTTCATATTTTCTATCATCTGATGATTCATCGAGAAATCTCATAAATTCATCATAAGGGTTTCCCTTGTCATAATATCTATTAGGGAAATATACACTGATGCAATCTTCTACCTCCTGTGGAAGATAATCAAGAATATCTCTACTGACTGACAATTTGATGTCAAAGTAGTCTTCCACAGATCCGGATAATCCTAAAGCTTTGATCAGTCGATCAAAAATTCCTCTTGCCATCCTAATAGAATTAGAAACTGGCCAAGTATAAACTACTGTGCTGCTATTGGTAATAGCTTCACAAATAGAATGCATGGAGATTTCCAGCCCGTTCACAATCATTTTCATGTTTTTCTCCTTAATATTCAGCCTCTCGTGATTCGAACAAACTCAGGAACAATTTACCGATATCCAAAGAAGGATTATTTTTAGGAATAATATTCAATTCCTTATATAATTCGGCATCATAAAGGTATTCTTCAAAGATCTCAAATTGTTCTTCCTTAGAGATGGCGTTAAAATGATCTTTAAAAATTTTCATGATTCCAGAGACGTATTCCCATTTATCTACGAAAGATTCTGTGGCTATGCTATCAAAATCAGCATCTGGGAATATTTCTTTACATTTTTCCAAAAGATCTGATATTTTATGAATACATCCCATCGATTCGAACAATGCTGTCTTCGCTCCATCTTTATAAGATATTTGAATATCGAAACAATCCTCAACTTTGTCACTAAGGCCAAGCACAGAAAGAATATTTTGGAAAAGTTCTTTCGCGTTGTCTATAGCTTTCCATGCTGGATAAGTATAGACTACTGTACTGCTATTGGTAATAGCCTCACAAACAGAGTGTACAGGAATAAGATGTCCGCAGACGATAATGTTCATTTCAGTTCCTCTCTTCAGCAATTGATAGTCTTTTTTAGCCTCGGCGGCTATGAATGCCCTCGACAGGACTTGAACCTGCATAGATGACAGAGTTTAGGAAACTCCCGCTGATCCCTTCAGCTACGAGGGCAAATTTTCTATTCTACGATTCTGATGCAAATCATATCACCATAGCCACTATAATCCCAATCTTCGTCAAGATTTAAGATAATTCCTATGGCTCGATCAAAGCCCAGCCATTTGTTAGCATAGGTATTGGCTTCTCCGAAGGTTTCGAATTTAGAACGACTCCAACATGGAGCCACGTCATGATGAAGGCAATCAGCGGGTTTTCCATTATCAAAAACCTGATACATTTTTGTTCCTCTTCCTAGTTGAGACTGGCATCAATATTTCCAATATCTCCAAACACTCTATAGGAGACATCCATCCCTTTGATCAAATCTTTTATAGCAGAGATTGCTGAAGCATTGATAATAATCACTTCCCATGTACAAGTTTGGCCTGAAAGAACCCCTGCGCGATTGACCAAAAAATCTCGACTTGAAACACCTTTGTCTTGCAAAAATCTCCGTACATCTCCCACGGTTTCGAATTTATCTTCTTGAGGCTTAGTGAGAGTAATCGTCAATCCTTTTTTACTCATGCGTTTTCCTTTCTTAAAATACTAACAATACGCCCAGCAGGACTTGAACCCGCATTATTCCAGAGCCGAAATCTGGTGCCATATCCATTAGGCGATAGGCGCGTAAAGAGAGGATTAACCATGCCCCGTTAACGGCGTCTCTTTGCACCGGTGAGTTTAAAAAACTAGGGGCTCACTCTCTTGGTTTTTTGGCCACTTTTCTCCATCAAAGGCCGAAAGGGTAGAGTTTAATGCCCGTCTCTACTGGGTCAGGTTTGGTTTGGTTTTATCTGAGCACCCCTGGCAGGAATCGAACCCGCATCTTCGGCCTTAGAACGACCTTGCCTTATCCATTAGACCACAGGGGCTTAACATTGTCTCCAACATGCCAATTATATCCTCCAGCACCGATTCTGTCAAGCCCTCTGGCAGAATTTTTCAATAATCGTTCAATTCACTTGATGATCTGTCAAAATATCGAAAACAGATCTGCCCCCAATATTCGTCTATAAGCATGTATTTCTTTGCCATCTTGGACATTTTGTTGAGGTTTTCTATACTGCCAATTCTTGGATGAACATTTAATATCTTCTCTACAGAAAACACTTTCGAGATCCTGATGATACGAAGATATGAAATAAAAGTTGTACCCAGAATTAGCTATGAATTTTGCATATTCGACGTTCAAATCTAAAATCGATTTATCTGATACCTCATAACAAGCCTTATTGTTAGCAGACGGGTATGGAGGATCAATAAAAAAGAAAGGATTGGAGAATTGTGACACATTAATATCCCAACATCCAGTGTCTATTATTTGGGTTTTTTGCATAAATGGACTGAAAAATCTAATTCTTTTAACTAAAGCATCCCGACAATATCTGTCTGCATTCATCCAGCCTCCCATTCCAAAAAATCTATTCCTATTCAGATAGAGAAATCTAATGGCGCTCGGAATAGTTTCAGTAGGATGACTCTCCATCAGAGATTGAAAAATCTCTTTATTCTTTTCCAGAGGGAGACCATCACAAAGTTCTTCTGGATAATCCTTTATACAAAGATAAGTTTTTACAAGATCTTTATTGACATCGGCCAATACTGCGTTTATAGAACCTTTGTTTAAAAGCTCCCTAAAATAAAAGGATCCCCCACCTACAAACGGTTCCACATAAACATCATAGGATGCTATCAGATTCTTAATATCCTTGTAATATCTATCTTTACTACCAGACCACATGAACGGAGTTTTGATATTTCTTTCTTTAGACATAATCTCCTCAGTATAATTTTTATATGCTACATAAGTATCTTTTTTAGTAAAAAAAACACCTAAACATATGTGCTTTTGTGTTCTTTTGTCATAATATCTAGCTTCATACCTATCTCTCTTTTTTCGTACTCCCTTATATGCCAATGCCTACTCCTTGTAGTATCAGATATCTTTGAAAAATTCTTTCAAAGCCCCCGTTTTGGAAAAGTAATTTTTATGTTTATAATCTTCGCCCCTAACAAAAATAACTCTTAATCGCATTGGAGTTGTGGCATCCACCACACAGAAATCCTTATTATCACAATAATATTCATATTGTGTTTTATCAAATTTTCTGCCCTTTCCTTTCATATGTGAAGGCGCAAGATCTAATCCAGATTTATGTGTAATAAGTTTACATTCTATAGTTCTAGAATTCTTTTTGTCATTATAAACAAAATCTATGCCTTTGGCATCTTTTCTTGTTATTATCTGCTTAAAAAATTTCCCTATATAAATTTCTGCTAATGGTGAGGCAGTCCTGCCGTCAAGATACATTTGATACTTTTCACCATCCGTCAGCCCTATAGATTCAGTCTGAGAATCTCTCTCAAGAGTTGCAACGAAATCTATATTATATTCCATCTGATATACTTTTCCCAAATCGATTTGCATGGGTTTACCTTATCACCTTCAAAATAGAAAGCGGAAATTTTTGGAGAGATGGGAGCATCCTCCCTAACGACTCCCTCAAGCCGAACTGGTCTCTTTATTGTAAGAGTACAGTCATTCCAAACGAGCATGGGTTTACAAGACATTGTGTTGCAACACTTTATCTCGTCCTGAGATGCTTGCAGGGCAATTTTACCATATTGCTGCGGAGGCCCATGTTAATCCTCTCAGCCTACCGAGGGGCTGCCCTGTCGCGGACAGCTATGCGGGTAAGCTCCTCCCTGCCAGAGTGGCGATCTTATCCTCACGCCAGGGATTTCGGGGATGTCTCCCCAAACTTTTCAAGATGGACCGGAAGCATCCTCCCTAACGATGCCCATCGCACCGGACTTGTTATCGGCAACTTGTCAAAAACCCAGTGAGGAACCGACCCCACCAGCGGGCAGCATTTGTCGCAGCGTACAGCGCGAGAAGTGTCTAACCACAACACTCAGGGAGATATTTGCTCAGGCTGCAAATACCCCAAAAAGCCTATGGGGATGTCTCCCCAAACTGAAAACTTAGGGCCGGGTTTCCCCGGCTGACGGTGCCTTATCACCGGGATGATGCGTTATGCCTTACAGGACGGTTTTAAGCAAAAACAGCCTCCAAAAAGCCTCATAAACTATTACCTTCGATGAGCGGAAGGGCAGGATGACCGTCTGCCGGGACGCGCTCTACAGCCGCATCGCCATCACTGAGAGGATAATTTAAGCTCTTTCCTCCAAGAGCTACGGGCTTCACATTAGCCGTAGAATGATGTATACTAGCCCTACATGAGGGAAATGAGTTTATCCGACCCATCGGCGTAGGCAATCCTGTTTTGGGCCACATTGCCTTCAGCCCGCCAGCACCGGTACCGTGGCTGACCTTGAGGGTCTTCCGACCCTACACTTTCATTATATCAGACACGCCTTGCCCTGTCAAGGAGGATTCTGAAATTCTATTATAACCATTGAACAAGGAGAGTCCAGACAAGGAATAAAAATTTCTTTCATCTCCTATGAGAGGAATCTTGGTAGCGGCTTTGAATCTTTGTTTTTTGGTCATTTTGCTCAATCCATAGAAGGAACGGGCGCATTTATTAATAAATATAGATCATGCTTATTCAATTAACTTCAGCAATCCAAAGATATGAAAAAAGTGGGGATTTTAGAACTACTGATGACTTATTTCTTTGTATGCAGAAAATAGCAAGAAAAAGATGGGGCCAGATTGCTCAAAGTCTTTGGGCCAGAGCTACTAGTGGCGTAGAAATGAGTGAATTGAATGGCTATCTCATAGCTCTTGGCTATATTGCGAAGCCTACAGCCGGAGGACATGGGAAATATGAGCATTCGACCTCTGGGCATAGTTTCCCTTATTCTCGTCACGGAAAAGCCAATCCCCAATTCACCAAAGATGTTGTTCGAATCATCAGGCAATATATTGCAGAACATCCTGAAGAAGCTTAGCTATTATTCATCGATAACTGATTGATAATTTCTCCTTTGATCCAATCTATTATCTTATTTATTTCATTGGTATTCTCAATATGATTATTCTTCAACTTATCATAAGCCTCTTGTAACAAAATTAATGCTAATTGATGGATAACTCCCTTGAAAGTATAAGAGTATCTCATAACACAATTACCACTCTCATTTTCATAATGGCGACCATAAAAAGGTTCGCAACCAGCACGAATCATTTCATTAGCCACAATCTCATCTATCCTATCAATAAAATTGGTTGCAGATTGTTTTATCACTTTAGAAAGAGCAAACTCTTCGCTTGAAGAAAATTCTCTATAGTGATCGCCGTTTTTAATTTCTTCAGAATCTTCACCGCAAGCTTCGCAGGCAATTTTGAGGATTTCTTCTAAATATTTTTGTTTAGACTCATAATTATCAATTTTGGCGGCGCTAAGAGCAATCACCGATATTTCTGCTAGAGCTTTGAAAAGAGGGTGGCGTTGGATTTCAGGGGAGATATCATCTAGGGGAAGACGCATAATTATTCCTTTCTGGCCTACAGGGATAAAGCTCTCCAAGGAAGATTCGAACTCCCATCGACCGCATTAACAGTGCGCCATCATTCCATTAGACCATTGGAGACTCCCCGAGTAGGATTCGAACCTACACCACTGACGTTAACAGCGCCGCGCCCTGCCAATTGGGCCATCGGGGATCATACATCAATTATAACGCTCCATTGGCGATAATCCTATCACAATCCAAAAAAATGTCAATAGCCACCAACGAATTCTATAATCTCCAGTGATTTGAATAGGAATTGATCTCTTATTATTGATAACAATTTAATCCATTTACCATCAATAAAAATGTACCCGAAGATGCTTTCATAACGCCCTATCAATTTAGGATACATTGATGGATAAACCTTATGAGCTTTCAGAATAATCTCTTCCGGCATTCTTTGAACCAGAATATCACTACGTGGTACCAAGAAACCATATTGTGTGGAGATTCCCTGCCAGCCAATAAAAGATTCTATTTTATTGCCCTGTATATCAAGATTGTCTTGCCCAATATATACAAAATCATCCCAATCACACCAAATAATTTCGGAATCTGAATATTTGATATAGGATGTTGTGCCCCCATCATTTTTATATAAAATTCCTGATGGATACTGAAAGTCTTCCATCAAATTCCCTTTTCCATCAAAGAAAGGTGGCCCAAAACAGGAAGCACCAATCATTGGGATTGCTTTTAAGCCAGGGAAGCGTTTCGCGATTTCATCTTCAATGGTCTGAGAATCCATCTGCCAACGTTGAGCAACAAAAAGTTGCCATTCATTTTGCGAAGGCCCCTTAGAATCTTCACAGATAAAAATTCTAATGGGGTTGTTGTCTACTCCAGAGATATAATATGTCAGCATTAAATTCTCCTTTTGCGCCTTCTCGATTGATTGATTTCGATATCCCCATCGCCCAATATCTGATAATACTCAAACGATTGGAACATAACATATCCTTCACAGATTATATTCTCTGACGCCCTACGTCTCCATTCAACCCAATCCATTTTAGGATTTTTAGGATAAAGCGTGTAATAAACGCTTATAATATTTTCAGCGCTGATCTTATTAGTTTTCACAAAATCTAAAACATTAGCAATAAGTATACCTTCTTTTGATGCTAAGCTTACGATAGGAGCTATGACAATTTTTTTGTCTTCAATATAAATGCACAAAAAATTGAAATTATAGATTATTGATTTTTTGTATTTTCTCAACAAAATCTCTATTTCATAATCGGGGAAGTTATTACGATAAAAATCAGTCAAATGTTGAACTACTTTTTTGATATGATTTTTTTGCTTCCTACTAGAATTATATTTATTTATGAAAACATTTGTTGTGCTGCTGATTAAATCTATGCCTTCAGGCAAACATAAATCAGCGTATATCTCTGGTTTTAAGTTTTTCATCATTGGCATGGCTATTCCTTACTCCTTGTTATCGATGGGGATATAGAATGGCATTTTTATTTCTCTCAGCGCCATTCTATACCAAGTAAACATGGTGTCTTTAGTTTTAAGAATAGGATTACTTACAAGCTTTTCGCTTAAATCTACACAAAATAAAACATTATAAGGAAACACCGTAGGCAATTTTTCAAAAGATTTCTTACTCATACCACGTACATAGTATGGATCCACTAATTCAAAATTGGGATTAAAATTTATACTATAGCCGAATCTGGTTGTAAAATTATCAATATTTATGGAGAAAATAGTCCAATATCTATATTTTTTTCCCCATAATACTTTTCTAACTTCATCAATCTCCGAATCATGAAAGTCTCCGAGATATGGTTCAAAATGATCAAAAATCCATCGTAATTTTTCAAAAAGTTGAACATACTCCAACTTTTCTGTGATATTTTTATAGTTGATCATCGTTTCATCCTTTAAGAATGAAATTCTCACAATTAAATAGATTCTATCACTCTTGCCATTTTAGATTTCTAGAGTAGATCCGTCTCGCCATGTTGAGGAATCTGGCTGATATACTGATACCAAATTTCTTCATTTACTTTATCCGGCAGAGCACTAGCAAACCAAAATGCCATTCTCAATGGCAAGAATGTGACGAGCTTCTTTTTCGAATAACCAATCAAAAACCAATAAATTTTGAAGTCATTAGGATTGACCAAACGAATGAGATACTTGGATTTTCTGTCTTTCAATTCATAGACATCAATGCCGATTTGTGTAACACCTTCATGGTGCTCTCTTTGGTCACATCTTTTCATTAATTGTTCGATGGCTCGAACCAATTTTCTATTAGTATGAAGACTATATCGCTCAGTACTACGCTCTTTGAGGTGTCTCCGAGTGCGCATTGTTCTTCACCTAAATTCTCCGAAGAGTGTCGGGGACAGGGCTCAGACACTCTTCGGCCAACCGAGAAGACGATAGTAAAACCGCCAAAGCCGCCATCGGCAACGGCGAACTTTGCGATCAATCTTCTTCGCCATCCTCTCCATCATATGAAAGGACATGTTCTGGTAACTCCTTGTCTATGCCATAATAGGAGTATATTGCCAAAACAATAGATGGTTTCAATCTCACAACCTCGATGTACTTTTCAGCCTCGGGGATATAAGGCAACCATTTTTTGGCATTATAGTCCCTAACATGAGACAAAAATCTCACAGGTGGCAAAAAGGTTGGGACGATTGGTTGCCGAAGCAACTGAAACCTATTGCCATTACTGTGACGAGCATCTCGAAGCAGTCTGTTGCTCTTTTCTGTGTTGCACAGAGCACAACAACAAACTGTATTTTCGAAAGTACTCTTTCCTCCCTTTTCTCTCGGAAGAACATGATCCCATGTCGGCTTCAGGCTGAACATGATACCGTTAGGCCCTTCCATATCTCCAAGATTATATCCAACCTTTCTGCCGCAGTACTGGCAAACATAGTTGTCTCTAACGAAGACATTATCTCTGGAGACTCTGATCGTCCGTCTGGATGGGCTCTGGTGTTCATTGAGCACAATCACGGCAGGCCGTGGGAATACTCTCTGAACTGTAGAGCGAGTTTCTTCATCAAAAAAACTAGCACCACGGATAGGATCCTCTTCGTAGATATCAATTGCTCGTCCGGACGGCTTCCCTGTATCTCTTCCTGGCAACATGTAATTCTTATAGGACTCAACAGAATCCTTTACATTCCAAGGGGAATAATCAGCATTCAGAATTAGAGTTTTCTTCTTCTGAGTTGGGGGCAGATTCTTCCCCCCTGTTATTCTTATCAGTTCTGCCTCTAGTCTCACTGTTCTGTCCTTCCTCTAGATGTCTTTCATTCTTCATCTTCCTCTGATTTCAATTGAGAGTTCATAAAAGTATCGATCTTATTAATGCGAATTTCTTGTATGGCCATATTTTCAAAGATCATATCAATGAGGGCATCAATTTCTTCATCTTCTTTAATCAAATCTTCATATCCGCTGCACACTAAATCTAATTCCTCATTAAATTGATCTATTGTAGATAATTTAAACGTATTGGGAATTTTATCAATTATAAGTTTCAGAGCATATAAAATTTCACCACGAGGATCTTCTGATACCATCTCGGTCTCCTGCCTCCGTTATTATATCAGGGAAGGAGGAACCTGTCAAGCCCTAAAGATTATCAATATATTCAAAGCCCTTTGGCGTTAATTTACGCCCTCTCGAACTTCTTTCCATAAAACCTTGACGGATAAGATATGGTTCAATCTCAGCCCTGATATTGCTATCATTTTCATAGCCTAAAATAGCCGACAAGGTTTGGGCACTTTTAGGACCTTCAGCAAGAGCTAACAGAACTCTCCTGTCTTCGTCTGTCAGCCCGAATATATCAATCCTTCTCATCTCTAGGACTCGTTCAACTTTAGTTTTATTAACATTGCTGTCTAGATTTTCAACACTGATGAGTTTATTAACACCATTTAGTAAATCCACTGCTATTCTGACAGTTTGACGAGAAGCACCCACAATCAAATCTAAACCGCCATGGCACGGAACTAAACCGATATCACGAGAACGACGAACTAAAATGTTTTTAAGAACAGAATCATCATAAAGTTCTAATTTTACTTTTTCGGGGAAACGCTGTCGAAATGGGAACAAAAGATCGCCCAACTCGGTAGTACAGCCTATAATTGTACAAAACTGTTCTCCAAAATGACGGAAACGGCCTCTCGTTCTGGATTCCCCTTCAAGTTTATGATCCTCCAGAAATGAATATAACATCTGCATTACATGATCTGAAAGCATATGAATTTCATCGAGCAAAATAATGGGGAAAATGTTCTTTATTCTGTACTCTTCCCAAGCTGAAACCAAACGGGCCTGCATAATAGGCCATCGATTAAATTCCCCCGCGATATGAGAGCTAAGAACTGTCCCTCTCTCATTAGCCATGATATGCGCGAGAGTGGTCTTGCCTAGCCCAGGAGGACCAGCAAGAATTGTATGGTCAATAGCTACTTTATTCTTTTTGGCAAATCCTACTGAAATCTCTAATTGTTTAGTAGCGTTGTCTTGACCATGAAACTCAGCAAAGGTCTTGGGGCCAGATTCTCGCATTCTATTCCTTCTTTGAAAGTTTTTTAACCAATTCAACATTTGCTATCTCGCCCGCGTCGTGAACGACGCGGGCCATCCCTAGTATAGCATCACGGCTCTACGGCGTCAAGGCGAGTCCGGAATCGCTGCCCGTAAGCCATCCCCCGCTCCATCATCTTCTAAATAACCAGGGGGCAGATCTGGAATTCGAAAATGGAGCCTTCACTATATTATCTTTCTAGTGGGCAATTGCTGGCCCTCAACTCCCAAAGCTTCGGAAAGAATCATTTTAGCTTCTTCATCCGCCCTCTCTCTCGCCATTTCTTCTACATGTTGGAAAATAGTCCTTAAGTACTCTTTGTTATAAGTATCAAGGATAGCTTGCTTAACAGTATCACTTAATTGTGGAATTTTGCACCCCAATTCAGTGATAAATTCGGCCGCCGCCGCCTCTGCGAGATTAATAACGGCTTCAGAGAATGGATTTATGGAATCTAATTTTAATCGTAATCCATCAATTTTCCCACCTTCTCCATATCTTGGGACGACCCCAATAACTTCGCCCATCATTGCATCAAAATCTCTTCTCAAAGCATTCTTAAAATCCATGATCAATTTATTAGTATCCATCTGAGACAGATACTCTTCTTGAGCTTGCTTTAAAGCATTGACAATCTTTTCTCTAGCAGATGCTCCTTCAAATTGTTGCATTGCGTCATCTTCAAAATTGCCCATCAGAAATCTCCTCCGTCGCCATCGAGAATTGCCTTAGAAACATAAGATATCAATCCATCATAAACAATAGCCTTATTAGGATCTTTAGCCCGATTTTCTCTGAGATATTTTAACAAATTCTGCCTATCTTCCTCAAGCCAAATTTCTCCATCAGAATTCACGAAATCAGTAAGAATACTTCCTGAAAAATCAGAAAGCTTCCACGCAACAGCGACAGCTTCTTGTTTGGTCATGTTAGTCCCTATCTGACCGAGAGGTCGGAATAATTGTATTCCGACCCAAGGGAACCGTTAAACGGTTCCCTTGTAATAAACTTTCAATTTATTTTTAGCTCGTGTCATATGCTGACCTATGCACTGATGAGTACAGCCAAATTCTTTAGCTATTTGCTTATAAGACTTATCTTCCACAAAATACTTAAACACAATATTTGCTTCTACTTGCGATAAGTACTTTAGGGCACTTTCTAAGCTACTATTATCAAGAATCTTCTGAAAATCATCATTATCACATTTGATGTTTTCGACACTCTTGTTACTGTCATCAGTAACAAAATCTAAAGAATGGATACCATTAACCATAGCCTTAACAGAAAACAGAATATTTTCTTCTGCTCCGGTTTTGGGATTAATGAAGATTTCTTTACCCTCGTTAGCTGCGACCCATTGAGGATCGGCGTTATTCGGTAAGCTTATCAATAAATTCCTTTTCTTCCAATTTTTCATAACACCAGATAAGGATACATAAGCATATGTTGAGAAAGCAGTTGGGCCGTCCGCATCATAAGTCTCAAAAAGAGATAATATATTAACCAAAGCTTCACTTTTTGCGTCTTGAATATCTTCTGAACAAAAAGTTCCTGATGCGAATTTATAAGCCAGCTTATTAACAAGACCAGAATGCAATTTTAAAAGTTCTTCTTGTATTCTGGCTTTTCTTTCATCTTTGGTTATTTTAAGTTCTCTACATAATTGTCTGGTTTTTTTGTCTTTACTTACATGCTTTATTTTCAGTTCATTTTCCAAGGGATATCTCCTCATTAACAGATGACAAATCAAAAGCACGAGATTTGTCATATTGGTTTTATCTGGGACGTTCTTTCTTATTTTTCACTATAAGATGGTCATGAATTATGACTCTAACAATGTCGCGAATATCATAGGATACTTGAACACCATCTTTACAGATGAAAGACAACCCGTAAGAAGAAAACTGGCCGGGGTTGGCTAAATACTTCTTATGGATTTCTAGTATTTTATACATCTCCTCTCTATCAAGCCTATGCTCTTCATATCCATCATCTAAACTGGGATTTCTTCCCCAACTGATGATGATTCTTTTCTCTTTCTCAGAAACATTATCGGTATTCATTATTTCATTCCTCCTACATAGGAGGAATTATATAGAAAAACAGCTCTAAACCAGTGCTAAGTTAGGTTTTTCTGGTTCTTCTGCGTAAGATGTTAAAAGATCCATAGTCTCACAAATAAGCCAACAATCTTTTTGACTAAATATGGAGGTAAATACATCAGCAATATGTTCATCAAATCTTTCTGTCAATTGTTCATACATCCAATCATCTGGCTTCATGGCATCGGCAGGCGCCAGCCGCCGATATTCATCACACCATTCTACCACAGCAAGAGCCAAGGAGTCAATAACCAATCGTCTCAACGTCCCAATGCCCTTATGCGCAATTTTATATCTATCTACTATTTTGTCCATATTCAACATGAAATTTAAACAAAAAAAAGCTGAATGATGTAAGAAATCACAAAATTCTGAACAATCGCAATCATAAGAAATCGACTTATTCACCATTTCTAATAAAGATAAAGAATCAATAATATCCATCATTATTCCTATATTACATATAACTTATTATATATGAAATCATTTTTCTAATCTCTCTTGTATGAAATTCTGAGAATTCTCTGGCGTATGCAAGAAAACGATATCATAAGTTTTATCTTGAAGGCCATAGGCTATCACATAAATTCTATTATTAATCTCCAGATTCATAACAACCGGATTATAAGTATTATCAAATATTGTTCTCATCCTTTCTTTATATTTATCGGAAATCATCTGATAAAATACACTATTAAACCAATCTAAATATAGTTGTCTAATAAGTCTTATTTCTCTGTACTTCAGAAAATCTTTAACTTTAGCGACAAGAGTAGGATCATCAATAAATGGACCTTCATTCAGAGAGTATTCTTTTATATTTTCATTTCTAATAGAAATAGAATATGAATCCCCGTTTTTTCTGCGAATTATACAAATATATAATTCTGGATTTTCTTCATCTATGAAACATATATTACTTTCTCCCATATGTTCGGCCAATGCATCGAAAGCTCTGGAGTATGGTTCCATCACCATGCGTGCATATCTTTGACAAAAATTCCATCTTCTGACTTCAAAGGCTTTTAAATCATTATATATGGGCATCCAAATTCTTGGGCCATGTTCTCCAAGGGGTTTTTGTAATAATTTTTTAACTCTCTTCCCATTTTTACCTTTCTTGTCATAAAGCCAACCATTTTTATCATAATATAATCCCTCCTGAGTAAGATATCTCCCAAATTGTGCATATTCATCATAATAGGTCATGACTGTTTTTCTTGAGAAGCCAAAAAGGCATTTCTGAGAATATCATATTGCTTTGAACTGAAATCTCTCAATAAATAATAATGTCTAGAGGTAAATTGCTGATTATGCCACATGCCTGCATAATAATGAGCAAGCTCATGAGATAATAAAATCATAAGCATACGAAACATATTTTCCTTATTATTGGTAGGAATATGCCCAGGACTTACCATAATAAAATCAGATCCCAATCCTCTCATAAATAATCCACCAGTATTAGGGGCAAGAGTGAAACCGACCCCAACATTAGATAAGCCCAAAGCATCGAGCATCTTTCTCATAGCCTTAATGACTTTAATATTACGAGGCTTATCTTCAGGCTTATCCTGCCATTGCTTTTCATTTGTCCTGTGAACAATGAATGGGAAATTGATTCCAATAGAATTGGAGGATAAGCGAATCCCGTCGATTTTTATGTGAAGATCTTTGACATCTCCATTTTCATCCTCATAGCTTACATTATAACCGTCATTCCCACTATAAGAGTCAGGTTGAACGCTCTCAGCTAATCTAGGATTATCAACCGCAGCCAGTGCCATTTTGGGGGAAACAATCTCCAGAAAGAAAGATGATTTCTTGGATTCCAAGGAAGTGATCGGGTCAATAGTAATCTTTTCGACTTGCTCGTTCACAATTCTACAATAATCATAGGTAAAACTTTCGCGACTAGCCGTAAAAGGATAATTATTGCTTTGAATCTCCGGAACAACTTGGCTATCAACATCCAAAAAAATACATCTTTTGGTGCTATATAGATTATGACTGAATTGAAAAACTTGGCTCCCATCCTTAGTACTCAGACGCACATGGACACCAGGGTTTGAACCATTTTGGGATCTATTATACCACATAGAACCAAAACTCATATCACAAAACTTTCTGCCACGCTGAACATGTTTGATGCGTTCATTATTCAACGTGATAATCACACCGGGTCTCGGCCGAGAATAGATGAGCGGTGGCCGCATTTTATATTCATAAAGCGACTTTTCCCGCCAAACTCGAATGATAGTGCCAGATTTGCCAGGAATAACTGAGATTTTACTGCGCTTAATCTCATCTCCCATCATCTCGTCGCTAAAACGGAATTCACCGGTATCGACATGTTTGCTGATAATTTCCCAATGGGAACCAGCCAAAATCGCCAATTTAGCGATCCCAAACCCTCCAACTGGGTCTACACAATCTGGCTTATAGGATGCACCAACTCTAAGAAAATAATCAATGAAAGTTTCAGGGGTCATTCCGCAGCCATTATCTTGGCAGCACATCTGATAAAATAATTGACCATCACGTCTTTCTGTGTCAAAATGATAATCGATATTGGTCGATCTTGCGTCGAGCGAATTCTGAAGAGTTTCTCGAATCCAAATTGTTTCCCAAGGCTGAGAATACAACTTTTCTCCGATTTGCTGACAGATCCGAGGATCGATGGTGATTTCAGCGCAGCGTGCTGTCATGGCCTGCTCCGATTTACAGTATACCATGACAGCACGCTGCTGTCAACCCATTTTCTAATTTCAGGAAGAGCTATGGGTCGTCACTCCTCTAAAAAATCCTCCGAGGAGGGAAAGAGCTAGACCCGCTGCGACCAATTGCCAGTAAGTAAGCAATGGAAGTGTCCAGTGAAAAATTGGAGCCAAAACCCCAACCACACAAACGTTCCATGCTAACCATACAATCAATGGAGTTATTGTGAGAGCACACAGAGCCCAAATCAATATCACAAGTAAACATCCCCCTAATGCGCACCCAGCCGCTTCCGGCGCTGACATGTTGTTCATGTTAATCTGTTTCATTTCCATTTCCCTGCTCCTTTTTGTTAATATTTGATTGTGTTAACTCTTCTCTGAGTTTTTTTCTCAAATTCATCAATATCTTACCAAGCCAATTTTTGCCATCCCAAGCTTTTCCATTGTATTGAACTCTCCCCCATATTTTATCCCCATGAGAATTTCCTCCTTGAATCTCTTCGTCTCCAGTCTCTAACAAAAGATCGATAAGATCTGGGTTGGCTCTAAATTTCTGATCAATAAGTTCAGCCATAATGGCATATTTCATATCGTCCCATCCGCTGCGACAAATAACTGTTTGCCCTTTCTGTTTTGCTTCTCGCGGACTTAAACCAAGGAATTCTGATCTGCGGGTGATGCGCTTGCTGGCCTGATAGGCACCCTCAACATGATTGAACCAAAGTTTTTGGCCTCGACCATCGAGTATATAAATAGGATTCTGCTGAATATAGAAATTACCAAATGCTTTATATTTGCCAGTTAGTCTTTCAATCATCTCAACACCTTTCTCCAATATATCGAATAGTTGTTAGATATATAGAAAAATCTTCCCATATCTAATTTGTGTTCACTTTCATCAACACTGGGTTAACTACAAAACCCTCTACCCCTTTAGCAAATGCTTCAGAGGCTACTTTTCTAAGTATGTTGTAACTGCCATTTATATCAGCATTTATTTCTCTGCCGCTGACCTTGCTTCGATACATTCCTCGACTCTTCCTGTATCCCTTGTATTCTTCATGCCTACAGATCTCTTCTAAATCTATGAAACTACACTTGCTAGTATATGCTTCATTGATTTCTTCCACTTCTATCCCTTCTAACTTCGCCTTGTACCTAACCATGTTGATAAAAGTATTAAATGGTATAGACACAAAATTCTGATTGTTTTTCTTCCCCATATTACACTCTTGTTTCCAACCATCATTTTTACCAATGACAATTTTGGCAATATCCCATTCATTGGCTTTGCTTACAACAGCCTTGGAAATACAATGTAAAATATGTTTAATCTTCAGATTTCTTTTGCATGTTAGTTTCTTTAGAGATTTAGAAATTTTACCTTGTTTGTTTCCTTCCAGAAGAGATTGTTTTGTTGATTTGATTTTATTATAGTATTGATTGATACTTTTCAAACATCTACCGTTAACTACTAAAGGCTGGCAACCTTTTTGGTTTGTTGTTATAGATGCAAGATTGTTGACTCCTAAATCAATAGCCATAACATTATTGTTGATTCTTGATTCTTTCTCTTCTTTTTCGTAACATATTTCTATTCTGTTTTGAAAAAGTCTGGCATGTTTTATTTTGCTTGGTTCTATTTTTGTTTTAACCGATATATTTGTTCCAGAAAGTTTTACTATACCTTTATTCAATAAAGTTTTTGATATGGCCTGGATAGTATATTGTAATAGATTTCTGCCATTAGATTTATCCATATATTTAGGTATTTGAGGTTTTGCTTTGAACCTTGAGGGATTCAGCTTGTAAGATTTATTAGAATTGAAGAAACTTCTGAAAGCCATGTCCACTTGTTGAAGAACTTTTTGAGAAACTTTAGATGGTAAAGCCCGATAATTTGGATTATTTGAATCTTGTAATAATTTTTGCAAAGAGTTATAGTTGAGATATAGACTTGTATTAAAGAAGTGTTGTCTTACAGCATACAGAGCGGCATTGAAGAGATTTTTGCTCAAAAAACAGAGGGAATCTGCTTCGATGAGATTTTCTTTTTTAAGGAATATGGATTCAGTCAGGATCATTTTTCAACTCTTGTATCAGTTTTTCAGTTTTTCTTTTATTTCTGCGTTGCCCATATAATCTAGCGCAGAAAGAAGTTATAACTGAAACGAAATCATCCATAAGATCTTCTTTTTCTTCTTTGCTTTCATTGATAACTTCTATAGTTTTACCTTGTTTTTTGAGCAATAGATCCAGATAGTTAAATCCGAATCTGGTTAATCTATCTTTATGTTCTACGATTAAGATATTCCAGTTATCATCTTCGAGGATTTGTTGTAATTTTTGTCTTTTGTCGTTAAGACCAGACCCTATTTCCTTGATAGTTTTATAGATCTTATATCCTTTGGCGCTTGCATAGTTTTCCAATCTTTCTGCTTGTTTTTCCAGATTATCTTTATTTTCTGAAGAAGAGACTCTTGAATAAATAACTATTTGATTTGGGATGGCAGACTCTTCTAATTTATCTGGGACAATGATAGTACCAGAAGGTAGCTGATAGGCATTGGGGATATCATTTCTTTTGAACATTTCCCAAGCAGTTCGATAGTGGATTCCCAATTTCCTAGCATAGTCTGAAAGTTTCATATGATGATATACTCCAATAGAATTCAATATTCCTTCATTATTATCTATATTTTTTGTGAAGATTCATAATACTCTCCGCGATACATAGCTAAAGCTCGAATGAAATAATCACCAGGGCCAAGACTGTATTTTTTCAATTCTTTCTCAGGATATAAGATTTCATTTTCATTATTATATTCTGATATTACTCGGCATAGAAAAGCATTATCTTGTAATCTGATAACTTGCCCAAATAATACTTCATTAAGTAATCTTTCTTGTTCTATATTTATTTTAGGAGCTTTTATAAGTTCCAAAATGCGATGAGATTGACCATTTATATTCTCTCCGTCTTTCTTCTTTAAGATATCCGGAAAACGCATCCCCGTCTCCTGTACGATCCCAATGCCGTCTAAAATTTTAGACATCCAGAATCCGTAACGATAGTATCCTGAATTCTATTATAACACTCAGGGCGGAGTTGTCAATATATTCATCTATGAAATTTATTCTATGGATTCTGCTGCATCTTCGGAAACTTCATCTACGGCTTTTTTGCGACGGCCACGTTTTGGTTTTTCTTCTACAGCTTCTTCGACAACTTCTATAGATTCTGCAATAACCTCTACGGGTTCTGCAACAGTCTCCTCGACAACCTCTTCAACAACCTCTTCAACAACCTCTTCAACAACCTCTTCAACAACTTCTACGGGTTCTGTAACAGTCTCTGGGCATCTCAAAAGAAGACTAGCGGCTTCTTCCAGCATTGCCAACCAACCCGCGACTGCATCGCACTCAGCTAATTCATGCTTATTTTTAGCGGCTTTATAGGCTGTTTCATTCATAATAGATCTGGCTTTTACATGCTCAGAAAGTCGCGTTGATAATCCCTCGGAATAATCATTGGCTTCTATTGAAGCCGCACATGCCTCAAGAAACTCGAACCATTCAAAATATGGAGCTAGATTCTTTATTTCTACTCCTCTTCTGTCCTTGGCTAGAACAGAGTTTACCCCTGATTTTTTTGCTTGTATGTGATCCCTTAATGCTTTAACAATTGACATTTTTTCCTCCGAATTTATATATTCTTTAAAACCTTGATCTGAACCTTCTTTTAATGGAGTTGTTGCGCCATTAACGCAATAGCCTCATCAATATTCTCTTCATTATATTTAAAGACACGAGGATGCGAGAAGTTTTTGTTATATGGAGAGTCTGCCATTAATCCCAAACCTTTAAGTCTCCAAGGTAACCAAATTTCCATATTTTCAGGATAATCATCTACAAGGATTCTTCCATATACGATTCCTTTATTTTGGGTAATTGTGACAGGGACTCCGGGGAGATGTTGCTTGCACCATTCTAACTTTTCTGACCAAGCATTGGGGGCATAATCTGGTCCCTTTGTTAATACGTTGACCTCAAATCCAATCTTTTGAGCAGCTTGTACCAATTCCATACCGAGTGCTATAGGCTCTAAAGAACGCCAGAATCCTGGCGTTTTTAAGATCATATGACGCTTGATGGACAGAATCCCAGGATCAAATATTTTCACATTAGGATCTAGATAATCAGGTTCATCTTCAGTGCGGATTGATGCTAACTGACGCCGAAGAGAACCTTCAAAATCACAAAGAGTTCCATCTAAATCAAAAAGAGCATAATTTTTCATTTCTAAGGCTGTCGTCATGTCAACTTTATCTCTTTCTTGTGATCATAAAGTCTCTGTTCGACTCGACGTGTCATAACGGAGAGTTTATGCCCATTAGCTTCAACTTCTACGGTAGTGACAAATTTATTATCAACAGAATTATTGGAACGATGTGGAGCACGGCCTAATTGATTCAAAGCTTCTTCGAATGGCTGATTTTGAGCAAATGCCCCACCCAAAGCTATTAAAAGATCAGTGGAATCCTTTGCAATAGCAGCACGGAGTCTCGCTGCGGCAACGTGAGGGAGACCACCTTGTTCCATTAATATAGGACATCTATCAACAGTCAAAGTCGATTGGTACATGATTCCTCTCCTTTTCTAAAAAATATATTTCTCTCCAGTTTTTACCGAATCGCATTTTCATTTGTTCTACTTTGGAACAAATGAAATGCCACACATAATGTTTTGTATCTTCATTGGGATGCTTGTCAATCTTGCTAGCGCATTCATTGTATGCAAACCCAAATTCTTTCCATGGGTTTTCGATGGACATATCGAACATTTGATCAAAAATATTCATAACCAATTTTTCCGATTCCGATTCCGATTCCAAATCATCAAATCTGATAAGCATTTGGTTGACCTCTTTCCCAAGCTTTCATGGTTTTCCCAATATCTTCTCTTTTATTCATGAACTTCAAAACAAAATTGATGATCACTATAGCTATACCAGAATCTGATATCTGCTCGCCATTTTTAAGAGGTTCGAAGATTTCAATCGGAATATCCCACTGGAGTCTGCGTCCCCGACTGAACCAATTTTTAACAATTCTGGCATTGAAACATTCTGCCTTTTTGATATAAATTGGATCTGTTATTCCCATAATACGAAATATCTTAGGCAATACATTCAATAATCTATTAGCATGATTTATCGAAAAACCTTCGATGGTGAGTTTAGGGAATGTATCAGATACCTTCATTGATCCGTCCTTCGAAATTACTTATATATTGCTTAGCTGCTTCAATAGCCTCAATTAACGTGGGCCACGAATGTTCAGCAATATATTCATCAGTTCGGCTAGAGGGGAGAGGTTCATATTCTGGTTCCAAAGATTTAGAAAGACGAAATGGGCCATCCATTATAGCCCAATTGCCATCTGCCCTGTAAACTACTTTAATCGGAAAGTATTCCCGGTTTTTAAAATCGAAAATTTCTGAGCCATGGGACTGTGAGGCATATCCGACACAAATCTCTAGGATACAATTTTCCGGTAAACTAATCATTTTTAAGCACATATGAGCCTCTAAAAATCTGATCCTGAAGAACTGTCGAATGAAGAATTGTCGAATGAAGAACTGTCCGCAGGCGGATCATATGCTTCTACTTCCACCGGGGCAGGATCATTTGATTCCATTACAAGATCGCCCGATTCTGCGACGGATAAATCATTTACAGGTACAGAATCATTCAGTGTAATTTGTGCTGCAACATTCAATGCTATAACGGCTAAATCTTCAACCTCATTCATATCGAAATCGAGTTGAGGACCAAAGGCGACAGTATCATCGTCTACAAGTTGTAAATTATCTAAAAAAGTGTGATTCTTTGCTACTGATTTGATGAGTACAGTTGTGGAGGGACGAGCCTGACGAGAGAAGAGACGTTTGAACCATGAGAACATTGTGTTTCCTTTCTTATATAACTATTTAAAGCGGGAGACGGGGCTTGAACCCGCGAACCTATTGCTTGGCAAGCAATCGCTCTACCAACTGAGCTACTCCCGCGATACTCATATTATATAGCGGCCGATCCTATTCATCAATAGATCGGCTTAAATTTGTTATGAATTGATTTTTCATATTCTTCTAACCGATTACGCCGCCCATCAACACGATATCTTCAGAATAAGCGACAACAGATTGTCCGGGTGAAACTCCCAATAATGGTTGATCCAATGTAATTCTTCCATCGGTATAGATCCCACTAAAAGTCTTGTTACCATATCGCAACTGGAAATCAGCCTCTAAACTATCGACTTCTTCCATCTGCCAAGTTATATCGCTGACAGGGAAATCAGCAATCTTCGCTTCTTCTTCAGGGGCAACAAAAACAGTATTTATCGAGGCATCTATTCTTTTGACATAATAGGACTTATTGGTCTGGATCCCTAATTGACGCCTCTGCCCAGGAGTGTAAAAGGGTAAGCCCTTATGCTCACCCACTACATTCCCGAGATGATCAACGATAGGCCCAGGAAAGATGTTCGCAGATCTCTTTGATACAAACTCTGCATGATTACCATGAGAAATAAAGCAAATATCCTGACTATCTGGCTTATCTGCATTGATAAAATCTAAATCATCCGCTATTTGACGAACAACTTCCTTGGTAAACTCTCCAACGGGCATCAAAGTTCGACTAAGCTGTTCCTGGCTTAAACAATACAAAACATATGACTGATCCTTCCCAGGATCCTTACCGCGAGCAACATGCCAACGTTCACCTATCTGAATAATTCTAGCGTGGTGGCCTGATGCAATCTTTTCACAACCCAAAGCCTGAGCGTGCTTCAAAAATTCATCAAACTTGATGAATTTATTGCAGCGGATACAAGGATTAGGAGTTCTTCCCTGTTCATACTCAGATATAAAATCCTGAACCACAAATTGATCGAAAGCTTCTGCATGGTTTATGACATAATGAGGAATGCCAAGCTTATCGGCAACACGACGGGCGTCGTATATTTCAGAAAGGCCACAGCAGGCATTGTCTGCTTCCCATCCCAAATGAGAAGATCCAAGACGCATAGTGAAGCCAATAGGATCATGTCCAGCCTGCTGGAGAAGAGCAGCAGTTACGGAGCTATCAACCCCGCCACTCATGGCTACCGCGACTTTCATTTGTTGTGTTCCTAAGCCCCCGACAGGGATCGAACCTGCGCCTGTTGTGTACGGGACAACTGTTCTGCCAATTGAACTACAGGGGCATTTTTTGTTATATCTATCGCAATTATCATTCTTACTGCCAAAATTTTCTGTTAAAGCGTAATAATTACAGCATAAAAGTCTCAAATTTGATGGATTATTAGCTTTACCATCTACTTATTTAAATAAAGCTAACGATGAGATTTGAACTCATGAATTTCCATCTTACCAAGATGGAGCCTTACCGACTTGGCCACGTTAGCAATTTTTCAATTATATCAGAACATTCTGATTTTGTATAGCCCGAAGGGGGTTCGAACCCCTGATCTGTTGATTGAGAATCAACTATCCTAGCCGCTAGACGACCGGGCCATATTGGATCTATTTCAAATCCATGGTTCTTTCATACGCTTATATAGAATATATGGCCATTTCAATGAAATCCAAAACATATCCAAAAGATCTATATCAACATATTTTGATTCATAAAAAGCAAATGCCCATCCTATGAGCCAATAAAACAAAGCTGCTGTCAGCATTCTTTTTCTCCGATATATCCATTATATCTCAACGGAGAGAATCTGTCAATAGGTTAATAAAGTAAATTCCATCACCAAGCGTTATCTGTCTTATCCCATTCTCCCATCCCGAAATCTTCTTCATCTTCCTGCACAGAGAAATCATTATCTTTTTCATCTTCTTCTACAAAGAATTTATTTTCTCCTACATAGTAGACTGTTCCACCTATCAGTTTTTCATAGAGTTTTTCTATAAGATCATCATTTTCACGTAACACCTGAGATATTTGAAGTACTATTTCGTCTTTGGTGAGTTCGTATGACATCGGTTGTCTCCTTAAAACCTCTTTTTTTTGCCTTGAGGTTTGTTTTGCGACTTAGTTTTATTTCTGCATATTTTCATTTGCCTATGCTCTTCTTCAATTTCTTTGATAATTATCTGAAACTCCTTTGATAGATTTTCTAAATTATAAACTATATAGTGAGTGGGATCTGTAGTATACTGAGTTAAATCAACAAATATCCAATCTGTTTCCTGTTGTTTTTTGAAAAGAAATCTGAAAGCAGATTTGAGACTTGAAAATTCATCTTCCGTATAGTACATCGGCCAACAGCCGATCCCTTCTGCGGTTTCGCATCTAGAGCTTTCGTAATAGCCACATATTTCAAAACATTCATCTGCCATGTCAGATCCCTTTTGTGGGGTGGCCGTAAAGCCACCCCACAAAAATCCACCTTATCTGCGACCTCCGAAGCTAGAGCCGCTGGAGCGACTACCTCCGAAGCTACTGCTAGAAGATCCGCCGAAACTGGAACGGCTACCTCCAAAGCTGGAGCCGCTGGAGCGACTGCCGAAACTCCCAGAAGATCCTCCCCATCCACCGGAGCGGCTACCTCCGAAGCTAGAGCCGCTGGAGCGACTACTGCCAAGGGTGCCACCAGAAGATCCTCCCCATCCACCGGAACTTCTAGGAACCGACCGAACTGATGGTGGGGTTGATCGCGGGATAGTTGACGCCGAGGGGCGAGAAGTCGAAGGTTTAAGAGACATTCCGCCCGAAGTCATGCCTCCAGAAATGGACTGATTGCCTGATCCCATTCCCGTAGAACGTCGCGGAGCCGTCATCCCTCCGCTCATTCCGCGAGTTGTGGTTCCTCTAGTGCTTGATACTGATGGGTTTGGCAAAGCAGTTCTTGAAGCAGAACTGACTGGGGCAGGGGTCGAGAAAGAACGAGAGTTGCCGCGCAACGTCGGAGGACGAGTTAAAGAGCGCGGACTAGCACTTGCTCCATAGTAAGTATGATAGTTGACCTCAGTATAAGAATGCCCCTGATAGTAACCACCCATGGGGTTAGAAATCCACCACCACCAAGGGGGGAACATCGCAGGGATAGCCATGACTGGCTGAGGTTGATAGTAAGTCATGCCATCATAGGCATAACTCTGCGTCTGAACTGAAACCACCTGACCGTTCTGATCAGTGGTAGTGACAGTTTGAGTTCTAACCGGGGCAGTAGCACATGCTGCTAGCATAATCGCTGGCAACAGAGCCCACCATAGTTTACGTGTCCGCATCCGTGTTCTCCTGTTTTCTTGGCTATTTGCCGCGAACCTGTTCGTGTTGGGCTAATTTTTGTGCAGCCCAATCTGAAGATGAAAAATATTCGATCTTATCCTCGGTAATGAAGATGCATCCCCCACCAAACGCATAGGGGACGAAATCATTACAAGTATTCGCCCATGCCGCTGACCATGCTACATCGGGATGATTTTGTGCAATAAACTTTTGTACAAAACGAGCAATAGGATCAAAGTTAATGTCTCCCGAGCCCCATAAGGTGAATGTATAACGGGTATCTTCTAAAGATTTACCGATAGTCTCTTCATTTTGTCGCAACATACATTGGAATCCCCATCCAGCGAAACCCCAATCATCAGTTGCAATATTTTCGTCAAATTCGATATTTGCTGTACGGGCCTCCCATACCAAATCATCGAGTTGATGGGAAAGATTATCCCGCTCACTGTCTGTTACATCGGGGATATCAAAACAGAATTGATTGTAAATATTAATATCGTCCAATAGCTTTCTCCTTTCTATAGGAGATTATAACATGGTCGGCCGTTCAGGTCAAGCTCATCTTTTGAAGAATTGACGGATGAAAGCATCGTAGGCGAAAGCAGCATCGCGAGCTTCCTGATCCCGATCCCTTCCCTCCTCTTCATATTGTGGGCCTGTCGTCCGGCGATTAGGGTTCGGCCCTGGTGGTGGTTTCGGCCTTGGCGGCGGTGGCCCTGGTGGTGGTTTCGGCCTTGGCGGTGGCCCTGGCGGTGGCCCTGGCTGTGGTGGTTTCGGCCTTGGCGGTGGCCCTGGTGGTGGCTTTGGTCCTGTCCCTGTTGGAGCAGTGGGCATAGAGGGCACATCTGTTAATTGACCGAGCAAAGGCAAATATATCTCTATATTATCGAAAACCTCTTGCATACATTCATAAGCTTTAACAATAGCCTTGAGCTTATCAGCATCAGCAAAAGGAGTATTAGAGTTTGGATGAAAAAGAAGGGACAAATTTCTAAATCGTTTTTTTACCTCTGACATTGTAGTTGGCCACGACATATTTAAAATAGCGAGTGATAATGTTATGTCTTTAGTTGATACCATATTCGCTCGACTTTTTATTGGCCTCGCGACAAAATCCTTAATGATATCCATATCTATATCTATATTTTGCCATCTTTGATTCTGTGAATTGGCCTCTTCTTCGTTAAATGCAGCTAAGCATAACAATAATCTATCCGCATGAGCATATCTGCCCATTTTTTCTAAGGACTGAACCAAGATAGAAGCGTCATATTTCATATCTATTACTAGTTAAGAAATTTTTATATCAAATCCTTCAATCTTCGGATTTCTTCATTAGCTATTTGGACATGTCTTTCCGCTTCTTTAATCATTAATAATAGCTGATTATCAGCTATTTCTTTAGCACGAAGTTGTATCTGAGTTTTGATATCAGAATCTAAATCCTGTGGATAAATAGCTACCAATTCTCCCATAAGATTGTGTTCTAATTGCCAGATCAAATCATCGGCTTTGAATAGGCGATCATAATGAACAATTCCGTTATGAACATAACAAATGAGAAAGTCTCTACCTTTAAGTACCGACATATTAATTCCCTTTCAAAATAAAAACCTCCCCTAAGACCAGTTAGAGGAGGCATGTCCTTGGATCCTGCACATTGGTTTCGCTTTCGGATTGCCCATTTCACAGCTTGAGCCCGGATCAGGCTTGAGGCTTTCGTAACCTTACGCTTCTATAACCCAGAAGTGGGGCAGTAGGGGCAATGACATCCTACCGTATATTGTGCGCTGTTAAGAGCAATTATATCATTTTATGATAAGACTATCTATTTCTTGCTGATAATCATCATAATTTCTGCTATAAAAAACGAATTCATCTGCTGCTATTTGTTCAATAATGGGGATTTCACTCCCATGTCGAGAAAGTTTTAATTCTCCCAATCCCATAGCTTCGAGTTCTTTACTCGAATAAATACGATCTTCCAGTCTGACGAGTTTAGTGACATCTGCCAATGGAATCCCGCGATAGAATTTACTCATCAATTCCACAATTGAAGCATTATTTTTGACATGATAAATGTCTGGATTTTTGATCTTATAGCTGCTATATCCACCAGACTTTAAAACATTAGCGATAGCCGGAGAATCTAACAAACGTCGCAGATTATCAGATTCCTGTTCGTCTGGCATAAGTCTTAAAACATGGTTATTTTGTTTAATCATACTCAAAGTGAAAATCAAATAATCCTTACCGTTGAGATGAGCGAATCCCATGGGAGTTTGAAAGAAATCATTTATCACAGGTCTCATGATTGAGGAGTGTTCGGATAAATGGAAAGGATAAAAGGCTGATGCAGACACAATTTTAGCCTGAAGATTATTGTCTACTTCATTTGTATCAACATCGATGAAAGGTTTTAGATAATTAGTAGACCGAACCTTACTATCCTGTGTAAACTCAAGTTGGTAATGAGTTCTGATTGCCTCTTGTTTCACTAATTCTGTCCCACAATTGAAATTAACCCACATCAATTGCCACATGCTCTTCTCCCTTTAGTTCATTGAGTATTTGTTCTCTATACTCAATGAAATTATCCTCATAGAAGATGAAAACTTCATCCTCTATCTCTTCTACAATGGGTATTTCTATGCCATCTAAGAATAGTTCAAAAGAACCGGCTTCCAAATCTATCAGTTCTTCCAAACTATATGTCTTAGTCCCGTCCAGTCGCGTCAAGCCTCGAAAGGTGCATGGCATACTACCACAGTAGTATCTTATCACGAGTTCGACTACTTGGGAAGGGTATTTCACAAGAATTAGTTTAATTGATCTATCAGACAATTCAGGAGCATCATCTTTAGAAAATTCTGTAGATTTCCATGAACGCTGAATTTCGGCTAAAATTTCGGAGTAATCCTCGCGAGAAATCTCTAGAACATTATCCTGACCTTTTAGCCAAGGTATAGAAACTACAATATATTCGGTTGCAAAAAATTTGGTATATGAACATGAATGAACTGTATTAAATGTATCAAAAGTTGGCTCTAAATATTTTTGTGGAATAGAATATGGGAATATAGTATCTAATAAGAAAATTGTTGATGTCGCTTTACGACTGTCATGCGAAAAAAGGGTATAAGCTGGGACTTCTGGATTTATTTCCTTAGCTGTACAGCCGCAATGGGAAGCTATTTTTTCGACATCATATTCAATGCTATTGAAAGAGAATGCTCTATGTGTTAATTCAAAGTTCATTAATGAATCCCTGCCGCTTCTTTCCATATAGAATAATCAAATTGCATAGGATCAATATTATTCTTTTCAGCTTCTTTTAGAAAGATTCTTTCAACTCTCTCATATTCATATTTACTTGATGGTGTGTTTTGAGGGACATCATATCCTTTATTTAAAAGATATCTCAATATGTGCCGGTCTAAAATAGCGGCTCTAACTCCCGGCCTATTGCACATTAGAAAAAATCTGGAAGTTTTTCTTCCTATCCCATAGATTTGTTCTAAATCTTCTAAACTACAAATCCTTAAATCAATGGCTGTATCAATAAGACATAATATAGATTTTGCCTTATGGGTATAGCAGCCCACTCCTTTGTCTCTGAGATATTCATCAAAATTTATATTTGGATTATCTTCTATCCAATTGAATATAAGTTGAAATGGTCTAAGCTCATATTTAGAATCGATATTGTTATGCATTTCCTTAAGAATATCATCTAAAATCCTGACAGTGGTGCTGGCTTTCTTACCAGCTACCATTATACTAAATAACATAAATTCTTCCAGTTCGTAGTCTGTCCGAAAGAAGTTTATCTCTTTACCTAATTCAACCATTAGAATCCTTTCAGGAATTTTCTATAGGACAACAAACTCTGATCATTTTTACTTTGCCCTTCCCAGGAACAAACATAGCCATCTTCTGTTCCTCTCCACAGAATGGACACATCTTTTTACCTTGATCACGTTGTTCTTTTCTAGCGGTAACATCTGTCTTGCTCTTTTTCCCTGCCATTTTATGCTCCTTTCAACCATTAAAAGTTGGTATTATAGCTGATTCCTAATTTATATCTCTCAGCTTGTTCATTTATCATAATAGAGCTATCTATAATAGAGCCATTTAAAATCAAATTCCCCAATCCTATCTTTTGTTGATATCGTATATCCCATCGCGTATTTTGATCTATAGTATTATTTATATGCGTCGAGGTTATATTATAAGAGCCCGAGAAGGCCATATCTTGATTATGATTCCATATCAAACCTACCGAATGATCTAATAACGACGAAGCTAAAGTATTACCAAAAGAAGCACGATCATTAGTATGATACTTAGCTTTGATTTGGAAATCAGTCAGCCAATTTTTAGGAGTTACTATTTCTATAGATAAATCATGAGCCATTGCTATAACTGAACCATCTAAAATTCTAGCTTCTTCTAAGGGAAGAACCGACCAAGAAATCATTGCCTTGCCATCTTTGTCTAATGACTGGGATGCAGTAAAAGATAAGGATTCTCGGTCTATTGGTCTCCATTGTTGCAATGAGGCAAGAGTACTATTTTCTTGTGTTCTATGAGCGACTGATGCTTTCAAATCTAATCCATTATAAGGCTTGATATCTGCCGCTATAAACACAGAAGGAGTATTTTTACCATTGTTATATAATTGTCTATAACCAATTTCGGCGGTTGGAATAAATCCTGATATCTTAGGGCTATAACCTAAGGCTATTTCTAATCTTTCTTGATTTATAGATCGATCCTTTTCAAACCTGTTCCAATGTGCTCTTAGCCCAAAATCACCGGGTATTGCTTGAGAATAGCTTACACCTGTATCAGTTAGCAAATGATCGCCAGCCGAGAATCCAATGGTTTCTGTCCCAATTGACCAATCTAAAGATCTATACCAAGTACTAATTTGCGCATTGCCTGGACGAAGATTAAATGCCACTGCATAGGAAGCCGCGCTAATCGGTGCGCTTGATAACATCCCCCCATATCCGGCTAGCACGGTCGTAGGAGAAGAAAAATGTTTCCAATTACTATAAGTTGCCGAACCATCAAATCTTTTGTTGAATGCATGAGAATAGTTTATTTGTTCATGTGATCCAAAAGGTAAACCAGAAGAAGAGCGCGTCTCATGCAAAATATCGATTCCATTGTCCGTTGAAATCATCAATGCCTGATTTAAAGATTTCACACTTGGCGCCGAACCATTCGTAGACGTAACATCTGTACTATTAAATGCTATTTTTGTTCTTTTACCAGTCTGATAATTAGCAGACCAAGCATGAGTTGCGACATGGGAATCCCCGGTTTCACTTATCATGCTTCTAGAAGTATATCCAATCGACTGAGGTTTTAGATCATAATGTACTTCAATGTAATCTTCTTTATTTTTAGTTCTTTGATGATCAGGATCATTCTTAAAAAGTTTTTCATTGCCAGAAAAAGAAGAAGCATGAGTCAATAATATTTTCAAATTTTTGAACATATCAATTCGAGCAAGCATATCTTGTCTTTGAGTTAGTATACCCGAGCCAATTGCTCCTGTAGGATTTTGATATAGATTCGTGTGTGTATATCCCAAAATCCCAATTTTACCATTTAAAGAAATAGTAGTCTTATCTTCATTACCTCCCAAAAGATAAGCCCAATGATTATACCCCGTCAAAGCAAAGGCAGAATAGCCGCTATCCATCTGTCGATGGGATTGAGACAATGACAAACCTTTCCAAGAAGCCTGAAGATTTTTATCACGCATCCCATGTCCATTCAGAGACAAACTCCTATCCCACATTGTTAACTTGATGTCCTTTTGACTGAATGATCCCCCCATATACCGATCAGTCAGTCCTGATAATGGTATAAGAGAAACCAAGCCACTTCGGGAATCCCCTAATTTTCTAGAAGAAAGCGAATATCCTTCAGGCCCCAGTAATTTAGTGTTAAGATCTGAGCTTATATCTGATCCTGAACTTATGTGAAGAACGTCTGACTGGAACATCAGCCCTTTAGATTGTGCCTGATAAATATCGCGATGAATAGAAGAATTTCCCTGTCCCTTTGCCTCGCTATGATCGTAGAACAATCCAAATGCCTCTTTGCTTTGCCATCCAAGCCTATAGTCTCGCTGTTGAAGCCCTATGTCTCCGTTGCTAAATCCTAAAGGGCCTCCTCTAATAAAATCCTTGTTTACATCCTGCCAGTTAAGTCCTAATTGAATCCCATATTTCTGATCTGTCTGATATTTCAAAGCCCAAGCATTAGAGATATTATCTGGCAAAACACCATCCCGACCAAATCTCATAGAATTCATTTGACCATATCGTAATTTCAAGGATCCAGTTTTTGATCCCAAGAAATTAGTGCTATCAAAAGATATGGTTTGAATATTTTTGATACCGGCAGTAAGTTCATTATTTTGCTGAATATCCAGTTTCATTAAATCATCGGCCAGAGAAGGCGAAACCATATAGAATCCAATTACCATTAACAGTATGGATTGTAGCCTTCTTAATATGGCTGCCGATCTGAACATGATTTTTCCTACTGTTTTATTCTTATGAATAACAGAATAGACCTCTACTTTTATTCTTCTAAGAAGCCAACAGTATTTTCAAAAATCTTAATAAGTTGAGGCGACATGTTAAACCTATCACCATTGACCTCTATGCTTTTTCTCAGATTGCCATCATTATGTCTCTTGGCTGCACTTGACCAGTCACAAAACATTTCTACCAAATCTAGAAGATTCATGTCATCAATGCCATTCTTATAATGCTCTGGATGGTGCGCATTTTTCGCATAATGATGCTGCAAAGTTTCGCCCATTTCTGCCCTGCAATCATTATATTCCTTACTCCCATAAGTTAAATGCGCTAATCTTTCCGTATATTCAGTAAAGATTTCTACTTCTGGAGATTCTAGCTTCGATTGATCGTGCTTAGCTCCACGATCAAGAAGGGCAATGACAAATTTATTGATAGCTTTGCCAACTTCTCGAATATGCAACATCGTTGCATAATTGGTTGCTTTTTCTTTGATGGTCAAATCTTTGCTCATAATTAGCTCCTTAAAAAGGAGACCCTCAACAGACAGTGGCCAATATGCCTGAGAATCAGCATATCCATTGAGGGTCGCGGCATGGGCCACCTCATATTATATCACATATGGAGGATCTGTTCAATACCGCTAACTATAATTCCTACTATATCAGAGGAATAATTAATAGCTAAGAATAAATAGAAATAGTCTGGAGGAATTAACATGAGTAATATCAATTCTCATATAAAAAATATATTAAAAGCTGCTCATTGGTGTGATAATAATAACTTCCCACATTTGGCTTATTGTTTTGATGGGATAGTTACAGACGCTCTACCCTTGTCTTCCAATAAACAATTAGCCTCACTAAATAATTGTGATATTGTCCTTAAAACTTCCAGTTCTTCAACTCATTTATCTAAATCCGGTCATACCGATCTTCGGGCAGCCAAATCTATTGACCCCAAGCTATTATATGCTGTCGGAAGAGCCGTAGAAGGAGGAATTCCAAGTATGCGCCGAGTAGCAATTTTAGGCCAAGAGACTATAGGAGGAGGCGTTAATACCATAAGCGATATATCTGGATTAATCCCTGGGGTAGGGAAATATTTGCGTGGCCTCGGAAATTTTGTGGGGAATGAGATGCAAGGCAAAGGTTTTGGACAATCTGCTCTTGCTGGGGCTGAGGGATTTGGCATGGGCGCTCTTCCTCCTATGGTACAAGTTGGGATCAAAGGCATTCAAGTTTTAATAAATTATCTACAAACTTTAGATCTTAGCAAAATACCATGGTTGCAAACTGTCCTAGAAAATCTTACAAAATGGCTGCCTCTTATTAGTAGTGGTATTGGTTATGCTCTATGGACTGGTATGTTAAAGCCTAAATCCGAGACAAAACAACTGGATTTAAAACAGAACTCAACGACATCAGACGAGCCACAAACAAATCCAAGTAATCTTTATAATAAATCAACTGATCTTCCATTAGCAGCCATGCCGATTATTGATAAAATGATCAAAATCTCTGGGAAGAAAGAAAATTATAGTTGGGTAATATTTGAGTTATTAAATAAACACAATATACCATATGCATATGGTGTTTTGCCAAAAGACTTATATTTAGTTGCAGCTACTGTTTAATCTCATGCACCCAGGAGCATTTCCTCCCAAGCATGACATACAAAGGCTATTCATGGGTCGGCCTATCGAATAGGCCAATTCCTCCCTAGTTAAATATGTTACAGAATCAACTCCTAACTCTTCTGCTATTTCTTCCGGGGACTTATTTTTAGCAATAAATCTATCAGATGTTTTCATGTCTACTCCCCACTGGCAGGAAGAAATAACTGGAGGAGAAGCCACGGCGACATGAATAGCTCTAGGATTATAAGATTTGAGCATTCTAACCAAACCTTGCATAGTATTGCCTCGTACAATACTATCATCAACCAATAATATACTATAACCTGTTACATATTCTGGTATGACTTTAAATTTTATAGCTATTTTATGTTTTCTAACTTCTTGATCTGGTTCTATAAAAGTTCTAACAGAATATCTGTTTCGAATAAGTATTGTGCGAAAATCTATGCCGCTCGCGTCAGCCAAACCTTGAGCGGCTATAATCCCTGTTTCAGGGACGCCAGTTACAATGTCTATATCATGGACTGGTATTTTTGATGCTAAAACAACGCCAGATTTATATCTAGCTGAAGAAACATATATTTCATCAATTATTCCAGTTGAATCTTGTAAATATATGTATTCAAAAGAACAAGTAGAAGTACCAGTAGACCCTAAATAATCTGTTTTAATACCATCTGAATTTATAGTAATCATTTCACCTGGGGCAATGTCTCTTATTAATTCTCCCTCCAATATTTTGAAAGAATAGACTTCACTGGAAAGAATATAAGAACCGTTAAATCTACCTAAAAGCAGAGGTCTGATAGCCCATTTATCTCTATACCCAATTATTTTGTCTTTAAGCAGAAAAATAAGAGAGAAACTTCCTACAAAAATATTTTGGATTTTCTCTAACAGACTCTTCATATCTCCATCGTAATTAGCCTTTATGAATTTTACCAGAACATCTGTATCACTATTGGCTGCCCCAAACTGAATTCCTTGAGATTCTAAAATGGCGCGTATTGCATCTGCATTAACAATATTACCATTGTGAACAACATGGATTTCTCCATAATCAGTTTCACAATACATAGGTTGAGCATTATCAAAATTACTATCGCCTGTGGTCGAATATCTGACTTGACCTATACCAGCACATCCGTTCATATCTTGAATGATATCATCGGTTAAAACATCAAAAACTAGTCCCTGGTTTTTATATATCTCAATATTATCTTTTTTTTGGATTGAAATTCCGCAAGCCTCTTGTCCCCTCCCATTTATTGCGAAGAGTGCTAATCTAAGTTTATAAGCGATATCGTTGGAGGGGTCAAACATACCTAGAATTCCGCACATAGTCTTCCTTCAATGCATAGGATTTGAGTCAGAGGCTAACATCATTATAACAGTTGGCTGACCTTCTTATAACTTAAAAAAAGGCCAGCCAAGATCCTGCTAATTCTATTCTATTTTATGCCGTCTTCTGGTTTTGATTTATTATCATCCTCTCATGGTTTAGCGATATAGATTATAAATATTAACATAATCCAAAACACCTGGGGCGAGATTATCTTCAAGAAATTTAGAAGAAGTATTACCCCTCAGATATAGAGCCTCTCTCAATAGAGAAGAACTTGACTCAGTAGGATCGCGAGGGAAACTAAGAATATGAAAATTTTGACACAATTTTTCATGATCTTTCCATTGATCAAGGATCAACAAATTATCAGAGCCTATAACCAAAATAAAATTGGTATCAGGCTCCTGGGCCTGAAAGTTGATCATGGTGTCTACGGTAAAACTAGGCCCAGACTTTTCTTTGTCGGCCATAGAGATAGAAATGGAAGTATCAAAAATAGTATCAAGATCCCATATTAATCTTTCAAGCATATTCACGCGATGTCCAAAAGAAGCATCGTGGCTATTTTTTAGTGGCTGTTTTTTTGCTGGAAGTAATCTCAATTCGTCGATACCAAGCTTCAACAAAGAATAACATATTTGATAATGATACTTAGTGGGAGGATCAAAACATCCGCCGAAAACCGCAACAGTTTTTGATTTCCATTGAGGCATGTTAATCATCCATTCTTAGCCATTCCAAAGTTTGCACGGTGGGGATTTGTAACGCTCTCTCCCTGTCTAAATCGACATTAAATAGATGAATGTTCTGGCACATTTGTACCCATTTGAAGACAGAGCGCATGAATCGAGTGATACAGTTCTTAATCCAAGGTTCTAACTTATTGGCATAATCATCGTCAATTCCTAGCAAATTATCTTTTCCAAGTCTTTTCTCTATTTGACCAAGGATATCATGATAACCAAGCTTTTCTCCGAAGAACATATCGAAACAAGCATCTAGGATGGGGAATGGAGCCAAATCGCTCTGATCGTCCTGATTCTCTTCAAGCTCAGCGGATGCGATGGTTTTCTTAAGCAAAATTGTTAAGACATCTGCTAACATAAAATTGCCATTTTTTCTGGCCAAATCAAGTTCTTGGAAAAGCAGCAATTCTTCAACGGTCTTGGGGAGATTGCCCAAAGGAGAATAATCACCCTCCATATCTCCACCAAGAGTTGTGTATCCTGTGGCTTTTTCACTCATACTACCAGTCTGCCAGAGCAATGCTCCCTTTGTGTTCGCAATGGTTCTCACACGAGCCGCGCGCAAACGAGTCTGAAGATTTTGCTTGGCAAGACGGCTCAATGGAGCACCTGCCATTCGCTCAATGGCTGCCTTTTCTGATTCATAGATTTCTTGGATAGATTCTTCCACAAAACTAACACCAAGAGCCTCACAAATATTCTGAGCGATGCTCTTAGTCTTATCAGAATTAAATTGAGTCGGCATGGAGTAGCAGAAAATGTGTTCTGCGAGATTCGCGTCTGGCCCATATCTTCTGATCGCATTTTGGACAGCATACAATAAAACTAGACAAGAATCTCTTCCTCCAGATAGGGAGACAACTTCACCAGTGAACGGTGCCGCTTTCTTGAAATAATCTTGCATACCCATCAAGATAGCTTGCCGGAGTTCCGCCAATTTGACAGTGGTATTGGTATCTGGGCCAAGATCGCCGACAAACATTTCAGCAGCCGTTTGATGGGCTGGGTTGATGAAAATTTTGGGTAGTGGCATCTTTTCCCTTTCATCGAATGGGATATAAACCACATTATCAGTCATAACATGAGAAAGACGACTGGTTCTCCAAGTTGTATTGCCGTTGCGCTCTCTTCGGATGTTTTCGAGATTTAAATCTACAACGTGGAAAGTATCTTCCTCCCATCGTGAAGTGATCTGGATTTCGCTACCCACTTCGTAAATGTATGATCCTCCATCAAAAACGAGAGAATCATTGCCTCCTACTTGATTGGTATATACTACACCGACGCAGTTGTCCGCCGAACGAGAGGCAAGCATTCTGCGCCTCGTTTCATGAACTGCTGGCCTCCAAGGCGAAGCCGAAAGGTTAAAAATAACCTCCGCGCCATTATAACTACGGCGCGGCATGGGGCCATCTGGCACCCAAATATCTTCACAAACCTCGACCCCAAAATCACACAAGCCCCCCAATTTGAATGTCATATCCCCGAATCGAACAAAAGGCGCGTGAAGAGCATCCTGCGTTGGTTCCCATTGTTGATAAAATCCGTTGCCAGGAGTGAAAGTCCGACCATCATAGAAAACACCATAAGTCGGCAACTTCTCTTTGGGAACAATCCCCATTAACCTGTTGTTGGACATAACAACCACACTATTATAGATGTTGCCCTTATGCTCGATAGCTGCACCTACCAAATAAACAGTATCATCCACGCATGATATAAGAAAATCTTCGAGAGCATCCATCTGTGCTTCAATGAAATCTGGCCATTGAATCAAATCCTCAGGAGGATAACCACAGATACACAATTCAGAAAAAGAAACAATATCGACATCAGGATGCTGATCCATCAGTTTGTCCCGAGCTTCCTTCATCTTCTTGACATTGGAAAACACGGCGCTAACGGTAGGATTGATATTTACCGTCCCAACTCTTAGAGTGTGCATTGATATCTCTTTTCAGTTCTTGATCTTTTCGAAGAAAACAGGAGCCACCTTCGGAGGATACTCTTCACCTACAAACCCTTGCCATCCATTATCATCATCTTCTCCGAGATAATGATCCTGATCAATAACTACATTGAATCTCTCTATATTAACAGTTTTTCCTGCAAATTTCAAACCAGCAATAAATCCGTTAATCTCTTTATCGTCATAACAATCATCCCCCCTCATGACAACCTTGTTGTCATGGGCTAAAACAAAGCTACCTCCACAATCTATAGTATTTTCTGGATGATCCTTATAACATTCTATTAAAATGAAAATGTTATAAATCTTTAATAGAACAGAATCCCCAATGCCCGAGGGTTGGGCTTCATCCTCAAAAGGCGAAGTACAACTCTTTTCACAATAATAAACTTGCAATGTTAATATCTTAGCCATCTGTGGAATAGAGGGTGGCAAACCAGCCATTATTTGCAACATAACATTAGGATCACTGAGCATATATACTTGTTGGATTTGACCATTCACTATGTCCTGAATATCATCTGCCGCTGTGTCTAATCTGTTTTTGGCTTCCTCATAATAACGTCTCGCCTGATCCTCAGAGCAATCAAGTTCGACAATAGTTTGACAGCGTAGCGGTAAAATAGCCTCATCCCGACTAATGACTTTCAAATCATCGTGAAACTTATGTGAACTAATTATTCTAGCCCCAGGATTGATCACATCTATCTCTTCTTGATCTTCATCCCACTTTTCGCAAACTATATTAAACCCTGTAGAATTGAAAAAGGCACTCACATCTAAATCTCGTTCTTCGATGGATAGACCTGTCCTATCTAGAATCTTCAATTTAAGATAAAAAACGGATTCGTGAGTGAATTGTATTCTCATTAAGATTCCTTTAATAAACGCATTCTTCACGATTATCGTGAGTATGCCCATATCTTTTCTTGCGTTGTCTGATAGCGTAATCTGGCCCAATCGCTTTATTCATATTATCAGATAGCTTGACCGTTGGCATCCAAATACCATTGTATTTGACATGGGTCATTTTTACAACCATAGAAAGAGCCTTCAGACCGAGATCGTTGGTTGCGTTGGTACCCCACCCAAATGTGGGATTGACCTTGCCAATCCAAGCATCAGCAATTTCTACCATCTTTGGGGGTGTCAAACCATCGCTATAAACAGAGATGAGAGAAGAAGCGTCTATATCAAATCTGGCACAAGCTTCTAACATTTTACGAGTCCATTCATGAGGATCCCCAGAATCTTGACGGTGACCCTTAAACATCCGGGCAGCCCCGCCCAATAATCTAGAGAAATAAAAATCTGAACCGAATGTGTCCGTCAAACCTATTGATAGATCATCCCCGAAGAGATTGTAC
>Ga0172369_10000828_pt1 | contig 45709 bp, 25 predicted proteins | sample LakKiv25m_FD_114539 | JGI IMG/M metagenome (GOLD analysis project Ga0172369, IMG submission 114539) | Freshwater microbial communities from Kabuno Bay, South-Kivu, Congo - kab_022012_11.25m | ecosystem: Environmental > Aquatic > Freshwater > Lake | place: Democratic Republic of the Congo...
ATCGTCGGCTATGTCGATACGGACTATGGCCTGGCCACCGGCGTCGCGGACTTCAAGAACCTGACCGACCAGAGCGGTGCGCTGGACAACGCGCTGTCGAACACGATGAACATCGAATCCTATGATTTTGGTGCAGAACTCGCGTTCGGCACGGTGGGCATGCAGTCCTGCACGGGGCTGGCGGACGGCGCGGGTTGGCGTCGCCTCAGCACACCGGACGATCTGGCTTGGATCGATGCAGATCTGCAGGCGACTGCCAAGGGCTTCGAGACTCGCATTGCCCTGGCGTCCCTGTATCCGAACGGCATGCCAAAGTTGGGGAGTTCGCTGGCTGTCGTGTTGCGCATCGTCAATGCGGACGGCAGTTCGCTGAGCAATCAGGTCTTGCCGAGCCAGTGGTTCAGCGACGGCACGCCTGGCGTTCCGAATCCACTGACGTTCGCGATGCTGAGCGATGGCGCGTGCGACGACGGCAATGCCTGCACGGACGGCGACACGTGCAGCTTTGGCAACTGTGAAGGCCAGCCTTTCACCTGCGCCGCCACAGGCAACCCCTGCACGGTGGCGCAATGCACGCCGGCCACCGGTTGCGCGCCCGCGCCGCTGACCGACGGCACCGACTGCAACAACGACACGGGATGCACGAGCCTGGACAAGTGCATGAGCGGCATCTGCGCCGAGGGAACGTGTCCATAGGAGTCTGTCGGACTACCGTCCGCCAGCGCTCCGTCGCTGCTTGTTGTTTGGGGCATTCGCACGAGAAAAGCCATGAAGTCATTCATTGGGTTTTTCGTGCGAATGGGAACCCGCAGCCGCGGCTTCCCCAGGAGTCTGTCGTGGTTTGACGAAGTTCGTGACTTCAACGTCCTACTCCCTGGCTCGGAGTTTCTCTGACAGACTCCTAGCGTAGGCAGCGCTGGCGCTGCCAGAATCTCATGTTCTCAGTAGGTTCACCCCAGCCAGGATCGCCGCAGCACCAGACGCGACAGATCTGCCTCGAACCCCGCATCCAGCAGGGCTTGTCTGTACGGCGTGCGCAGCGCCGGTTCGCCATTCACGGTCTCGACCGCCAGGCTGCGCAGCGGCAGGAATGCGCGCGCCACCAATTCGCCCAGCGCGCGCAGACACCGCGGCAGGTCCGGATTCTCCGGCGCCACGCGGACTTCCAACTGATCTCCGCCGCGTCGACTCACGACCATCAGATGCTCGCCGTGAAACACAAGGTGGGTGGTCGGCAAGCGCTGTGGCAACTGGGATCGCAGGCCGTCGAGCCGAATGCCACAGCAGGAGGCTGGATCCACGGCGCTCATCCAGAAGACGGGCGTCGCATCGAGCCCTCTCTGCAACCGCCGCATCACGGTCGGCGTCGTGAACTGCAGCCCGGGAACATCCTGGAAGAACTGTCCTGCCAGCAATTCGCCGGACAGTTCCATCACCCGCATGGCCGGCAACAGGCGACGCCACTGCAGCAGCGGCGGCTCGTGGGCAAGCAGTTCGCGAAAGAGAACTCCATACCGATCAATCAGTTGACGAACTCGCTCCTTGTCGCGTTCGGCAGCCTCGAGGACGTCGGGCTCTCGGGTTGCCGGCAACTGCCGCCACGCACCGGGCCACAGGCGTCCTGACTGCAGGCCGCGCGACAGGCGCTGCGCCGACTTGTCCGCCTGTGCCGGCATGTCGAAGTCCAGCAATGCCGCTTGGCGCACGGCGGCAAAGCCATCGCAAGTCACTGCGCCTTGAAAGGCCAGCCGCCAGAGCTGCCCGGCGAGGTCGCGCGCCGGCAGACGAGCCAGTGTCTGCAGGTTGCCAAAGTCGTAGCCGGCATGCGGATCTGGCAGCAGTGCCGCCGCCGCCTCGCCGCAGGTCTGCGCAAACAGCGGCACGGCATGGCGCGGCGCGAAGGCCAACTCGCGCGGTCCCGTGCCGTACCAGATGAGGTCCGTGGTCTGCAGCAGGGCATCCAACCAGGCGGTGTGGTACGGCGCGACGCGGGCCGGCAGGATGTCGGCTTCCCATGTCACGGCGGGCGCCCCGAGGCCCATCAACTTCTCCAGAGCGGCCTGCGCGCCTTCGGGACCTGTGGCCCGCTTGCACAGACCTTGGCAATGCCCAAGAAACAAAGGCAGTTGTGACAATGGCAGCGCGGCGAAACCTGGGCGCCGCGCAACGCGCTGCATCCGCAACAGCCGCTCCACGTTGTCGGTCCAGCACACCTGCAACGTCTCGTCGTTCAAGATGAATCGATCGACCAGGACGTGGCCGGATTCGCACAGGCCGTCAAGAACTGGTTGCAGTACGCAGGGTTGCAGGCCCCACAACGCGCCCAGCTGCGTCGTCGTCACCGGACCAAGACTGCGCAGCGCCTCCGAGAGCAGTTCGCCCAGTGCCAGCGGCGGTCCCTCAAGCGCAGCCAGGATGCGCCGGTGCTGAAAGGGCGTGACAGTACATTGCATTGTCGCGTCAGGCAGTTGCGTGTGCAGCACGCGGCCCAGCAACTGGGCATCCAGGGTCGATCGCTCGATGCCATGATCGCGCTGCATGGCGGCAAGCAGCGTGTCCCACTCCGGCTCGCTCATCACCACGCGTGCGAGCACCAGATCCACGAGATCCTCCGCTGTTTCAGGTGCATCGCCGAGCCTCGTGCGCTGCAGTCGCGCCTCGAGGTCTGCCACCAGGTGCGGCGCAAAGCGCGGCCTTGAGTCCCGTTGCCGTGCCACCGCCTGCAGGACCCTTTCAGCAAGCGGTACAGCTGCTTGCGGACTGTCGTCGTCGTACATCGCGGCATTCGTGCTCGACCAGACCAGACCTTCCGCGAGCGGCGAGGGCTTTTGGGTACGCGCGATGTGGATCTCGATCTCGCCCGCCAGCAACTCATCCACGCGTTCGCGCAGCACATCCAGTTCGAAGGCGTCCTCCAGACAGGCGCGCCACGTCTCTGCAACAATAGGGAAATCCCCATAGCCCGCGACCGACTGCAAGAGGCGTTTGGCGCGTTGGCGCGTCAGCCACAATGGCATGCGGCGCGCCATGTGTTGGCGCGGCACCAGCAGCGCGCGCCCGGCCGCCTCGCGGAAACGAGAGCCGAAATAGCCGGTTTGACCCAGTCGTTGACGCAGCAGCGCTTCGACCCGATCCGACGTCACCGACAACAGCAGGTCGCGCACGTCGGCCCCATCGGGCGGGCTCATGCCGATGCAGGTGTCCGTGGCCTGCATGCGCCAGGAGCGCCCGGTCTGCTCGATCGCTGCGGCATCCAGGACAATCGCCCAAGGTCTCAAGGCTTTGCCGCCCCACGGCGCGTGCACGATGACCTGCCGGCCGTCCACGCCGTCGGAGGCGCGCTGGGCTGGCTCCGGGCAGACTTCCACCACAATCCGATGCCGATGCGGCAGCTTGCCCGTCGCTTGCCGTTGGCGGCCCAGCAGATCCTGCAACTGGCGCGCCGCACCTGCGTCCATGTGCGTCGCCGCCGCGAGGTCTGTCGTCAGGCCTGGGTCGCCGAGTTGCGGTTCGATGCGTTCCAAGAAGGCTGCCTCGGCGCCGGCCAGGTCCCAGCCGCGGTCCTCCTGCTCCGCGCGCCAGAACGGCGCCATGGCGCCCCGCGAGTGCCCGGGCGTGACCTCGACATCATCGTGCGTGATGCGCTCGATGCGCCAGGTCTGCGCGCCTATGGAGAATTCATCGCCGATGTGTCGTTCCCACACGAACTCCTCGTCCAGATCGCCGATGCGCGCGCCCGAACCCGCAACCCGGATGTGGAAATAGCCGCGATCTGGAATCACGCCGCCTGCTTGCGCGAGCAGCAGCTTGGCGCCGGCCCGTGCCTGCAGGTGACCGGTCGCTTCGTCCTGACGCAGACGCGGCGTCAGTTCGGCAATGCTTGTCTCAACATAGCGACCGCGCAACATGGCGAGCGTCAAGTCGAACGCGGTTCGGCTCAGGGTCATGTACGGCGCGCAGGTCCGCATGAACGCGAACAGATCGTCCGGCAGCCAAGGCTCGGTCGTGCACATGGCCAGGATCACTTGCGCCAGCACATCCAGCGGGGCACGCACCGGCTGGATCGCCTCGCTGCGACCCGCCACGACCAGTGGTGCCAGCACCGCACAGGCCAGGGCGTCGCGCGCATGGCTCGGCACCAGCACGCCACGGCTCACCGCGCCGACTTGATGGCCGGCGCGACCGATGCGCTGGATCGCCGCCGACAACGAGCGCGGCGCGCCGAGCAGCACGACTTCGTCGACGCTGCCGATGTCGATGCCCAGTTCCAGCGACCCCGTCGCGCACAAAGCTTTGAGTTCACCGGCCTTCAGCCGCCTCTCGACGTCCTGGCGCAATTCCTTGGCCAGCGACCCGTGGTGGGCGTAGGCGATCGGTTCTGGCTCAGCCTCGTTGATCATCCGCGCCAACTTTTCGACAAGACGCCGGTTATTGGCGAACACCAGCGTCGAGCGGTTGGCAAGGATACGCACTTTCAGCCACGCAACCAGCCCGCGCCACCAACTGTCGGGCACGCCGGGATCGAGGGTCTGACCCGCCAGTGGGTTCACGATCTGCACAGCCAGAACCTTGCGCGATGGCGGCGCGACGACGACGACCTTGCGCTGACCACCGATGAACTGTGCGACTACGTCGAGCGGTCGCACCGTCGCCGACAGCGCCACGCGCTGCGGGTCGCCCGCGATCCGCGCCAGCCTTTCCACTGCCGTCATCAGGTAGGTGCCCCGGTGTGTCGCGGCGACGGCATGGATTTCATCGAGCACGACGGTGCGCACGCTGGCCAGCACCTGTCGACCCGGATGAGAAAGCAAAAGAAGATTCAAACTTTCCGGCGTCGTGATGAGAATCTCGGGCGGCTTGCGCAGCATCCGCGCCCGCTCTGCCGGCGGCGTGTCGCCCGTGCGCAACTGTACCCGAATATCCGGAACTTGCAGGCCCGCAGCACCGCACCGTTGGCGCAATTCGTCCAGGGGTTGCAGCAGGTTGCGCTGGATGTCCGCGCCCAGGGCCTTGAGCGGCGAAACATAGAGCAACGCCAATTCACCGCTCGGCCAGCGCTCCGTCAGCAACTGATTGATCGCCCATAGAAATGCCGTGAGCGTCTTGCCACTCCCCGTCGGGGCCGTCGCCAGGACGTGCTCGCCTGCAGCGATCGCTGGCCACGTGGCACACTGCACCGCCGTCGGCACGCCGACGCGATCGCGAAACCAGGCTTGGATGACGGGATGGAAGCGATCGAGGTCGTCGGTCATGGTCGGCACCGTGTCACTGCGACGTGTCCGAGGTCAAGGCTTGCTGCGCGGTCGCGACCCCGGCATCCTCCGAGGTCCTCGCGCGGTCGTTCGTCGCCGGAACCTGCATGCAGCATCAGCAACCCTTTGACTATCTGGACAAGGCCTGCCTGGCCAGCGCGAGCCGGCAGCAAGGCGTTTCGAATGCGCCGACTTGGGAGCTCGTCTTGGAAGGGCAGCCAGCGCCGCAGGCAGTTCGCCAGGCATTGCAGTGGCTTTGCGTGGCCTATCCGTGGTGTGCTGCCCTTGCCGTGCCGCTTGGCGCGCCGCCCGCCACGGCCGCTGCGTGGGCCTGGTCCTGGCACGACGACCCGGACATCGATGCCCTGTTCGAGTTTCGCGACCTGCGCACTGCTGCCGATCCAGAACTGGATGCACTGCGCGACCGGATCCACGACAACTTCATGGATCTCCTGGCGACGCCGCCCCTGCACGTGACGTTGGTCTGGCTGCCACAAGGCCAATGCCGGCTGTTTCTGCAGCAACACCATGGTCTGGCCGATGGCCGGGCATTCATCGAACTGCTGAATGACTTCGGGGTGTTGATCAATCATGCCTTGCTCGGCACGCCGCCGAGTCCCCAGCAACTCGCGCCCGTACCACGGCGGCCCGAGCTGGAGGCGCTGGGTCTCACGCTCTGGCAGCGCAAGTGGCTGACATGGAGTGGTTTGTGGGAGTACCTGCGCGGTCTCGCCGTCAGCCTGCGCCGCCCGGTGTGCACGTTGAAGCAGAACGCGAGCATGGATTACCGCGGCGCGAACCGTACCGTGCACATCGCGGTGCAGCCTGAGCAATTGGAGCGCTGGAAGCAGGCGGCAAGGCGGGCTGGCGCCAACCTGCACGGCTTGCTGGTCACGACGCTCTTTGTCGCGCAAAAGCGCTGGAGCGAAGAAGGCGGCGTGGAAGTCGGGCAGGTCAACATGACGGTCGTTGCCGAGACGCGACCACGCGATGGCAGCTTCCGTTCCTTTGCCAACCACCTGGCATGGCTGATCCCGCAGATCGACTTGTCGGGCGTGAAGACGGTCGCGCCTGTGCTTGCCGAGGTGCAGAAGCAACTTGCCGAGCAGGCGGCGCGGCGGGCGCACCTCAAACGCTACCTGCTGGAACGTGGCATCGTGCTCGGGCTCAAGATGGATGCCTTTCGCAAGATGCTGTATGCCTCCAAGCACACGGTCGTCAATCTCAATTTCAGTAATGTTCTCGCGATTCCGATTGCTCGGCTCGAAGGACGCGGGTGGCGCGTCACCGACGTGCGCATCACCACGCCGACGATGCCGCGCACCGCGGTGGTGTTGACGGCCACGAGCTACGACGGTCGGGTGACATTGAATTTCAATTTCAAAGCATCGATCTGCCGCCGTGAAGAGGTCGAGCGGCTTGCGATGCTTTTCCTGCAAGAGATCGACGGGTTCTCTGCCTGAACGTCAATGGATACGGAGGGTCGCGATCGCGCCGAGTTGTCCGCGGTTCAAGGTGATCGCCGCGGTGGCGTTGCCCAGCGTTCGGATGTCACGTTCGGCGGCGTCGACGACCGTCACAGTCCTGCCAAGAAATTGCTTGCCCAACAGCAACTTGCACGGACCCGGCAGCAGCAGCGCGCGCACGATGATGCCGGCGCCGCGCTCGGCGGGCTTCCACGCGGTCAGCACGCCGGGACCTTCAAGGCGAGCCAGCGAGCCGACGGCAGACAGATCGTGCTTGGCGACCCAAGCTCCGCCATTGCGCTGTAGAATCGGTCGATTGAAGGCCTGTGCGGCCACCGCAGCGTCGGCATCCGTGGCCACGGGGACGACGCGCCAGGTGACCGTGTGTTCGCCGTCGTCTGAACCTTTGGCGCCCTCCGCATCACAGGGCTCGTCGGCCGGGTTGCGCGCGACCATCAGTTCGAGTTGCCCGCCCTGGCCCATGTGCACGCCGGTGGATTGGCGCAGCACGAAGGCGGCCTGCCCCACCTTGAGCCAATCGACAGCGGGCCACCACGTGCGCGGATACACCTTGACTAGTGGGCGCTGGACCAAGCCGGCAGCCTGGCCGGTCACCAGAGGCGCCGCGGTGTCGGCCAGCGAAAACGTGACACAGCGCGAGGTGCCTCTCTCGGCCGATGTCTTCAACTCAAAAGTGGGTCCGCGATCCTCGGGTTGCAGGGTGATCGCGTGCATCAGTGTCGGGCTGCCAAAGCGCAGCCTCAAACCGCCGCCCGGTAGGCCGGTGAGGAAGAACTGTTCGCTGTCGTCCGTGGTCGCCGTCGGCGTCATCGAGCAGGTGGCCATCTCGTGGCCGAGGCGCGACAAGCCGCCATCATCGTCGTATGTGCGCACCAGAAAAGAGGGACCCGCGAGCACTTCCTTGCCGCCCAGCAGCAGCGATGCCAGGAATGCGCCGCCCGGATCGAAGCGAACATCAGCGCGCACGAAAGCGTTTTGCAGGATCAAGTGCGTCGTGTCGTGCTGCCACAGGACCTCGCCTTCGTCCTCGATCCACTGGTAGGTGACGGTCGGCGGCGGCGCCATGGCGCCGGGCACGATGTCGATGACGCGCCAACCAAAGGCAGGAACGGATGAAACCCTGACAGACCAGGGCGTTCCCTTGGTCAGTGCGAACTGCTCGTCACCCGACACGGCGTGGGCACTGGTTGGCTGGATGCCGGCCGGACAATCGGGTGGCGCGGTAGCGACACCGGGTTGCGCCACGCCGGCGGCGTTGAACAGAATGACACGACAGAGAGAATCGGGCACGGGCGCGACGCGGCTGGCCACGCCATTCAGGACCGAGTCCAAGATCGGTGCGCTGCTCGCCGTAACGGCGTCGCAGAGCGGCAGTTGCTCGCCATGGACGACGGAGTCGCTGGCGGTGCCGGTCACGAAGCCGTGGTGGTTCGAACGCGCCAGCGTCTCCCACAAAGGCGCCAACGTCTGCATGGTTGCGTGTCCTCTGTCGGATTGAAGCGTCGCAAAAGTCTCGGCAGCGAACAGTGGCCGCGCCGCATCGCGCACCCGGCGCTTCAATTCGCCGCGATCCCCATAGAAACCCATGAAATACGGTGATAATTCGCCGGCCACATTCGGCAGTTCGATGCCCGTTGCTTGAACCAGCGCGGCATAGTCGTCAAATCCGGCAGCCACCGCCCACACACGGGTCTTCGGATACTGGCGCGCGTTGTATCCATCTAGATACTTCAGCAAATCCTTCTTCGGATGCTGGAAATCGCAGCCAACCGGCACCAGCAGGTAGGGCGTGCGCGCCATTGACTGCAGCGCATGGATATACTTGTCGATTCGTGCATCGGTGAAGGCCGGATCGTCACCATGAAAGCCCGCAGCATCGCCCTGCGCCGGCGTCGGATCGTCGCGGTCGAGGTCATCGCCCATGCAGTACAGACCGCAAGCGCCCATGTAGTGGGCCAACACCTTGGCTCCTCCCGATCCATGCCACCAGAAATCCCAGCTCTTTTCCTGGGAAAGCGTCGCCGCAGTCGAACCGGGTTCGGGCAGATGATCAAGGCCCGCCCGGGATTCGGTCATCGTGGGAGCCCCGTCGATGTGCGACATGGCCACACTGCCGAAGCCGGCTGCAGCCAACACATCCGGCGCCGTGGCTGCATGCCCGAGGGAATCCGGCAGCCAGGCGGCGGTCGGCCGGGCCCCAAGCGATTCCGCAAACTTCAGGCCGTGCAGGTAGTCGCGCAAGAGCAACTCGGTCTCGGGCAGCAGTGTGTCCGGGCTGGTCAGGCCACCGCCGACGATGTGCAGCGCGCCGCGCGTGATCGCCGCCCGGATGGGCACTTGCTCAGCCGGATGCAACTCAATATGATGCTTAAGAAATGCCATCTCGCAGATGCTGTGCCTGAGACGCGGATTTTCGGTAAGCAGCTGACTTGCTTCGAGGAAGATCCCACCGACCCGCACTTCGTACGCCTTGGCAAACGTGAGCTGCCCGCTGATGTCCAGATGAGCGTTCTGCGCAAAGATCACAACACGTTTTGCGTCCTTGGGCACGCCGAGGCGCTCGCGCAACTCCGCTTCACTGGCGACTTTGACCGCAGCGGGCTCGGTACGGCGATCGCTGGCACACGCCGCCAGCACGCAAAGCAACCAGGCCCAACGACACATGCACCCACCTCTTTGGCCAGGTATCCGTAACGATGCGCCTACTTCGCGCCTGGGGCTGGCGTCTCCGCTGCCGCGGTTTCGTCATACAGTTCAGGTGCATGGGCAATGAGAAAAGCCTTGTAGCGCGTCTTGGCCTTGGGCACGAAGCGCGCCAGGCCCACGAGCGTGTCGTGCGGGATGTTGCGACTCGACAAGCGCGCCACCCAATCCGGAATCCATCCGCCGAGATGCGCCTCGACTTGGAACTCCACACGCGTCGAGCGCGGACCCGCGCGCACGAGACGATAGAAGCCAACCACTTTGGGCATCCGCACCGCACCCTTGGCGGGCGGCTGCAGCGGCGAAACGACATTCGCGAAGCGAATCAGGATGTCCTTGCCCTCGTCCAGGCCCGACACGTGGCCGCGCAGCACGGCATCGCGGTCCTGCACCGGCCACGGCGCCGACGTGCGGTTGTAGAACACGCGCTCCGTTTCAGACACGCGCTGCAACTCGCGCGACGCGACGCAGCGCTTGGTCCACAAGCAGGCCCCGTCGATGTCATTGATCACAGCTGCGACTTCGAAGATGTTGGCCGCAATGCTGCTGGTGCCGCGAAAGATCGGCAGGCTCTCACCGGGCACATCGCGGGTGTCGACCGTGACGCCGTCGTCGGTTGAAATGCGTTGCCAATCAGCTGCTTGGGCAAGACCGCAGCAGAGGCACAGCACGACGACCATCGAGGCGCCCGTTCTCATGAAGACCCTCGGCGCGTCACGGCTGCGCCAGAGGCGGCGTCCCCAGCTCTTTGTACGGATTGATGATCTCCGCCTTCCCCGTCGCCAGCCAGGTCTTGACGAAGTGCATCGCCTGCAGCAACCCTTCCTTGCTCTTGGGCATGTTGCCGTGGCCCGCCTTCTCCGGCACGGTGCCGCCAAGGCGTGTGATGCGATCGTACTGGAACAGGCCTGCGGTCGCCTTGCCTTGTGCGATGTTGGCCGAAAACGGAACGGCCGGAGCTGCTTGCACGATACCCACCGGCGTCAGCGACGGCGCCACCAGCGGCACACCCATCGCCCGTGCCAGGGCCCGGTTCGAAGAGTTCGGCACCGTATCATCGTTCAGCACCATCTTGAACAGCACGTTGGGAATCTGGGTTCCCGCGCCTGGCAAGCGATCTTTGAGGATGTACGGCCCATAGTTGGCCGCGTCGCCCTTTTCCAGCAGTGTCTGCAATGCCGGGAAGAAGCGATCGACGTCGCTGTCTGTCGTGCCTTCGGGCTTCAAGGCGTAGATGATGGGCCGGAATTGGTCGCTGTCGGCGATGATGCTCGAGACGCGGCCGCCCGGCACGGACAGGATGCCGACAGGCAAATCACCACTAAGTGCAAGCAGTTCGCTGCCCATGATGCCGCCGAGGCTCACGCCGAGGTACAGGATCCGGTTGCTGTCGATCTCGGCCTGGCCGTCGCCGTCGATGTCGGGAGCTTGCTTGAGCAATTGAATCAATTGCAGCTTGTCATAGGTCGAGGCACGCCAGTTGTCGCGCAGCGTCAGGGCGTCGACGCTGGCCGTCGCGGCGTTGATCCCGAAGAACACGAGTAAACTCGTCAACGTGCTGTTACCGTGCGGACCCGGGTGGTCGCCGTGGCCGACAGCGTCGATGGCGACGGTGGCGATGCCTTCGGGCGCCGCGAGGTCGGCAAGGGCCTCCGCTTGGCTGCGCGTGCTGCCCAAACCATGTCCGAAGATCACGGTCGGCCAGGGACCGGCTCCGCTGAGGGGCAGCCAGACTTGCACCGGAAGCTCCTGTTCCTTCACCGGATTCCCGTCCTTGACGGTGCGGCCTTCGCGGTACTCCTGGACGATGAATGTGCCGTCGCAGACACGAAATTTCTTTGCGAGCGTGCACTTGGCTGGTGTCTTCCATGCGAACTTGCGGCCGGCGATGTCTTTGGCGATGCCCACCGACTGCTCGGTGATGTGCTGGGTCGTGAAGACGACGGCGGCACTGATGTCGCCAGCGGACAAGGCCGTCTTTTTCAGAAGTTCCGCATAGCGGGCGTGCAAAGCCTGCAGCCGCGGCTGCGATGCCGTGCCGGTCAACAGCGCGCGCAACGTCGGGCTGGGCGCAATGCACTTGCCGTCCTTGGCCAACTGCGTTCGTTTGATCAAGACGGCGTGGCGGTGACCGGGGCGCAGCGGCAGCATCGGCCAGAGGATGACGCTCGATTCCTCATCCGTGTACTGCACCTCGAATGGCACGCGCACAGGCATAGCGGCATCTAGATCAACCAGTTGCACGCCATCGGACGCCGTCGACGTCGCGCCGCTCGGCAGATTCTGCACTGGCGCAGAGAAGCGCAGGATGATGCCTGCGGTCGTGCCCCAGCCATCCAACGTCGACAAGTCCGCGTAGATCGGTTGAAAATTCTCAGGCGTCTTGGCAATCCAGGGCTCCTGATTCGGGTCGAAAGCCACCCGCAGCCCAGTCGGGCTGCCTTGGTCTGCAACCGTGTAATAGTCATCAGGAAACGACTCAAGGACCTCGCCCGCGAGCGGCGCATAGCGGTACGCCGTGGGACCCTCGCACCAAGACACGATGGGTGCGGCCACATCGATCGCAGTTGCGTCCTGGGTGTCCGCCGCCGATGCGGCGTCCTTGGACCCGGCGGTCGGGACTCCGCCGCTGCAAGCGCTGCACACAAGGGTCAAGGCCGCGCACAAGGCAGGGCGCAGTGAGGAGTTGCAGGTCGGCTGTGACATGGGGACTCCCGCTTCGGCGCGTTGCGGCGCGCCTTCGTGTTGCGGCAATCGTAGATGAATTCGGAACATGGCGCCACAGCTTCGGTGCTCTGACAACAGACTTGGCTGCCGCCGAAATCTCGGCGCGGGCCGCGGCGGGCCACTGCGACCCGTCGGAGATAGACTAACAATAGTGCGGTGATATGCGCGGTGCCGAATCTTCGGCATAGGCGCCGAAAATTCGGCAATGCGGGCGACCTTGGCAAGGCCCCGCAAGCAATAGCTATTGCCAAGTCAGCGTGCCCCGGCATGCCCGAACGCGCGATGCCCGCACTCGGAATGGACGCCGACCAGGGGTGCGCTGCACTGTGACTGCCTGTGAGGTTTCTTAGCGCATTCTTAATGGAATGCCAGATCTAGGGGAAAGTTCGGGCGGGCTGGTATGTTTCGTGCAAAAGGGCAGCGCGCGTGGGCCAGTACCGTGCTGAGTTCCGCACCAACCGGGGCGCTCGGGCACGTCGGTCGATTGGATGGTGGTCAGACGCGGTCAGCGGGTCAGCTCGGCCGCACAAGTGTAGCAAGGCTTTGGAGATCCGCGGTATCTGCGCATCGTGCGTGGCACCGCGGCCATCTCCGCGAGTGACAGGGGGAGAAGATGTTGAGTCTGTTTCGTGCGGCGCCCTGGCGCGCCCTGGTATTGGTCGGCGCGGCCGGATTGGTCAGCGCTTGTGAAGGGTCCGCGGGTCCCGCGGGCGCCAAAGGTCCAGCGGGAACTGCCTGCACCGTCACCGACAAGGGCGACGGAACCAAGACCGTCGACTGCGGCGGCGTCAAGGTGACGCTGACCGACGGCAAGAACGGCAAAGATGGCAAGGACGGCGTCGGCAAGGACGGTGCGCCGGGCAAGGATGGCCTGGCGGGCAAGGACGGCACGAGCTGCTCCGCCAAGAAGGACGCCACGACCGGTGATGTCACCATCACCTGCACCGATGGCACTTCCGCTGTTGTTTCAAGCGGTAAGAACGGCAAGGACGGCTCTTGCACCGCCAGCAAGGTGAGCGGCACCACGACCGTGACCTGCTCGGATGGCACCACCGCGACCATCACCGACGGCAAGGACGGCGCCCCCGGCCTGCCCGGCGACAACGGCGCCACCGGCACGACCGGCACGACCGGCGACGCTGGCAAGGACGGCTCGAGCTGCACCGCCAAGGACAACGCCGATGGATCCAAGACCATCAGCTGCACCGACGGCACGACGGTCACGGTCAAGAATGGCCTGAACGGTCTGTCGACTGCCAGCGCGGGTCTGGTCGTGACGGTCAAGAGCGTCTCGACGGCTGCGGCGGATCCGATCAAGGTCAACTTCACGCTGACTGACGACAAGGGCTATGCCGTTGACGTTTGCGGCAACTACTCGCTCAACACCGCCGTCACGCCGCGCTTTGGCCTGGCCATCGTCAACACGGCAGTCGACAACAATGTGACACCGCCGGTCACCAACTTCTTGCCGTACACGGTCCTGACCAAGTCGGCCTCGACGGCCGCTCCGACCGTCTCCAACCCGACCGTGTACAGCCCGCTCAACGGCGACTGCACCCAGGGTACGAGTGGCCAGGGCACGTTGGTGCAGAATGCACCCGGCGAGTACACCTACACGTTCCCGACCGTCGACACGGCCAAGGGCGCCTTCGCGGTCAAGTATGACGCCACGAAGCTGGATGCGACCCACGTGTTGTGGATGCAGGTGACGCGCCAGACCGACACGGTCAACACGACCAACTCCGCTGGTTTCAAGGCAGTCAACAAGGAATACGCTTTCGTCCCGAGCGGCGCGAGCGCCCCGGTGCGCCGCGAACTCGTGGCGACGTCGGCCTGCAATGGCTGCCACCGCGGCTTCACGCCCGAGGGTTCGACCGGCACCGCGTTCCACGGTGGCGGCCGCGTCGAGGCGCCGTACTGCAACATCTGTCACAACGGTCGCAAGACCTCGACGGGCGGCGCGAACGAAGCAGCGGACACGATGGTCTACATCCACCGGTTGCACAACTCGGAGAACATCAACCCGGCCAACCTGTTCCACGCCATCAAGTTCGCGTTCCCGCAGGACATCCGCAACTGCAAGGTCTGCCATGCCGGTTCGGCTCAGCCTGATCAATGGAAGACGCACCCGAGCCGCGAGGCCTGCACGTCTTGCCACGATTACGTCGATTTCGCCGGCACGGCGAGTGAGACCTGCGCCAAGACGAGCCCGGCGGCGGACGCCAACGGCGTTCGCTTCAAGTGCAAGCACGACGGCGGCGTCAAGACCGACGCGGACTGCACGAAGTGCCACGGCGCGGACCAGATCGCCGGCTACCACCAGCCGGTCGCCCCCCCGGATCCGAACAACAAGTACTCTGGCGGCACGAACAACAACACCAATGCGTCGTTCCTGGCCGCTGCTGGTTTCGTGCCCGCGGGCGCCGATGTGATCACCTATGATCTGAAAGAAGTCACGACGTTCGTCGACGCGACGGGCCGTCACCCGCAGGCGACCTTCAAGTTCAAGAAGAACGGCGCCGATGTCGTGTTCCTGCCCTTCGCATCCACGGCGACGACGCCCGAAATGATGCCGAATTTCGTCGGCTCGCCGAGCATCTACTTCGTGTGGGCCGTGCCCCAGGACGGCGTTCGCATGCCGGCGGACTTCAATGCCAGTGGCAACGCCTACATCAAGAACCTGTGGAACGGTACGCTGACGTCGGTGACCAAGGGCAGCATCGCTCAGGGCAAGAAGGGTTCCACCACTTGCACGGTTGCCGCGCCTTGCACTTGCGGCGACGCGCCGAACAACTGCCTCGCTTCGCCGGGTACGCTGACTTTGGACACGGCCACGGGCTACTACACGGCGAAGCTGAACATCCCGGTCATCGCGCCGACCGCGACGATGCTGACCGGTGGCTTGGGCTACTCGTACTCGCTGGCCGGCACGCAGCCGCTGACCCAGACCAATGTGCCGGGCTACGCTTACGTCACAGCGACCAAGGTCGGCGGCCTCAGCGTTCCGGCGCCGAATGTTTGGATGCTTGCGACCAATAAGGCCGTCACGACGGGCACGCAAGCCGATGGCTACAACGCCGTCGGCCTGTGCGCAGACGTCACGCCCGCTGGCGCTTGCGCCTGCAGCGCGGAGGCGCCGTGCAACCAGTGGGCCGGTCGCCGCGTCATCGTCGACAACGCTCTTTGCCTCAAGTGCCACGGGCAGTTGGGTGCGGAGCCGACCTTCCATGCGGGCCAACGCAACAACGGCCCGACCTGCAACTGGTGCCACAACCCGAACCGCACCAGCGCGGGCTGGGGCGCGAGCGCCAAGTCCTTCATCCACAGCATCCACGGCGCCCGCAAGCGCACGGTGCCGTTCACGTGGCACGCAGTATCGCTCACCGAGAACTTCTCCGAAGTCGAGTTCCCCGGCGCGATCAGCAACTGCAACGCTTGCCACGTGGCAGGTGCGTTCGACTTCAGCGGCAAGGAGATTGTCGCCGCCATGCCGAACCTGCTTGCCGCGACCGTGGCCACCGGCACGTTCAATGGCGCCAGCAGCACCTATTACACGTTGTCGCCGTATGTTGTCTCTGACGGCGTGACGGACTACGGCAAGGGCTTCGCCGTCGACGAACTGACCGGCGCGCCGGTCGAAGCGGTGGCCACGACGCTGGTTACCTCGCCGATCACAGCGGCGTGCAGCGCCTGCCATGACACGGCGATGGCGATCGGCCACATGGAAGCCGGCGGCGGCCACTTCTATGAGGCGCGTTCAACGGCGCTTGCCAAGACTGCTCCCAAGGAGCAGTGCCTCATCTGCCATGGCCCGGGCAAGGTTGCCGCCATTGCGGTGATGCACAAGTAGACCGCGTGGTCTGATTCTGTTGCGCTGGCACCACGGGGAGAGGGACAACCCTCTTCCCGTGGTGTCGTTTTTGGCGACCGCCGACGAGCGATCGACTCCCGTGCATATCCCTTGATCGCGGCGTACATGTGCCGCCCTGAGTGGAGTAGCGTTACTCCACCCTCCGCGGCAGATGTGCGGCGATGCCAATGAACTCGCGTACGTTCACAGGGTTGCGCGTGTCAGTCGCGGTGATCTCCTGGCACGGAAACTGCAACTGACGCTCCATGCCCGCGGCGCCTTGCCGCCCATTGGAGTCTGCCATGTCGCGCATCCTGAACCTTCGTCTCGGCTTGTCCGCGTTCTTGGTACTCTGCTGCGCTTCCTGCGGGGTGCTCGGCGAGAAGGGGGCGGCCATCTTCCATGTCGGCTCGAATTGGGGCCATGATCGACCGATTGCACTGGGTTCTGTATTCGGAGTGTCTGCCCAGAAGAACGACCTCTTGCGCACGACACTCAACGTCAAGAGCACGACCCCGACCATCCTCAGCCAGTTGCCAAGCGGCAGCTACCAGGCCGTGGCCACTGGAACCGGCACGTTGCAGGCGCTCGATCCCGGAAGTCAGGCCATGGTCGACGAAATCGACTACGACGTGGCCAAGCCGGCGACGGCGGCGCTGGCATGGTGGGGCGATATCTTCGTCAAGCCGGCCGCCACCCTGGAAGCGAAGTTCGCGGTCGTCAAGGGCGTGAAGTACGTCGTGTCGGCGTCGCTGCTGGACGCCAATGCGCGGCCGCTGCACCACGCCAACATCGCGACGCTGACTGGGCCCAATTTCGATGCGAAGCCTAGCAATAGCGAGCTGTTCGAGGTGACTCCCGGCGTCTTGGGTGCGACGACGGCGACCTTGACCGTCAATGGGTTGGACGGGAAGCCGACGCTGACGCACGACTACGCCGTGACGGTCGTCGAGGCCGTGTCGGTGACCGCGATCACGTTGAAGGCAGCCACGATGACGACGATCACCGCGAAGAACAAGCCGACGGATGCCGATGCGCCGCCGAGTGCGCCGCCTTCGGACGCCAAGCCGGAGGCGACCTCGCGCTGGTATGGTCTGTTCGTGCAGGCAAATATGGCGGATCAGCGTGTCTACGGTGCGCCAGTCTCGTGGACCGAAACGGGCACCGGGCACTTGTTGGCCAAGAACAGCAACGGCGGCAACTACGCGCTGCTCAAGAAGGGCGAGAAGACCACGGTGACGGCGCAGGTGGGCACGCTGACGGCGCAGGTCGAGCTTACGGGCCCGTAGCGTCGGTCGCCGACGCAACTGCGGGCAACGCGGCTTGGTCATTGCGGGCCAGCCCGGCGCCGAAGCGGATGACGCGGCGCGTGAAGTGGTAGCTCGGCAAGTTGAAGTGCACGCCGACGGTGACGACGACCCAGGGCAACTCCAGGCTTGCGTCGACGCGCCCGGGCTGGTTGGTCTGCGCCGTGAAACCGTTGGCATTGGGGAAGATGTCGGTCGAGGCGCCGCTGTCTTCCAGTGCCGCGGACTCCATAGAGCTGGAATTCGTGGAGAAACGCACGAGCAATTCGGCGTAGACATGGCACCAGCCGGTCCATTCGCGTTGCGCGCCGAGCGTCGCATACATCGCCGAGGCGTCGCGCCTTGCCGTGTAGGCGAGTGTGGCCGAGCTGTCGTAGGTGTGGCCGCCGACTCGGATTGGATCGCTCAAGTGCAAAGACTGCCGGTGCGCCAGACCGGAGTTGAGGATGACCGCAGAAAAGCCGCCGAGCAGCCACCAGCGCTCGCCCGGATCGTCCAGCCACAAGTGCTTGTAGAGCATGTCGAACTGAATTAGCTCCAGATCGTCGCGACCCAGCAACGCAGGCGCAATCGACAGGCGCGCAAAGGGCAGGTCGAGGGCCAGGAGCAGCGATGTCGGACTGAAAATGCGATCGACTGCGCCGCTATCTGGAGATTCGTGCTGGGAAATCGTTGCTGGCGCGGCAGAGCCGGCTGGTCCTGTCAGGGTGCGATCGGCACCGGAGTAGGCCCACGAGCCGTGGACGGCCGGCGCAAGCACGGACTGTTGCAGTCCAAGCGCGCAGCTGCAAAGGCAAAAGCAACTCACGCAGGCAAGGAATCGTCGCTGCATGGGGAGGCTTTCCTCCTGTCGGCTGGCAGCTACTTGCGAATCGTGACGACCCACTTGCCGTACCACCAGATGCCGTATGCCGAGAAGACGCCAACGATTGCCATGATGTACCAGACAACGCCGGGATTGTGCGTCGCGTACAGCTGGTGGGTCAGATCCCACTTGTCCACGGCGAGGGCGTCGACGAGCCGCGAGAAAGCCTCGCCTTGCGGCAGTGTGCTGACCAGCGACGCGGCGGTTCCTGTCTTCGGAACCTCCAGGAACCAATCACAGATTCGTGACAGTGCCGACGTGTCCATCGGAAACAGGCGCGCCAATTCGCCGGCACCCAGCTTGTGGTCGCGCAGCAGGGTAGCCAGCAACTCGCGCGAAAACGCGTCCTTGGAGGCAAAGTGGTCGTAGAGGCTCATGCCGATCTTGCTCTCCAATGTCCAGCCGATGGCGAGCGGGATCTGCGAAAAGCCCAGGTACATCGCCTTCTTGTCCGATGGCGCAAAGTTGCCAATGTATTCGCTGAATTTCGGGCTGGAAAGCATTTCACCGATCGAGAAGATGCCGATGGCGCCAACAGAAATCCAGCCGTAGACGGACCATCCCGACGCGATCAGGGCGACGGTGGCGAGCGATGTGCCGACGACCATGCTCGTGATCGCCCGCATCTTGCCGCTGACTGCCGCGAACAAGAAACAGGTGAACATGATGAGCATGGCATTGATGTTCAGCATGCCTTCCGGGTTGATCTCGGTACCTTGCTTGTTCATGACCACGAAGAACTTGATGACCGGGTTGGTCGTGCCGTGGCCGCCGAACAGGGAGCCGACGATGTCGCGCGTGTCGACCCACTCCTCGATGTGCGCCGGCAGGACGTCGAACAGCGAGTTGAACATGAACCAGAATCCTGAGAAAATCAGCAGGTACGGCCACACATGCGGCTTGGACAATTCGCGCAGCGACTCGGCAGCGAGGCTCTTGCGCTGCGTGCCCGCCTGCTTCTCGGCGGCGGCGCGCGCCAGGCGTTCGGCCTTGCCGGGCTCCTCATAGAGCAGCAACATCAAGAAGTTGAGCGAGATGATGCAGGCGCAGGCGACGAACACGTAGGTCCATTGCATCTTGCGCATGTAGCCGGCGACGAGGGGTGCCAGAAAGCCGCCGATATTCACCGTCTGGTAGAAAATACCCCATGCCATCGAGGAGTTGTCGCGGCGGGTCGACTTGACCAGCGTCCCTTGGATGCCTGGCTTGAACACCGCCGTGCCGGTCGCGAGCAGGATGGCGCCGGCGAAAAAGCCCCAGTAGAAGGGCAGGGCGGCCATCGTCAAGTATCCGCAAATGTTGATGGTTACCGAGACGGCGATGGTCTTCTTGTAGCCATAGCGGTCGGACAGGCCGCCGGTGAAGGCGGGCAGGATGGACTGGATGAGGGCCCAGACCATCATCAACGTGCCGAACTCGGACAAGGTAATGCCAAGTCCGCCCTTGGACACGGGATCTTTGGCGTAGAGCGTCGCGACGGCCTTGACTCCGTAGTAGGCAAGGCGCTCGACCATCTCCATGCCGCCGACGACCCAGAAGACGTAGGAAAGACTACCGATCGCGGCGAACAGGCCGAGTTGCTTGACGTCGTCAAGATGGTCTTCATGGGTGGGCGCGGCGACGGCGGGCGCTTCTTCGACGGGGTCGGGCTTGGGCTGCGCGTTGGCGGACATGGACGCTCCTCGGGATTGCACTCGGGCTGGGAGTCGGCCGGACTACTGTCCGTCATGGCTCCGTCGCTGCGTGTTGACGATGACCTTGCGCCGGCGGGCATCGCGAGCCGGGCGCGAAGACTTCGTACGTGGCGCGGCGGCGCGCGTCAAGCACAGGTTGCGGCCCCGATCCCGCCGCTTTCGGGCCCGTGGCGATCTGGTGAGACAGTGCGGGTGTTTCACGTCGAGACAGTTGAGACAGTTGCAGTGCCGTGTGGGCGGGTGCGCGCCGCAAGGCAATTTGAAAACGTGCAAGAGTACAGCGACATGGGAGGAAGGTGGGCGATTTCTTTTCCGCGCGGACTGGCACGGCTATTGCTCTACTGCGATCGGCTTCGGCGTGTTCGGAGCCGCCACAGGCTTGCCAAGATGAAGCGAACACTGTCCCCCGCCTCTTTTCGCTGGGACCACCTCGTCGCTACTGCCACCAGCGACCATTGCCTGGGCCCCTGCGGCCAGCGCAAGTGCGTCATGCATCCGGTGACCGCCGCGCTGCTGAGCGTGTTGGTCGGCGTGCTGCTGCTCGGGTGCTATCAGCTCGAACTCGGCCAGACATTGGCGACGTGGACGCGCATCGCAGCGCCCGTGCACCATGCGCAAGCCGCCGAGCCGCTGCCGCGCACCGTCGCGGCGCCGTAGCCTACAGTTGTGTCTCATACTGTCTCATTCGCGTGCGTCTGGGGCAGCACTTGCCAATCTGCGGCTGGCGCGGCACAACGCTCCCGCGGCGCGCGTGCGCTGATGCGAGACTGCCATGACTTCTGCCACGATCCCCGCCCCCGCGGAGGCCCAGGAGGGCCGTAACCGCTACGATTTCGCCGCCGTGGAGGCGAAGTGGCAGCAGTACTGGCTGCAACACAAGACGTTTCGTGCCGAGCTGCAGCGGGGCAGGCCAAAGGCATATGTCCTTGACATGTTTCCTTATCCATCGGGAGCGGGGCTGCACGTCGGCCATCCCGAAGGCTACACGGCGACCGACATCTATTGCCGCTTCTTGCGCGCGCGAGGCACGAACGTCCTGCATCCCATGGGTTGGGACGCATTCGGCTTGCCGGCTGAACAATACGCCATCCAGACCGGCACCCATCCAACGGTGACGACGCAGCAGAACATTGCGACATTTCGCAAGCAGATTCAAGCGCTTGGCTTCTCGTACGACTGGGATCGCGAAGTCGACACCACGGATCCGCACTACTACCGTTGGACGCAGTGGATCTTCCTGCAACTGTTCGAGAAGGGGCTGGCCTACCAGGCCGAGATCCCCGTGAACTGGTGCCCGGCGCTCGGCACGGTGCTGGCCAATGAGGAGGTGAGCGATGGCAAGTCGGAACGCGGCGGCCATCCGGTCCTTCGCCGGCCGATGCGCCAGTGGATGCTCAAGATCACAGCGTATGGCGAGCGCCTGCTGGCAGGGGTCGAGGGCCTGGATTGGCCCGAAGGCATCAAGGCGATGCAGCGCAACTGGATCGGCAGATCCGAGGGCGCGGAGGTGGACTTCGACATCGAGCGAGGTCTCGGCAAGTTGCGCGTGTTCACCACGAGGCCGGACACGTTGTTCGGTGCGACCTACCTGGTCTTGGCTCCGGAACACCCGCTGTTGATGCAACTGGTGACCGACGAACAGAAAGCTGCCGTCGAGGCGTATGTGCTCGCGGCGGCCCGACAGAGCGAGCGCGATCGCACCGATGTGCAGCGACCGAAGACAGGTGTGGCGACGGGGGGTTACGCGATCAATCCCGTCAACGGCCAGCGCATTCCCATCTGGGTTGCCGACTATGTGCTGGGCGGCTACGGCACGGGCGCGATCATGGCGGTGCCGGCGCACGACGAGCGCGACTTTGCGTTTGCCAAGACGTTCGGATTGGCGATCGTGCAGGTCGTATCAACGGACGGAAAGCCGTTCGAGAGCGAACAGTTGGCGGCATTCACCGAGGACGGCGTCGCGATTCACAGCGGCAAATTCGACGGCCTGACGACGGCGGCGTTCAAGAAACGCATAACGGAACAATTGATTGCAGAAGGTCGTGGCGAGGCCCGTGTCAACTACAAGCTGCGGGATTGGGTGTTTTCGCGGCAGCGGTACTGGGGCGAGCCGATTCCCATCTACTATCCAGTGGATGGCGCACAGGCGGCGGCAAGTCCTGCGGCGGTCGAAGCCGCCGTTCGCTCCGCAAGCGCCTCTATTCGTTATGATCAGCCGCGTGCGTTGACGGCGGCCGAGTTGCCTCTGCTGCTGCCCGAGACAAAGGATTTTCAGCCGACTGGTGACGCCGAGCCGCCCCTGGCGCGCTGCCTGGAATGGCGCTACTTCCAGAACGATGGCCAGTGGTTCGCGCGCGAAACCAACACGATGCCGCAGTGGGCGGGTTCTTGCTGGTACTACCTGCGCTACCTGGATCCAAAGAATGATCAAGCACCTGCATCCAAAGAGGCCATCGACTACTGGCTGCCGGTCGATCTCTATGTCGGCGGCGCCGAGCACGCCGTGCTGCACCTGCTGTACGCGCGTTTCTGGCACAAGGTGCTGTTTGATTGCGGGATCGTGCCGACGGACGAGCCTTTCCAGCGTCTGGTCAATCAGGGCATGATCCTGGGCGAAGACAACGAGAAGATGTCGAAATCGCGCGGCAACGTCGTCAATCCGGATGTGATGCTCAAGGAATTCGGCGCCGACGCCTTCCGGCTCTATGAGATGTTCATGGGCCCGCTGGAACAGGTCAAGCCGTGGGCAACTGCTGGACTTCACGGCATGAGTCGCTTCATCCGCCGCGTGTGGACGCTGTTCCAGAAGCCGATCGTCGATGCTGGGCCTGACGACGCGACCCTGCGACTGCTGCACAAGCTTGTCAAGAAAGTAACTGAAGATACAGATCAACTGCGCATGAACACCGCCATCGCAGCGATGATGGAAGCCCTCAACGAGCTGACGCGCCTGGAGACCCTGCCGCGCCAGGTTGCGGAGACCTTTGCCGTGCTGCTTGCGCCGTATGCCGCGCATCTGGCTGAGGAATTGTGGCAGCAGCTGGGTCACGAGCCGTCGGTGAGCAAGGCTCCCTGGCCGAGCTACGATCCGGCGTTGTGCGTCGACGACCTGATCGAACTGCCGGTGCAGGTCAACGGCAAGATGCGCGGCAAGTTGCTGGTTGCGCGCGACACGGCGGCGGCGGATCTGGAACGGCTGGCGCTGCAGGACGCCCACGTGCTGCGTCACACCGAAGGCAAGACGATCCGCAAGGTGATTGTCGTGCCGGGGCGGATGGTGAGCGTCGTCGCTGGTTGATCGACGGCGGCCCGGACCTGCGTGGATTCACTGGGCAGTTCTCGATTCCTGGCAACTAATTGGCGAACGAAATCACGTAGGTGTCGCAAGTGGCTGGCAGCCCCGCCTTGCGGTAGACGCGCACGAGGAAGGGCGACGAGTTGTCCTTGCAGATGTTCATTCCCACCATGCCTGGCGCGTGCGTGCATGGGCATTCGCCAGCGTTCTCGGGATTGGGCGATTTGTAGTCATCGCCGTGGATTCCGCTCTGCGGCGTGCTTCCCGGCCCGTGCGGTGGTCCGCCGTAGAAGTTGGTCGTCCATTCGGACTCCGATTCGCCCGAGCACAGCAGGTTCGCGTCCCCGCAGGAGCCGCGGTAGAAATCAAAGGCGAACTGGTTCCCGGGGTTGGTCACCAGTTTGACCCGGACGTCGAACTGGTCGCATCCGCCGTTGTCATCCGGAAGGTCCGTCGCGTCGAAGCGGTACCAGTCTCCGGCCTCGCCTGGCATGATGTTGCCACTCTTGATGACCGATACGGCGCCTGCGTCAGGCAACTGCCCAAGATTGATGTAATTCGCACACGAGCCGCCGTGGATGCCGTAGTTGCTGTCGGCCACGCATTCGCAGCCATTGCTGACGACGCCATCGACGTCGAACCGGCCAGAAACACAACTATATGAGCACTTTCCATCGGTGCAAGCGGCCGTCTTGGTGCTCACGGGCGCGCAGGAATTGGCGGCGGGCGCCTCGTCGATCTGGTCGCTGCAGTTGTCGTCGATGCCGTTGCAGGTCTCGGTGGCGCCCGGGTTGATCGCGGCGTTCGCGTCGTCGCAATCGCCCTTCTTCAGCACCTTGTAGGTGGCGTCGGGCGCACACTGCAGGTTGCCGCTGCCCGCACCAAAGCCGTCACCGTCACCGTCTTTGTAGTGCAGCACCTTCGTGCACGCGAGGCACTTGCCAGCCTGACAGACCATGCCGGGCGTGGCGCCGCACAGCGTGCCATCGGCGACTGGGGAACTGAGGCACCCCGTCGCCGCGGCGCAGCTATCTGCCGTGCACTCGTTGGTGTCATCGCAAGAAACCGGTTGTGCTGTGCAGGTGCCGGACTTGCACACTTCGTTCTTGGTGCAGGCGTCATTGTCGGGACAAGTCAAGGTGTTGGCCGACGCCGAGCAGCCGCCGGGTATCGCGCAGGCATCCGTCGTGCACACGTTGCCGTCATTGCAGATGGCCGGTGCCGCGAAGCTGCCGCCATTGGCCGCGCAGCCGAAGTAATCGCCGCTGCCGCACATGTTGGCCGTGCAAGCATCGGTCGCGCACTGGTGTCCAGGCGTGCAGTACTCGCCGGCCGCGCAATCGAGATCCACGACACATTCCGAACACTTGCCGGCGACTTTGTCGCAGACATCGGGGCACTCCTTGCTGGACAAGCACAACCCGCCCACGACGCACACGTTGCCGCGGCACACCTGACCGCCGCCGCAATCGCCGTCCGCGATGCAGTCGACGCAGGCGTTTGCGGCCTTGTCGCACAAGCGGCCGCTGGCCTTGCAGTCGGTGTCTGAACCGCATTTCGCTGTCGGAACACAGTGTTCGAGCACGCACATCGCGCCGCCGCCGCAGTCTGCGGACTGCTGGCACGCCACGCACGCGCGCCGTGTCAAGTCGCATACGCCGCTGCTGCATGCGTGGTTGGCGTCGCAAGGCGGGTTCGCCATCGGGCAGTCGGGATAGGCAAGGTGTTGGCAAGCGCCGCTGCTGGCGACGCAGTTGTCGAACGTGCACGCGTTGCCGTCGTCGCACGGCTTGCTGATGCCGAGGCAGGCGCCGTACTTGCAGCCATCGGCGCCGGTGCAGGCATTGCCGTCGTTGCAGGGCTCGGCGTTGGCGCTGAATACGCAGCCGGTGGTCGGCACGCACGCATCGTCCGTGCACAAGTTGCCGTCCGCACACGTGATCGCCAGGCCCACGCAAGTGCCGCTGGCGCACGTGTCGCCGGACGTGCACGCGTTGCCGTCCGAACAGGTCGACGTCAAGACCGTATGGACGCATCCCGTCGCCGGCTCGCAAGTATCGCTGGTGCAAGCGTTCTTGTCGTCGCAGTCGATTTGCACGCCCTTGCAGTTGCTCTGGTTGCAGCCATCGTCGCTGGTGCATGCGCTGCCGTCATCGCAGGACGCCGCGTTGGCCGTGTGCACGCAACCACTGGCCGGATTGCAGGAATCGTCCGTGCACACGGATGAATCGTCACAACCTACGGCCGCCCCAGCCTTGCAGGCGCCGTCTGCGCAGACGTCGGGCGCTGTGCATGCGTCGCCGTCGGCGCAGGGCGCACTGTTGACCTTATGTGTGCAGAGCTTGTTCACCGCGTCGCAGGCGTCGTCGGTGCACGCGTCGCTGTCGTCGCAGGACTTCGGTGGAAGGTAGCCGCTGCCGTCGGGTTGGCAGTCAAACAGGCCCAGCGCGCCGCAAGTCGCGGTGCTGCACACGTCGGCTACGCATATATGTTTGATATTACAGAATTTATCTCCCGGGCAATCCGCGGCGGTGAGACACTCCTGACACACCCCCGCGCTGACATTGCAGACCAGAGACTTCGGGCACACCGCGCCGGGAGTGCCGCAAGCCGCGCTGGGTACGCACTGGTGGTCCAGACACGTGTTGCCGCTGTCGCAGTCCGTCGGCGCGACGCAATCCGCGCAGAACCCTGCGCTGACGTCGCACACCTGACCCGTGGGTTTGCACGCGGCGTCGCTCTGGCACGTCGGGGTCACGACGCACGCGCCCAGGATGCACAGGCCTTTGCCGCCGCAGTCCGCGGTGTTGAGGCACGCCGTGCAGCTCAGGGTCTCGAAGTCGCACACGCCGCTCGCGCATGGATGCGTGGCGTCGCAGGGTGTTGCAGTGCCGCAACCGGGAATCGCGCCATGTTGACAGGTACCGGAAGTGCCCACGCAACTGTCCTTGGTGCAAGCGATCTGGTCGTCGCAAGCCAGCGTCTTGCCGATGCAATAGCCGCCCTTGCAGGTGTCGCCTTCGGTGCACGCGCTGTTGTCGTCGCACGCCAACGTGTTGGCCGTGTGCAGGCAACCCGTTGCCGCGTTGCAGCCGTCGTCGGTGCAGACGTTGCCGTCGCTGCAATCGATAGGTTGGCCGCCGCAGGTGCCGCCCGCACACACGTCGCCTTGCGTGCAGACACTATTGTCGTTGCAGACCAAGCTGTTGTTTGTGTGTGTGCAGCCCGACGCCTTGTCGCAGCTGTCGTCCGTGCAGGGGTTGGCGTCCGTGCACACGATGGCGACGCCCTTGCACAGGCTGGCCGCGCAGGCATCATTCTGCGTGCAGGCATCGCCGTCATCGCAAGCGCCGGAGGACGCCGTATGTGCGCAACCGCTCGCCGGATTGCAGGTATCGAGTGTGCACAGGTTGCTGTCGTCGCAGTTGGCGGGCGTCGTGGCACAACTGCCGCCCTTGCACGCGTCGCCCGTGGTGCACGCGCTGCCATCATCGCAAGAGGCTGAATTCGCTGAAAACACACAGCCGCTGACTGGATCGCAGAGATCGTCCGTACAGATCTTGTCGTCGGCGCACGCGATGGCCTGGCCGACGCAGAGACCACCCGCGCAGAAATCGCCGGTGGTGCAGACACTCGCATCGTCACAGGTGCCGGGCAGAGGCGAGTGGACACAGCCCACGCCTGCGGCGCAACTGTCTGCCGTGCAAACGCTCTTGTCGTTGCAATCCAGCACGCCGCCCTTGCACACGCCCTGGGCGCAGGCGTCGGGGCCGGAGCACGCGTCGCCGTCCGTGCAGGTCACGCTGTTGGCCAGGAACGTGCAGCCACTTGCCGCGTCACACGTGTCGTCGGTGCAGGGGTTGTTGTCCAGGCATGGGATCGGTGCGCCTTTGCAGCCGCCGCCGCTGCAGCCATCGCCGATTGTGCACACGCTGTCATCGGTGCACGTCGCGGCGTTGGGCAGGTTGAAGCAGCCTGCGTTCGGATCACAGCCATCATCCGTGCAAGCGTTGCCATCGTCGCAAGTCACTGTCGCGCCTTGGCAAAGGCCCAGTGCACAACCGTCCGTCTTGGTGCATGAATTGCCATCGTCGCAGGCGGCGCTGTTGTCGCTCGCCTTGCAGCCCGTCGCCGCGTCGCAGCTGTCGTCGGTGCATGGATTGCCGTCCACACAAGTCACATCGGCGCCGAGGCAGACGCCCGCCGCGCATGCATCGCCGTTGGTGCACGCACTGCCATCGTCGCAGGACAGGTTGTTGTCGGTGTGCGTGCAGCCGGTGCTCAGGTCGCAGGCGTCGTTCGTGCAGGTGTTGCCGTCATCGCACGTGTCGGTCGTGCCCTGGCACAGGCCGACGGCGCAAGTGTCGTTGAGGGTGCAAATCTGGCCGTCGTTGCAGGGCAACAGGTTGTCTGTCAACGCGCAACCGGCCGTGATGGTGCAACTCGGTGTCGTGCAAGGGTTGCTGTCGTCACAGAGCGCTTCAGGATCATAGCCACTGCCGTCCGCCTTGCAGACGAAGTAGCTCGCGCTGCCCTGGCATGCCGAGAGCGTGCACACGACCGGTTGGCAGGCGTGGGCGCTGTTGCAGAACGAGCCGGCGCCGCAGTCTGCCGCGACGTTGCAGTCCACGCACAGGCCTGCGGTCGTGTCGCACACTTTGGGGCAGTCGCCGCTGCCGCTGCAGGTGACCTGGGCGACGCACGCAGCGCCCGCGCAACCAAAGCCGGGCTTGCAGTCGCTGTCAGACAGGCATTCAGGCTTCGTTATACACTGGTTGGCGCTGCAAGCTGCACCGGACCCGCAATCGCCATCGACGGCGCACGGTACGCAGGCGTGGCTGAGCGGGTCGCACACGCCGGCCGGGCACGGCACGCTGGCCGAGCAGGGCGGCTGGCACTTGGCCATCGTCTTGTGGGTGCAAAGGCCGCTGGCCAGGTGGCACGTGTCCACCGTGCAGGCATTGGCGTCATCGCATTGCGTGTCGGCGGTGCACAGCGGGGCGGCCGTGTCGCCGACCGCCGTCGCGTCGCTTGCGTCGTCGACCGCGTCGAGCAGGGCGTTGCCGCCGTCGGACAAGCCGTCATCGGGCGACGTGACGTCGTTCGCATCTGCGCCGACCCAGGCGTCGCCACCCGTTTCCATGTCGGCCAAAAGGGGCAATTCGCTGGACGCATCACCGATACCTTGGTCCGTGGCGACCGCGCTGTCGGTGGAACTGCCCAGATCGGTTCCGCTGCCGTCCATCAGGCCCAGGTCGCCGACGCCGTCGGCAGGAGGGGCCGGGGCTGGACCTCGGGCGATCGTGTCGCCCGAGTTGCACCCCGGCGCCAGCAGCAGGCTGCACAGAAGGCCGAAGCGAAGGGCTTGACTACGCATGACAAACTCCGCTGCGAAGCGCTGGCCGGGCGGGCGGGGCAGGGAAATCGGGGCCAGCAATCGCGACACCGAAGACCGAGCGCGGGGCCGCGCCGCCAAGCACAGCAATACACCACAATGGAGCGTCAATGTCATGCTGGAACGGCAAGCTATGGAAGCTGACGGACCCGCGGGTCGCTTCAGGTGCCGGACTGCAATCGCCCCGCCGCCACGTCGGCGAGAAGTGCGTCGAGCGCGGCATAGAGTTCCGCATTGCCATGCTGTGCGTAGCCACCGAGTGCCGCCGTGAATTCGTCACTGCGATTCAACAGTTCGGTCACGTCCTGCCGCGAGATGGTCGCGCGCATGAGGCCGAAGCCCAGCTTGTCCAAGTAGCGCGCGTTCAACACCTGTTCGAACTGCCCCGCCAGAGGCTGCGACAGCATCGGTTTGCGCAGGTAGACCGCCTCACCCATCAGCGAAAAGCCCCCTCCGGCGATGACAGCGCGCGCCGACGCCAGGTGTGCGACAAAGCCGCTTTCGGAGAACGGCTGGTGGCGCAGGTTGCCGTCGATCTCTTCGGACGCGATGCCGCGCCGGATGCCGTAGACGACGAAGTCTTCGTTGTCAAAGGTCTTGAGCACGCGTTGCAGCGACGCCGCACTTTCGCCTGTCTGGTACACGAGCACGTGCGACCCAGGCGTGGACTGCGCAGCCAGCACTTCGGGCCGCAGGATGGGCGGCACCAGCGTCGTGCGCTCTTTGCGTAGCGGCGGTGCAAAGAAGGTCGTGATGAAATAGTGCAGTGCACCCGGCAGCTTGGCTTTGACGATGCCCTTGGCCAGCAGGAACTCGGCCTTGTGACCGGCGATGACGTCGTCGTCATGGTGGCAGCGGTTGATGATCTGCATGTTGTCGATGCTGATGATCGGCAGGCGCTGCGCCTGGGCGTAGAGGTAGCTCCACGATTCAAAATCGGAGATCACGACTTGCGGGTGGAAGTGATCGATCAATTTGAAATACTCTGAAACATTGTGCGGCAGACCCTCGGCGAGGCCTTGCAGGTTGTGCAGCGCGGTCTGTCTTTTCTGGACCCTGTTGTCGACATACGCCAACTCCAGGCCGTGGATGCGGTGCACGCCGCCGAAGTGCTTGCGCAGCATGTCCGCAGCGCGACCGCTGACGATGATCTCGACGTCGTGCCCGCTCGCCACGAGGTGTTCGATAACGACGCGCGATCGCGTCGCGTGGCCCATGCCTTCCCCTACCACGCCGTATAGAATCCGCATCGCGTGCTCGCATTGCCCGACACCGCAGGCGCGGCGAGCGTACCGCTCAGGCTTGGCTCTGGCAAAAACCGCCGCTTTCTGCAACAAAGACACCCCCGGGCGCGTGCGAGCATCCGCGCCAAGAGGTAGCCATGCGACGGTTCTTTGTTTGGATGTTCACGGGCCTGCTGTCGTGGTTGGCCGCGTGTGCGCCGGTGGGCGGTGGCGGCGGCGGGTTCTGGTTGCCCGACGGCAGCTACGTCCTCGACACCGAAGGCGCGGCGTCCGACGCCATCGATGCACAATCGAAAGATGCGGAACAGCTCTCTGACGGTACGGCGTCGCCGGATGCTGCTCCGCCTGCCGACATCCAGACGGCGCTTGACGTTTATGTGTCTCAAGACATCGAGTCGCAGCCAGATGTCTACAGCCCGTTGGATGTCTACGCGTCTCCCGATGTCTATGTAGCGCAGGATCTCTACGTAGCCCCGGATATCGGCAAGGACGTGAAGACCACGGTGTGCGGCAACGGCACCTGCGAGAACGGCGAGACTTCGGCGAACTGCGCCATCGACTGTCCGGCGCAACCGTACTGCGGCGATGCGTCTTGCGTGTTTCCAGAGAACTCCGTCAATTGCCCCCAGGATTGCCAGGCCCCGACCAATTGCGGCGATGGTCAGTGCGCGTTGCCAGAGAACGCCAGCACATGCCCGGAAGACTGCTCGGGAGGGGCGTGTGGCAACGGCACCTGCGAGAGCAGCGAGAATGTCGGTTCCTGCCCCGCAGACTGTTCGGTGTGCGGCGACGGCACGTGCGGCGACGGCGAGAACGCAGGCCAGTGCGCCATGGACTGCGACACCAACCTGACCGACGAAATGGCTTGCGTCAAAGGCGCTTGCAGCGCGTCTTGGAACAAATGCGTCACCGTCCTGACCTGCGCCGGCACAGCCAGCTGCATGTTCCAGTGCGGCGATGCATCGTGCGTCCAGGGCTGCATCGACTCTGGGTTCGGCTCGTCCAAGACCAATGCGCAGACGCTGTACTCTTGTGCCGGCGCGCAAATGTGCCTGTGTGGCGATGGCATGTGCGGCAGCATGGAGACAGCCAGCAACTGCCCCACGGATTGCCAGGCAGCGGCCAAGTGCGGCGATGGCAAATGTCAGGCGCCGGAAACCTCACTGTCGTGCGCCTCCGATTGCGGCTGCGGCAACGGCAAATGCGAAGGCAGCGAAACGGTTTCGAACTGTTCCAAGGACTGCAAGCCCGTGTGCGGCGACGGCAAGTGCGAGGGCGGCGAGACTGCGTCGACCTGCGCGGCCGATTGCCAGACTGCCACCCACATCTGCAACAGCAAGTGCGGGGGGCCGGTCTACGACGCGGCCGCCAAAGTGGTGTGCTACTGCGACAGCGCCTGCAAGACCAAGAACGATTGCTGCAACGCTGCCGGAACGGCCAAGGCCGGGTCTGCGTGCACCGGATCGACTTGCACCAGCTGCAAGTAGCTACTTGAGCGAGATCTGCCGCAGCAGCACGACGATGCGCTCGTTCAGACCCGCGCGCTTGACCTCGTTTTCGACGAGGCGCTTGGCGACATCCGCGGATTTCTTCGCCAGTCCCTCCAACTGCCCGACCAACTGCTTGCGCAGATTCGCCGCCACGGCCGCATTCGGCAATGCAAACAAGTTGTCCTGAATGCGCTGTTGCTCGCGATCGAGGATGTTGCGCTGCTGTTCGAGGGTCGCCGTGTCGGCATTGAGCTGGACCATCGCCTCCTGGATTGTCAGCAAGTCCTTGATCGGCCCCGCCACCGCGTCGTCGAGGTTCTTGCCCGTCAGGTAGTAGCGAAAGGCCTGCAACACATTGTCCGACAGCCCCATTTCCGTGTACTGAACCGGTGTGGCTTCGACCAGACTGGCTTCGCCGCGCTGGCGAGCCGCCACGTGCACGCGCAGGAAGACATCACTGCCCGCTCTGACGAGATCCTTCGGAGGATCAACGATCTCCGTGCCCCCGGTGCGCGCGAGTTTCACGTACGCGACCGAATCCTTGTCGCGCGTCGAGTCCAGCTTGACCGTGCGCGTGTAGACCTGTTTGCCCTCGATGCTGATGCGGCCGTCGACGATGCGCACGAGATGTAAATCATTGACTTTACTGGTGTTCTCCAAGTTGAGTGCAAATCCCGACTCCTTGGCGTAGGGCACGAAGGCGGTCTCTTCCTTGGCGACGCGACCGATGAAGCCCTCGCCGGCAAACGTGCCGTCGACGTAGAGGGTAATCGGCCCGGATTCCAAGGTGCTGTCCTTGCCATTGCGCAGGAGGACCGAGCGGAACGGCGCGGCGCCCGATTCGGGTTCTCGAAACAAGAAGACATCTTCGCCTTGCAGCTTGCGGCTGACGATGTTGACCAGCGCAGCCGAGCGATCCGGAACCGAAATCGGCGTTTGTGCCTCATAGGCGTACAACGCGCCGACTTCTTTGCCCGTCACCAGTGCCTGTGCCGAGCGGATCGATGCGTCGCGCCGTGCATCGGTTTCTGCCATGTCGCGGGCCTCGTCCATCTTCGCGCCTGCCATCGCCCGGCCGGCCGCCATCGGCCTGCGCGCCGGCATGGCGCGCGGCGCAGAGCTTTTGGCCGATGGCTTCTTGGGCTCGTAGTCCTCCGAGGCCTCCATGGCCGGTGCGGGTGGCGCCATCGGTGGCGGCGCAGCTTCCGGCGCGTAGCCGACATCCGGCTCCGGCGGCGCTTCGGCACTTTGAGGCAAACGTGATGACAAATCGGGTCTTTGCACGTTGTGCGGCGTATGCAGGTTGTAGCGGAACGACAGGGGCGAGCCGACGACGAGCGTCAGGTTCACGTCCTTCCACGACTCGCCGCTGACGTTGTCGACGATGGCCCAACCCTGCAATTGCAGGCCCTTGCCCTCCTGGACCCAGGCGCGGTAGGCAGGCCGCCAGATGGGAACTTCGTGGATATACGACAAAATCAGTTCGTGGCTGGAGTCGCCCGCCAGCCGCACCGTCAGCGCGACCGGCTTCCAGGCGCCCTCGCCTTTTGAAATATCGAGAGATTGCTGCAAGCCGACCGACAGTGCGCGGTCGCCTATCGTCAGTTTGCGGATGCCCGACACCGCCGTCGTGCGCAGTTGGTCCTCGCCGGCCATGAGCGTCAGGATAGCCTCCTGCCTCGGTTTTTCCCCCTCGCCGAGGCCCTGGCGCTGCTGCATCTCGACGCCGACCACACGACCCGCCAGTGTGCCGTCCTCGCCGTCGACCGTGACGTCGGCGCCACGCAGCACGCCGAGAAGTCCCAGCATTCCTGAGGCATTGCGCACCTGCGGCGGCAGTTCCGCGGCCAGGCGGTCGCCGGAACGCTCGACCGGTAGCGACACCGAGGAGGGCATGCCACCCGAGAGATCGAGGACAGCCAATGACTTCAGCACGTCGTTGATCTGGTCCGGGCGGACGCGCAGCTCGACTTCGTCGCCGTGCAGCTTGCCACGGCGCTCGAAGTAGCCGACACCATTCTGGTAGAGGATCACCTTGGTGACGGGGAGTTCGGGCGTCGTCGGAGCGACTTGGGGCACGGCAGAGCATGCGGCGAGCAATGCGGCCGATAGCACAAGACATCGCATGGGAACTCCTCAGATGGGCTCGAACCACGCAGAAAACCCGCGCAAGATCGGCCGCTGCTTGACGATCCGATAGCCTCGCGCCGTCTGACGTTGGGCGAAGACCTCAGCCAGGCTTTCGATCAGATAGTCCACGTGGCTTTGCGTATAGGTGCGCCGCGGGAAGGTCAGGCGCACCAGTTCCAGCGGTGCGCAAACGTCCTGTCCCCCCTTTGGATCCGGCGTGCCGAACATCACCGTGCCGACCTCGACGCCGCGCACGCCGCCCTCCAAGTAGAGCTGGTTCGTCAACACGAGGCCCGGGTATTGCCAAGCCGGGATCTGCGGATAGAACGCTGCTGCATCGATGTAGACCGCGTGGCCGCCTGGCGGGCGCATCATCGGCACGCCGATTTTATCCAACCGATCAAAGAGGTAGCGGATCGACGCCTGGCGATAGGCCAGGTAGTCCTCGTCCAGCACTTCGCCCAGGCCGGTCGCCAGCGCCACGAGATCGCGCCCAGCCAAGCCGCCGTAGGTCGGAAAGCCTTCGGTCAGGATCAGGCGTGTGCGGCAGCGGTCGGCCAACTCATCGTCATTCAGGCACAAAAGCCCGCCGATGTTCACCAGGCCGTCCTTCTTGGCACTCATCGTAAAGCCATCGCAGAGGCGAAACATCTCCTGGGCAATCTCGCGCGCTGTCCGCTCTTGCTGCCCCGCTTCGCGCTGCTTGATGAACCAGGCATTCTCGGCAAAGCGCGCAGCATCCAAGAGGAACTTCACACCGAACTCGCGGCAGAGCGCGCGCGTGGCGCGCAGATTGGCCAGGCTCACCGGCTGACCGCCGCCGCGGTTGTTGGTGATGGTGACGATGACGCAAGGCACGCGCTCGCCATAGGTGGTCAGCGCCTCGCGCAGCTTGCCCAGGTCGATGTCGCCCTTGAAAGGCAGATCGGCGCGCGGATCCATCGCTTCGTCGTACAAGAGGTCGAGTGCAAGACCGCCGAAGAACTCGCAATTGGCCCGTGTCGTGTCGAAGTGGCTGTTCGATGGCACCACCATGCCCGGCCGCGCCAAAGCGCTGAACAAGATGTGCTCGGCCGCGCGGCCCTGGTGGGTGGGGATGATGTGTTTGCAGCCGGTGAGATCCTGCACCACCGACTCCAGCCGGTAGTAAGACCGGCTGCCGGCGTAGGTTTCGTCGCCAACCATCAGCGCCGCCCACTGCTGGGCGCTCATCGCACCTGTGCCGGAATCGGTCAGCAGATCAATCAGGATCTGTTCGCCACGCAGCAGGAACGGATTGAAGTGTGCATCGCGCAAAGCGATCTCGCGCTCTGGCTGCGTGGTGATGCCCAGCGGCTCCACCGCCTTGATGCGAAACGGTTCGATGATGGTGCGGTGGCTGTGTTCCATGAAACCTCAGTGCCGGGCGCGCGTCAGGATGCCGTACTTGGAGATGGCGTAGATGGCACGAAAGCCGTCCTTCACGCCAATCTTCTTGCCTTCTGCGTAGGTGCGGCCGTTGTAGGAGATCGGCACTTCGAAGATGCGCAGTTCGGGCTTGGCAGCCAGCTTGGCCGTCATCTCCGGCTCGATGCCAAAGCGGTCCTCTTCCAGGCGGATGGACTGGATCACCTCGCGGCGAAAGACCTTGTAGCAGGTCTCCATGTCGGAAAGGTTCAAGTCGGTGGCCATGTTGGAGAACAGGGTCAGGAGGCGGTTGCCGATCGAATGCCAGAAGTACAGCACGCGGTGGCTCTGGCCGGCAAAGCGCGAGCCGTAGACCACGTCGGCTTTTCCCGACAGGATGGGGGCCATCAGCGCACCGTACTCGCCGGGATCGTATTCGAGATCGGCATCTTGCACGAGGACGATGTCGCCCTTGGCCTCCTCGAAGCCACGCCGCAGCGCAGCACCCTTGCCCCTGTTCTGCGGCTGCAGCAGCACCCGGATTTGCCGATGCGCTGCGCCGAGTTCGGCAAGGATCTCACGGGTGCCGTCCTTGGAGCCGTCATCGACGATGAGCAGTTCCATGTCGAACGGCTGGGCGAGCACCTGCGCGACGATGTCGCGGATGGTGTCCTTCTCATTGTAGCAGGGCATGACGACAGAGAGTTGCACGAAGGCCTCCGGGTGGGCGCGATGTCGGTGCGACGATAGGCAGAGGGAAACGCCGAGTCAAATACGGGGGCAGACACCATCCAGCATCTTGCGCAGCGCGGCCAGAAAGCGCAAGTTGTCGCGGCGCGTGCCGAGGCTGACACGGATCGCATTGGGTACGCCCCAGCCGCCCATGGGCCGCACGATGATGCCGCGGCGCAAGAGCGCCTCGAAGCAGCCATCGGCATCGAGCGGCAGATCGGTCAGCAGCATGAAGTTGGCCTGGGTCGGCAACCAGCGGATGCCCAATTCCGTCAGCGCTTGCCCCAGAAATTTGCGCTCTTGCAGCACATGTGCCCGGCTGTTCGCGTGGAATACGTCGTCATCCAGGCTCGCCATCGCCGCAGCCAGCGAGGGGGTGTTCACATGAAACGGCATCTGGGCGTGCGCGAGGTACTCGGTGATCTCCGGCGTCGAAACCGCGTAGCCGACACGCAGGTTGGCGAGACCCGAGAGCTTGCTGAACGTGCGCAGGACGATGAGGTTGCGGCCGGCGGCGATGTGCGGCCAGGGCTCTGGCGGGTGGGCGTCCTCGACAAAGCCGCGGTAGGATTCGTCCAGCACCACGACCGTGTGATCGGGGACGCGGCCGACAAAGCGATCGAACTCGTCGCGGCGAATCGTCAAACCGGTTGGATTGTTGGGCGAACAGACATAGCAGAGCCGCGTCTCGGGTCCGATGCGATCCGCCATGCCATCCAGGTCGAGCGCCATGCCAGGACCGAGGGGCGCCCGCACCGGCACGCCGCCCGCCAGCGACGTGCTGACGAAGTACATCGGGAAGGTGACGGCCGCGGTCAGCATCTCGCCGCCGCCAAAGACAAAGGCTTGAGCAAGCATACGGATGAGGTCCGTGGCACCATTGCCCAGGATCACATGGCGCTCGTCCCAACCTGGCCCGATGTCTGCCGCGATGCGGCGTCGCAGGTCGCGATCGGCCGTGCCCGGGTAGAGGTGCGCGTGTGCCAGCGCCTGACGTGCAGCTTCCACTGCAAGTGGCGAAGGCCCCAGGGCATTCTCGTTCGATGCCATCTTCACGACGTCCGACAGGCCGTAGGCTTCCTTGACTTCCGCGATCGACCGTCCGGCCGTGTAGCTCGGCACCTTGAGGAGATCCGGATTGAGGCGAAGGCTCGTCAGCATGGGCGTGGCTTGCGGCAGTTGGTTGCCGGGACGGTGCACCTGGTCGCGAGCGGCGTCAAGACCGCGCAGCGCCTGGCGTCACTGTGGTCGAAACGCAATGGCTATCAAACTCTTGCCAAAGGATGGCTCGACACGCTCCTCGATCCACCGCGTCACCGGCACGCCGAGACGGTCGTACCATTGCGCGCCCGCCTGATTGAATTCCTGCGTCTTGACGACGCGACCCGCCAGCAGCCACGGCGCCATGCCGAGCACATCAAAGTAACGCAATGAACCGATTTGGAAGCCGGCAGCCTGCAGCAAATCCGCCAGTTCCGGCTTCAAGTAGCGCCGCATGTGGTGGATGCGCCGATCCAGGGTGCCGTACAGCCACGGCATCGCGGGCACGAAGAGCAGCAACGCACCGCCGGGTTTCAGGATGTCGTGGATGTGGCGCAGCAGCGCAGCGTCGTCTTGCACGTGTTCGAGCACGTTGACGAGCAGGGCGGCGTCGAATGGCTCAGCCACCAGCGACGGATCGACGTCCTGAAGCAGCGCGCACGCGGTGTGCACATGCGGCAGGTGCGCGACGCGTTCTTTCAAGCGTTCATGGAGGTTGGCGGCCGGCTCCACCAGCAGCGCCTGCGCCGACTTGTCCACATAGCGCACCGAGACGTTGCCGATGCCGGCACCGATCTCGACGACACGGCCGCGGGTGTACTTCGAAAAATACTCAAGAATCCAGCCGGTGTAGCGCGGCATGTCGCTCAGCGCTTCCAGATCCTGGCCTTCGTAGTGACGGATGTCGCTCTGGTGCATCGCAGCCTAGCCCTTCACGCCACCGGCCGTCAGGCCGCCAACGAGATGTTTTTGCAGGGCATAGAACAGCGCCATGACCGGCGCGCTCACCAGCAGCGAAGACGCGGCAAACAGCGACCACTGCACTTCCTTGTCGCCGACATAACTGCGGATTTGCACGGGCATCGTATAGGCGACCTCGTGCGACAAGAACGTGTAGGCCAGCACGAACTCGTTCCAGGCGGTCATGAAGGAAAACAGCGCCGTGACCGCGATGGCCGGGGCGGACAACGGCAGGATGATGCGCCAGAAAATGGCAAAGCGGCTGGCGCCGTCGATGGTGGCGGACTCTTCGATTTCCTTTGGCAAAGTGTCGAAATATCCCTTCAAGGTCCAGGTGCAGAATGGAATCGCGGTCGTGGCGTAGACGAGCACGAGACCCGTCATCGAGTCGAGCAAATTGAGTTTCTGCATCAGCACGTACAGTGGGATCATCGTCAGGATTCCCGGGAACATCTGCGTCGCCAGAAACGCGAGCAGACCGGCGCGGCGCCCGGGGAACTCGAAGCGCGCAAAGCCGTAGGCGGCCGTGCAAGCCAGTGTAATGCCAAGGATCGTTGTCGCCAGTGCCACCACCAGCGAGTTCGCCAACTGGCGCCCGAACAGCCAGTGACCGGCGGCGTCGCTGCGGCCGATGACGGCGCGAAAGGTGTCGAGGCTGAAGGTCTCGGGCCAGGGCCACGGCGAGGCCGACACGCCAGCCGTGCCTGAAAACGCAAGCTTGATGACGTACAGCACGGGGTAGAGGGTCACCATGGTCACGGGCACAAGCAACAGATGGGGCAGGATGCGCGCCAGCGGCCAACGGGATCGCTTCATTTGCTCACCGCCTCGGTCGCCCGGGTTTTGCGTTGTGTGATGAGGGTATAGCCGAGCAGTAACAAGAAGATGAGGACGCTGTACGCGGCGGCCAGGCCGGTGCGGCGCAGGACGGCGAATGCGTAGTAGGCCTCGGTGATGAGGATGTCGGTCTTGTGCTCGGGACCGCCGCCGGAGACCAGGTAGATCACGTTGAACGCGTTGAAAGTCCAGATGGTGCCGAGAATGACCGCAGGAAAGAGGGCTGGGCGCAAGAGCGGCAGCGTCACGTGGCGGAACTTCTGCCAGGCCGACGCTCCGTCGATGTCCGCGGCTTCATAGAGTTCGGATGGGATCGACTGCAGTGCGCCGAGGGAGATGACCATCATGAACGGAAAGCCGAGCCAGACATTGGTGGCGAGGTTGGCGACGAAGTTGGTGGTGACGCTTTGGCCAAGCCAATCCACGGGATCGATGCCGATGCCGGCGAGCATGGCGTTCAATGGACCATATTGTGTGTTGAAAAGCCACTTCCATGTGAGAGCCGTGATATAACTGGGAACTGCCCACGGAACAATCAACAGCAGGCGGTAGATTGCGCGGCCGCGCAGCTTGGGGCGGTTGAGCACGAGCGCCAGTGCGAGGCCGATGGAGACGTGGAACGCGACATTGAGGACGGTCCAGAGCACCGTCATGGCCAACGTGCGGCCGAAGTGAGTCGAACTGCTTGGATCCAGTGCGGTGCGGACCACTTCTGCGTAGTGATCGAGGCCGACGAATTCGCCGCCGCGGTCGATAAACGACAGGCCCACGCCGACAGCAAAGGGCACCAGGACGAGCACGGCCGTGCCGACGAGCGCCGGGCCAACATAGAGGTAAGGTGCCGGATCTTTTCGTAATGCTGTGAGAACGGCGGCCAACGGTTGGACGCACAGGCCGAGCAGCAGCGCGAGCAGGCCGGCGGCGCTCGGCAACCACAGGCTGGGCGTGGCGTGGCCGGCGGCGGCAGCGTGCGGCACGAGCCAATCGCTCGCCAGGACGGCCACACCAGTCGGATCGCGCTGCGGCAGAGGCGGCGCGGCAGCCAACATGGCAGCGGCACCCAGCAAGAACGCGGAAACAGACGCAACCGGCGCCGACAGCGGCGACGCGCGACGCAGAAAGAGCCAGATCGCCGCGATCGCAAACGGCAGCAGCCAGCACCACAGCGCAACCGCCATGGGTGGCACCGGCCTCAGCACTACGCCAGCAACACCTGCGATTTGCTTGCCTTGGGCCGACGCGCGGTAGGGCACGGCCAGGGCGCGACGGCCGTCTGGCAGCTCAAACAGGAGGCGGGCGACGTCGACCGGCGTCCCTTTCTGTAGCGCAGCCTCGCCGGCCGCTTGCACATTCTTGCTGGCATCGAGCAAAGCCGTCGTGCGCGCCGCGCCCCCTGGCCGGGCGCCCCACACGCACTCGCTGCCGCGCGCGATGCCGAGGTCGTCGACGCCGCCCGCAGCAATCGCGAACAAGTGCTCGAAAGAAGGGGTATGTCTGGTTTCGAGCGCTTGCAGTTCCCGTTCACGCGCAGCGGCATCGGCAGAAGTTGCGCACAGCCGCGCTGCACCATCGGCTGCTGCAAGTCCACGCTGCAACTGTTCTTGTTCCGCACCCGACTGCGCCAGGTGGCGTTGGCTGACGGCCAGCGAGCCCACCAGAACGCTGGCCAGCAGCCATGCGGCCAGCGCCCCGGCGACCGCGGGCACCGACGTCGTGCGGGCCGTCCCTTGCGGCATCGGCTACCTGCCCAGCTTGGCGACGGCTTCGTCGATCTGCCTGGCCGCCTCGGCCAGCGCGGCGGCAGACGTTGCATCGCCAAAGATCGCCTTGCGCAGTGCGTTGTTGTACGGCGTCCACGCCAGGCCAGCCTCGACCGCGTTGGACATCGGCACTGCCGCGTCAGCCTGCGCGCGAAACACCTTGACGATCGGGTCGTTCAGCCAGCGCGGGTTCTCGTAGACCTTGGCGTTGGCCACCATCTGGTGCCCGTGTTGCAGACGAGCCAGCGCTGCTTCATCACTCGTCAAGTAGTCGATGATCACCAGCGCGGCGTCGCGCACCTTGGTCGGCTTGGACACCAGCACGGCCTCCGAGCCCAGGAACGGGCGCAGCGGCTTGCCTGGCTCGATCAGCGGCAGCGGCGCCACGCCCCAGGACACGTTCTTGTCGATTTCGCTGATGAACCAAGGACCTTGGATGACGAAGGGCACCTTGCCATCGTTGAACATCGCGGTGATCACAAAGCCTGTCATGCCCTTGGGCACGATGCCGTCCTTCTTGACGAGATCACGCACCAGATCAATGGCTTTCTGAGCTTCTGGCGAGTCGATCGTCAACCTGTGTGCCACGTCGTCATAGACGCCGCCGCCGACGCCGTGCAGGAAGGGCGCATGGAAATAGAGGTCGGAGGCATCGTAACCCAGGCCGAAAGCGCCGTGTTTCTCGTCCGTGAAGCCTTTGCCGACCTCGACCAGTTGCGCCAACGTATCTGGCGGTGTCGCCACCATCTTCTTGTTGTAGAACAAGACCAACGACTTGAACGCGAGCGGCAAGCCGTACAGTGCTTTCTCGAACACCAGCGGTCGCACCACTTGTGGCAGGAAGCGTTGCAGGCGCGCGGATGTCGCGAATTCGCCGAGCGGCTGAATCAAGCCGTCGCGCGCCCATGTGCCAATCTTGTCGTGTGCCATGATGATGAGATCAGGTCCATTTCCCCGTGGAACCGTCACTTGGAACTTGTCGATGATGGCATCGAACGGCACGGCAAGGGCTTCCACCTGGATCTCGGGGTGGTTGCGGTTCCAGTGTGCCAGCAGGTCGTCGAGGGCTTTGCGCTCGTCGTCGCGATAACTATGCCAAAGAACTACCTTTTGCGGCGCGGCAGGCGGGGCCGCCACGATCGGCGTGGCGGCCAAGGGCAGCGCGGTGGCAGCGGCCTTGTCGCCGGAAGGCACTTGCCGCGCGGGCGCCGGCTTGTTGCAGGCAAGGCAGGTGAAAGCCAATAGAAACGCCAGTGTCAGGCGAAGGGCAGGACGCATGGTCTCCTCACTCGGCATCGGCGGCGATGCGCCGGCCTTGGCGGTCGAACAGGTGCAGCCGATCAGCGGCGACGCAAAGGGGCAGGCAATCGCCCTCGCGCACAGAGAAATTGGCATCGAGGCGCACGATGCTGGCCGCTTGCAGGCGCTGGCATGTCGTGGCATCGCGGTCGGCCGCCGGTGCTTGGCCGCCTTCCAACTCACCAAAAGCAAAGGTCTCTGCGCCGAGTGGTTCGACGACTTCCACCTTCAACGTCGCATGCGCCGCCTCGCCCGGTGCCGCCACGCGCAGATCCTGAGGTCGCACGCCGAGGGTCCAAGCCGGGTCGTTCCATGCCGTGCCGGCACGCAGCCGCGCAGCCATCGGCGCCGAGAGGGCAACGGTCACACCACCACCAATCAACTGCATGGAATCATTCGATAGTACAGCGTCGACGGGCCACAGATTCATCGCTGGCGAGCCAATGAATGTCGCGACATAGGTGCTTGCCGGTCGATTGTAGACCGCCTGCGGCGCGTCGCATTGCTGCAACCAGCCTTCGTGCATGACGGCGATTCGGTCGGCCAGTGTCATGGCCTCGATCTGATCATGTGTGACATACAGGACCGTCGCGCCGAGCCGCTTGTGCAACCGTGCGATCTCCAAACGCATCTGCACACGCAGCTTCGCATCGAGATTCGACAACGGCTCATCGAACAGGAACACGGACGGCTCGCGCACCACGGCGCGGCCCATCGCGACGCGCTGCCGCTGCCCGCCTGACAGCGCCGCCGGCTTGCGCACCAGCAGGTCGCCGATGCCCAGCAAGGCAGCCGCCTCCGCCACGCGTTTGTCGATTTCCGCTGCCGCGAACTTGCGAATTCTCAGCCCGAACGCCATGTTCTCATACACCGTCATGTGCGGGTAGAGGGCGTAGCTTTGGAACACCATGGCGATGTCGCGGTCGCGCGGGCTGAGATCGTTCACGACTCGGTCGCCGATGCGCAGCGTGCCTCCGGTGATCGATTCGAGGCCGGCAACCATGCGCAGTGTCGTGGACTTGCCGCAGCCGGAGGCGCCGACCAGGACGAGAAACTCGCCTTGTGCGACTGCGAGGTTGAGTTGGCGCACGACATGCACGTCGTCGTAGCGTTTGTCGATGTCGATGAGTTGGACGTTGGCCACAGTGCCTCGACGCGGCTGTCAGACTGCGGGCTTATAGCACCGAGGTGCGCAAGTGGCCACGGGGCCCGCGATCCGCTGGTCTCTGACCATGTCGCCCCGTGGGTCCAGAAAGTGTCGCCGGCTTGGGATGGGTTGCATCGGAGCGCCGGAGCCGTGCAAGATGGTCCCCTTCCGGCACCCCGTGCCCCCACGTCTTGAGGTCATCTTGGCCGATTCACCCAATGCTGCGCCGTTTTCCCTTCCCGACCTGAGCGTGCCCAACCCGGAGTCGCGCACGATGCGGCGCGTGCTCGGTCTGTATTTCCAGCGTGTTCTCCAGCAGTTCTTGCGGGTGCCACTGGGCCTTGTCGAACCGTCCACGCGCGGCTTGTACCAGGAAACTCGTGCCTTGCTCGAAGCCCTTGCCCGTCGCGACCTGCGCCGGGCGGTGACCATCGTGCGCGCGCCGACGGTCTCGACGCTTGTGCAGGTGATTCAAGGCGAACTTGGCATCGATGGCGATCGCGCCGCGCTGGATCGCTGGCTGCGCGAGGCGTGTGCACTGGTGCTGCTGGAGATGGCCGTGCTGGGCGATCTCCCCGAGCGCGGTGTAGCCCTGGGGCGGGATCCGGCGGGCGCCTTGCCGGTGTTGCGGTCGCTGGCGGCGCGCCTGCAATTGGCCTTCCCGGATCCAGCGTTGGAGGTCGTACTTTTTCGGCCTGGCCAATTGGAATTGCGCGCAGGAGGCCGCGTCTGGGTCGTGCCCTTCGAATCGGACTTTGAGGCAGCGCAAAGCGCGCCGTTTCAATTGACGCGCCCTTACCACGAGATCGTGCCCGGTGTGTTCTTCGCGGAAACCGACAACAATCCGCTGAGCGAGTTTGAGGCGCACCCGGACAAGCACGGCAACCGCATCGATCTCGGCGGTCATCCGGCGGCGCAGTGGGTGCAGAGCCTGCGCGCTGCGCTCGCGCTCGTCGATGCCCATCTGCCCGTGCTGGGCGAGGAACTGCGCAGCGTCATTCGCTTGTGTGTGCCAGTGGGCCATGATTTGCAGCAGCACCTGTCGGCCAGCTACGAGGAGGCAGTGGGCACCATCTACCTGACTCTGCATCCGAATCCCATGACGATGGTCGAGGCGCTGGTGCACGAGGGCTCGCACAACAAGATCAACGCCGCGTTTCGTCTGGATCCGCTGATATCGAATGGACTTTTGCCTCTGTACCCCTCCCCTGTGCGGCCGGATCCGCGGCCGCTGCACGGCGTGGTCCTGGCGGTGCACGCCTTCCTGCCGATTGCGCGCCTGTACGCGGAGATGCTGCAGCACGGCCACGATCTGGCGAAAAGTCCCTATTTCCGCGAGAGATTGCGGCAGATCATCCAAGTCAACCGCGAGGGCCTGGCGACGGTGCTCGAACACGCGCAACCGACGCCTGCCGGTCAAGGGTTGCTGGCGGAGTTTCGTGCGCTCGATGCGTTCTGGCGCGGCTACGAGGCGGAAAACTGGAAGGATTGATCCGCGCTCAGGCCCTGCCGGCCCTTTCGATCTCACCGCGTTCGAAACGGCCGATGATGGCGAGCACTTTCTGTTCCAGCACTTGCGGATCAATGGCTTGGGCAGGCCCGGCCGGCTGCGAGCCACCTGGCGCGGGCCCGGCCGGCATCGCCACCTGTGGCGCGTCGGCTGCGTCGTCCATCGCGAAGACCCGACCTTCCGTTTCGCGCGCCTGCCGTTCATGCGCTTCTTCGCGGGCTGGATCGTCGTCGCCTTGGCGGCGTTCGTTCAAGATCGGCGCATTGAAGGCGCCGATGCCGCCCAGGCCCATGCCGCCAGGGGCGGCATCGCTCGCGCCGCCCGGCGGCGCAACGTGGGCCAGTTCGTGGGCGAGTACGGCGCGACCGCTGCGGCTGCTCGGGTCAAACTCGCCGCGGCCGAAGTAGATGTCTTCCTCGCCGATGGCGAAAGCGCGTGCGCCTAGCGCATCGGCGGCCTCTTGCGCTTTCAAACCACGGTGGATGCGCACATCGGCCAGACGCTCCGCTCGGAATCCATGACGGCTCAGGCGCTCGATCAAGTTGGAATCGAGACGCGTGGGCACCGGGTCGGACAGCCAGCGCGCACCCATCTGCGCGTAGCGACCAGCCACACCCGCACCCATCGCTTGGGTCTGAGTGACAGCGAGTTGCGAAGCGAGATCGCCGGCGCCCGCTTGGTTGCGCTCCGCTTCCTCTTGCAGCTTGCGAAGTTCGTCGTCACCGGGCGGCGCCATTGTGGCCTCCTTGCTGCAGCAACGGTACCACGCCACAGAGGGAGCTACCACTGCAACGTGTGTGCAGCTGGGGTTGCGGCACCCCCAAGGCCCGGCGAGGCGGGTCACTCGTGTAGCCGTGTCAACACGAAGCGCCACGGGTTGACACATCCAGGCGAAGTTTCAATCCTACGCTTGCCCGGCTCACGGCGTCTTCGTGCCGGTCGCGCCGCATTCCGCTCGCGCGTCGTCCAACGCCACCATCCAACTGAGGATGCATGCCTTCAGAGGTTCACGTCCCCGCGCCTGCTGTCGTCCTGCCGCTGCTCGAGCGCGTGCCGGCCTTGCGCATCATCGGCAATACGCCACTGGTGAATGTGACCGCGTTTGCCGATAGCCATCCCGGCGTCGAGATCTATGCCAAAGTCGAATACTTCAATCCCGGCGGGTCTTTGAAGGATCGGCCGGTCCTGCGCATGCTCGCCGAGGCGCTGGCTGCCGGCCGTCTCACGCCCGACAGGACGATCATCGACAGTTCGAGCGGCAACGCCGGCATCGCCTACGCCGTCATCGGCGGGGCGCTGGGCTACAAGGTGGAGATTGTCATACCAGACAATGCCTCGAAAGAACGACTGAAACGCTTGATGGCCCACGGGGCGACCATCACACACACGAACGCGCAAGAGGGCTATGACGAGGCCATCCGCACCGTGCGACGCATCGTTGCTGCAAACCCCGAGAAATACTTCTATTGTGACCAGTACTCCAACGACGGCAACTGGCGCGCACACTATGACACGACCGCGCAGGAGATCTGGCAACAGACCCAAGGGCGCGTCACGCATTTCGTTTTTGGAGTCGGCACCGGCGGCATGATCACGGG
>Ga0172369_10000832_pt1 | contig 45614 bp, 35 predicted proteins | sample LakKiv25m_FD_114539 | JGI IMG/M metagenome (GOLD analysis project Ga0172369, IMG submission 114539) | Freshwater microbial communities from Kabuno Bay, South-Kivu, Congo - kab_022012_11.25m | ecosystem: Environmental > Aquatic > Freshwater > Lake | place: Democratic Republic of the Congo...
ATCTCGGGCACGTCGCCGTCGACGTCGGCGAACGCCCACGACGAGAACTGCCCGTTGGACAGGTCGGCCCAGTACAGGTACACGTCCTGCACCGCCCCGCGCGCGAGCTCACCCACCGGCATCACCACGTCGGGCGTCGAGCCCGTCTGCGGCTGGAGCGCGTTGTCGACGAACAGCCCCACCGAGAAGGGCCCGCCCGTGGAGCGCGTGCCGGCGTTCTTGACCCACACCGTGTAGAGCACCTGGTCGTCCAGCACCTCGGAGGTGAAGTCGGTGATCACCAGGTCGGGGCGGTCGAGGCTGGTGGTCGCCGCGACCTCGAAGCAGTGCGGACCGCCGGCGTTGTTGCCCTCCTCGCGCTCGAGAACGGCGTCTTCGGTGTCGAGCAGCAGCCACGAGCAGTACGAGCCGTTCGCGAGCGCCAGGGGCGGGAACTCGACCGTGAGGGTGCTGCCGGCGAGCAGCCCGTCGGGGACCCCCAGCACGTCGTCGCCGAACATGCCGGGCGTGGGCGCGGCGTCGCGGTCGAGGAAGACGTCGACGTTGAACGGCCCGGCGTCGAGCGGGCCCTGGTTCGTGATCTCGGCGCGAACCGTCACCACGTCTTCGTTCACGTCGACCTCGACCGACGTGACCACCAGGTCGGGCAGGTCGGGGTCGCCCAGCACGTACGGCACGGGGCCGCACCAGTTGTCGCTCTCGTCGGCTTCGCCCAGCGCGTAGAGCGAGTCGACGAACATCCACGCGCGGAGCGTGCCCACCGGCACGGGCGACGACGGGTACTGCTGGCTCCAGGTCGTGGTGGCCTCGTAGACCTGGCCCACGCCCAGCCCCGCCGGCACCAGCTCGGCCCACGAGCTCTGCTGGGTCGGCTGCTCCAGCGAGTTGAACCAGGCGTCCCACCAGAAGGACTTCTGGGCGGGCGCGTCGCCGGTGTTGGTGACGTGCGCGGTGTAGGTGACGTCGCTGCCGTCGGGCGCCACCTCGATCGTGACGCAGCCCTCGAGGTTCGGCAACGCATGCGCCGGGCCCGAGAGCACCAGGCCGAGCGCGACCAGGAGCGAGCGGATGGGACTCGGAGTCGACATGGATCCCCCGTGTTGGGCGAAAGTATAGAGCCTTTTTAGAGGGTTGTCGCGGAACGCCGCGCGAGGACGCGAGAGAGGCGGGGGCGGCGCCCCCGGCAGGGGCTACCGACCGAAGGGGATGGAGATGCCCACGCCCACCTGCTTGTTGTCGAAGTCGTACTTCACGTAGACCGGGATCTTGCGCCACTGCACGCCCAGGCGCGCCTCGGTGCCGCCGGTCTTGTCGGGGCCGAACTGCGTGGCCGCGCCGCCGATGATGCCGAAGTTGTCGTTGATGGGCTTCATGCCCATGAGCTCGGCGCTGCCGCGCGAGAAGCGCCCGTCCTTCAGCGTGGCGTCGGCCTGGCCGCGCACCAGGTAGTCGCCGATGGTGTGCTCGACGGTCAGCTTGAACTGATCGTTGGTCACGTCGTTGGCGAGGGCGTGCTTGTACTCGAGGATGGCGGCCTCGAAGGCCTTGGGATCGCGGTAGCCGAACATGAGCGACGCGCGCGTGAGCTGGTTGCGGTCGAGGTCGAGGCCCAGCCCGCCGCTATAGCTCCACTTGGAGTCCTTGCCGCCCACGGTGCCCGAGACGCCGGCGTCGAGCGTGTTGCCGCTCTTGCCGAACTTCGAGTCGAGCGTCGCGGCCAGCGTGCCGAAGTCGTACTTGAGGCCCAGGCTGCCCTCGGTCTCCTTGGTGTCGGCGTACTCGGTGGCCCGGAGGCTGCCCGTGAGGGGGCCGTCGCCACCGATGCTCAGGTCGTGGGTGGTCGCCAGGCGGTCGTTGGCCATGCCCACGCGCCGATCGTAGCCCACGTCGCCCTCGCGCGAGCTGTAGCCGAGCCCGATCACGCCCGCGGTGCGCGTGGCGCCGGCGGCGTCGCGCGAGCGGGAGCCCTCGCCCTGCACGGAGTAGCCGTTCATCAGGTCGGCGCGCACGCCCAGCTTGAGCGTGTAGGTGTCGTCGGAGCCGAACCGCCCCTCGGTGCTGAGGTTGTTCTTCTCGTCGCCGTATTTCAGCGCCACGTCGGTCTCGGCCGAGTCCTTGCCCGCGACCTCGCGCCACTTCTGGCCGATGGAGGCGCTGCCGAGCCCGAGCTCACCGCCCGCCCGCAGGCCGATGACGAAGTCGCCGTTGTCCTTGTACTCACCCTCGGCCTTGACCTCGCCCTTGGCGCCCTTCTCGCCGTAGGCCACGCCCGCCGCGACGGTGGTGACGGCCGGGCCGTCCTTGGGGCGATCGTGCTTGGCCGAGACCTCGGCTTTCAGCTTGCCCTTCTCGTACGACAGCGCCGCACGCACGGACTCGACCGCGATCTCGCGCAGCTTGCCGATCTTGGCGCCGGCGTCGACGGACAGGCCGTTGCCGAAGTCCTTCTTGTACTTCAGCTCGGGGATCTTGGCGTTGGCGGCGATGGCGCCAGCGGCGGCCAGCAGCGCGATGGCCACCACCGTCTTGGGGTGCGAGTCGGTCCACTGGCTGATCTTCTCGGCCAGGCCCTTGCCGGAGTCGGACGCCAGGTAGCCGTCGGCCTCCTCCTCGGCCCACTTCGACAGCTCGGGCAGCAGCTTGGCCAGCGCGCCCTCGATGCCGGGCACGCTGCCCTCGAGCTTGGAGCCCTGCTTCTCGGCCTCGCCCACCAGGAACTTGATCAGGGCCTCGGCGCCCTTGTCGCCGTGCTTCAGGATCTTGTCGGGCGCGAGCTCCTTGTGGACGATCTTGAACGTCTTGTCGCCGAGCCAGGTGCCGAGGGTGCTCTCGTACTCGAGGCGCGCCGCGGCCACCCGCTCTTCTTCCTTCTTCTTCTTTTCTTCGGGCGACAGCTCGGCCCGCCCCTCCTCGAAGGGCTTCTGCCCGGCCGCGCGCAGGGCGCCCCCGGCGGCCGTGGTCTGGGCAGCCGGCCCTTGCTGGGGCTGCACCTGGGGCTGTACCTGGGGCTGCTGCTGGGGCTGCTGCGTGAGCTTCGGATCGGTCTCGGGCATGGGGGCCTCCGCGTCGTGCTCAAGATTGTACGGAAAGCACGGCCGGATTCAACCGGGGGGCCGCACGCTTGACACACCCGGGGCGCTGTGGAGGATTGCGCGCAGCTTCGAACTCGGGAGAATCGCATGAACGGCAGACGTTTTGCGGTGCTGGGTGGCGCGGGCAAGATGGGCAGCGCGCTGATCGACGGGCTGCTCGCGTCGGGCAAGGTGGCCCCCGAGAGCGTGGTCGCCACCGCCCGTCACGCCGAGTCGCTCGAGAAGGTGGCCGGTCACGGCATCGGCACCAGCCTCGACAACCTCGCGGCCGCGAAGGACGCCGACGTGATCGTGCTGGCCGTGCACCCCGACGACACCGCCGACGTGCTCGGGCAGATCGCGCCCGCGCTCGGCCCCGGGAAGCTGCTCATCTCCATCGTCACCGGCGTGCGCACGCGCCGCCTCGAGGACATGATCGGCGCCGACGTCCCCGTCATCCGCGCGAACCCGAACATCGCGGTCGTCGTGCAGCAGTCGGCCACCGTCGTCTGCCGCGGCCGCTTCGCCACGGCCGACCACGTCGCGCTCGCCAAGGCGCTGTTCGGCACGGTGGGCCTGGTCGACGAGCTCGACGAGCGGCACATGAACGCGTCCACCGGCCTCGGAGGCTGCGGCCCCGCCTTCATCTTCAAGATCATCGAGGCCCTGGCCGAGGGCGGCGTCAAGATGGGGCTGCCCCGCGACGTGGCCCGCAAGATGGCCGCCCAGGTGCTGCGCGGCGCCTCCGAGATGGTGCTGACGACCGGGCGGCACCCCGCGGCGCTGAAGGACGAGGTGACCACCCCCGGCGGCTGCACCATCGACGGGATCGCCAAGCTCGAGGAGCGCGGCCTGGCCATCGCCCTGATCGACGCCGTCGAGACCTCGTCCCGCAAGGCCGGGATGCTCTGGCCCGAGTAGCCCCAATCCTGCTCGAACCCGCTCCAAGGGCGGCTGCGGCCTCGATCGGGGCCCGAAGGTTGCCACGGGTCGTCGTTTCAGGGTAAAATCAACCGCTTTTCCTCTGGACCCAGGCCCGGGATGCTCGACTGGTTCTACGACCTGTTCTCGAACGACCTCGCGATCGACCTTGGCACCGCCAACACCAAGGTCTTCGTGAAGGGCAAGGGCATCGTGTCGTGCGAGCCCTCGGTCGTAGCCATCCAGCGCACCTACCGGGGCGGCAAGACCGTGCTGGCGGTGGGCCAGGAGGCCAAGGAGATGCTCGGGCGAAACCCCGGCAACATCACGGTCATCCGCCCCATGCGCGACGGCGTCATCGCCAACTTCGAGGTCACCGGCGAGATGCTGCGCTACTTCATCCAGAAGGCGCACAACCGCCGCACGCTGGTCCGCCCGCGCATCATCGTGTGCATCCCCTTCGGCGTCACCGAGGTCGAGAAGCGCGCCGTACGCGAGTCGGCCGAAGCCGCCAGCGCGCGCGAGGTCTACCTGGTCGAGGAGCCCATCGCCGCGGCCATCGGCGCCGGCCTGCCCATCACCGAGCCCTCGGGCAACATGGTCGTGGGCATCGGCGGCGGCACCACCGAGGTGGCCATCATCTCGCTGTCGGGCATCGTCCACAGCCAGTCGGTCAAGGTGGGCGGCGACAAGATGGACGCCGCGATCGTGGCGCACCTGAAGCGCAAGTACAACCTGCTGGTCGGCGAGACCACCGCCGAGCGCATCAAGATGCAGATCGGCAACGCCTGGGGCACCGATCAGGACCTCAGCACCATGGACGTGAAGGGCCGCGACCTGGCGCACGGCATCCCCAAGATCGTCACGGTGAACTCGAACGAGATCCGCGACGCGCTGGCCGAGCCCCTGTCGCAGATCGTGAACGCCGTGCGCACGTCGCTCGAGGCCACGCCCCCCGAGCTCAGCGCCGACATCGTCGACAAGGGCATCATGCTCACGGGCGGCGGCTCGCTCCTGAAGAACCTCGACGTGCTGCTGCGCGAAGAGACCGGCCTGCCCGTGATGGTGGCCGACGATCCCATCAGCTCGGTCGTGCTGGGCGCCGGCAAGATCCTCGACGACATCGATCTGCTGCGCGAAATCACCATCCAGACCTGATGAAAGATTTTTTTGGAAAGTACCGCGACCTGGTAGGCATCTCGATCCTGCTGGTCGTGCCCCTGGTGGCCCTGTTCTACTCGGGCCGCGACCGCGAAAAGCTGAAGCCGCTGGCCACCGCGCTCTCGACGCTGGCCGTCCCCATCGAGATCGTGGGCGACGCCGCCTTCTCGACCGTGGCCGACCTGTGGAACGGCTACGTCGACCTGGTGGGCGTGAAGGGCGAGAGCGAGCGCCTGAAGAAGGAGGTCGAGGCCCTCACGGGCGAGCTCCTGCGCCTGAAGCACATCGAGATCGAGAACCGCCGCCTGAAGGGCCTGTGCGAGTTCAAGCGCGACCAGGCCCGCTTCCGCTACGTGGCCGCGCGCGTGATCGGCTGGAGCCCCTCGCCCTCGCAGAGCGTGATGAAGATCGTGCTCGATCGCGGCGAGGCCGACGGCGTGAAGGCGGGCATGCCCGTGGTCACCAACGAGGGGCTGGTGGGTCGCATCGAGCGCCTGATGGGCGGCGTGGCCGAGGTCATGCTGATCGTCGATCCGCGCTCGCGCCTGAACGTGAAGATCGCCGAGAAGGGCGTCACCGGCACGCTGGTGGGCTCGGGCGACCGCGACCGCTTCACCGCGCGCCTGCTGCACGTGCAGAAGGGCTCCGACGTCGATCGCCTCGACACGGTGGTCACCTCGGGCTTCGACGGCCTGTTCCCGCCCGATCTCGAGGTGGGATACGTGATGACCGAGGCCACCCAGCAGACCGGCCTGTTCTACGAGGTGCCCATCCTGCCCGCCGTCGACTTCGGGCGGCTGCAAGAGGTGCTGATCGTGGCCGGCACCGTCGAGCCCGCGGCTGACGGCAAGGTGGGAGGCCCGAGATGAGGGGCTTCATCCTGTGGCTGATCGCCTACGTGTTCACGGGGTTGATCGGCTCGCTGACGCACCAGTTGGGCGCCACCTCGTTCGTGCCCGACGTCACGCTGGCCTTCGTGGTCTACGCCATCCTGAACCTCAGGCCCCTGCCCGCCGCGCTCACCGTCGCGGCCATCGGCCTGATGGAGGACGGCTTCGCGGGCGGCGGCGTGATCGGCCTGCACACCGAGACCCTGCTGCTCGTGTTCCTGCTCCTGCAGACCTTCCTGAAGCGCTGGCGCGCCACCACCTCGTTCGGCGTGATCCTGGCCGCCGAGGTGGGGCTGTTCGTGCACGACCTGGTCTACCTGATCCTGGCGCTGCTGTTCGACTCGGAGTTCCGCGGCGCCGCGCTGGTCATCCAGGCGGTGATCCCGCGCATGATCATCACGTTGCCGCTCATCCCCGCCGTGCTGGCGATCGTGCGCCGCGTCGACCGGCGCTTCTTCCGGCCCGAGCCTCGCCTCTTCTTCGACGGGTAGGACTCCCGGCTCACTCCGCCGCCGGCAGATCGATCCAGAAGCGGCTCCCCTGGCCCAACGCCGACGAGACCCCCGACTGCCCGCCCATGCGCGCCACGGCTTTGCGCACGATGGCCAGCCCGATGCCCGTGCCCGGGTAGGCGCCGACGCCGTGAAGGCGCTCGAACACGTCGAAGATGCGCTCGTGGTGCTCGGGGGCGATGCCGAGGCCGTGATCGACCACCCACAGCCGCGCGCGGCCGGCGGAGACCTCGGCCTGGATCTCGACCCGCGGGGTCGCCCCCGGGGGCACGAACTTCAGGGCGTTGCTCATGAGGTTCTGGGCCACCAGGGCCAGGGTAGTGGCGTGGCCGACCACGCGCGGCAGGGGCTCGCGGACGTCGACGCGTGCGCCGCGGGACTGGATCTCGGGCTGCAACTGCGCGAGCGCCACGCGGACGACCTCGTCGAGCGCGACCGGGGTGAGCGGGAGATGGGCGCGGCTGATGCGGCCGTACTCGAGCAGGTCGTTGATGAGCGCGTCGAGCCGCACCGAGGCGTCGAGGATGCGCCGGGCGTACTCGCGCCCGTCGGTATCGAGCTGGTCGGCGTAGTCCTCGGCCAGCGCCCGCGTCATGCCGTGCATGGCCCTGAGCGGTGCGCGCAGGTCGTGCGAGACGCTGTAGGCGAAGAGCTCGAGCTCGGCGACCTTCTCCTGCAGCTCCTCGGTGCGTTCGGCGACGCGCTGCTCGAGCTCGCGCGACTGCTCGGCAAGCCGCCGGGAAGTCTCCTGCAGCTCCTGCTCCTGCCGATTGCGCGCCGTGATGTCCTGGAACGTGGTCTGGACGGCCCGCTGCCCCTGCCATTGCACCGCGATGCCCATGGTCTCGACGACCATCGGGGTCCCGTCGACCTTCAGGAACACCTCCTCGAGGACGGGCACCTCGACCTGGTCGGCCAGCAACCGCTGGATGCGCTCGACGATGACGGCGCGGTAGTCGGGGTGCACGACGTTCATCACGTCGAAGCCCACCAGGTCGTGGCCGGGCGGGAATCCGAGCAGGCTCAAGGCCTTGGCGTTCGCGTACACGACGCGGCCGGCGGCGTGGACGACGATGGCGTAGGGCGCGGTCTCGACCAGCCGGCGGTAGCGCTCTTCGCTCTCGCGTAGCGCCTGCTCGGCGCGGTACCGCGGCGTGCCGTCGATCATCAGGCCCAGGTAGCCGGCCACCGAGCCGTCGCGGCGGGTATCGGGGACCAGCACGGCCTCGACCACCTTGGTGCCGCCGCGCTCCGCGGGATAGGGGACCAGCTTCTGCTGCACGACCACGTGCCCCGACAGGACCCGCTCGAGGTGCGGGCGCACGGCCTCGAAGGCTTCGGGGCCCAGCGATTGCTGCACCGACACGCCGAGGAGTTGCTTCGCGGACAGCCCGAAGAGGGCCAGGTAGGCCCGGTTCGCGTAGCGGTAGACATAGTCCTTGTCGATGTAGGCCGCCGGGATGGGCACGGCGTCGAACATGAGGCGGGCGCTCTCGAACTGGGCCGGGAAGCCCTCGGAACCCGCCCGCAGGCGTTCCACCTCGATCTCGAGCTCTGCGACCCTGGCTCGGAGGCGCCGGGGCTCGTCGGACGCGCCCGCGGGCATATCGGCCCCGTCTCGTTCTGCGTGCCGCGGATGGGCACAGTGCTTCATATTTTATAAGGAGTACGTCACGCTCACAAGGGCCGAGCGTCGCGGCTTTCGCGACGACGGCGAGAGGTCACTCGATCACGGAGAGGTCGACGGGCCGATAGTCCGGCGCCGTGACCGTCACGTTCAGACCGCCGGCCGCGCCGGTGGCGGGCAGGCTGAGCGTAGCCTTGCCCTCGGCGTTGGTAGAGGCGGACACGAAGGTGGACTGGCTCCAGAGCACGACGCTCGCTCCGGCCACGGGGGCGTGGGTCGTGGCGTCGGTGACGGTCGCGTCGGCGGTGGTACCGTGTACGTCCAGCCCGGCCGACAGGAGCCCCGGCTCGCCGCGCCAGAGCTGCATGCCGGGGTCGCCCAGCAGGATGAGCACGAAGTCGGTGTAGCGGTAGCAGTCGCCGTCGTTGTAGATGGGCACGGGGGCAGGCGGGTAACCGTTCAGGGCCGTGACCCACGTATCGCCCAGGCGCGTGCGGCCGGCGTCGAACAAGCCCTCGAGGAAGTACTTGATGAAGCGCTGCCCGGGGGGGTAGCCGATGCCGATGGAGGTGTTGCCCAGGTAGGCCACGCCGCCGCCCTGCGGGTTCGTCAGCCACAGCTCGCCCACCGAGTCCTTGGGCCCCGAGAAGTTGCCGGCGTAGCAGGCGCACGAGATGTAGACCGGGTAGAAGGGACCATTCGACAGGGCGCGCACCTGGTCCGCGTCGAGGTACGACAGCCACGACTCGACGCCGTGGCCGAGGTGTACGACCATCCCCTGGCCGCGCGCGAACGCGGACAGCTCGCTGGCGTCGGTGTGCGCCTGCGTCGCGTCGCAGTTCGCCGCGCCCTCCTCGTACAGCTTGGTGAGCTCGGCGCTCTGCGGCAAGAGCTGCTCGCTCCACTTGTCGAGCAGCAGGCAGCTGTCGATGTCGTAGTAGCCGGTGGGCTCGGAGAGCAGCAGGATGCGATCGAGGTAGGCCGGGGGCGGGTCGTATTCGTACGCCATGATCTTCAGGAGCACGGCCTCGGCCTCGGCCACCGAATCGACGGGCAGGCGGCCCACGGCCAGATTGGCGCGCATGTCGAGGCCGTCGTCGATCTCGCCGAACACGCCGTTGCCGTTCTCGTCCCAGTCGCCGTCGAGGTCGGCGAAGTAGAAGTCGGTCACGGCGTGGTCGTCGGTGTCGTACATGCCGTAGGTGTCGGTCCACACGTCGATCTTGCGGACGGGCACGGTGTCCTCGTCGCCGCCGAGCACCACGTAGGCGAGTTGCGGATGAGCCGCCGCGAAGCCCTTCAGCCAGTTCCGGAGCCGCTCGGCGTCGTCGCGGCCCGAGGCGCCGGCCAACGCGTCCTCGAGGGCCACGACCTCGGAGCCGACGCCCGCGCGGTTCCGCCAGGCGGCCAGGTGCCAGAACGTGGGCACCAGCGCGCGCGGCGTGACGATCACGTGGCGGAGCGGCAGGTCGGTCGACGTGGGCACGATCACCTGGGGGGCCGCGTCGGGGACGGCATCGGACCCCGCTGTATCGGCGGGCGCGGTGTCGGTCACCACCGCGTCGTCGGCGGGCGACGAGCCCCCGGAGTCGCCGCCGCAGGCCGGCAGCCCGAGCGCCAGGAACAGCCCCACGAGCCCAATCGACGTCATCCGCATCGCGCGCCTCCGCAGCGTGTCGGCGGGAGCATACCGAAGTGCAGGGTCCCAAGGAAGGGCCCTTTCGCGCGCCCGTTTGCGTCGATCTTCGAAGATCGCTACGGTGAGTAAGACGACGACAAATGGAGGGAGCGATGTCACGTGGACGGACGGCGCTGGCGCTCCTGGCCCTCCTGGGGCTGACCCCGGGCCGGGCCGAGGCGTGCTCGGTGGGCGAGAACGTGCCGTTCGAGGTCGACCTGGCCGAGGCGGCCGTCGATCACGAGGCGCCGGACGCCATCCCGGCCATCGAGGTCATCGTGGGGCGGGGCGAGGGTCCTGATCGCTCGGGCTGCTTCGGCTCGGGCGTTTCGAGCTGCGACGACATGGGCTCGCTCGAGTTGGCGATCACGCCTCCCGACGACGACCGCACGGCGTCGACCGACCTGGCCTATCGCGTCACGCTCGTCGAGGGAAGCCCGCCGGGCAGGCTCGGCGAGGAAGGGCAACTGGTGGGCGTCTGGCAGCAGAGCTACGACACGAAGGGCCTGTGGTTCTAATGGACCGACGGTGCCGAGGATCTGCAGGAGCCCATCGGCTTCGTGCTCGAGATCGCGGCGGTCGACAAGGCCGGCAACGAGGGCCCGCCCTTCCGCGTCGAGGTGGCCCACGGGGGTAACCTGGGCGGCTGCTCGCTCGGCGGCGTACCCGTGCCCTTCGCCGCGCTGATGATGCTGCTCACGATCGCGATCGTGGGAGCGACGCGGTTGATTCGGACGCGGAGGGCTCGGCGCTGATCCCACACGAACTGCCCATTGCGCTGTGCAATCGATCTGCATACGATCGAGGTGCAGATTGATGCGGGGCGCGTGATGCGCAGCACGGTCACGGTCGAGGAAAGCCTGGTCGCCGAACTGGTCGCGCTCACCGGCGCACGCTCGAAGACGGCCGCCGTGAAGCACGCCCTCGAGGAGCAGGTCCGGCTGGCGAAGCTGAAGCGCCTGTCGGCGCTGCTCGGCACCATCGAGATCGACGAGGCGGCGCTGGCCGACGGTGACGCCGCCGATCTCGCACGAACGGCCCGCCTGCGCGGAGAACGCGCATGACCCCGCGGCCGCCCGTGATGGTCGACACCTCGACCTGGATCGAGGCCTTTCGGGGACGCTCCGAGGCCGTGCTCGAGACGATCCGCACGCTGTTGGCCGAAGACCGCGTGCTGACCTGCGGCCCGGTGTTGTGCGAGATCCGGCGCGGCCTGCGCGTGCACGAGCGCACGCGCGTCCTGCCGCTGCTGGGTGCCATTCCACGGCTGGGGTTCGACGACGACGACTGGGACGAGGCCGGCCTCCTCGACGCCGACCTGCGCTCGCTGGGCGTGACGATCCCGCCGTTCGATCTGCTGATTGCCCGCGTGTGCCTGCGCGAGAACGTACCAATCTATACGACCGACGAGCACTTCGATCGCATCCCGGGGTTGCGGCGCTTCGAGGCGTGAAGCAGGAGAGATGCCCGGGAGCCCCTCGCGAGGCCCCCGGGCGGGAAGCTACTCGGTGACCTCGAACACCACCGGCGCGGTCTCGGTCTTCTTGGCCGTGTCGTAGTACAGGTAGGCGCTGGACGAGCCGGCCTGGGCCTTGATCGGGTACTTGGCCTGCAGGTCGTAGCCGATCTCGAGCGTCTGGCCGGGCAGCAGCTTCTCGAGGTAGATGGTGATCTGCTGGCCGGGCAGCTCGTACTTCATGATCTGCTGCGACTCGACCAGGGCCGCCAGCTTGTCGGTCAGCACCGTGAAGCCCGGGGGCACCCCGAGGTCGACCATGACCATGTCGAGCTGCGCCTCGGAGTTGTTCTTCACGGTGGCCGTGGCCGCCACCACGTCGTCGACGGCCAGGTGCGTCTTGTCGTAGCTCACGTCGATGTCGAGCACGTCCCACGACTCGAGCACGCCCGCGCCGATGGGCTCGTACCAGCTCCAGACCACCTGGTACATCAGGTTGCCCGTGCCTTCGTACTGGATCTCGACCGTGTTCGGCGTGACCGTGCTGGCCAGGCTGCCCAGCTCGAACTGGTGGAACACGTTGCGGTTCTCGTCGCTGATGGCGAGCGTCCCGCCCAGCTGACCGTTCACGTACACCTCGAGCAGGCCCTCGCCGTCCTCGGTCTTGTTGCCCAAGGACCCGATCATGGCGCGCAGGGCCTGGATGGTGCCGTGCGTGGTGCCCCAGTTGCCGAAGCTGTCCTTGCCCGCGGCCAGCCAGGCGATGCCGGGGCCGACCAGGTCGAGGTGCGCGCCCGACTTCTCGAAGGCCTGCAGCGCGTGCGCCGTGACCTCGAGGTTGCCCACGGGGTTGTCGGTGCCGGTGCCGGAGCCATCGCCGTCGGCGAAGTCGCCCTCCATGCCGCCCCAGCCGCCGTTGCCGCCCTCGAAGGTCCAGAAGACCTTGCCGTCCTGCTCGCTGGCGAGATCCGCCAGGCGATCGAAGAGGGCCAACGCGCGCTGGCTGTCGGGCTCGCTGGCCGCGTAGGCCACGGCGATGAGCGACAGGGCGTACACGTCGGTGTCACCCTTCTGGGCGTAGGTCGCCAGCCAGTCGTTGGCCTTGGCCACGGCCGAGGCCGCCTGGCCGCTCTCGCCGAGGGCCCACGACACGTAAGCGGTGGTCTTCACGTCGTCGTACTGCACGCTCGCGAACTCCGAGCCCTGGTCGGTGTGCCAGTGCCCGTCGGCGGCCTGCGCCGTGAGCAGCCACGCCACCGTGCGGTCGATCACGGCCTTGTCGACCTCGATGACGGCCGCCATGTCCGAGAACTCGAACACGCCCATGGCCGACAGGATCACGTTGGCGGGGCTCGGATCGCCGAACCACACGAAGCCGCCGCCCGTGCACTCGTAGGTCAGCAGGCGCTGGTAGCCCTGCTGCAGGAAGTCGACCGCCTTCAGCTCGATCTCGGGGTTGATCTGGCCCGAGACGCGCAGGTAACGGGTGACCAGGGTGTTCGGCCAGTTGGTGGCCGTGGTCTGCTCGAAGCAGCCCGACGGCATCTGCAAGAGGCTATCGAGGCCTTCGACGGCCTGGGCCATGATGCCGGGGTAGATCTTGACCAGCAGCTCGTGGCTGTTCGGGATGAGCGTGTCGGGGAAGGCCACCTCGACCGGCTCGGCGCCCTTCAGCATGCCGCTCTTCGACTCGCGGATCTCCTTGCCGTCGGGCTTCACCAGCACCATGCGCTGCACGGCGTCGCTCATGGCCGTGCCGAGGCCGGTGACGGTCAGCGCGTGCCAGCCGACCTCGTCGACCGTGACGGGGAAGCTGACCACGGTGACCTCGCCGGGCTGCACCTCGAGCTCGGCCGTGCCGGAGCCGGCCAGGGTGAACCAGTCGCCGGGCTCGACCTCGATGGTCACGGTCTGCGTGATGGGCAGGTAGTTGTACACCGCCACCGGGAAGGTGACCTGGTCGTTGCGGGTCAGCGTGGCCGGGAAGTCGATGTCGACGAAGAAGTCCTGGAAGACCGTGACGCCCGCCGTGGCCGAGCCGAGCAGGCCGGCCGCGGTGTTGCCCACCGACGTGACGCGCCACTCGGTGATGGAGTCGGCCATCTCGAGCTGCACCTGGGCCTTGCCGGCCTCGTCGGTCAAGAGGGCCGGGTTCCAGTACAGGGTCTCCGGGAAGTCCTTGCGGACCTTGGGCTTTCCCTCGTCGTCGCTCTTGTTGTTCGGATCGTCCGGCACCGCGGTGTCGGCCGCGGACGCGTCCTGCATGGCGCCGGGGTTGTCCCAGCCGCCGCCACCGGCCTGCGGGCCGCCCTCGTTGGCGAAGTCGCCGTCCTCGCTGTAGTAGTAGCCCACCTCGATGCGCGCGCTCCAGTCGTCGGAGGTGCCGTCGATCTCGTCGGGGCCGCGCGAGTGGATCTTGGCGTCCCAGTAGTCGGGGATGTCGAAGGTGTAGAGGTTGCCCCAGTAGTCGAAGAAGATCGTCTGGTCCTTCAGGTCGTCGGCCAGGCTGTCGTAGGTCCAGAAGCCGTTCTCCATGAGCTTCTGCACGGACTCCTGGATCTGCTTCACGTGCTCCTGGTACCTGGGCTGCAGCTTGCCCGGCAGCGCAGCCAGCGTGTCGGTCCAGCTGGACTTCTCGGCGCCGCCCATCTTGCTCTGGTCGAGGGCCGCGAAGGCCGCGCCGGCCACGGTCTGGCTCTCGGCGTCGTCGGGGCTCGAGGTCACGATACCGCCGAAGTTGAAGCTGGCGCCGTGGATCTCGTACTTCGGGCTCTGCAGCTCTTCCTCGATCAGGAAGTAGGTCTCGAGCAGGCCGGGCTTCATCTCGGTGAGGGCGTAGACCGCCTCGTCGACGATCTGCACGCCCAGGGCGGCCTGGGCTGCCGCGCCGGTCGAGTCCTTGACCTCGAAGTCGAGGGTGGCGGGCTCGCCGGGCTTGTACGAGCCCTTGTCGGGGGTGATGGTGATGTCGAGGCCCTTGGCGTCCTTCACGAACACCAGCTTCTTGTCGCGCACGATGCTGGCCTCGCTCGTGACCAGGTAGGCCTCGATCACCAGGTCGCCGACCAGCGAGCCGTCGAGGTCCAGGTCGAGCCCGGCCATGCCGTCGACCAGATCGAGGGCCTCGGTCTTGGCCGTCTGGCCGTCCTTGATCACGTCGAGGAACAGGCGGCCGGCCTGGTCGGTGGCGTACACGCGCACCTTCACGGTCTCGCCCACGCGATACAGGCTCTTGTCGGTGCGGACCAGCACGCCGCCCTGGCTCTCGCCGGGGGTGAACGTGAAGTCCTGGCTGACGTTCAGGCCCGCCTCGTCGGCCGCGGTCACCGTGAAGGCGACCTCGCCCTGGGGCAGCACGGTGAACTGGCCGATGCCGGCGCCGATGACGCCTACCTCGGGCGCCGTACCGTCGAGGGCCACGGTGAAGGCCACGTCGACCGGCGCGCCCAGCGGGTCGGTGGCGAACAGGTACACGGTGTTCTCGAGGCCGGGCACGAGCTCGCCGGACTCGGGGATGGCCACCAGGTTGATGGGCGCCTTGGCGACGACCACCGGCACGGTCTTGGTCTCGGTGTGCGCCGCGCCGTCAGTGACCGAGATCTCGAGGGTCACGAGCGCGTTGCCGCTCTCGAGGTCCTGGCCCACCAGGCTGGTGGGCAGCGTGATCTCGAAGTCGTACAGGCCCTCGGCGTTGGTGACGCCGTTCACGGTCTGGAAGTTCGTGAAGCCGATGTCGAAGGCCGAGGCCTTCACCGTGACCTGGCCGCCCTCGACGGCCTTGCCGAAGAAGTAGCGCGCGTTGACGACGCCCGAGAGCGTCTCGCCCGCCAGGTAGAAGGTCTTGTCGAGGGTGGTGGTGACCCCGAACTTGGGCAGCGCGTAGTACGTGACGGGCACGGTCTTCGAGGTCTCGGTGGCCCCCATGATGGCCTTGACCTCGTAGTTGCCCATGTTGACCTGGGAGGCGATCTGGAAGCGCGTGGCCGCGATGCCGAAGTCGTTGGTCTTCTCGTACTTGCGGAAGACCATGTTGCCCTTGCCGTCCTTGATCTCGAAGGTCACGTCCTGGTTCGCGTCGGCCTGCAGGTTCGGCTTCCGGAGGACCAGGGCGCGCACGTCCATCTTCTGGCCGGGCTTGTACATGGGCTTGTCGGTGGTGACGAGCACGCGCGCGGTGCGCACGACGCTGACGTCGTCCTCGACCTGGCCCACGATGTAGCCCTGGGCTGTCGACGTGGCGGTCATCACGTAGTCGCCCACCGCCTCGGCCGGAACGTCGAACACGGCGGTGCCGGCCTCGTTGGTGATCGCCTCGATCGTGGTCGGCTCGCCCAGGCCGTCCTCGAGCTTCCTGGCCATCTCGAGCTTGACCGGCATGTCGGCCAGCGGCGCGTTGCGCGTCGGGTCGATCAGGAACACGCGCACCTTGGCCGTGCCGTCGGCGTACAGCGTCGACGGGAAGCGCGTGCGCAGGTCGAACTTCGGCAGGCTGAAGAACAGGCTGCGCACGCCCGACAGCTCGTGGTTGCCGGTCGTGATGCCGTACTTCACGAGGTGCAGCACCTCTTCCTCGCCAGCCGCCGGCAGCTCGGTCGCGTCCAGCGTGACGCGAGCGTTGCCGTCCTCGCCGAGCGAGAAGTCGGCGTCGCCCGACGTGAGCGCCGCGCCGTCGAGGTCGACGACCGACGCGTACGCCGTGCCGCGGAGAGCGTCGCCCGACAGCTTCTTCAAGGGGATGTCGATGAAGAGCTTGTCGCCATCGACGGTGGCCCGAAGCTTGGTCTCGTCGATGGACAGCACCCCAGGTATGGCGATGTTGTCCTTGTTTCCGACGGCCGGGTCGGTCTGGTTGGGGTTGATGGAGGCGCCGTTCCCGCTGCACGCGAGCGCCGCGAGCAGCACGAAGAGGAGCAGCCACAGCTTTCGGGTCATGATCGTCCTCCCTCTCGGGTCGTACCTTTGTCTGGGGATTCAAAGTGCAAGGCGGGTGCCAAGGATAGGTGAAGCGGCCCGGGGGGCGGGGGTGGCTCGCCAGGGATCGGAATCAGCCGCGGGAGAACGTGTGGTGTTTTTCTACAGTGGGGGCAGACGTGACACAGCCCAGGACCTGGTCGAAGAAGGACGGGCCGACAACCGTAGGAGAACATCGGAAGCCCGGGCCCGAAGTGGGTCCCCAGCTACCGGCGGGGCGCCCGGCGGATGCGGATGGCGTCGGGGGTCACGACAGAGAACGCGCCCTCGAGGTCGCCACCGTACTGGAGTACTGCGGACCGAACGATGGCGGCCTTGTGCTCCGACTTCTGGCCGGCGAGCCGTACGAGCAGGACGCCCGTTGTTGCCAGTCGGCGTCGATACACGAGCTCCCCAAAGTCCTTGTCTTCCGTAACGAGCACGGCGTTCTCGCGACGCGCCCGGTCGAGCACTTCCTCGTCGGAGGCCGCAGGATCGATCTCGGCGATCCAGGTGACCTCGTGGCCCGACGCGCGCAGGGCCCGAACGACGGCGGAGTCGGTGTTCTCGTCGGCCACGAACCTCACGCCGCGACCTCGCGCACGGGGTGGACGACCTCGGCTTTCATGGCGTCAGCCGCGTACGACAAGGCCGCGCGCAGGTCTTCGCGGGTGATGCGGGGCCAGGCTTCGAGCAGCTGGTCCTCGGACTCGCCCGCTGCCAGCCTCTCCAGGATGACCTCTACCGTGATGCGCGTGCCCTCGACCACGGGCTTTCCCAACATGACGGCGGGGTCGGAGACGATGCGGCCGGTTCCCATGCTGAACCTCTCTCGCGCTCACACGGCACGGATCGTAGCCGAGAACGGGGACGGGCCCAACAGGAGAGTGCGGTGGCGCGTTCCTGACGCGTCGAGGCGCCCGGGCCTCGGGGACCACGGTCGCGGTTCCGACGACGCCGGCCAGCGCAAGGAACCCCGTCGTGTTCGCCGTTGCACGGCGCCGGCCCTTCGTGCGAACGTGCGGCCCGTGGCGACTGCGTGGACTTCGGGGGTGCCATGGCACGGTGGGTGGGGTGGATCGCGGCGGTGGCGGTGCTGGTAGCGTGCGGGGGCGAGCCCGACGAGGCTTGCGACTCCGCCGTGGGGTGCGGCGAGGAGCAGTACTGCGACCTGCAGATGGACTTCGGGGCCGCGCTCAGCGGGGACGTGGGGTACCGCTGCAAGGCGCGCTTCGCGTTGGGCGCGGCGTGCCTGCAGCCGGCCGACCACGACGCCAACCCGTGCCTGGGCGATGCCTACTGCGGCGGGAACGGGAACACCGCTTCGGGGACGTGCCGGCCCCGCGTGGGCGACGGGGCGACGTGCCCGGAGGGCGCGCAGGGGCCGTTCGCCTGCTCGGCGGGTCGCCTGTGCGTGGCGACCGACGATGGCTCGCGAGCGTGCCTGCCCGGGGGTGACGCGGGAGCCACGTGCTTCCTGCCGTCCGACTGCGGGGTCGGGCTGTTCTGCGACGACGCGACCGGCACGTGCGGCGCGCGGCGCGCCGATGGGAGCGAGTGCACGCCAGAGATCGGGATCTGCACGGGCCAGGGGACGGCGTCCGAGCGCTGCGTGCGGTTCTCGAAGCAGTGCGCGGCCGGCTTGGCCTGCCACGTGGCCGACGACGCCGAGTGCGTCGACCGGTGGGACTGCGAGGGCCAGGAGCAGTGCTGTGTCACCGCGTCGGGGCCGGCGTGCGTAGCCGACGACACGCCGGACTGCCGGGAGCCCACGGGCACCTGCGGGCCGTAGGGGGCGGCGTCGGGGCCCCGCGGGTCCGCGGTGTCCGCGCCGGGCCACCTCGCGGTCAGTTGTACGTCGCCGTCAGGGCCAGCAGGACGTTCAGCATGGTCGCGTCGGGCGAGAAACCTCCGGTGAGTCGAACGCCGGCGCCCAGCGCCCATTTGTCCGAGACCCACCACTCGCGGCCGGCTCCGACGCCCAGGAAGAGGCCGGCCTCGCGGTCGTCCTTGGTCTTCTCGTGGCACTCGTCGTCGCTGAGGAACAGGCACTCGACCGGATCGGTGAGGGTGACGGCGACGCCCAGATCGGCGTCGAGGTAATAGTTTTCGGGCATCAGGTACCAGGCGACATTGACGTCGTACGCGAAACCCGAAGCCCCGCGCAGGGGTGCAGCGCTTCCTACACCCAGGCTCACGCCGTTCCCCTGGCCTTTCTTGCGGCCCGGGCGCCGGTCGACGATCGGCGCGCCGGGAACGGGAGCCGGGGCTACGTCGTAGCGGCCGGCTGAGCCGGCTTGACGCCCAGCGTGGCCAGCAGGCCGCCGACGAGCGCCAGCACCATGAAGACGGCGACCAGGGTTCCCCCCAGGATCGCGCCGAGCAGCGAGGCCACCATGAGCGCGATGCCGATCCCCCTGCCCTTCGCGCTGATCGCCAGGGCGCCGAGGATGATCGTCGCGAACGAGAACAGCAGCCCGCCCCAGCCCAGTCCCACGACCGTCCCGGCCCCGTCGGCCTGGACGGCGCTTCCGATACCGCCGACGAACAGCGTGATGCCCGCAGCGATGACCCCGAACACGCCCGCGATCAGCGCAATGATGGCTCCGGCCTTCTGCATCGGACTCCCCGCACGTGTTGGTTGCCCGTCATGATTACCCCGTCGCACCGGACGGCGCAATCGGAAAGCTCGGGGGAGGCCGATGAGAATCCGAACCTGTGGCGAATGGAGTTCGAGGGGCTGGACCCATGAAAGCGCCGGGATGCGCCTTGCCGCGGCGTCAGTGTGCCTAGTCGCCAGATGCCAGGGAACCGAACGTGCCGGACGTTACTGCAAAAGGCGTAAACGCCAGGGTATCGCCGACATCATGACCGCCGGAGCCTTCGAGAGCCGTCGACAACACGAAGCCGACGCCAAACGACACGCTCAGCGGACTCTTGATCGGGGCGAAGTAGAACAGGAAGCGCGTGTCGACGCGCGCGTCGCCTCCGAGATCCTCGAAGCCGAAGCGCGTCTCGAAGCCGGGGACCACGTCGTTGAACGAGGTGGGGATGATCCAGTTGGCGGCCAGGCGCGCGTACCCCCGGTGAAGCAGGCTGCCGTCGCTCACGAGCACCGAGCCGGTCTCGCACACGTCCTGGCCGTCCGGGCCGGGCTGGCAGGCGCTCTGGTCGGCGATTGCGACGTCGTGGGCGCCCTTCCACCCGCCATCGAGGACCAGCAGGAGCGGCTGCGCGACCGCCCACGTCGCGCGGAGCCCGGCCTCGAGGTCGTAGTCGTCGTAGCCTGTCCTAGTCAGGGTCGTGGTGTCCGCGAAGGCCGACAAGCGGTCGTACGAACCGCCCACCGTGAGCCCGACAGCCCAGGCGTTCAGGGGCTCGAGGTGGTACGCGTCCTTGAACGTCTGGACTTTCTGCTCCTTGGCCCTGGCCCTGGCCAGGTTCCCGCCCGTGCAGGGCGTACGATCGCAGGCGCCCGTGCTCGACCACGCCAGCCCGTAGCGCTCGCACGCCTCGAGGGTCGGCTCGACCGCGATCCCGTCGTCGGGCAGGCCCAGGTCGCTCCAGCGCGAGTCGTAGGCCACGAAGAGCTTTCCCGCGAACCCCTTGGCGAGCGCCCCCGTGGCGTTCGAGGACTGGTCGAGCGGCGCCGAGCCCTCGAAGTCGAGCCGGAACCCGCCGTGCAGGAACGAGAGCCCCAACGCCATGCGGGCGTCGTCTTCGGTGGCGACGAGGGTGGCGCCGGACCAGGGGCGCAGGGTGAGCGCTTCGGTTCCCCCCTCAGCGTGGAGCGCGGCGAGCGGCAGGCCCAGGAACGCCAGGGCGACGCAGACGGAATGGGAGGTCTTCATGGCTCGGGCTTCCAGGTGAGGCCGCCCATGATCCAGTCCTTGGGCGTCCCCACCACGTCGGTGGCCTTGTACAGCACCGCCCCGTCCGGGCCGTCCTGGCCGTCCTCGGGCGCGGTCACCAGCAGCGTCCAGCGCGCGCCGGTCGAGGCCAGGTAGTTCAGACGGAACGCCATGCCGTCGAGCGAGGCCTCGTCCTGCTCCGTCGACCCGGAGAACGCCAAGCCACCGTCCGAGGGCTCGAGCCTGACCTCTTCGTCGTTCTCAATACGACCGTCTCGGTCGCGGTCCAACCAGAAGCGCGCCAGGGGTTCGGCGGCGCTCAGGTGCTGGGACAGGTCGAAGCGAACGTAGACGTTCCTCTTCATGCGGGGGCTCCGCTGTTTTTTCGCGCTTCGATTGGCTTACTTGGAAATCCTGGTCACGTCAACACGTCGGCTGGCCACGAGCCGCGCATTCGGCTACACTCCTCCAGGCTGCTTAAATCGAGGTGCACCATGAAATCCGTGCGCGGTGGGCTCGTGATGGTGGGGATGACCCTGGCGCTCGTGATGGGGCCAGTCGGGTGCGACGGCAGTGGCGACCAGGGCGTCGGGGAGGGGACCCGCGGCGTGGTGATCCTGCTGGACCAGTCGGGCTCGGTCAGCGGCTTCGTGCAGCCGGATCCCGCTCTCGGCAACGTCGAGATGACCTACGACGAGGCCAACCTGGCCATCACGAATTGGATGCAGTCGCAGGGCGACCCCGACGTGCGGAAGCGCCTGGCGTCCGATCGCTTCCACGCCCGCGTGGCGGCCGTCGAGGACGTGATCGGGCGGCTGGATCCCTACGACAAGCTGCTGGTCCTGACCTACAACGAGGACTACAAGGGGCGACTCGTGTGCGTAGGCGACGATCTGCCGGAGCCCACGGCGGAGGCCTGCTTCACGACCCGCCGCGACGGGGTCGCTACGGGGCTCGACGACATCGCCGGCAACGAGGGCGGCCGCACGCCGCTGTGGGAGGCCGTGAGCACCGCCTACACCTTCCTGGCTGCACGGCCGGGACCGGCCAGCCGTCACCTGCTGCTCCTCAGCGACGGCCCCGACACGTGCTTCCCGTCCGCCGCCGACTTCGCGGGGGGCACGCCCTGCTCCGACAAAGGGTTCGACGACGTGAAGGCACAGGTGACGGGCGGCGCCAACGACGTGGCAGTGCACGTGGTGCAGTGGGCGGCGGCCGGCTATCCCGCGGCCGACCCGCAGCAGATCGAGCTGGCCACGCTGACCGGGGGCACGCACGCCTTCGTGGACGGCAGGGACCTGGACGAGATGCAGTTCCGCGACGCGTTGAAGCTGGCGGCCGCTTCGGCCATCCCGGGGTTGCTGGAGCCCACCCGATGACCGTCGGAGGCAGCCGGTGACCAACGCGAACACCTTGGGCGGCCACGCCGCGTTGCGGGTCAGCCCCACGTGACCATCCTGCTCGCATAGCGATCGTACGGCGGACCTCTCCCGGCGCCGCTCGCATTTGACGTGCGGCCCGGGATCCCTGTAGGTTTCGGAGAGGATCTGACGACGCGAGGCACATGAGGGGTGGGCTGGTTTTCGTGGCCGCGAGCGTCGTCGTGGCGCTCGCGGCGGGCTGCGGCGGGGCGTCGACCGCGGGGCAGGACGTCAGGAGCGACTCCGTCGACGTCGCCCTGGACGCTGGCGCCGACGTCGAGGCGTCCTCCGACGTGCTGGGCAAGGATCCGGGCGGCGGCGCCGACGACGTCGGCGCCGACCTGGTCGAGGTCGTCGACGTACCGGACGACGAGACCGCCCCGAACCCGTGCGGGTTCGGCCCCACGTTCGGCCACACGTGCGAGAGCAACAACGACTGCAACGGCGGGTGGTGCATCACCACCAAGGACGGCTACGCCTGCACCGAGGCCTGCGTCGACTGCTGCCCCGCGGGCTGGCAGTGCAAGGAGATCCCCGCGGGCGCCGACAAGGTCTTCGCGTGCGCGCCCGACCACGTGACGCTGTGCCGCCCCTGCACCGTCGACGCCACCTGCAACGGCGTGGGCTACCAGCCCGGCGCCTTCTGCCGCGCGCTGCCCGAACCGCCTGCCCCGAGCGAGGCCGTCCGAGGCCGAGCCGAGGGGGACGCCACCGCCACGCGCGGCGCCTTCTGCGCCACGCCCTGCTCGGCCGGCGCGCCCTGCCCCGCCGGTTACGAATGCCAGGCGTTGGCGGACGCACCGACGCCGGGCGCGACCTACTGCGTGCCCCAGGCGGGCGAGTGCGCGTGCGACCAGGTGGCGGTGACCCAGGGGCTCACGACCACGTGCTCGCGGACCACCGCGTTCGGCACGTGCCCCGGCCGGCGCGCGTGCGGCGCCGCCGGAGCGGAGGTCGCGGCTTGCGACGCGCCCGAGGCGGTGCTCGAGGCCTGCAACGGCGGCGACGACGACTGCGACGGCCTCACCGACGAGGGCCTCGCCGACCAGCCCGACGCCTGCACCGTGCCCGGCGCCACGGGCGAGTGCGCGCGCGGAGCCCTGCGCTGTGCGGACGGCGGCTGGGCGTGCGTGGCGATGGGCGCCGGAACGGACGAGCTGTGCGACGGGCTGGACAACGACTGCGACGGCCTCACCGACGAGGACGGCGCCGACGACTGCGTCGACTACTACGTGGACGGCGACCACGACCTCTTCGGCACGTCGGCCCTGGTACGCTGCGCCTGCGCCCGGCCCGACGGCTTCGCCGCGACCGCCGGCGACTGCGACGACGCCCACGCCACCGCGCGGCCCGGAGGCACCGAGAGCTGCGACGGGCTGGACAACGACTGCGACGGCGGCACCGACGGCCCCGCGACCGACGTCGCGTGCAGCGCAACCTGCGGCGACGGCGCCCGACCCTGCGTGGGCGGCGTGCTGCAGGGTTGCACCGCGCCCGGCACCCACGCGTGCACCGACTACGCGGTCTGCGCGTCCTTCGACACGTGCGACGCGTGCCCGGCGGCACCCGCCGAGGCCTGCAACGGCGTCGACGACGACTGCGACGGCCTGACCGACGCCGCCGACCCCGACCTGCTGCTCCTTCCCGGCTCGCCCGACGACCCCGACGGCGGCGGCGGCGAGGGCGCCCCGCCCTGCGAGGCCCAGGCGGGCGTGTGCGCGGGCGCCACCAAGCCCGCCGCCCTGTGCGTCGGCGGCGCCTGGAGCCCCTGCGACGCCGCCGCCTACCAGGCCCACGCCGTCCAGTACCAGGCCGTGGCCGAGGCCAGCTGCGACGGGCAGGACAACGACTGCGACGGTGCCACCGACGACGAGTTCGCGTGGGCCGGTCCCGACGCCGTCGTGGTGGTCGGCCCGGGCAAGCCCTGCGGCGCGGGCGCCTGCGCCGGGGGCACGACGGCCTGCGCGGCCTCCGGGATCGCGCTCACGTGCGCCGGGGGCGGCCTCGGAGGCCCGGAAACCTGCAACGGCGTCGACGACGACTGCGACGCCAAGACCGACGCCGACGACCCCGACCTGGTGCTGGTAGCCTGCGACGTGCAGGCGGGCGTGTGCGCCGGGGCCACCAGGCCGCCCGCGCTGTGCTCGCGCTCGGGCGACGGCTGGCTGCCCTGTGGCGCCGCCGAGTACGCCGCCCACGCGGCCGCCTACCAAGCCGGTGGCGAAGCGCTGTGCGACGGCCGCGACAACGACTGCGACGGCGCCACCGACGAGGGCCTGACCACGACCTTCTTCCGCGACGCCGACCACGACGGCTACGGCGCCCTGACCTCCCCCGTCGAGGCGTGCGCGGCTCCCGACGGGGCCGTGACCAACGCCCTCGACTGCGACGACGGCGACGGCGGCGTCCACCCCGGTGGCACCGAGGGCTGCAACGCCAAGGACGACGACTGTGACGGCGTCACCGACGGGCTGAAGGCACCCTGCACGAACGGCTGCGAGCAGGCCGAGATCAGCTGCCTGGCCGGCACGTGGAGCGCCTGCGGGGCGTCCTCTCCCCTGTCGTGCCTGGCGTTCGACACGTGTACGTACAAGCCCCTGTGCGCTGGCGCCTGTCCCGCCGCCCCCGCCGAGACCTGCAACGGCACCGACGATGACTGCGATGGCGCCACCGACGAGGGCCAGGGCGAGACCGCGTGCGGGCAGGGCGCCTGTGCCCACGTCTCGCCAAACTGCGCGAACGGCGCCCCGCAAGCCTGCGACCCGCTCCTCGGCAAGACCGACGAGGCCTGCAACGGCCAGGACGACGACTGCGACGGCGCCACCGACGAGGGACTGGGCGCGTTGTCGTGCGGGCTGGGCGCCTGCGCGCACACGGTCCCGGCCTGCCTCGGAGGCCTGGCGCAGGCCTGCGACCCCTTGCAGGGCACGACCGCCGAGACCTGCAACGGCCAGGACGACGACTGCGACGGCACCCCCGACGACGGCAACCCGGGCGGCGGCCTGGCCTGCACCGTGCCCGGCGCCAAGGGGGTGTGCGCGGCGGGCGTCACGCGCTGCACGGGCGGCGGCATCGTGTGCGACCAGGTGGCCTTCGGCTCCACCGAGATCTGCGACGGCCAGGACAACGACTGCGACGGCGTGATCGACGGCCTGACCCGCGCCTGCACCAACGGCTGCAACTGGGGCAACGAGGCTTGCGGGAACGGCTCGTGGACCCCGTGCGACGCGGCGCCGCCCCAGTGCACCACCGGACCCTGCTGCGATGGCTGCACGTTCCGCACCAACGACACGCTGTGCGACCTGCTGCCCGCGACCACCGAGTTCCGCTGCACGGCGGCCTCGAGGTGCGGCGGCGACGTCGAGACCCAGGAGTGGTACCGCTTCTGCACGGGTGCCAGCGCGGCCTGCAACGACCAGAACCTGCAATCCACCGGGTGGTTCGCGATCGACACCTGCGCCCCCGACCAGCCCTGCGGGGTGACAGCCACGTCCGGCGCCTGCGGCGATTCGTGCCCGCTGGGCTGCACCAACGGAGAATGCCAAGCAGCGCCGTGCCCGGTCGGCGGCTGCGAGGTCGAAGGCCCCACGCCGTACTTCAAGGACGCCGTCGTCGCCCTCGTGGGCGGCTGCACCACCGATCCGGGTTGGCACACGGGTCCGGCCGGCTCGACGGCCCTGTGGACGTGGGCCTCGCGCTGCGCCGTTCCCCCGGTAGGCGCCTACGGCGGCTATAGCGTGCGGTGGCAGTTCTACGTCGGGACCTATGGCATCGTGAACATCGTCGTCGACATCCCGCCGACCAGCGAGGTGTGCACGCTCCAGGGCGTGGATCCGACCAATCGCTACGCGGACGGCGTCTTCTACCAGTTGGACGGTCCGAACGGGTACTCGAGCACGTCGAACGCTGTCTTCCCCTCGACGCTCAAGGGGTCGAGCAAGGCACTCCAGTTCTCGACCGCCACGCTGGAGGCCGGTACCTACACGCTGACCCTGTTCGATCGCAGCAACAGCGCGTCGGCTTACGGATGCTTCGACGCCAGCGCGTGGTCCACGCGCTGGATCTTCGCCGACCAGGTGAAGGTCACGGCGTTCTGATCGAGGGGATGAACGAGCCCGGAAGGAAGAAGCCGGGGGCCCGGGAGGCCGGACCCCGCGGCCGTATCAGCCCGGAAGGGCGGGGATGAACCCTGCCCCTACTGCCTCTCGAGGATCAGGAACTCGACGCGGCGGTTGGTCTCACGGGCGGCCTCGTCGGCCTCGGGCAGCGGGGCCAGCGGCTTCTCACTGCCCCAGCCCGCCGACTGCAGGCGGCTCTTGTCGATGCCCTTCTTCGTGAGGAACTTCACGATGGCCGCCGCCCGCTTCTCCGACAGCTTCTTGTTCATCGCCGCCTTGCCCTCGGACGACGTGTGCCCCTCTACGCTCACCTTCGTGATCTCCGGGTGATCCTTCAGGATCGTGCCCACCTGCTCCAGGATGTCGTAGCTCTTCTTCAGCACCACGTCCGTGCCCTTCTGGAAGAACACCTTCTGCATGATCACGATCTTTTCCTTCGTGATGAACACCGCCGGCGGCGTGTCCGGGCACCCGTCCTGGTCCTCGTACTCGTTCACCGTCTCCGGCTCCAGCGGGCACTTGTCGTTGACGTCCAGCACCCCGTCCTTGTCGTTGTCCACGTCCGGGCACCCGTCCACGTCCTGGTACCCGTCCACGTCCTCCGCCTCGTTCGGGCACGCGTCCTTGGCGTCCAGGATCCCGTCGTTGTCGTTGTCCGGGTCCGGGCACCCGTCGCTGTCCGCGAACTGGTCCACGTCCTCCGCCTTGTCCGGGCACTTGTCGCTCACGTCCAGGATCTTGTCCCCGTCGTTGTCCGGGTCCGGGCACCCGTCCTCGTCCCGGTACCCGTCGATGTCCTCCGGGTCCGTCGGGCACAGGTCCTTGTCGTCCGCGATCCCGTCGTGGTCCTTGTCCGCCGGCGCGTCTCCCCGCGGGTACCACCCCACGCTCGCGAACAGCCGGTACTTCGGGTTCCCCACCCCCTTCAGGAACCCGGCGCCACCGCCCAGCGTGAACCCCAGGCCCCCGTCCGTCAGGTACTTCACCGCCGCGTCACCCTCCAGGTACCGCGTGTTCCGCTTCGCGTAGAAGTCCGAGATGTCCGTCGCCGACTGCAGCTCGCCGATCACGAACAGGTTCTTCTTCATGACCGGGATCGACGTCCCCAACCCCAGCAGGAACTCGTCGTTGATCGCCAGGAACCCCAGCTGGCTGTTCTCCCTCATCCGGTACCCCGCGTTCAACGCCACCCGGTAGTCGTCGATGTTCAACTCCGCAATCAACCGCGGCACGAACGTCGCACTCTTCTCGGCCACGAACGAGTCGTTCTTGGCCGTCGGCACCGTCACGCCCAGGTCCACACCCAGCCCGAACCCCTTGCGCTGGTGGTCGAGGATCGTGCCCTTCACCCCAAACCGCAGGTCGCCCAGCGTGAACGACGAGATGTCGCCCACCGCCACCACCGACGTCGACTTGCTGTTCCCGCTGATCATGTCGATCGGCACGTCCAGCCCAATCTCCAGCCGCTTCCACAGGCTGAACGAGAACAACGCGTCCAGCTGCACCAGCCCCTTCACCACCTCTTGCGTCACCTTGTTGCCAGACTCCCGCACGAACGCCAGCGGCCGCGCCGCGTAGTTGAAGAACAACGCCACGTTCGGCTTCAGGTGCCCGTTGGACTCCGACCCGCTGATCGTCAGGTAGTCCTGCGCGTACGGCGACGGCAGGAACTTCTGCACGCTGAACTGCGCCTGCGCAGCCTGCGCGCCCGACAAGAGGATGACGAAGACGAAGAGCCACTGGAATGTACGCATGTTTCCTCCCCGTTGCGGCCCACCGTGCGGGGCCGCCGTGTCGTTTGGCCCGTAAACGTAGGGCCTTCTTGAACCGTTGCAAGTAGGGTAAGGCGTTTTCGGAGGCTCGGCAAGCGGAATCCGGGCCGCTCACCGCGCCGGGTCGCCGCTGGGGGACGATCGGGAGCGGCTACGAGCAGCCGGAGGTGGTGGCGCAGTTGAGGCAGCGGTAGCACGACCCGGAGCGCACCATGATGCCGCCGCACTCGGGGCACGGGGGGCTGTCGAGCTGGTTCAGGAAGAAGCCCGAGCCGTTGGAGCGGCCGGCGCGGCCCTTGGTGCCCGGCGTGGCCGTCGTACCCGAAGCGGTCCCGGTGGCGGGGGGCGTGGCCTCGGCGTGCACGGTGGTGTCGACGTCGGCCGTGGTGTCGGCTCCGCTGGACAGGTCCTTCACGTAGCCGGCGGCCGCGGGCTCCTTGCCGTTCAGGAACTTGAGCGTGAGCCATTGGAAGATGTAGTCGGTGATCGACTTCGCGTAGCGGATCTCCGGGTGCCCCGTGTGCCCCGAGGGCTCGAAGCGCGTGTGCGTGAACTTGTTGGCGAGCACCTCGAGGGGCACGCCGTACTGCAGCGCCAGCGAGATCGAGGTGGCGAAGGCGTCCATGAGCCCCGACACGACCGAGCCCTGCTTGGCCATGACCACGAAGATCTCGCCCGGGGTGCCGTCCTCGTACATGCCGACCGTCAGGTAGCCCTCGTGGCCGCCGATGTCGAACTTGTGCGTGATGGACTGGCGCTCGTCGGGCAGCCGGCGGCGGAAGGGCTTGTAGACGATCTTGTTCTTGCCCGCCTTGGCCTGCGCCGCGGCCGACTTGTCGACCTTGCCGTCGCCGCGCTCCTTGTCGGTGTTGAGCGGCTGGGTGCGCTTCGAGCCGTCGCGGTAGATGGCGATGGCCTTCAGCCCGAGCTTCCAGGCCTCCATGTACGTGTTCATGATGTCGTCGACGGTGGCGTCCTGGGGCATGTTCACCGTCTTCGAGATGGCGCCCGAGATGAACGGCTGCACGGCCGACATCATCCGTACGTGGCCCATGGGGGCGATGGTGCGCTTGCCGCCGATGGCGCGGAAGGCACAGTCGAAGACCGGCAGGTGCTCGTCGCTGAGCTTGGGGCAGCCCTCGATGCAACCCTTCTCGTCGATCCAGGCCTCGATCTCCTTGGTGGCCTCGACGCTGTAGCCGAGGTTCAGGAGCGCCTCGGTCACGCTGCGGTTCACGATCTTGAGCGAACCGCCGCCGACCAGCTGCTTGTACTTCACGAGCGCGATCTCGGGCTCGATGCCGGTGGTGTCGCAGTCCATCATGAAGCCGATGGTGCCGGTGGGGGCCAGTACGGTGGCCTGGCCGTTGCGGTACCCGTGCTTCTTGCCGAGCTCGACCGCGCGGGCCCAGACCTGCTCGGCGCCCTCGAGCATGGCGTCGGGCACGGCGTCGGGCGTGATGTGGCGCAGCGCGCTCTGGTGCTTGCGCATGACGCGCAGCATGCCGGTGCGGTTCTTCTTGTACTCGACGAAGGGGCCCTTCAACGCGGCGATGCGCGCCGACTGGGCGTAGGCCTCGCCGGTCATGAGCGCGGTGATGGTGGCGGCGTAGTCGCGGCCGCGATCGCTGTCGTAGGCGTAGCCGAGCGACATGAGCAGCGCGCCCAGGTTGGCGTAGCCGAGACCGAGCGGCCGGAACTTGTGGCTGTTGGCCGCGATCTGGTCGGTGGGGTAGCCCGCGCGATCGACCAGGATCTCCTGCGCGGTGGTCGTCACGTCGACGGCGTGGCGGAACAGGTCGATGTCGAAAGCCCCGTCTTCGCGCAGGAACTTCTTCAGGTTCAGAGAGGCCAGGTTGCACGACGTGTTGTCGACGAACATGAACTCGGAGCAGGGGTTCGACGCGTTGATGCGCGCGGAATCGGGCACCGTGTGCCAGTCGTTGATGATGGTGTCGAACTGCATGCCCGGGTCGCCGCAGAGGTGCGCGGCCTCGGCCAGCTTCTTGAAGACGTCGCGCGCCTTGTACGTGTCCATCACGCGGCCGTCCTTGACCGCGTGGGTCTGCCACTCCTTGTCGTCGCGCACGGCCTTCATGAACTCGTCGGTGACGCGCACGCTGTTGTTCGAGTTCTGGAAGAAGACCGAGCCGTAGGCGTCGCCGTCGATGGAGCCGTCGTAGCCGGCGTCGATGAGGGCCCAGGCCTTCTTCTCTTCGTTGGACTTGGCGCCGATGAAGCCCAGGATGTCGGGGTGGTCGACGTTCAGGATGACCATCTTGGCGGCGCGGCGCGTCTTGCCGCCGCTCTTGATGGCGCCGGCGAAGGCGTCGAAGCCCTTCATGAACGACACGGGGCCCGAGGCGATGCCGCCGCCCGACAGGCGCTCCTTGGACGAGCGCAGGGTCGACAGGTTGACGCCGGCGCCCGAGCCGTACTTGAAGAGCATGCCCTCGGTCTTGGCGAGCCCGAGGATGCTCTCCATGGTGTCTTCGACCGAGTTGATGAAGCACGCCGAGCACTGGGGCTTGGCCTCGACGCCCACGTTGAACCACACGGGGCTGTTGAAGGCCATGACCTGGTGCACGACCATGTACACGAGCTCGTCACGGAACGCCGCGGCGTCCTCGTCGGTGGCGAAGTAGCCGTCTTCGCGGCCCCAGCCCGCGATGGTGTCGACCACGCGCGCGACCAGTTGCTTCAGGCTGGACTCGCGCTGCGGCGTGCCCTGGATGCCCCGGAAGTACTTGCTGGCGACGACCGTGGCCGCCATCTGCGACCACGTGGTGGGGAACTCGACGCCCTCCTGGCGGAAGACGGCCTTTCCCTCGGACCCGCTCCGGATCTCGACGTTGCGCAGCTCCCACGGGAACAGGCCGAAGGGATCCTGCCCGGCCTTGGTGTAGTATCTGGGAATCGAGAGACCGGCGGCCTTCTCGAAGAGCTCTTCCACGTACGTCTCCATTGGCTGCGTCACCTCCCGTCCACGTCCGCTTTCCTGGACGGTTGCCATAGTATCCTGGGGGGGTCGAGTGTCAAGAAGTTGCACCGAAATGCGGCGGGCCTACCAGATATGGTAGTCGGAATCGGGTGCTTCGGGGTCGATTGACGACCACGCGGTCACTCGGGTAGGGTGTTCCGGTTTCACCGAGGGGGCTTCCATGGACTACGGTTTCAACGAAGAGCAACGCATCCTGCAGCAGACGGTGCGCCAGTTCGCCGAAGAGGTCATCAAGCCGGTGTGCCGCGACCTCGACGAGAAGGAGATCTTCGACGTCGGCATCGCGAAGCAGATGATGGACCTGGGCCTGTTCGGCATCACCGTGTCGCCCGAGTACGGCGGCATGGGCACCGACTACACCAGTTACTGCCTGGTGGTCGAGGAGCTCGCGCGCGTCGACGCCGGCGCGGCGGCCACGGTGGCGGCCGGCAACAGCCTGGGCATCGGCCCAATCTACTACTTCGGCTCGGAGGCGCAGAAGCGGAAGTACCTGCCGAAGCTGTGCACCCAGAACCTGTGGGGCTTCGGCCTGACCGAGCCCGAGGCCGGCTCCGACGCCGGAGGCTCGAAGAGCACGGGCGTCCTGAAGGACGGCACGTGGATCTTGAACGGCTCGAAGATCTTCATCACCAACGCGGCCTCGAGCCTGACGCTCGGCTCGACCATCCAGTGCGTCACGGGCAAGGACGCCGCGGGCAAGAAGGAGGTCTCGTGCGTGCTGGTCGACCAGGGCACGCCCGGGTACACGCAGAAGGAGATGCACCACAAGCTGTGCTGGCGCACCTCGAACACCGCCGAGCTGTATCTCGACGACGTGAGCGTGCCCGAGGAGAACCTGCTCGGCAAGCGCGGCGACGGCTTCAAGCAGATGCTCCAGACCCTCGACTCGGGGCGCCTGGCCATCGCCGCCATGGGCGTGGGCGGGGCGCAGGGCGCCTTCGAGTGCGCCTTGCAGTATGCCAACGAGCGCAAGCAGTTCGGCCAGACCATCGGCAAGTTCCAGGCCATCGCCTTCCGCATCGCCGACATGGCCACCGAGATCGAGGCGGCCCGCACCCTCTTGTACAAGGCCTGTTGGCTGCGCGACCAGAAGAAGCCGTTCCAGAAGGAGGCCGCCATGGCCAAGCTGTACGCCAGCGAGGTCATGAAGCGCGTGGCCCACGGCGCGGTGCAGGTCTACGGCGGCTACGGCCTGATGGAGGAGTTCCCCGTGGCCAAGTTCTACCGCGACCAGCGCCTGCTCGAGATCGGCGAGGGCACCAGCGAGGTGCAGCGCATGGTCATCGCGCGGAAGCTGGGGCTCTGACGTCCAGCGCCCAGTAGCGGGTTGCCGGACGCGCTACGAACGCTATGCTGTAGACAGGTTTCGCGATCCAGTGAGGGCGCACATGAAGCTCAAGGTGGTGGTGCACGACGCCGAAGAGGGCGGCTATTGGGCCGAGGTTCCATCCATCCCGGGCTGTGCGACCCAGGGCGAGACGTTCGAGGAGCTTCTCCAGAACCTCTACGAAGCGGTCGAAGGGTGTCTGTCCGTTGACGTGGACACTCCCTCCGAAGCAGCCAACGATCGCATCATTGAGATCGCCGTTTGAAACCCATCACGGGCCAACAACTCGCAAAGCTGCTCGAACAGCAGGGCTGGACGCTGCTCCGTGTACACGGCAGCCACCACATCTACGGCAAGCCGGGCAGCACCGTGCGCCTCTCCGTACCCATCCACGGGAACGACAAGCTGAAGATCGGGCTACAGATTCATCTGATGAAGCTGGCGGGGCTCGAGACGAGGTAGACTACTTGCACTCGTTGGCGCAGTGCAGGTCCTCGCAGTCCAGATAGGCCCCAAGGTCGTTCACGCCACCGGGATAGGTCTCCTGACACGTGGTTCCGCAGGCCTCGTCCTCGCAACCCATCAAGCAATCGAAGAGCGCCAGGCAGTCAGCGTTGGCATCGCACGTCGTGATCTCCGTCTGGGTCGTGCCGGTCTTACCGGCCTGAGCTTCTGTCAGGTCCTTGCCGCCCGTGGAAGACCTGGCCGATCTCGCGATGATGGCAGAAGCCGAGAGGGGCGCGTGAAAAGCGCTCGCGCGCGACACGAAAACGCCTAGACTACCCGACAATGCGAGCGGCCGGCAGGCCGCGGGAGGCTCTGATGCTCTGGAATCGCGCGGGGTTCGTGGTGCTGGCGCTGCTGGTCGCGGCGTGCGGTGGGGGCGGCAAGGACGACGACGTGGCGGCGCCCGACACGCTGGACGTCGGTGACACGCTGGACGTGGGGCCGGACGGGGTCGACGCGTCCGCCGACGCGGCCGAGGACCCGCTGGCCGACGTGCCGCCCCTGCCCTTCGTGCGCGCCGCGAACCTGACGGCCGACGACGAGGGCATCTCGGGCCCGAACGCGGCCTGGCTGCCCGGCGACTACCTGCTCGAGAACGCACGCGCGCGCTTCGTGATCCAGGGCGACAACCCGGCGCGCAGCTGGGTGCCGTACAGCGGCTCGCTGATCGACGCCGACGTGGCCCGGGCTGCGGGCGAGCCCGGGCACGACAACCTGGGCGAGCTCTCGATCGTCACGGGCATCCTGCGCTCGATGCGTCCCGTGAGCTGGGAGGTGGTCAACGATGGCGCCAACGGCGAGCCCGCGCACCTGCGCGTGAGCGGCAAGGACATCGGCGTGCCCATCGTCGACACGACCCTGCCGCTGCCCGTGTTCGGGTACGACGTGGTGGTCGACTACGTGCTGGCCCCCGAGGACAACGCGCTGCAGATCTCGACCACCGTGACCGCCTCGAAGGCCCGCAAGGCCGATCTCGGCGACGCCCTGCTGCCCGGCGACCGCGTGCGCCCGCTCGTCGCGGGCTTCGAGGGCGGGCCGGTGAAGCCCGTCATCTCCGACCCGGTGCCGGCGTACCTGATGGTGGCCGAGGGCGTGGCCTACGCCGTGGCGCCGCTCGACGGCCCGGGGTTGAAGGCGCCCGTGGGCGAGGGCGACGTAATCGCGCTGGTCGGCTTCGGCAAGGGCTTGGCCGTGGGCGAGAGCGCGTCGTACCAGCGCCTGTTCGTGGTGGGTGCCACCCTCGAAGAGGTGCGCGCGCGGCTGGCCACGCTGTGGGGCGGGACGACCCACACGGTCGCGGTGCAGGTCGAGCTCGACGACCCGCAGGACGCCGCCGAGAAAGCCGAGGTGGTGGTCTACGACCAGGAGCAGAACCCCGTGGCCCAGGCCTGGTTGCCCGCGGAGCAGGTGACCTTCGCGCTGCCCGAGGGCGATTACGGCGTGGCCGTGCGCCAGATCGGTCGCCCCGTGCCGGAGCCCGTGCTCGTGCAGGTGCCGAGCGACTCCGAGGTCACCGTGCACGTGCCCGCCACCGGCCGCATCGCCACCGCCATCGACGGCGACGACTACCTGTACCAGCACCGCGACGGCCTGCCCTGCCGCGTATCGCTGCAGGCGGGCGCCGACGCCGACGTACACGCCGGGGTGGTCCGGCGCGTGTACCCGACCGACGGGCACCTGACGTTCCTGGTCGAGCCCGGCACCTACACGGCGACCGCCGCGCGTGGCTACGAGTACGAGGTGGCGCGGGGCAACGTGACGGTCGAGGCCGGCCAGACCGCGACCTTCGCGGGAACGCTGGTGCGCTCGGTGCACAGCGAGGGCTGGGTCAACGCCGACTTCCACATGCACGGCGAGGGCTCGGCCGACACGACCATCCCCATGGAGCAGCGCCTGGCGCACATCGCGGCCGTGGGGCTCGAGCGCCTGCCCATGACCGACCACGACACCATCACCGACGCCGACCCCTTCCTGGCGCCGCTCGGGCTCGAGGAGTGGGTCAAGCTGATGGTGGGCGTCGAGGTGTCGCCAGTGGGCAAGCACACCAACTCCTACCCCGTGGTCAAGGACCCGACCGCCTCGACGTACTACGGCACCGATATCTCGTGGGGCTACGACGCCGACGGCAAGTTCCTCGGCAAGAAGACCTTCCCCGAGATCTGGACCATGATGCGCACCCGGTTCCAGGCGGGCGTCATCCAGATCAACCACCCGCGCGCGGGCCAGGGCTACCTCGACGCCATCCAGTACGACCCGGAGAAGGGCGTCGACGCGCTGGCCGAGGGCGTGTTCTCGACCGAGTTCGACACCATCGAGCTCATCAACTCGGGCGCCGTCAGCGAGGCGCTCGAGCTGATCCTGCCCGATTGGTACAGCTTCTTCCGGCAGGGCATCGTCAAGACCGGCGTGGGCGTCAGCGACTCGCACTCCGACTCGAACTGCGGCGACGCGCGCACGTTCGTGCGGGTGGGCAAGGACACGCCGCGCGACATCACCGACCCCGAGATCGTGGCCGCCCTGAAGGGGGGCCACGCCGTGGTCTCCTCGGGCCCCTTCCTCGACGTGACCATCGGCGACGCAGGCCCCGGCGACACGATCGCGACGAGCGGCACCGTCGACCTGAACGTGCGCGTGTGGGCGCCCTCGTGGATGCCCGTCGACTGGATCCGCGTCGTGAAGAACGGCGAGACGATCACCGAGCAGGCGGTCGACGGTACGGACGCGCTGCGCTACGACGGCGCCTTCCCCCTCGACGTGGCCCCCGGCGACTGGATCGTCGTGCTCGCGGGCGCCCCCGACAAGGATCTGGCCCCGGTCTCGCCCGGTCAGCGCGTGCTGTCGATCGCGAACCCCATCCACGTGGCCGAGTAGCCGGCGCCGACGTCACGTCGCCGGAAACTTCATCAAACGTCCTCCCACGCTACCCACCCGCTCCGGACCCAGGTGTCCTTCGCCACCTCGTACGACTCGCCGATCGGGCAGGCCACCGACGCCGATCCAAGGGCCTCGTCGCCGTAGAAGCGGCGCAGCTTGTCGATCCCCTTCAGGTCGCTCGCGTCGGGCCGCTCGGCCAGCTTGCACTCGATGGGGTGGAGCTTGCCATCGGCCTCGACGACCAGGTCGACCTCGTGACCGGCGTCGTCGCGCCAGTACCACAGGTTCACCGAGGGGTGGTGCCAGTCGCGCCAGCGCAACCACTGGCCGACCACATAGGACTCCCACAGGGCGCCGGCCTGCGGGCTGGTCCAGAGCGCTTCGGCAGACTGGAAGCCCATCAGGTAGGCCGCCAGGCCCGAGTCGGTCATGTGAAGCTTGGGAGACTTGGCCAGGCGCTTGCCGAACGAGCGATGGTAGGGCTCGAGCAGGACGATCAGGTTGGCGGCCTGCAACACGCTCAGCCAGACCCGCCCCGTCGCGGGCGCGATGCCCACGTCGCGCGCCATGTCGGAGATGTTCAACACCTGCCCTGTACGCGCCGCGCACACGCGCAGGAAGCGTTCGAAGTCGCGCAGGCTGCCCACGTTCAACACGTTGCGAAGGTCCCGCTCGAGGTACGTGGCCACGTAGCCCTGATACCACCGATCCCGGGTGGGTCGGCCGTCGGGATCGGCCCAGAGCGCCGGCCAGGCGCCGCGCCAGAGGAAGTCGCGCCACGAGGTTTCGGCAGGGCAACCGGCGCGCCATTCGCCTCCCGACAGGCCGAGCAGCGGGACGATCGCCGCGCGGCCGGCCAAGCTGTCCGAGACGGCGTGCATCAATGGGAAGCTCTGGCTGCCGGTCAACACGAACAGGCCATTCTGACCTCGACGCTGCTCGACGGCGTGCTTCAACGCACGGAAGAGGCCAGGAGCGTACTGGACCTCGTCGATGAGCAATGGCGAGGGGTAGCGATCGAGGAAGGTCTGCGGGGACCGATCGGCGAGGTCGGCCAGTGAGGCCAGGTCGAGCGACACGCTTCCGAAACCGGGCAAGGCCCGCTCGGCGACCGAGGTCTTGCCGACCTGGCGCGGACCGACCAGCACGACCACCGGGAACGTGTCCACAAGGCGGCGCAGCTCACCCTGGATTTCCCTTTCAATCCAATGTGTTTGCAATTTGATGCTCGCATCGTCGAATTCCAACGTTTCAATCGTGCATGCAGCACACGGCCGCGTCAAGCGGATGTCGACACCCTGCAGCGGCGTCGGCGCCCCTTCCCCCGAAAAAAGTTCGAGGCCGCCCCTTGCGCCCATTCGAAACCTCGCTACGTTGACCTCGTAGACAGAGTGAATGGTTGGGGCGCCATGATTCTGCGCACCGATCCCCTCTACGCACAGATCGTAGAGACCTGGGACCAGATCCGACGTCGCGTCGAGGCCGATGGCGGGGCCGACGCCGACGACTTCGCGTGGGTGCACGGCGGCATGCTGCTGTTCACGCTGCTGCGCCTGCTGCTCCTCGACGCGCGCGCCGCGTCCGACTCCGTACGGTCCGAGATCCTCGCGACGTTGACCGACCTGCGCGGGCGGGTGAACGGCACGGCGAGCCAGGGGAGCTACACGCTGCCCGACGTCGAGCTCTCGTTCCTGTCGGCGTTCAACGACTACCTGATGGCGCGGCACGACCAGCGCCTGCGCTTCGACACCGACGGCGGCCTCACGCTGGTCCAGATGGCGCTCGGCGACCGCCTGCGCGTGGCGGTCACGGTGGCCGAGGGGCGCGGCCAGCGGTAGGCATCGACGAAGTCCCTCCAATCTGGCAATCTCGGGGCGAAAACCGCCCCGGGGTCGACGATGTACGAGGCTCTGCTCCCGAAGGCCCACCTGGCCGTGGTCGACGAGGCCCGCGCGTTCGCCCGCGCCGTGCCGTCCGAGCTCTTGCGCCGCATGGATCGCGAAGAGGTACACTTCCCGCGCGAGTACGTCCAGGACCTGGGGCGCGCGCACCTGCTGGGCCTGCGCTTCCCCGAGGCCTGGGGCGGTCGCGCGCTACCCTGGACGGTGGAGTCGGCCGTCATCGAGGAGATCGGCGTGCTCGGCACCTCGCTCGGCTGCCTGTACTCGATGCCGTCCATCGTGGGCGAGGCGCTGGCCAGCTTCGGCACCGACGATCAACGCGAGCGCTTCCTCGCCCCCATCATCGCCGGCATCAAGGCTTCGGCCGAGGGCCTGACCGAGCCGCGCGGGGGCTCCGACTTCTTCGGCGCGCTCACCAAGGCGGTGCGCCGGGGCGACCACTACGTCCTGAACGGCCAGAAGCGCTTCGTGGTCGGGGCCGAGGGCGCCGACGTGTTCCTGGTGTACGCGGTCACGGATCCCGCCGCGCCGCCCCACAAGCGCCTGTCGCTCTTCGTGGTCGAGCGTGACCGCACGAAGGAGGTCGACAACGGCGTCGAGGTGAAGCACGTGTACGGCCTGCTCGGCACGCGCGGCGGCGGCACCGGGCGCCTGTACTTCCGCGACACGAAGGTACCCGTCCTGAACCGCATCGGGGCCGAGGGCGACGGCGCCACCATCTTCAACCGCATGATGCTGCCCGAGCGCATGACGTCGGCGGCGGGCGCCATCGGCCTCGGCCGCGCCGCGCTGGAGGTGGCCACGCGCTACACCACGCGCCGGACGGCCTTCGGCAAGCCCATCCACAAGTACCAGGCCGTCAGCTTCCAGATCGCCGACGCCGTCGCCGCCCTCGACGCCGCCCGCGCGCTCACCTACGTAGCGGCCAGCCGCATCGACGCGGGCCTCGACGCGCGTCGGCTGGTGTCCGAGGCCAAGAAGACGGCCACCGAGGCCGGGTGGAAGGCCGTGAACGCGGCCATGCAGGTGATGGGCGGCATCGGCTACACCGAGGTCTACCCCATCGAGCGCATGCTGCGCGACGCGCGCCTGTCCATGATCTGGACCGGCTCCAACGAGATCATGAACCTGCTGATCCAGCACGAGTGGTACCGCGAGGTGGCCGAGGGGCCGGCGGGGCGGGACGTCGAGGCCGACTGCCGCGACCCCGAGGGCGCGGCCGAGAAGGTGTTCACGGATACGGATCAGGTGTGAGCGGGCCGATCGGGCGCTCCCCTCGTCACACGTCGCTGCAGCGCAGGGTCTTCTCGAGCACGATCTCGTGGGACCCGTCGGGCAGGTCGCGGTACGCTACGCGATCGACCACCTGCTTCACCACGTAGAGCCCGAAGCCGCCTTCGCGCGAGCCGTCGAAGGCCGGCGGCGGCACGGCCTCGGGATCGAAGCCCCGGCCGTGGTGCGTGAAGCGCACGACCACGTGGGGAGCGGTCGCGTCGACAGCCACCGTGTAGCGGGTACCCGGGCTCTCGGCGAGCGCGTGGCGCACGATGTTGGCGGCGGTCTCGTCGACCGCCAGCTCGAGATCGGCCAGGCACGCCTCGTCGACGATCATGCCGGGTGCGCTCAGGGCCGTGGCGCGCACGAACGAGCGCACGGCGGGCAGCTGCTCGAGGTCGGCCTCGAACACGCGCTGGCGGTGCAGGGCCCCGGTGTCGGTGCCGCCGCCCGTGGCGATCAGCACCGCGGTCACGTCGTCGGCAGGCGAGGCGCCACCCGAGAAGGCCGACAGCTCGACCGCCAGCGCGTCGAGCAGGACGCGGGGAGCGTCGGCGACGCGCCGCTCGAGCAGGGCCATCAGGCGCTCGAGGCCGAAGCGCGTGCCGTCCGGCGCCGGGGTGTCGAGCACGCCGTCGGAGTAGAGCAGGAAGCGATCACCCGTCTGGAACGAGACCCCGACCGCGCGGTAGACCTCGTTGGCGTCGAAGCCGAAGGGCAGGTTCACGCCCTCGATGGGCTCACAGCGCCCGTCGGCGACGTGCAGGTGCAGCGTGCGCGTGTGCCCGCAGTCGACCAGCTCGAGCACGCGCCGCTCGAGGTTGACGCGCGCGACGGCCGCCGTGATGAAGCTGCCGAGCGACTGGAGCTCGGGGGTCATGACCACGTGCACCAGGTTGGCCACGTCGCCGGGAGAGGGCGGCCGGCCGCGGGTGGAGACCAGCAGGTGCGCGATGGCGCGCAGGAACTGGATCTTGGCGGCGGCCCCGAGCAACGCGACCGGGATGCCCTTGCCCATCACGTCGCCGAGCACCACGTCGAAGCAGCGGTCGTCGTACGAGAAGAACCCGTAGAAGTCGCCGTCGATGGTCTGCGAGGGCAGCGCCAGCGCGGCCACGGTGGCCCCACCGCGCAGCACCGGCGTGGCGCCGAGGAGGATGGCACTCTGGATGCGCGCGCCGACCAGCGCCTCGTGCGCGCGAGCCTCGGCCAACTGGCGCTCGCTCTCCATCAGCGCCTGCAGCGTGTGGTGGTGCCGCACCGCGTAGCGGATGGAGCGCTCGAGCAACGCGGCGGTGATCTGGCCCTTGACCAGGTAGTCGGTGGCGCCCGCCTGCATGGCCTCGAGGTCGAGGTCGTGGTCGCGGAGCCCGGTGAGCAGGAACACGGGCACGGCCTTGTCGAGGCGCCGCACCTCGCGCAAGAGGTCGAGGCCCGTCATGCCGCCGATGCGATAGTCGAGGAGGTAGACGTCGTGGCGCTCGGCCGCGATCACGTCGAGGGCGCGCTCGCCGCTGTCGGCCCAATCGAGCACGTAGGGCTCGTCGGCCATCTCGGCCAGCAGGTCGCGCGTGACGACGTAGTCGTCCTCGTCGTCCTCGACCAGCAGGATGCGCAGGGGCTCGCGCTCATCCATCGTCACGTGGACCCTTCACTTTCGCCGGGGAGTCGGACGATCTCGAACCAGTAGCGTCCGACGTCGCGCACCGTGTTCACGAGGGACTCGAACGACACGGGCTTCGTGATGAACGAGCTGACGCCGAGCGCGTAGCTGCGCACGATGTCCTCCTCGAGCTTCGAGGTCGTGAGGACGATCACCGGGATGCTCTTCAGGTCGGGGTCGCCCTTGATCTCGGCGAGCGCCTCGCGGCCGTCCTTGCGGGGCATGTTGAGGTCCAGCAGGATCAGGCCCGGTCGCGGAGCGGTCCCGGGGGCGGCCCAGGCGCCGCGCTGCTTCAGGTAGTCGAGCAGATCCTCTCCGTCGGCCACGAAGCGCAGGTCGTTGGCCATGCGGTTCTCGCGCCAGGCCTCCTGGAGCATTAACCGATCGTCGTCATCGTCCTCGGCCACCAGCACCACCAGGGCTCCCTTTCTCCGATCGTGCGCGGTCATGCCCACCTCCTTCAGCTCGCGGCCGGTAGCCGGAAGACGAACGTCGCGCCCTCCCCCGGCGTCGCCGAGGCCGTGATGGTTCCCCCGTGACGCTCGACGATCTTGCGACAGATCGCGAGCCCCACGCCCGTGCCCTCGTACTGCTCGCGACCGTGCAAGCGCTGGAAAACGCCGAAGATCTTCTCGGCATACTTGGGGTCGAAGCCGATGCCGTTGTCGACCACGCGGATCTCCCACCAGCGCGACGACGGGGCCTCGGGCTCGGACTCGACGGCTTCGGCGGAGGCCAGCACGCGCAGGACCGGCGTCACCTCGGGCCGCCGGAACTTCAAGGCGTTGCCGAGCAGGTTCTGGAACAGCTGGCGCATCTGCAACGGATCGGCGTGCACCACCGGCAGGCCGTCGGCCTCGACGACCGCTCCCGTGGCCTCGACGCGCACCTCGAGATCCGAGAGCACCTCGCGCACGACCTGCCCCAGGTCGACGGTCGTGAAGGGCTCGGCCTTGGTCGTGACGCGCGAGTACAGGAGCAGCGACTCGATCAGCTTCTGCATGCGGACGGCCGCGTTCTGCATGCGCGCCAGGTAGTCGCGGGCGGTCTCGTCGAGCGCGTCGGCGCTACGCTCGCGCAGGCGGTCGCCGAAGGTGGTGATCTTGCGGAGGGGCTCTTGCAGATCGTGCGAGGCGGCGTAGGCGAAGTCGCGCAGCTCGCGGTTGCTGCTCTCGAGGCGGCGCGCGGTGCCGGCCAGGTCCTCGGCCATGCGGTGGCGCTCGAAGCCGTCGCCCAGGGTGTCGGCCACGGTCTGGAGCACCGTGATTTCGGCCGGGCGCCACTCGCGCTCGACGGAGACGTCGGCCAGCGTCATGGCGCCCCAGAAGGCGTCGCCGATGCGGATGGGCACGGCGAGCAGCGAGCAGACGCCGCGCGCCTCGAGCAGCACGCGCTCCGACGCGGGGAACGAGCGCACGGGGCCCAGGAGGACCTCGCCCGCCGCCAGGGCGCGCTCCCAGCGCTCGAAGCCCTGCTCGAGGCAGAACGGAGGGGGTGGCTCGTGACCGCGGCTGTCGGCGGGCCAGGCCACCCAGTAGCGGAGGGACCGCAGGACGCGCAGGCCGGTAGCCGCATCCACGGTCTTCTCGAAGATGGTGACGCGGTCGACCGGGATGACCGCGCCGAGGGTCTCGAGCGCCCGCCCCACGACCTCGTCGAGCGAGGGAGTGGCGACGAGCTGACGCGCGATGGAGGCCACGGCGCCCATCAGCCGGTCGTGCCGCTCGATCTCGTCGATGGCGTGGCGCAGCTGGGTGATGTCGCGAGTGACCGTGACCACGCGCACGACCCGCGTGCCATCGAACACGGGCCACTTGCGCGTCTCGGTGACCAGGGTCAGCTCGTCGGCGCGCGACGTGTCGGTGGTCACCAGGGGTCGCCCCGACGCGAAGACCTCGTCGTACTCCTTCAACACCTTGTCGGGCAGCGTGGGATAGACCTCGTGCAAGGCGCGCCCGACCACGTCGGTCGGGAGCTGCAGGCGATCCTTCTTCTCGAGGAGCGCGCGGTTGACGTAGCGGATGCGCCCCTCCTGGTCGACCACGTGGATCCAGTCGCCGATGGCGTTGATGGTGGTGTCGAACAGCGCCTCGGAGGCGCGGAGGCGCTCGGCGTCGCGCTGGCGCACGGTGATGTCGCGGAACACGGCCAGCACCTCGTCGGAGCCGGCGGGGACGAAGCGCACCTCGTAGTCGCGGCGCCCGTCGGGCAACGAGACCGACAGCGCGGCCTCCGTCAGGTGGTCCTCGGCCAGGGCGTGCGCTGCCCCCTCGCGTACCACGGGGAACGCCTCGAGCGGCAGCACGTCCTCGGCCGCCTGCCCGATGGCCTGCATGGGACGCGCGATCAGCGGATCGCCCGGGGGCGTCTTGCAGTCGAGCACGCGGAGATCGGAGTCGAGCTGCAGGATCGAGTCGGGGAAGACCGACAGCACGGCGCGGTTGCGGTGCTCGGTGCGCGTCATGCGCTCTTCGTACGCGAGCTGCGAGACCTTCAGCAGCACGTGGATGATCGAGAACACGCCGAGCGTGCCGACCAGCACCGGCGGGTACACGTCGACCTCGGTCACGATGCTGCCGAAGAACACGGCCAGCGACATGTTGATCGCATAGAAGATCGAGAGGTGTCGCGCCGACAGGAAGATCTGGCTCGCGACGAAGGCCACGCCCAGGTACACGAGCGCCAGCGAGGCGAGGAACTGGTGGTGGTAGACCGCAGTCAGGGTGGCGGTCGAGACCGCGTACGAGTTCAGGTAGCGAATGGCGCGCAGGCTTCGCAGGCCGAGCGGCGCCGCCCACGTGGCGCCGAGCGCGGTCACGGCCGCCACCACGACGGGCCCGAAGACCCAGACCGCCGACAGCAGCTTCGGGTCGTTCAGGACCAGCATGGCGGCCAGCGACGGCAAGCCGAGCGTCGACGTCAGGACGGCGAGGCGCGTGAGGCGCAGGTCGGCGGCCAGGACCTGGGGCGTGACGGGGACCCTCATGGAGCCTCCCCCTTCCGTGCCAGCAGGGACGCCGCGCCGATCAACGAGCGCGCCATGCGGGCGGTCACGGGCTCGGCGTTGGGGGCCCAGATGTCGGTGCTGCGGTCGTAGGGAGCGTAGGGGGCGGCCGGGTCGTCGTCGGAGGGCCACGTCAGCGTGCCCGCGTGGCGCCCGAGGGGCGTGGAGGCGGGGATGCCGGGCACGAGGTTGCCGACGGGCAGCCCCGTGGGGACCTCGACGTGGTCGTCGTTCAGGGCCACCTGGTGGACGATCTCCTGCAGGTGGCGCCTGCCGAGGCCGCTGACGTAGCTGAGATCGGACGGGTTGCCGCCGGTCTCGAAGGCCAGGCAGGACTGCCACGCGGCCTGCCAGGCGGGGCTCGGCTCGAGGGCCAGCCCGGCCAGCAGGTCGAAGGCCTGGTCGGTCGAGAAGAACCAGCCCACGGTGCGGAAGCGCTTGTCGGGGAGCGGCAACGCCGCGGCGTAGGCGTTGGCGTCGACGCGCTCGGCCACGTCGGTGGCGCCCCCCAGCACTTCGGCGCGGCAGATGGCCGTGAGCTCGTCGTCGAAGGCGTGGGGCCTGCCCGACGCGCTCGCGAAGGCGCACGCTCGGAAGGCGCCGCCCCAGCCCTCGAACAGGCGCCACCAGCCCCACCGGCGGATGGCGTCGCCCCGGCCGTGGAGCGCGCGCTCGGCCTCGGCGCGAGGGGCGGCCTGTCCGGTGGCCAGGAACAGCTCGGTCGCTGCCCAGGCGATCTCGTCGGCGTCGTCGAAGAGCGTGCCGTAGTGATGGATGGCCTGATAGGCGCCCTCGCGGCCATAGCGCTTCCAGGCGCGCTCGAGGAACGCCCAGCCGGCCTCGGCCGCGGCCACGTAGCGAAGGGCGGTGTCGGCGTGGCGTCGGCGGAACTCCGGGGAGGAGCCCAGCTGTGCCAGCGCGGCCACGGCGGCGGCGGTCGCCACCGTACTCTTCGGGAAGACGACCTGCGGGTCACCGCGGTCGGGCATCCGATCTCCTTCGTAGGCCCTATCGCGCGGCTGGACCAGCGTGAAGAACCCGCCGTCGTCGTCCTGCATGCGGGCCAGGAAGGCCGCCTCGCGAGCCGCCACCTGCAAGAGGTCGCCCTCACGGTCGCCGCTCTCGGGCAGGCCCAGATCGTCGACGGCGCCGAGCCCGGGCAGCGCGTCGACCGCGAAGACCAGCGCCCCGATCATTTGCGCCGACGTCGCGACGTACTTGCCGTAGTCGCCCGCGTCGTGGTGCCCGCCCGACACGTCGACCGTGCCCGTCTTCGCAAAGGGAAAGCGCGCGGCGTCGAGCGAGCGGAGCTCGGCGCGCTCGAGCACGCTGCGGCTGGAGGCGGTGGGGATCGCCGCCGGGGCCAGGTGGCACGCGGCGTGGACGAAGCGCGTGAAGGCCGAGGTCAGGGCGATCCCGCAGCGCTGATGGTAGAGCCCGGCCGCAAAGACCCTCGCCACCCCGGTCGGTACGTCGGCGCCGATGGGAAAGGCCTCGGAGGCGCCGTAGCCGGGCACGACCACGCGGTACGTACCCGGGGTCGACCAAGCGCTGAAGTCGGCCTGGCGCACCTCCTGGTACGCGGCGTACTCGTAGCCCACGTCGCGCCTCGGGATGAGCGTGCCCTGGAAAACCTCGGTGCCCCGGTCGTCGACCAGCGCGAACGTCGACGCGGAGACAGGCAGCTCGCCGGCGTCGCCCAGGTAACGTCCGACGAAGGCGCGCTTGCCCCACGTCGGCGCGAAGCCGGCCTGGCTCACGTGCACGGCGCGTCCACGGCGCAACGGGTCGACCCGGGCCTCGAAGCGCAGGGGGGGCCGGCGATCGGCGCGGTCGGTGACGTCGACGGTGACGCGCGCGCCGTCGGCCAGGGGCTCGGCCAGCACGACCACCAGCGCCGAGCCGAGCAGCAGGGGCCCCTTCTTCATCGGCACGTGCAGCGCGCGCCGGCGAAACCCGCGCACGCCCAGCCGCACGGGCTGATCGTCGACCCGAACCAGGACCGAGGACGGCGGGGGCAAGCGGCGACGGCCGTCGTCGTCGACGAAGTCCCAGCGGGGCGGGCGGTCGCCCTCGTCGACCGCGTCGAACACGCTGAGCTCGAGCACGGTCGGCGACAGCACGTCGAGCCGGTGCGAGCCCGGCGCAGGCCGATCGAAGGGGTCGGCGGGCGGGGCGCCCGGCGCCAGGGCAGAGACCAGCAGGGCCAGCGCCAGCAGCGTGATCATGTCCGGCCCCGGCGGCGGCTCGCGCGGTGCGCGCGACAGACGACCAGGCGCCGCACGTAGCCAGCGAGGACCCGCAGGTCGTGGCGGAGCGAGGGCATCGCGACGTAGTAGGTCTCGGCCGCGCGACGCTCGTCGTCGGAGCGTGCGCCGATGGCGTGAGCCTCCCAGATGACGCCGGCCTGTGCGCGCAGCACGAGGTCGCGCCAATCGGGTGGCAGGTCGCGCAGGGCGTCGGGGGTGCGGGGCGGGACGCCCACCAGCCCGAGGCGACCCGTAACGACGGCGGGCAGGAGCGGCAGGACGCGCAGGACCAGGTCGGAGAACGAGGCCCGCGAGGACGTCACGTCGAGCGGCGCGAGGGCGCGCAGGCGGCGCGTGCGCCAGGTGGTCTCGTCGGGCTCGGCGG
>Ga0172369_10000834_pt1 | contig 45546 bp, 42 predicted proteins | sample LakKiv25m_FD_114539 | JGI IMG/M metagenome (GOLD analysis project Ga0172369, IMG submission 114539) | Freshwater microbial communities from Kabuno Bay, South-Kivu, Congo - kab_022012_11.25m | ecosystem: Environmental > Aquatic > Freshwater > Lake | place: Democratic Republic of the Congo...
ATAAGCACCCCCACCAGGATAGCCAGGAACAACGCGATGGCAACCAGAACGATCGTCGTGGTAGATCGCCAGCTAGAGTTCATGCAGGTTCCCGCGCGGCGAAACGGCAACGTACGAGAGGAGATCCCGTACGTTGCCTCCAATGAGCCTACTTGGCCATGCTCTTCAACGCGGAGTAGGCCGGACGGTTGGCGATGCCGAAAGCGGCCAGCTCGGTGCCCGGGTTGGTGATGCCGAAGTTCAGGTTCCACAGGAACATCGGGCCGACCCACCCCCAGGCCTTGGCCATCTGGTATGCTTTGACCAGATATTGCCCTTGTTGGTCGAGGCTGATATCACGCGCATATTCGTAGCCCGGCACCGGATTCGGCTCGGATGCCCAACCGAACTCGGTCGGCCAGATGCGCTTGCCGGAATCGCCGTTGGCTACCATCACCGCGCGGTAGCGCTCCATCGTGTCTCGGAAGAAGAAGCTGGGATGATTCTTGAAGCTCGGATGGGCCGGATCGGAATAACCGTACTTGGCATCCGGCGGGTTGTTATAACCGCTGGGATGGGCGCCGATCGCATCCGCGCAGTTCTTAACGCCCGCAGCATACATCCGCTGGAGATAGGTTACGTCATCGATCGCGACCGAACCGTCATTGACACCCGTGGGAGTCAGGGCACCCGCGACGACCGTCATGCTCGAGTCGGCGGCCTTGATCGCCTGGTAGGCCCGGCACAGCATGTTTACATAACGGCCAGGATCCAGTGGCTCATGACCCCATTCGTACCAGAGGTTCTGCTCGTTCCAGACCTCAATAGCCTGTACTCTACCTTTAAAATGTGCGGCGAGCGCGCCCACGAAATCGGCGTAATCCTGCAAGTTGGCCGGCGGCCCTTCGACGCTAAAGTCGGTGTTACCCGGCCGCGACCAGTTTGGCGCCTTGACAACGGACATCAGGACCTTCAAGCCGTTGCCCGACAGGGTATTGACGATGTTATCCAGGCCGCCGAAACTGGTCGCGCCCTTGCTGCCCTCGAAATCCTTCCACGGCACCTGGAATTTCACCCAACCGAACCCCAAGTCCTTGGTCGCGCTGGCAACGTAGCCGATGTCGGCACCTCCGTAGACCTGGGCCTGCACGCCGTAGCCGAACTGGCCGGGTGCGGTGGGGTATTTGGTGCCGCTTGACTGCGTGGTCTGCGCGGCTTGCGGTACAGCGGTAGGTGGAGCAGCGACCTGGATGACGGCGACCGCCTTCGTGTTGCCGGTGACGGTCACGACATCATTCGACACCCAACCGGGCTTGCCATCGATGGAAATCTGCCACCAACCGCCTTCTTCGTTCTGGCCTGTCACCCGATAGGTGGCGCCGTTGGTGAGCGTGGCGATCTTCGGATAGGCTGTGCCCGGCCCGGAACGCACGTTGGCATTGGAGTTCGCGGTCACCTCAGCGAATTCCGGCGTGGGGCTGGGGGAAGGCGTGGGGGTAAACTCAGGCGTCGGCGTGGGGACAGGGGTGTAGGTGGCGACCGCAACACTTCCGGCGCTTTCGCGGGCGATTACTTGCCCCCGGTCTTTGATCGCCGCCTCAATCATGAGATTGCCCGCCTCATTCGGGGCCGCGAACGCGATATTGGGGTCCGTCAAGGGGCGTACCTGGCTGCTCGTCGTACCGTCGCTTCCTGTAACCGTCCACTCCACCACGAAGTTATTCTCGATAGGATCGATCCGGCCTTGCTGGTAATTCTTCATCAGCGGCCACAGATCGACGTCGAGGCCGTCGGCGGGCAGATTCAGCATGGTGAAGCCCTGGATGTTGTAGCGCTTGAGGATGTCCAGCTTGTGGGCGAGGCTGGCAGCATTCTCCAGCCAGACGGTCCGGGCGCTGCCCTGGTCGTCCTGGTATCGGTAGACATACGTGCCGATGTTGGGATCGTACACCAGGCCGCTGGTGGGCTTGCTGGAGACCAACGCCAGGTTCAACGGCTGGCCCGGTTCGACGACGCTCGGGTCGGCCGCTACCCGGCCGATGAGCGGCTGGAGCGCGTCTTTGTAGCTCTTCAGCAGCAGATAATTGCCCGCTTGCTCGACGCTTTGCCCGCTCAGCACAATCTGGAGCTTGTTGCGGTTGATTTCCCCGACCGCATAGCGGAGCAGGGCGTCCAACTTGCCGTCCGGCACATAGGCACGGGGGTCGTCGGGCGCAGGAATTTTGACCGTGTCGGCCAGCAGCCCAAGGGTTTGCCAGTCGTATGGGCCGGTGTCCCAACGGTCCTCGGACACCTGGGTCGGTGACTCGACGCGCACGCTGAGTTCCTTGCCCTGCGCATGGAGCTTATCTGCCAGCTCCATGACGAACTGGTTGAACTCGCCGCGCAAGTTCTTGTCCAGGCCGCGATAGTCGATGTCGACGCCTTTGTACAGATTGCCCACCACCAGGGTTACCAGGTTGTTGATGTGAGCATCGCGTTGGGTCTGGTCCACCAGCATGTTGGCCAGGAGGTCGGTGCGGACAATAGGGCCATCATAGTTGCGGATCACCGGCTCCACCGCATAAGCACCGCCAGCCCGATCGAAGTTCGCATCGATCGCACCGTCGATCGCGCCATTGCCGCCGAGGTAGAGCCCGGTCGGCTGCACCTGCCCCAGCGCGGCCTGACCATCCGCCGGCAGTGCATCGGCCAAAGCCAGGTCGGCTGCGACCAGGGCCGGCTTGGGATTGGTCTGCACCACCATGACTGACGTTGGCACCGCGTTCGAGGCGGATTCGATCTGGTCATCCTCCCGGATCACCGTGTGTGGCAGCCATTGCCAGCTCTGTGACGGCACCTCCCAGGTGTAAAGGTCGAGCGTTTCGTAGGGCTCACTGTCATTCGGGATGGGCAAGATCCATCTGGACTGCGACGGAGCCTCGCCGCGCAGCGCGAGCTCGTAGAATGGGCTCTTGGCGATCAGGTTCGGCGGGATCATCTTGGCGGCCTGCAAAAGATCCTTGCCGGCGCTACCCGCCAGGAACGTAGTGCGGGGCACTGAGCTGAGAGTCGCCCGGAACGGTCGGTTCACCGTGCCGGGCTCGAACACAACTTGCGTGCCGTCTGGATCGGCAATGGTGCCGCCGGCTTCGGTGATCTGGCTCGTACCGAGGTCAATGATGCGTTGCACGCCCGAGATGGGGGGCAGTAGCAAAGCGGCAATGACCAGTACGGGGATCAACACAAGATCGATGATGCGCCTGCTGCGTTTGCCTTCCAGCCAGCGCGCCAGGCGTGACGGCCTGGCAGTTCCAGTCGCTGCCATAGTTTCTTTTGTACTCCTGAACGGTGATGCCTTGCCCGGAGTCAGATGGTGGAAGACTCATCGGATGTATTTTCACGGACCGACGTCGGCAACTCACTGAACCCGACCGGACAAGAGGGCGTCCGAAGCGTGCGATGCATACTACGCGCCTGGGACGAGGTAGGTCGCCTCTGAAAAAGCAGCCTGCATTCTAGCATAGGGAGATTGAATTGGCAAAAGAGGTTCTGGGACTAAGGGTCGTGACGAGTCCTACCCCTCAACTTCCAGGTTGTGGCAGGCTGTGGTATACTCGTTTTTGTGGATCAGCTTGATTGGCAAGGTACCATGACCCGACTCCGTTCCTCCAACTGGCCCCTCATTGTTCTGGCTGCGGGCGTGACTGTGTTGGCGGTGGCAGGCGTCGCGCTTTTGGCCGCGTATTTCTTCCTATCCCGCCAGAATCCGCCCAGTGGTGGGTGGGTCAATCCCGTCGAGGCGGTGCAGAGTCAAGCCGTAGCGCCCGACCTGGCCGTGCTGACACTGGCGGGTGAGTCGGACGATCGGGTTGTGCGCGCTTCGCTGAATGCGGGCGAGGTTGAGACGGCATACGCCACGCTAGCCTACAGCGTGTTATTGCCCGACAACCTGCGAAGCGGCAACTGGCTCTTGTTGGCGGGCGGCTACCAACAGCGTGATCCGGCGCGCGCTGCCATCGGCTATCAGGCTGCCCTGGATCTGGCAGCCCTCGGACCGACCCTGGGGGATATGGCGCGCGGCGACCTCTCTTTGCAAGCGGCGCGAGGTTTTTCGGCCCTCGGCAAGGCGCAGATCGCCCGGCTGGCGCTGGCACAGGCAGAGAACATCGCGCGCTATAGCGTGACGATTCTGCCCGCCCAGCGCCGCTCGCTGCTCGATCAGGTCGCTGATGCTTATCAGGCTCTGGGTGATGCTGACTCGGCGCAGGCCATCCGCACGCAGATCGATGTCTACGCGGCCGGTCCGGGCGTGTCGGTGAACGCGCAACCGCCGTTGCTGCCGACTTTGCGCGGTGGTGTCGTGCTGCCCCAGGCGGTGGCCACGGCGCTGGAAGCCCGACAGCAGGCAGCGGCCAATCTGGCGGCGCGCTGGCTTACGGCGTCTTCCTCCAGCCGCGATTCGTTGACTCAAGCCCTGGGCCAGGCGCTGGTGGAGGAGGATACGGCCCGGGCCGCGTTCTACGCGAGTGCAGATACGCTTGCTTTGTCCGACCGGCTTGCTCTTTTCCATGACGAGCTGGCCTGGCTTACGATTAAGTATCGTGTAGCGCGCGGGGATTATGGCATCGCGCTGGCGCCCGATTGGACCGGCCAGATCGATGAGATTCGCACTGCCCTGGCAAATAGCTACACCGATCTCATCAACGGCTATGGGCAACAGTTGGATACCCTCGACGCTGTGGAAGCCGCACAGGCGCGGGTCGAGCTGCTGCGTCAAGGGGTCCTGTGGACGCGGCTGGGCCTCTTCCCCGGATCTGCCGAGCAGACCCTCAGCCAGCAATTGGCTGATGCCTCCCGCCAATTGTGGACGCGGCAGGGCGGCGCCGGTTTGACCGTCATCGCGCAGAACGTCGGCGACTATCGTTTCTACCTGCTGGCCGGTTCCGAACCTGCCAGGCCGGCGGGGCAATGACAGTAGAGAAATCGTCAGCCAGTCGTAGGCGAGGATCGTTTGACAATCGCCCGCGGCGCGGGTATACTCCGATGGTGGTTGCTGGGCAGTATTGTGTGGCTCAGCGGAGGATCTCCTGACGATGCTATTAATCAGAGGGATAAGCGATCGCAATCGAGTGACCCAGCCCGGTTCGAGCACCGAAGCGCCTGACGCTGCGGTGCTTTTTGTATCTTGTACGTGCAACCGAAATCTCCCGCCACAAGGAGGCACTGTTATGGATTCGGCGATGATCGGCAAGATCAGCAAAGCCCGAGAGTACGCCCAAGAGCCTGAACGCATGACCTTTGTAAGCTTTACTGTCAATTTCAGCGGTCGGCATGACACTTACTCGATCAGTTTCGATCACGGCAAATGGACCTGTGGCTGTGATTTCTTCACCCAGCGCGGTGTGTGCAGCCACACGATGGCGGTAGAGAAAGTTCTTGGCAAAACGGGAGCGGTCTTGGAGACACCACTCGGAGTGGCAGCCTGAGGACGGAGAATCGCACATTTGGTAACCGCATCGGGCGGGACATCGGCGGCTACTGGGCTGACGAACCCGCCCGATGTCTTGTAAGGCCGCTCTACTGAGGGAATAGATGAAGAGCTTTTTGCGCAAACGGTGGAAATTCATCCTCGGTGTACTGATCAGCGTGTTCTTCCTCTGGATCAGTCTGCGGGGGTTACGTCTGGGTGATGTGTGGCTTTACATACGGCAGGCGAACTACTGGTGGATCATCCCCGGAGTGATCGTGTACTTTGGCGCGGTGTGGGCCCGGACGTGGCGTTGGCACTACCTGCTACGACCACTCAAGGCGGTCCCCTTGCCCCGCCTGTTTCCGGTCGTCTGCATCGGCTATTTCGGCAACAACGTCTATCCCGCCCGTGCGGGTGAGGTGATTCGTGCGTTCGTGCTGCGCCGCAACGAGGCGATCAGCGTCAGCGCGTCGCTGGCGACGACCATCATCGAGCGGGTGTTCGACGGGTTGGTGATGTTGTTGTTCGTCTTCTTTGCCCTGCCGTTTGTCGGTGCCGAGCACATCCCGCCTATCTATCGCGTGACGGTCATCATCGCCAGTGTGGGGTTCCTGGCAGCCCTGGTCATCTTCCTGTGGATGGCGTTCGACCAGCGGCGAGTCAACCGGATCTATGACTTTGTGGCCGATCATGTGGTGCCTGCCCGGTTCCGTTCGCCGCTGGACGGTTTTTTCGAGCGTTTCATGGCCGGGCTGTACTCTTTGCGGAACGGTCGGGATGTGCTGATGGTCTTCGTGACGTCGGTCGTGATCTGGCTGCTGGAGACCGTCAAGTATTGGCTCGTGATGCACGCGTTTCGGTTCGTCGTCAGTTTCATCGGCTTGATGCTGATGAACGGCGTCGTGAACCTGACAACCACGTTGCCGTCCGCCCCTGGCTACATCGGTACGTTCGAAATCGGCGCCAAGGTGCTCGCCGCCCTGGGTGTCGATCCGCAGTTGGCCTTGGGCTACACGATCGTCCTGCACGCAGCGTTGTGGTTCCCGATTACTGTGCTTGGCGCGTTCTACATGTGGCGCGAGGGCGTGAAGTGGCGGGACTTTAGCGCGGAGAACGCGGGGCGTGAGGCGTGGAGCGTAGAGCGTGGAGCGTAGGGCGTGGAGCGTGGAGCGTAGGGCGTGGAGCGTGGAGCGTAGGGCGTGGAGCGTGGAGCGTAATGCGTTTTTTTCCCAACCAGCCATCATCCGTGTCATCACACGCACTACGCACCACGTAATACCTAATACCTAATACCTAATACCCAACACGCATCCCATAAGGAGATAGTCGCACCATGAAGACCATCGCTGTCATCGGCACAGGCTACGTCGGCCTCGTCACGGGAACGTGTTTTGCTGACCTGGGCAACAAGGTCACCTGCATCGATATCGACGAACGCAAGATCCAGATTTTGCGGGAAGGCGGTGTGCCGATCTTCGAGCCGGGCCTGGAGGAAGTCGTCCGGCGCAATGTCGCGGCCGGGCGGCTCTGTTTCAGCACGTCCTACGCCGAGGGCCTGCGAGATGCCGAGTTCGTGTTTATCGCGGTGGGCACTCCATCGGGCGTTGACGGTGAAGCCGATCTGCAATACGTGCGCGCGGCCGCGGAAACCATCGCCGAAACCATGGATCATCCGTTGATCATCATCAACAAGAGCACGGTCCCCGTGGGCACCGGCGACTGGGTGGCCGACATTATCCGCCAACGCCAGCCGCAGCCGGTCGATTTCTCGGTGGTGTCGTGTCCCGAATTCCTGCGTGAGGGCTCAGCGCTGGCCGATTTCATGAGCCCAGATCGCGTGGTCCTGGGTTCGTTGAGCCGCGAGGCGGCCGAGAAAGTGGCCCAACTCCATTTGCCGCTGCGTGCGCCCATCGTGCTCACCGATCTGCGCACGGCCGAGATGATCAAGTACGCCTCGAATGCTTTCCTGGCGACGCGCATCTCCTTCATCAACGAGATCGCCGCGATTTGCGAAAAGCTCGGCGCCGACGTCAAGGAGGTCGCGGCCGGGATGGGCTACGACAAGCGCATTGGGCGGGCCTTCCTGGACGCGGGGATAGGATACGGGGGCAGTTGTTTTCCGAAAGACGTCAAGGCGCTCGAATACATGGGGTTGCTGCACGGCGCACATCCGGCGCTGCTCAGCGCAGTGATGGAAATCAATCGCGACCAGCGTCGGCGGATCGTGTTCAAGCTGCGCGATGTGCTGGGCACCTTGCGCGACAAGCGTGTCGGCCTGCTTGGCCTGGCGTTCAAGCCGAACACCGATGACATGCGCGAAGCGCCGTCAGTGGATATCGCCCACATGCTGGTGCGCGAAGGCTCGGAAGTGGGCGGGTACGATCCGGTAGCGCACGACGTTGCCGCACGCGTGCTCCCCGAGGTGAAACTGGCTAAGAGCCCCTACGACCTGGCCGAAAACCGTGACGCGCTGATATTGGTGACTGAGTGGAATGAGTTCAAGCATCTGGATTTCGTACGCCTGCGCTCCCTCATGCGTACGCCAGTGTTCATCGACGGCCGGAACATTTACGAGCCGCAGACGATGTGGAATGCGGGCTTTGTGTATTTTGGTGTGGGGCGCGGGTATAGCCCGAAGAAGGAAGAATCGGAGAGGAGTCTCGCGTGACCGAACTGAACGGGGTTCGCAAAACCACTTTGCCAAACGGGTTGACCGTGCTGCTGCGGGAAATGCATCATGCCCCCGTCGCCAGCTTCTGGGTTTGGTACCGGGTGGGCAGCCGCAATGAGGGGTCGGGCATCACCGGCATCTCGCACTGGACCGAACACATGCTCTTCAAGGGCACACCGGCCTATCCTCAAGGTGAGTTCGATAAGACCATAGCGCGTGAGGGCGGCATTTTCAACGGCATGACATGGATCGATTTCACCACATACTTCGAAACGCTGCCGTCCGACCGCATCGACCTGGTGCTACGGGTCGAGGCTGACCGGATGGTGAACGCCGTCTTTGATCCCACCGAGACCGATCTCGAACGGACGGTGATTATTTCCGAGCGACAGGGAAACGAGAACAACCCGAGCTTTCTGCTCAGTGAGGCGCTGCAGGCGACCGCATTCCAGGCGCATTCCTATCACCATTCCGTCATCGGTTGGCAGTGCGACCTGGAGTCGATCACTCGCGATCAGCTTTATCGACATTACCGCACGTTTTATGCGCCGAACAACGCCATCGTTGCAATCGCCGGCGATTTCCAGAGCGATGCCATGCTGGCGCGCATCGGAGAGCTGTTCGGAGGGATCCCTGCCGGTCCGCCACTGCCTCCGTTTATCAGCAAGGAGCCGGCTCAGCGCGGTGAACGTCGCGTGATCGTCGAAGGCCCAGGCACCACGGCCTATTTGGAGATGGGTTTTCGCGCCCCGCGAGCCATCGATCCGGACTACTATCCGATGGTCGTGCTGGACACGACCTTGGGCGGCGCCAAGGGCATGTCGATGTGGGGCGGCGGCACGGCGAACCGAAGCTCCCGGCTGTATAAGGCGCTGGTGGAGACCGAACTGGCCTCCGATGTAGACTGCGCGATCAGCTCTACCATCGATCCCTTCCTGTTCAGCTTTGAAGCGACGGTGCGCCAGGGCCGTTCCCTGGAAGAGGTCGAGGCCGCGATCCTGGCGGAGATCCAGCGGGTGATGGATGAGCCGGTGAGCGAGGCCGAGCTACACAAGGCCATTAAGCAGACGCGCGCCCAATTCGCGTATTCGTCGGAGAGCGTGACCGACCAGGGTTATTGGTTGGGTTTCAGTGAGACTGTCGCCGACGTGAGCTGGTTCGAGAGTTATCTGGCCAGGCTATCAGCAGTTACCATCGAGGACGTTCAGCGCGTTGCCCGGACTTACTTCAAGCCCGCGTTGCGTAACGTTGGTTGGTACGTGCCGATGGGCGATGCTGAGACGGGGGGAGACGGAGACACGGAGACACGGGGAGAGGAGGACACGGGGAGAGGAGGACACGGAGAGACGGAGACACGGAGACACGGGGACACGGAGACACGGAGATACGGGGAGAAGGAGGCTGAAAATGATACATACGAATAATCCGGGGTACATCTCCAGACTCGCCGCGTCACCGCGTCACCCCGTCGCCGTGTCATCTCGTCGCCGTGTCGTCGCGTCCGCGCTTCCCGGCCCCGACGATGTCTTTCGCCGCACGCTGCCGAACGGCATCACAGTGCTGGCGCGCGAGAATTGGAGCGCGCCGTCGGTGGTCCTGGAAGGCTATCTCCTGGTCGGCAATCTGGACGAATCGGACACGCTGCCGGGTCTGGCGTCGTTCACCACGGGTATGTTGAGCCGCGGCACCGGGCGGCGATCCTTCGCCGAGATCAATGAAACGGTAGAGTCGGTCGGCGCATCGATCGGTTTCGGCACCGATCGCTACATCACCAGCTTCTCGACGAAATCGTTGGCCGAGGATCTGGACCTGGTGCTGGATGTGCTGGCGGACGAGCTGAGGCGGCCCGTCTTTCCCCTCGAACACGTCGAAAAGATCCGTGGCCTGCGCATGACCGCCATTGCCGAGCGCGAGAATGACACGCGGCAAATGGCCGGTCGGACGTTCAGGGAGTTGATGTTCGGCACGCACCCGTTGGGCCGCGATCTTCTTGGCGACCGGCAGTCGGTGGCGGCCATTAACCAAGATGCACTTGTAGCGTTTTACGAGACCTACTTCCGGCCGCAGGACATGGTCGTCGCTGTCGTCGGCGCTGTGCCGGCCGAACAGGCGGTGGACAAGATCGCGGCCGCCTTCGGCGACTGGAGCGGCGGGCGCGTGTCGCGTCCGGCGTTGCCTTCGGTCCCTCGCTCTGTGAATCCGCGCGAGCGACAGGTGATCATGCCCGACAAGACCCAGTCCGATATCGTGCTCGGATGGCCGGCAATGCGACGCACCGCGCCGGACTTTGATGCGGCGCGGCTGGCGAACACGGTGTTGGGCGTGTTCGGCATGATGGGACGGCTGGGGAGCAATGTGCGCGAGCACCAGGGCATGGCCTATTATGCGTACAGCCGATTGAGCGCCGATCGGGAGGCCGGCACATGGACCGCCATCGCGGGCGTGAATCCGGCCAACGTCGGCCGCGCTATTCGTGCCATGCTCGACGAGGTGAAGCGGTTGTGCGATGAGCCCGTGCCTGCCGCCGAGCTGGATGACTCAAAGCGCTATCTCACTGGCTCGCTGCCGCTGCAACTGGAGACAAACGACGGCGTCGCCAGCCTGTTGGTGGACATCGAGTGGCACCAGCTCGGCCTGGATTACCTGGCTCGCTATCCAGGCATTATCAATGGCCTGACCTCCGAGCAGGTGCAGGCCGCTGCACAGGCGTACCTTGACCCGGGCGCGTATGTCCTGGCCATCGCGGGACCGGAAGGCGGAAAAATAGCTGATGGCAGATAGCCGATGGGAAATGACAGATAGTGAGTTGCAAGCGGACAGCTTTTGCTACCAGCCTCCGCCTGTTGGCTATCCGTCGTCAGCGACCGGGCATCTCGCCGCGGGTGCCGATCTCGTCGAGATCCGCCGCATTACCGAGTTGATAGAACGATACGGCGATCGATTCACGGGGCACGTGTTCACCCAGGTAGAGATCGCCGATTGCGGCGGCCGGGCAGAGTCGCTGGCGGCCCGCTGGGGGGCCAAGGAAGCGGTCGCCAAGGCGCTCGGCACAGGGATCGGCCCGGTCGCATGGCAGGAAATCGAGGTTGTGCGAGACGAGGCAGGCTGTCCGAGGCTCCGGCTTCATGGCGCGGCCGAGGTTCTGGCGGCCGAGCGGGGACTCGTGCACTGGGCGGTCAGCCTGGCTCACGATGGGGGCATGGCGCTGGCGTTTGTGGTGGCGACCAACCGATAAGGGGGTAGGTATCAGGGATTGGGGATTAGGGCCGGGTGGGCAATTCAGAAGCGGTTGCTCCGCCCGGCCGGCTTTCATCTGGATTCCGCCGTTTTCTACTTAGAGGACGTTCGCCTGCGTCTCGTTTTCGCCAGCCACGGTGGCGATTGATTCTACTCCGCTGTCCGGTTCGGTCGCCGGAAACCGCCCATCCTCCTCCCTCGGTTCGATCTTTCGGTTGCGGTAACCATCGTAATCGGGTACCAGGCGATCATACTCTCCATCCATGAGCGGAGACGAAATCATGAAGTCGGCAGAGGCCCGATTGCAGGCGATCGGGATGTTCCAGACTACGGCCATCCGCAGGAGCGCCTTGACGTCTGGGTCATGCGGCATGGGTTCCAGCGGATCCCAGAAAAAGATCAGAAAATCAATTTCATTATCGACGATCTTGGCTCCGATTTGTTGGTCGCCGCCCAGGGGTCCGCTTTGCAGCTTGGTAATATGGAAGCCAAGTTCACGCTCCAGGATTTCGCCGGTCGTGCCTGTCGCGTAAACGACGTGATGTGCGAGAAGATCGCGATTAAACTTAGCCCATTCCACCAGATCCCGCTTCTTATTGTCGTGTGCGACCAAAGCGATCTTCTTGTCATGCTCCATAGGAATTTTCCTGTGAGCCATAGGGTGTCTCTGAGCCTTTCTACGGATGACCACAGAGGGTTCGCCCTGACAATCATCCATCCGATGAGGTTTGACTGACCACTATCCCCGCGTCCGGCGTTCGGACATCAGCCGTTCGTACGCGGCGTTGATGTCCTTCATTTTTCTTTCAGCAATTTCGCTATACTCCGGCGCTAGTCCCGCCACTTTGTCCGGATGATACATTTGGGCCAGCTTGCGGTACGCAGCGGTTATCTCCGCCTGAGTCGCATTCCGGGACACGTTCAAGATCGTGTACGGGTCTTCCTCTTTCATCACCCGCGGTGGGGCAGCCTCAGATCTAGACTGCCCGTAGCGTTCGCCTCCTGCCGTCTCATCTTCAGGCTGCCGTTTCTCGCGATAAGCCGATGTGTCGTTTGGAAAGGGCGGTTTTGCCCTGCTGAGGCCGTACAGGACAAGGATGATGATCAAGACTACGAGCAGTTCTGATGGGCTGATTTGCATCCTGTTTGCTTCTCCTGAGTTTGCCAATTCGAGATCGGATGCATCGTATCACGACTCACCGTGACCTCGCAAAGTTGTCGTGTCCGCATTCCGCTCGATTTGCGCTCTTGCTATCATACGTTATAGAATTGCGCATGTATCGTGATATGAATATCCTCACTTTAGACACATCATGTTGCTCACGACCGTAAGGAGATGAACCTATGTCACGTATCCTCTTATCCTCTCGGGTCAGGGCTGGCGCGGGCGTGCTATTGGCCGCGCTGGTCATCGCAGCCGTCCTGTTCGGTGGCCTGCGCTTCCGACCCAGTGTAGTCGCCGCGGCGGAGCCGGATGCTTCGACCTGGTACCGTTGCACGCCGGCCAACACCACCGCTTACACGTCGCGCATCCATGTCAGGTGCACGGTCGCCACAGCCGGGGGCATCCTGTACTTTGCTTATCCCACCCGCGATACGGCAAACGCATCGCGCTTTCTGAGCTTACTCAGCACGGCGGTCGTAGCCGGCAAGCAGGTGGACATCCTGTATGATCCCGCCGACCTCAGCGGCGCGTCGTACGGTTGCGCGACGAGTGATTGTCGCCCCATCATCGGCATCGCGTTGCTGCCATGAGCGTGGAGGGGATCATGGACCGCTCCAATCGGATACGCGGGCCGGCGCTTTTGCGCGCCGTCTCCCGACCATGGCGACTGCTGGTCATCGCCCTGGTGATCTGGCTGGTGATGCCCACGCCGGTCTGGCCGGCAGCCTACTGGTTCCACGGCGTTCGGGGCCGCGACATCACGGTCTGCTTCGCAGGCAACGCCGTCAGCGTTCGTCCCGACCGTGTGCGCGAGATCGTCGGCCATCTGTCTCGCTTTGAGCAGGCTGCCAATATCCGCTTTCTGGCCCTCTCCGGCAAATCGCTGAGCTTTGAGGCAGGACGCACCGGCAACCTCAACGCCCTGGCCTGCCCCGCGGCTACACAGCAGCCGAACGGGGACGACTATTACGCAGGCGACATCCGGGTGGCCTTGTGGAGCACGAACGTCGACACCAACCCACCCGGCAAGGTTCCTGGCAAGGGCTGCATCCAGGACAAAAAGGCGTCGAGCTGGTCGAACCCGCCCGACGAGCTGGAGCTCAAGCGCGCATGCCAATATAACCTGGTGCTGGGGGATGATGCCGACGCGACCGGCACACATTACCTGAACCATACGTTGCACGAGTTCGGCCACGCGCTCGGCCTGGTGCACGAGCACGCGCGCGCGGATGAGAACGCCCAGTGCGTGCCCTCCGACATCGATGAATATCATGCCGTGACCACCGGCTATATCACGCCCTATGACAAGGACTCGGTGATGCATTACTGGTGGCCGGCAAGCAAGGTGCCGAATTGCCAGCAGACCGGCAGCAACTACAGCCAGGCCGGGCTGACCGAATACGACAAGCTGGCGCTGCACATCATGTATCCCGAGGACGTCCGCACCGTTGAGTTTAACGGGGATACCGTGATCCGCGCAGGTCAGACGCTGCAGCTTGTCTCAGCGTGGCAGGCGCAGGGCGCGACCAGTTTTGCGACGGCCAATTGGTCCTGGAAGGTTGATGGCATCACGCGCAGCACGGCCCCCACGTTGACCTTGGGCGGGCTGTCTGTGGGAGAGCATACCCTGGCCGTCTCGCACGATGATCTCCTGGGCCGCCACTACACCTATAGCGGCAAGGTCCGCGTGATGACGGACGAGGCTTACCGCCAGATGATCGCTGCCAATACCGCGGCTCAAGCGGCCCTCGCGCCGATTATCATGACGACCAGTCTCCCGTTGATTCCTGGACCGTGAAAAAGGGAGGGAATCGCCCCGCCAGCCCGCCGCTGAAGCGATAGGCTGGCAGGGCGCCCACTCAAGGCCGCGGCCGCGCAATCCTCTCTGTCCGACCAGATAGATAACCCCATCGGGGCGATCAGTCGCTCTGATCCCCAAGGCGCGATCCTTGGCTCGACACGCGGCGTGCGTTTTGGCTGTTCCTGAAATGCGCGCTATACTGCGCAGTCATCGCGGCCGAATTCAGCCAAAGGGGAAAAAAGCTCAGCATGCACACATCCGCATCAACAGACTCCTTCATTGGGGTCATTTCGGTTATTATCCAGCTTATCTTCCTTGAAGGCATCCTCTCGATCGACAATGCAGCCGTGCTCGGGGCTATGGTCTCGGTATTACCGCACAATAAATCAGTCCCGTATCCCAAGGCGCTTCGTCTTTTTCAGGGTTTTACTGATCAGGTGCTTGGCATGCAACAGAGTGCCGGGCTCAAGGTTGGGTTGTTGGGCGCCTACCTGGGCCGTGGGACCATGCTCGCGTTGGCGGCATGGGTGATTCATAACCCACTATTGCAGGTGCTGGGAGCGATTTACCTGGTCAAGCTGGCATTCGAGCACCTTGCAGAGGGCGAAGGTCCCGGTGAGGTATCAGATTACGAGACAAAACACAGGCAAGAGCGCACATTCTGGTTGGTTGTGCTGAACGTTGAGCTCGCCGATCTAGCGTTCAGCCTGGACAACGTCGTGGCAGCGGTTGCCCTTTCCAATAAGCTGTGGGTGGTTATGCTTGGTGTGGCCCTCGGCATCATTGCCATGCGATTCGCTGCGGGCGTTTTTACATGGTTGATCAAGCGCGAGCCAATTCTGGAGACGGCGGCTTACATTGTCGTCTTCAACATCGGCTTGGAGTTGATCCTGACTGAGTTTGCTGGGATTCGTTTCGCAGCATGGCAGAAGTTCCTGATCTCGATCGGGACGATTCTTCTGTGCGTCATCTACGCGCATATGATGCCATTGCACGTTATCCAGCCGCTGTTTGACTGGATCGCTCAGGGGATGGGCAACGTCAATGAGTTGCTGACCTGGGCATTGAAGCCGATAGTCGGCTTGGTCAAATGGGTGTTTCGAGGGGTGAGCACGCCGGTCCGTTCTGCATTGCACCGGCGTCATTCGGATGCGAATCATGCGGTAGAATCTGGCGGCGCTCGGATCCATTGAGATTCTGGAGTTGCTGTTCTGCAGGGTCAGACAGGACGGACCAGGCGAGCGATCCTCTCCAAGCGTGACGTATCGGCATCCACAGGCACTTTGTCAGCGATACCCAGGATAGTGCGGCCATCCCTTCGGACCTGGCGAAGCGCCTCAACCACTCCTCCCTCGAACTCCTCCGAAGAATGAATGTCGTTCAACAAGTCCTGCGGGATGCCTCCCCAGAGCGTCAGGCCCGGCCCGGCAATCTGGCGAGCCTCAGCAAGTGAAAGGTCGCCTTGCGGCGGTCCTGCAATACCCTCTACCCCGTCCACGCCGGCCTCGGCCAGCAAAGGCAGAATGTACCGAACCGGGCCGCCAACATGCACCACCAAGCGCTTGCCGCGGCGGTGTGTGATCGCTGCGGTGTGGACATAACTTTCGGCCAGGTGCTGGTGAAAGACTCTCGGTGAGATATACTGCCCGTCTAGATTGTCCGGTGCCAGGATCAGATCGCCGGGCAAGGCCGTCACCTGTGCGGTCAATGCTTGGAGTTTCTCCTCCAGAATCTCGATCATTTCCAACAACGCTGATCGCCCTTCACCTGCAAACAAGGTCAAACCCTCGCTCCAGCCGAGGAGAGTGTGTAAGATATCAGAATAGGGGCGCATGGGGACTTCAAGGGCCAACACCCCATCCTCGCCGATCTCTTGTTGGAGGGTGACCAGGTCGCTTGCCTCCAACGTATACGTCCGGGCCTCGATGATCGCCCGCGCGGCAACCAGGTCCCCTATTGTTTTTACCGGGTATTCCACTTGCCACCAGTCACCATCGGGGCCTAAAGCCCACCGGGCTGTCAACACGCGCCCGAAGGCTTCATAACGGGTGACCCGTTCCACCCCGGTCGTTTCTGTGGTTATCGGGATACCCGGGGTGCTGGCGTGCCAGGGCCGGGCGACCATCCAAATCGGTGCACCCAGTGCCCGGCTGACTTGAGGCAGCGTATAGCTCTGCCAGGCTTCCGGCAGCGTGCTGTGTTCTCGATGCCATTTGTACCAGAGCGTCAAGTCCGGCAGATAAGGCGGCTCACCGGTGGGCTGATTGGAAAAGCGAGTCAGGATGTCGTCACGGAGCGTCATCGGAAATCCTCATTGCACGATGCTAACCAGGAACGACCACCATCTCAAGGAGACCTAAACGTTCCAGCCCCTCGTAAGCGTTATGGCGCACGAGCCGGTTGGGATCGTTGAGCGCCTGGAACAGGGCGCCTATGGCCGGCCAGTACTGCGGATCGATATCGGCCGACTTCAGGCCGGATAAGGCGGTCACGAGCACTTTGCGAAGAGCCCCGGCAGCCCTTACCCGCACACCTTCTCGTTCGTCGCCCAGCGCCTGCACCAACGCTGGCAGCGCTGGGGCACCGATCATTGCCAGGGCATCGGCCGCTGAATCCCGCGCCCAACCGCTGATATCGGCCAGCCGGCCGACCAGCGCCGAAATGGCGCTGGTCGCGTGCAAGCTGCCGAGGGCCAACGCCGCCGCACACCGGGTGGCGTCGTCCGAGTCGGTCAGATGGTCCTCAAGCAGCCTCACCGCCTCCTGCCCGCCGATCAATGCCAGCGTGCGCACAGCCCACCAGCGCCGATCGCTATCGGCATCGGCCAGCAACGGCCGTAACGCCGCCAGGAGCCGGGGTTGCGCCGCGCAAGCTTGGGCTGCACTCTCAGCGGCCTCATCATCATCGGCAGCGATGGCATCGAGAAGTGCCTGTACACGATCGGTCGATTTTGTCTGCATAGCTCCCTACTGCGACATCTGGCGCAGAAGTCTCTCCAATCGCGCTATTTCCAGATTATCCGGCAGGCGCACCAGGTGAGCCGGACAGCCGCCATGACAGTCCCCGCTGCCAAAACGCGCTACGGGCACATCGGCGCCGGGTAGCCCGAGCAACCGCTGCACCCAGACGCATTCCGTCGGAATGTAGCTGGCTGCTGCGATCACGTGCGTCACTGGAAGCACCGCGGCGAGATAGTCGACATGCCAGTGCATCCGCTTTTCTGTCCGAAGATGACGGGAAACTCTCGCTTTCAGCCCGCCGGACCCTTGGGCACTGCCGACATATGCATATCTGCCACGCTCAAGCTTCACCACTCCAAGGGCTCCGATGCATAAGGTTACCGGGACCGGTGCCTCAAAGATGAGCGCATACGTGCCAGGCACCGCCGGCAAATCTGGATAATCCATAAGGGGTTAGAGATGCGAGCGTTGTTGCCGTCGGGCAAAGACGGCGGCAATGGACAGGAAAGCCACGCTGAAGAAACCGACCAGTGCTGACCAGAACCCCCAGCCAGGCTGCAGGGGATGGCTGTACAACGCTTCGATGGCCGGCTGTACTTGAAGATATCCCCAAGCGGGTGCGACCGCGGCGGTCACCGCCAGCAGCGCGATCAGGGTCATGACCAGCCGGTCGGGGAAATATCGGGTGATGATTGTGCCGGGCACCAGGACAAGACATAGCGCAATCGCAATGACCTGCAAATGAAACTCAGGCTGGAGGAGTGCGCCGGGACTCCAAGCCGGCGGAAGCATCGCGAGCGCGAGGGGAATCGCGCTAAGGCCGAAAACCAGCCGGCTCCAATGCGGCAGGCTGCGCCGGCTGGCCAGCAAGCTGGCCTGTATGCTGCCCGCAAGCAGCGGCAAGTAGAAGATCTCCCGGCGGATCGCAACCTGGCCCGACATTACCTGAGGAATGAACTTGACATATTCTCCGAGATCGAGACCGGTTACCCATAAAGCCGTCGCTCGATGCGGTGTCCAAGGACCAAAGTAGCCGGCCAGTGCTACGAAACCGACGAGGACCAGCGGTAGCCATCGGTAACTAGAGATTTCGGTTGAATCCCGGTATAGCGCCATCGGGACTTCCTCAAGCCACAGTCTGTTGATAGGCAAGCAATAGCTTATGAGCCGCCTCGGTCCAGGTGAAACGAGCCGCCTGGGCGCGACCCAAATCGGCCAGGCGGACACGCAGGTTAGCGTTGCCCAAAACGCGAGCCATCGCATCGGCAAGGGCTTCGATGTCTTCGGCGTCCACCAGCAACGCTGCCGCTCCAACGGCTTCAGGAAGGCTCGAGTTGTTGCTGACCACCACTGGCGTGCCGCATGCCATTGCCTCGAGTGGCGGCAGGCCAAATCCCTCATAAAGTGATGGAAATGCGAGCAGGTCGGCCAGGGTATACAATGCCGGCAAATCCTCGTCGGTGATGAACCCAGGGAACTGAACGTGTTCGCTCAGACCTTCCCTGGACACCTGCTCGTGGATTCCTTGGAAGAGCCAGCCCTCTTTACCGGCAATCACCAGCGCATGAGGTAAGCCTGTTTGCCGGCGCAACTGTGCATAGGCAGAAACCAGACGTGTCAAGTTCTTGCGCGGCTCAATGGTCCCCACTGCAAGGATGAACCATTGCGGCAGAGCATAACGTTCGCGTACCTCATTGAGCTTGACGGTGTCGCGCACGGGCCGGAAGCGCGGTTCGACACCTGCCGGCACGACGCTGATTTTTTCCGCCGGCACGTGCAGCAACTCGATCAAGTCGCTTTTTGTATTTTCCGAATCGGCCAGCACGCGCCCGGCGCGATCGACGCTCCGTGGCACGGCGCGTTTCAAGTAATTGCGCAATCCCGGGTCCGCATACTCAGGAAAGCGCAGAAAGGAGAGGTCATGAATGGTCACCACACCTTTAGCTTTGTCGAGAGGCGGCAGGGCAAAGTCTGGAGAGTGGAAGAGATCGCATGGTCCCACCAATCGCTCGACGGGGAACGGAAGTCCAAATCGATGCCAGCCCGCAGTAAGCCAACGCGACGGCACGTTACTGGTTCGAACGGTGAAGTTAGCCGGCCAGTTTTTCCCTTCCGGGGGCTGTCCCGCGCAGAAGAGGGTGTACTCGTTCTGGCGGTCAAGCTCGACCAGCGCGCTGACCAATCCCCGCGTATAGCGGCCAATCCCGGCCGTTTGACGCAGAGCTGGAGTATAGTCGATCGTGATATGCACTGGGGAACCTCCGCAAAACGTGATCCGCAAGTATGCATCGATAAGTTCGAGATAACCTTAGATCGAATGGAATCCTGTTGTTTGCGTCACGCGTTCTGCGTATTACTCGATTCCGCGATAGGTCCACAGCCGATTAACGAAGTAGTTCCAGAATAACACCACGCCTATGGCGGTCACCTTTGCCAGGTTATAATCCCATGGATCACGTACGAATTGTGTGGTGAGTTGAAATACTGCCCACAAAACCAGGTTGTTGATGCCGAGGCCAATGACGTTGACCAAGGCAAATTGGCCCAATTGCGGTATGATCGGGCGCTGTCGGCTTTCCGGGAAGGTCCAGAGGCGGTTCCAGGTGAAGTTGCTGATAACCGCCGTCGTGAATGAAATACTGTTGGAAACCAACAGTGGCAACCCAACAGCCTTATGCATCACGTTAAGTATCGTCAGGTCCACTGCCATGCCCAGAAGACCCACGGCAGCGAATTTAAGGAATCGCGCCAACTCTTTAGGGCGTTCCACCAACCCGAGCCGGTTGATGATTGGCAAGCGAAGGATCCATGCTAAAAAAGAGGGAAGCCTGTACTCTACGACGTTTCCAGCCAAGTTTACCTCAAGAAACGCTTTTCTCCAGTCGATCCACGACTTTCGTGATCGGTTCGCTGGTTGGATCGAGGAAACCCATGGTCGCTACCGCTGCGAGCAACAACGCCAATTGAAGCTGGATGTGCGAGACGAAGAGATTATCGAACATGTTGTGAACAGTAAGATAGGACCACGTCCCCAACAAGCCCACAGCCAGCGCTTTCTGATATCCTTGAGAATGGACCGCGGCCTTGATAGCGAACACCGCTGATCCCAGCCAGAAGACCATGAAGGCTACGAACCCGATCACGCCGCTCTCGGCAAGGAAGTTCAGGAATACGTTATGGGCATGCCCCAACGAGGCATACCAATGTGGCAGCGCATAGGTCGCATAGGCCGCGCTGAAATTTCCGATGCCCACCCCCAGCCACGGGTAGTCGCTAAACATTCCTACCCCGGCCTGCCAGTGTGCTAAACGCTCGAGGACGGAAAAATTCGCGTCGGTGATTTCAGTATGGGCAGGATCAGGCCCCGCCGCATAGCTGCTCAAGTCGCTGACCCGAGCGGCTATGGGGGCGGGCAACCAAGCTGTCCCGCTGACGAGAAAAACCAGGACCAGGACTACCAGGGCGCTCAGCGTGACAAACACCACGCGTCGGCCGCGCGATATGACGACGACCAGGACGCCGGCGATGAGTCCTATCCATCCACCCCGCGACCAACTCATGACGATACCGGCTGCTAACGCCCCCGCCACACCTGTACATGTCAGGCCTGCCATCAAGTCAGCCGTCCGCCGTTTGTTCCACCAGAGATGCAATGCAGCTATGGCCAGGCTAACAGCGACCGGTGCAAGATAGCCGAGATACCCTGCATATGGATTAGGCTGACGGAAAGTCCCGAAAGCCCGTAAAAAGCGGCCCTGCACGATGAAAGCTTCTGGGCCCACTTGAAAAAAGAATTGATAAGCGCCCAGGATAACTTCCGCCAATCCGGCCGCAAACAGGGAACCAAGGATCCACCAAACGTTGTGTTTGTTCAGTACCTGGGTCGCCACCAGATAAAGGGTTACGAACTCTGCCCATTTCAGCCATTCCGGCAATCCATCGCGCCATGAAATTGCCTGAGTGAGACTAAGGGCCAGACACCAAACGAAAGCCAGAAGCGCCCAAGTTAGAGGTGGCCGACGGAAGACAATCTGGCGTCGGGCGATGTCACGTGCCAGCCAACCGGCAAGTGCCAACACCACCATCGCATCTGTTAGGTTGGCTCCACCGGACCATTGCACCAGATCACTTGCAGGAATGCTCAACGCTATCGCCATCAGACCGATTGCGGGTCTGGTGGTTACAAGCACTAGCAGTACTACTCCACCCAAGCTGGCAACGAGCCATTTCAGCGGGATTGTAGCCAATCCAACCGCCAACAACACCAGCATGAGAATTGCAGCAGAGTATTGAAAACCGTGTTGTTGTCTTGGTAGGCGAAACCAGTTGTGCGTCGTTTCCGTAAGGCTCATCTGGCTTATCTCTCACCAAGGCCATTCTCGCTCACCTGTCGCCAGCTTTCTCTCAGCCAAACTCGTGCCATCATACGGCAAAGAGGGTGGTTTGTCAATTGACGCGTGTCTTGGTTATGGTATACTGCCTAACTAGGTTCGCCGGATTATGCTCCGGCTGAATAGAGTTATCCATCTTTCGGAGAGACTACATGGCGAGACGTTCGCAGTTGCCGAGGTCAAGCAGTGGATTTAAGAGTACGCAGTTGTCCCCGAGTCGCACTTCCACCTCGCGGTGGCTCCTGTTACTTGTTGTGATGGCGGTGTTGGTGGTATCAGGAGGCTTAGTCTTGTTGGTGATGCAATCGACCCGAAAGCCCGTTGAGGCAACTAATAGGATAGGGGAAGGCACAACCTGGGGGGCTGTGAATGCACCTGTTACCATTTTGGCCTTCTCTGATTTCGGTTGCAGCCATTGCCGGGATTTCGCTTTGGACCAGGAACGCCGGCTACGGGCCGAGTACGAGAACTCGGGCAAGGTCCGTTTTGTGTTTAAGAACTTTGTACTCGATTGGCAGACAACGGCTGATCCCGCAAACGCCGCTGAGTGCGCCGCCGATCAAGGTCGTTTTTGGGATTACTACGATACACTGTATACTCAACAAGGCACAAGCGCAGACCCGTTCAGCAAGTCTGCATTGAAACAATATGCCGTACAACTCGGGCTGGATACGGCAAGGTTCAATGCTTGCGTTGACAACAACCAACATGCTGACATTTTGGCGAACGAGGGATCAGAAGGAAGAACACGTGGAGTCAACGCCACCCCTACGTTTTTTATAAACGGCAAAGAAATTGAGGGGGCGGTTCCATATGAGGAACTAAAGGCTGCCGTCGATGCAGCGATCGCTGCGGCAAGTTAGTTCTGTCTTGTAGCTTTTTACCGGAGCGCCGACCAGACCTGGTCGGCGCTTTTTGTGTGCGCCCTGCATGGGCGTTGGCTAGGCGGTGAAAGACCACTGCGGAGGTTGATCGCACCAACCGCTAGTCGAAGGCAAGGGCGTCGCCGCGAGGTGGAGTCTGGAGGAAGCCGGAGGCAAACCTGCGACTTGAGGGACGCGAACTCCAGGGGTCAGGTTGTCAGGGATTCCCACGGTGCTGGATGGTCTGATTCAGCAGGCGATTGCGCAGGTATTGACGCCGCTATTCGATCCTCGGTTCTCACCACACAGCTACGGGTTTCGGCTCGGACACCGGGCACATGACGCCGTCAAAGCTACGTAGCATCACCGGACGCTATCATCAATTGCGTGGTACTTGACGAACCGCCAGATGCGGACCCGCATGTCCGGTGGTGTGAGAGGGGACGGTTAGCCGCTGTCCCTACTCGATTAGTGGAAGTCTGTTCGCGTAGCCACTGCAGTGAGAATCTCACTTCAGATTATGTTCAATTAGTGCTCCTATAGGCTACGCGAAAACGCCCGGCTAAGAGCAAAATCCTCAGGGAAGGTATTTGCCGATCAGGAAATTTAGCCGAGCAACTACATCGGGCGGAATAAAAGAACGTTGAGTGATGATGGCGCCTCGCAGGATATCACTGTAGGGGGAGGGGGGAGCATTTTTCAAAGCGAGCACGGCATTTACTACAGATTGCTTGGCTACCTCGGCATTCGCGTGCAGTTGTTGGATAACCATGTCCACCGTTACAGGGGCCTCAGTTTCATGCCAAACGTCGTAATCGGTCACGTGCCCCATAATCGCGTAGCTTATGCCCGCTTCACGCGCCAGGAATGCTTCCGGGATGGCAGTCATTCCAACGATAGCGAATCCAAGCTGCTTGAAGACGTGACTTTCTGCCTTTGTACTAAAGCGCGGACCTTCGATGGTGACGAATGTACCGCCCCGGTGAACAGTGTGACCGGTAGTTTCGACAGCGTCAGCACAGACGCGGCTGAGGATGGAACAAAACGGTTCTGCGACTGAAATGTGGACGACAAGTCCGCCAGTGCCGGCGGCTGGATCATCAAAGAAGCTCGAAGAACGCTGGCGCGTGCGATCGAAAAGCTGGTCAGGGATCACGACATCCCCTGGTTTGTATTGAGGCTGCAAGCTTCCACACGCGCTGATAGCGATGAGGTATTCCACGCCGAGCATCTTAAAACCGTAAATATTGGCGCGGCTATTCAATCGCGTGGGACTGATCCGATGTCCTCGACCGTGTCGAGGGAGAAACACAACAGATTGCCCCTCGATCGTCCCTACGATATAGGCGTCCGACGGTGGTCCAAAGGGTGTGTCCAATCGGACTTCAACGATATCGTGAAGCTGCGCCATATCATAAACGCCGCTGCCACCGATTACACCGATGTGCACCTTTTCCATTGCCGGTTTCCTTTCCAGAAGAATACGCTGGTCACCACGGGATGCCGGAACAGGTATTCACGCCGGCATCGACGCCCAGCCGCTTAACCATGCGCACGCGATCCCACGGCTCGTCCAGAATGCCATCGTGAATGGCCCATGAACGGCCGCGAACAGTTTTCGCCTGTTCAGGACGCCGAAACGGTGTCGAGTTGTCAAGTCTGGCCCGCAGTTCACCACCGAGCGCAAAGCCTTCTTCGATACTCTCCATGCGCGCCTGGCCTTGTATATAGCTAAACCCAAACCGTTCAAACAGCACCGCTGCATGATAGTAAAGTGGCTGCACGACGAACTCGCGCTGATTGAGACATAACATCAAGGTCTCAACCCGCTCCATCAGCCAACGAGCTACTTTCAATCCCCTGCGGACCTGGCCTGGCGCTAGCCCGGCTATCATCGCCGCTTCCTCCGCAACGATGTTTCGCACCGCCGTGCCACGCATTGTAGGAGCACCATTCGGCAGTACGTCCACATCGAATCGCGGCGCAGAAGGGTCTTGGAGCACTACCCATACGACTTCGATCTGGTTAAAGACCGTGTCGGCCAACTCGATTTCGCCCATAGCCTCATCCGCGTCGCCCCAAGGATACAACTCCAGGCGGAAACTGCCCCGATCGGCATCGTGACGACTGAAGGCTACTGAGCGACCTTGAGCGTCTGTCAGTGTGACCGGATCGATACAGCGATCCATCAGCAGACGCGCCGGGACAAGGATCTGGAACAGTAAACGCTGCCAACGAAGATCCCACTGCGCTACTTCTCTGAGGAAGATGGGCCGGGCTAGAGCATGAGCCAAGTCGTTGCGTCCGAGAGTCTCAGCCGTCACCGGACCTTTCAACGCCTGAAGTTTGGGCCACCCTGGAATCATCATATTGAGGTTCATAGCAAATCTGATAAGCCTATGATCGGCGAGATTTGTTGAAAGGGGAATCAAAAGCCGAACTCGGGATCCACCCCAGCTTCATCAAGAACTTCAGTCACGCTTTGACTGACCACCGCGTGACACGCTAGGTTGCTCGCCATCACACCGAATCGCCGCACTACATCGGCCTGGTTGTAAAGTAGAGGGCGCCCCCAGCAATCGGTCATGATTCCGCCGGACTCCCGCACGATGACCTCCGGTGCGCAAGTATCCCATTCTTTGGTGCCTGGATTCGGATGAACATAAAAATCTGCCTGTCCTCGGGCAATCAGGCCGATCTTCAAGCCCACGCTGCCGACACTTCGCTCGCGTGGCAGATGCATTGCAGTGATCATAGCATCCACCAGGGGTGGCTTGTGCGAGCGGCTGACGACCAAACGTAGCTTACACAAGGCGCTTACGTCTGAAACGCGCAGGCGAGACCGTTCCCCAAACTCCTCGACGAAGGCTCCAGCGTCGCTCATCGCGCCGTACAGCACGTCAGCTATCGGTTCGTAGACGACGCCAACCATCGGTTTTCCGTCCACAGCCAAACCGATCATAACGCAGAACTCGCCGTTATGAGCGATGAACTCCGCCGTACCATCCATCGGATCAATGATCCATACCCTGCGCTGATTGAGGCGAGACAGGTCATCCTTCGACTCTTCTGCCAATATGCCATCGCCGGGGAAGAGCAGGCTTAACTGTCTGACCAGATAGGAGTTTGCCGCTCGGTCCGCCTCGGTCACGGGTTCAGTGGGATCCTTCCAACGCACGGTAGGTGGCACTTCGTAGAACGTCTTGACGATGGCGCCGGCGTCACGCGCCAGACGTACGGCAGTTTCAAGTTCCTTACTGAAATCTTGCTTTGTACTCGCCAAGCCAGGCGAAGTATGGGTCAAGACCACGATAAGCTCTTTCAGTGGATTATGCAGGTTAGCCCAAACCTGCACATAAGGTGACACCTGCGGTTGAAATGATAGCACAGGCGGGAAAGAGACGCAACTGGTACCGGACACAGAGGAAGGCCACCTTGCAGGCGGCCTTCCTTCACAAAGTGGAGATGCCGGGAATCGAACCCGGGTCCGAAACAAACGACCGTGAGCGTCTACAAGCTTAGCTGCTGGTTTGAATCTCGCCGGACGGTCCGGCAGTAGCCACCGTCTGCTAGTCCAGCTAGCCGAGGAACTTAAGCCCGTGTATCGGCGTCCGCGGGCCGCACCTTACGGTCTATGACGATGCACCTCGACGCCGCCTGGCCCCATCGAAGGCACCGTGGTCGCCGTCAAGCGACCAGTTTGCTCACTTATTCTCCGTCTTACGCGGCCAGCGCGAATGCGTTGGTGCGAGCAACAGGGAAGGTGAACGCGTTGCTGTTCTTGGCAGCTATATTTTCGCTCTGGATTTGCGAGGTAAGAGCGCCTCGGCTTGCAGCTTACGACCTATTTGCCCCGTCGAGACCTGTCATCCCCAAGACAGTCAGATGATATCATGGGTCTCAGATATGTGCAAACACGGAAAGGGCAGACGGCTGACAAGATTGAATTGAATGAGCTATTCATTCTCCCATTCTTTTACGGAGCGGCGCAACTCTCGGTCCATATCCCGTTCCGCCACGGCATCGCGCTTGTCATAAAGTCGCTTGCCACGCACTAAAGCGATCTCAACCTTAGCGCGACCGCCTTTCAGATACATGGCCAGCGGCACAATCGTCCAGCCTCGTTCGGCGACCTTGCTCTGGAGCTTGCGGATTTCCTGATGGTGAAGCAGTAGCCTGCGTTCACGGCGTGGCTCGTGGTTCTCCCGGTTCCCAAAATCGTATGGGGAAATGTGAACGTTGACCAACCAAGCCTCCCCTCGCTTGATCTGCACGAAGCCGTCCCGCAAGTTGACGCGTGCTGCCCGCACAGATTTGATTTCCGTGCCGGTGAGAGCGATGCCTGCTTCATAAGTATCTTCGATGAAATAATCGTGCAGTGCCTTGCGGTTGGTAGCAACCGATTTGACATCACCCTCGCTATGCTTTGCCAACTCTCCCTCTACTTGCCAGTCAATAGGAACTGAACCGCGCGATCCAGCTGGGGATCCCGGTTCGCTTTGATATCATCGTCCGTGAGCGGCACAGTAATGTCGGGCTCCAAACCTGTGCCGTCAATTCCCCGATCCTTCGGTGTGAACCAATGAGCAACGGTTACCCGGAGCTGAGACCCATCACTGAGCGTGTTAGGAAGCTGCACTGAGCCCTTGCCATACGTCTTGTCGCCGATCAGCTTGCCTGTTCCCGCATCCTGAATGGCCCCGGCAACGATCTCAGAGGCACTTGCGCTCCCTTTATCCACCAACACAACCAGTGGCGTCTTGCCGAGCATGAACTGAGCTGTCCGGGGATAGAAACGTTCCTGCCCGTTCTTGAAACGCTCGATGACAATATTGCCATCAGGCACAAAGTAGCTGCCAATGGTTACGGCCGCGTCCAGCAATCCGCCTGGATTGCCACGCAGATCAAACACCAGGCCGGCGGGCTTTTTCGCCAACGCCGCCGTCAGTGCTTCAGACAGGCGTTGTGGCGCCACGCTGCTGAACTCACTGAGCGCGATATACTCGATTTTGCCGTTTTCCAGCGTTTTGGTCTCGATAACCGGGATCTCGATGGTCTTGCGCACGACAGTGATGTCAAACGGCTGCGCATCACCGCGCTTAATCGTCAGCACGACCTTTGTGTCACTGGGGCCACGAATAAGCATAATCGCGTCGTTAAGATCAAGCTTGGTGACATCGGTGCCGTCTACGGCAATAATCACATCACCTACCTGGAGTCCAGCTTTCTGCGCCGGTTGTTCAGGATACAAATGTTTTAGTTCTACGCCGCCGCCCTGTGCCGTGTCTACGGCCGCACCAATCCCCTCGAAATGCCCCTCAATATCACTGTTGAACATCGCGGCTTGCTTCGGATCGAGAAAAGTCGTGTGAGGATCTCCAAGCCGTTCTACAAAGCCGCGTAGGACTTCATAAGTGAGGTCTTTGCTCTGAGGCAGATCACCATAATACTGTTCTTGCAGGAGCTTGAGAACTTCGTTGAAGAGTTGAAGATCCAGGGCGTTTGTCTGGACCTGATTCACCTCCTCGGTCGGTGAATTGGTCGCTGTCGGTACTGCAGTAGGCAAAGGAAGAACGGTCGGGATCTCGCCCGGAATCTCAATCGTGTCTGGGGTAATGTTTTCGGCGGGCACGATCGCAGTGGGTGAGGGCAGTTTTGCTGCCGGCACTGACACAAGCGTCCTGGGGTGTGCAGCGCCCACACCGAGTCCTACCCCAAAACAGGCAAGAGCCAGAGTTAGCGCCGCAACTGATACTATGAAGACCTTCACGACCGTGGTTGATCTATGCTCATTCATGGATTTCACCTATTGACATAATCATCAAGCCGTAACTTAAATAGGGCAGTCAGCGTTCACCAGCGAGCCAGGCCTGAGCTCGGCTCAATTGCGGATCACGCCCCGCGCTGCGATCTTCATCGGTGATATTTACCTGCACATCGGGCGCCAGCCCGGTCTTATCGATCTGGTGCCGATCGGGCGTCAGCCAGCGGGCTACCGTCACGTGCAGGGAGGACCCGTCGGGCAACTCGTGGACTTCTTGTACGGACCCCTTGCCGTATGTTTTTTCGCCGACCAGGATGGCACGGCCCTGATCCTGCAACGCGCCAGCAACAATCTCAGCGGCACTAGCGGTGCCACCATCCACAAGCAAGGCAATCTTCCAATCCTGCGCGGGACTCTTTGCTGGCTTCACGGGATAGAAACGTTCTTGACCACCGCGCTTGATCTCTCGCAACACAACGCCATCCTTCAGAAATTGGCTGGCGGTATCGATGGCGGCATCGACCAAGCCACCTCCATTTCCGCGCAGATCAAAGATAAGCTTATCCACTCCCTGGCCCGCGAGCTCTGTCAGCCCGGTCTGTAACTCCTGAGCGGTCTGTTCACCGAAAATACTGATACGAACATATCCGATGTGCTTGCCCTTGTCGAGAACTCGCCATTCGACACTGGGTGTATCGATACGTTCCCTAACCACATCGACCGTGAACGGTTCGGATTGATCGGCATGTCGCAGCTTGAGCTTCACTTTGCTGCCGACTTCACCGCGCACCAGGGCGACGATATCTTCGATCTTCATCTCCTTCGTGATCGGTTTACCGTCGACTTCCAAGAGAACATCACCGTCTTGAATGCCGGCCTGAGCTGCTGGCCGATCACGCATGACCGTGACAATCACATCACCGGCATCATCCCGGCTCATATACGCGCCGATGCCACCGAAATGGCCTGCCAACTCATCACGTTCGATCTGGCGCGGCGCCGGCTCTACGAAGACAGTATACGGGTCATTGAAAGCGGCTGTCAGCCCGTGAGCTGCTCCATATACCTGCGCTTGTGCTGACGGAATTTCTCCGATGAAATTCGCCTGGAGCAGGTTGCGCACTGTCCATAGTACGTCAAAATCGGCGCCAGCCTCGGCGCGTTGCTCATGGCGTTTGCCAAGCACATAACCCAACAGGAATACGCCACCGATCAACGCACCAACCAGCACTCCAATCACAAGCCCACGCCACCAGCGCATTCCATCTCCCTCAGCCTCCCCCTGTCGCGACTGGCAGCACAGGTAGGGAAGGGCTTACCCGCACCTTACATTTATGTCAAGTCTAACTCTTATACAGGCCACTAATCGACATAACATCTATAGTGTGAATGTAGTCTGGCGTCCAGCACATGACATAAGTCTATCAATTCTCAACTGGCCGGTTAACCTTAGCCGACAACCGGCTTAGTCTGGCGCTGTTTTGGCTCTGCCGTTCCAGCAGTTCGTCACGTTCACCCGTTCAGTCACCTGATGACCAAAGGAGAGAACATGCAAACACGTGAATCCAGGTGACTCTGTCATAGGGTCACGCGGATCGCCGTCCCCTGCCCTACCGTTTCCCGCCATGGAAGCGAACTACCGGCCATCCACGATTCATGGCAATCTTTGCCAACCTGCGGTTTGGATTGACTGCCACGGGATGACCCACTGCCTCCATCAATGGCAGATCACGATGGCTGTCCGAATAAAAGTAACTCTGGGCCAGGTCGAGGCGGTGTTTGGTCGCATAAGCCTGGGCCAAGATAAGTTTGTAAGAACCGTAGCAAGGTGGCTCCAGCACGCGGCCAGTGAACCGACCTGAAACAACCTCCAGCCGCGTGGCTAAATATGCATCTTTCAGGCCGAGATCGCGAGCCACCGGCTCGACCGCGTACGGGGTGGACGCTGAAACGATCGCTACGTGATGCCCCTGATCGCGGTGCCATTCGATTCGTTCGCGGGCGTCCTCGGCAATATAATCGCGCAGCATAGACCGGAACCACGCCTCACTGATCCGCCATGTCTGTGCTTCATCGGCGCCGGCAACCTGAGCCATTAACCGAGCCATCAGGTGTGGGAAGTCCGTCAGCCCAACCACGTACAATCCGATCTGCGCCGTGATCGCGATCCATTTTCGCCAGGAAATGTAGCCATTGGTGCGCAGATACTCCAGGTACAGCTTACCGGAGCTTGTGCGCAGAACGGTGTTGTCCATGTCGAAGAACGCGGCTATGCCGAAGAGAGGCGCTCTTGCCACCGGATGCTTGTCATTATCCATAAACGCAACTGACATTGGCTCACCTATCGCGATCGCGCGCCAGGGCCAGAAGAAATCAAATAGGGCTCAAACCGTGGAAGCAGGCTAATGGGCACCTTGCCGCTTACTTTCGTGCCAGCGGAATCGTGAGTCTCCTGAGTAATCACCCCGCGCTGGTGAAACAGCCCTAGCAAATCCCCTCGCTGATAAGGCAAAGAAAGACTAACGCTCACCAACTCCTCGTTCAGGATCTGCTCAATCCGCGCAAGCAATTCAGGCACCCCCTTCCCTGTCAATGCGGAGATCGCTATCGTATTGGGCAGATCGATAACAGCGAGGCCGGCTGCATCTCCTTCGGGCAGTTGGTCGATCTTATTCAACGCTGTGATAATTGGTTGCCCGGTCGCATTCAGCTCATCCAAAACTCTGAGGACAGTTGTGGCTTGTTGCGCGGCGTCCCTGTGATTTATGTCAATTACATGGAGAATCAGATCGGCTTCACCGATTTCCTCTAGCGTGGCCCGGAAAGAGGCGACCAGGGTTGTGGGCAGTTTCTGAATAAAGCCGACGGTATCTGTTACCAGGATTTCCCTGCCTCCCGGAAGCTTAACGCGCCGCGTGGTTGGATCGAGAGTAGCGAACAGTTGGTCAGCCACATAGACGCCCGAACCACTGAGCGTGTTGAGCAACGTGGACTTGCCGGCATTGGTATACCCAACTAGGGCGATCACGGGAATCGTCTCTTCGTTTCGGCGTCGTCGATATTGTGCACGGTGCTGACGCACTTCCTCTAACTCGTGCTTGAGGTGTGCGATGCGCCTGCCGATCTCGCGTCGATCGACCTCCAACTGGGTCTCACCGGGGCCCCGCAAGCCAACACCGCCCGCTCCGCCACGCGCGGTCGCGCCCCCTGCCTGCCGTGCCAGGTGGGTCCATGCCCGGGTCAGCCGCGGCAATCGATACTCATACTGGGCAAGCTCAACCTGGAGGGCGCCCTCCCGTGTGTGAGCATGTTGAGCGAAGATATCGAGGATCAAAGCGGTACGGTCAAGCACTTTGACGTCAGAATTATTGACTGCCCGCTCTATCTCGCGTTGCTGCGCCGGCGATAGCTCCTCATCGAAAATGATCGTCTGCGCGCCGGTATCAGCACGCAACGCAATCAGTTCCTTCACTTTTCCGGAACCGATGAGCGTAGCCGGGTTTGGCCGATCCAGGTGCTGCTCTAACCAGCCGACCACACATAATCCCGCGGTTTCGGCAAGACGCTCCAACTCGCTGAGCGAGCTTTCCAACAGCCATGCGCTGGAACGTCCCTTGATCTCAACGCCAACCAGAATCGCGGTTTCCCGTGGTGACTGAACTTCAACGAGTTGTGTTGCGATAGATTACTCTCCGACTAAAACTTAAACTTGCGCAATCGGTCTGCTGCCGTGGCCACGCGATCCGTTGTTTGACCCACTGAAATACGCAAGAACCCCTCGCCATGCGGTCCAAAAGCCGAGCCGGGGGTCATGCTGACACCAGTCTCCAGCAGGATCTTGTCGGTGAACTCAGCCGATGTATAGCCCTCGGGAACGTGCGGCCAAAGGTAGAGGCTCGCCTGTGGCTTCACGACTTTCACGCCCCAGTCGTTCACCAGCACATCGTAAAGCATATCACGGCGGCGTTGATACTCCAGGTTGCGTTTTTCGATCCAGCCTTGTTCACCAGTCAGTGCCGCTATCGTGGCATCTTGGATGGCAAGAAAGATGCCACTGTCGATATTGCTCTTTACCCGAGCCAGTGCTTTGATGGCCGTTTTGTTGCCGACAACCATCCCTACGCGCCAACCGGCCATATTGTGCGACTTCGACAAGGAATTGAACTCGACCGCTATGTCTTTCGCTCCGGGAATCGATAGTATGCTTGGAGCTCGATAACCATCGAAACACACATCGGCGTAGGGGGCGTCGTGGCAGAGCAAAACATCGTTGCGACGGCAGAAATCGACCGCTTTCTCAAAAAAGCTCATGGGAGCCACCGCGCCCGTCGGATTGTTGGGATAGTTAAGCCACATTAGGCGTGCCTTTTGGGCGATATCCGGCGGGATGCTATCCAGATCAGGCAGGAAGCCATTCCGTTCCATGAGCGGCATATCATATACTTGCGCACCGACCATATGGGTGCTCATGCGATAGGTGGGATACCCCGGATCGGAAACCAACGCCACATCACCGGCATCCAACCAGGCCAGTGCCATGTTGGCGATGCCCTCCTTCGAGCCGATTAGTGGCAGCACTTCATCGGTGACGCTGAGTTGGACCCCAAAACGCGAGTCATAGTAGTCAACCATCGCCTGGCGCAATTTTGGCGTTCCGAAATAGCCAGCATAGCCGTGGTGTCCAGGTTCTGCCACCGATCGTGCAAGCGCGGTGAGAATGAAATCTGGAGGCGGGCCATCGGGACTGCCGATGTCCAGCTTGATTATGTCGACGCCTTGAGCACGCAGATCTCTTAACTTCGCATCAAGCGTAGCGAAGACATAGATCGGCAGTGAATCCAGCCTGTAAGCTTGTCTCATGTCGTGGTCATTCCTCAGCGAACAAACTTTGTTGCCAGCAGGTTAGTCAGGAAATCGTCTGCAATTCTATTTGGCGGTTCTCCAACAACGCCTGAAGCACGCGTCCAATTCGTTCTAGCGATGCGGCCGAGACTTTGTCAGCCGTGTCCTGAGTGGTATGCCAGTACGGATAGTCGAAGTCGATCAGATCCACCGCTGGGATACCACGCTGCAGAAAGGGTGTGTGGTCATCGAGTATGGACCATTTTGCGACGGGGATAAATGAGCTCGAATAGCCCAATCCCGCCGCGATAGTCCATATTTTGTCGACCAGCGCCGGTGTAGAGGTACGCTCCTTATAGATCTGCTGATCGTTGTCTCCAACCATATCGACGACAATCACTTCCTCCGGCCTGACCGTTAAGTGACTCGCCATCTCAGATGAGCCGACGAGGAAATCCCACCCATCCAGGTGACCATCATCTTCAGCATCAAAAAAGGTTAGCCAGACTTCGTTGGTCAGTCGCTTCTTGTCTAACACGCGCGCCAACTCCAGAAGAACGGCCACCCCACTTGCTCCATCGTTAGCCCCTGGCACCGGTTGATTGCGGAGCGCTGGATCTGGATCATTGTCTGCTACGCGACGAGTGTCGTAGTGTGCGCCGATAACCACCACCGGTCCCTTGCCCGCCTTACCGATAATATTGCGTCCTTGCACGCCTTTATAGGTGAAATCCTGTATTTCGATCTGCCAGCCGAAAATCTGGAGTTGTTTTATGATATAGTCTGCAGTTTTTTTGTTCGCTTGTGATCCTGTTGGTCTCGGTCCAAAAGCCATCTGTGCCGCAACTTGTCGGTATGCCGAATCACCATCGAACTCCCCTCCTCCCTGCGGCAACGGAGTCGCCGTCGGAGTCGGAAGAAGAGCGCGCACCATCGGTGTCGCAGTGGCGCCGAGCCACAGCAAAAGGCTCAGCAGGCCAATCAGCAAGAATCCTTCAAGCCACCGGGCTTTGAGACTTGCCCGCCAACTGGGCGGAATTCGCATAGTATATCTTCCCTTTCAATAAAATCACAGATATACGTCCAATACTGCTTTGACTACACGCAAGCGACTATGCGCCTTCCGATTCACGATTTCGGAACACTAGACGAATCGGGGTGCCTTCAAAAGGATACGCCGCTCGGATTTGGTTCTCCAGGAATCGCTGATAGCTGAAGTGAACGAGTTCCTTGTCATTCACGAAAACTACAAAGGTCGGCGGAGCCACCTCAGCTTGCGTGGCGTACAGGAACTTAAGCTGCTTGCCCTGTCGATTCGACACCGGATGAGACACCATCGCCTCTCGAAGTCGGCGATTGAGTTCACCGGTCGGCACACGCACACGGCGCTGTGCCGCGATTCTCATTGCCAGCGGCAGCACCTTACTCACTCGCTGGCGGGTAAGCGCGGAAACGAAAAGGACAGGAACATAACTCATGAACTTCAGTTTCCCGCGAACTTCCTCAGCAAATCCCAACGCGCTGTCACTATCTTTACCTTCGACTGCGTCCCATTTATTGACGATTACCACTACGCTCTTGTAAGCTTCCAGGACAAACCCAGCTACGTGCGTATCCTGAGCCGTAATCCCGCCTGTGGCGTCGAGCACTAGGAGGACGACATCTGATCGCTCGATGGCTCCGATTGCGCGCATGACACTATATTTCTCGACGCCTGATTCCACCTTGCCTCGTCTCCGGATGCCGGCCGTGTCAATCAGTGTGACCTTCTGACCCTCCCAAGTCAATTCAGTATCGATAGCATCGCGCGTCGTGCCCGCGATTGGGCTGACAATAGCTCGCTCTTCCTGAAGCAATGCGTTAAGCAGCGAAGACTTGCCTACATTGGGCCGCCCGATGATAGCGATACGGACCGAATCTGATGGCAGTTCCTCCTCTACCCCCGGAATCCGAGCGACGATCGCATCAAGCAAATCGCCGGTACCTGTCCCGTGAAGAGCAGATATAGGATATGGCTCACCCAGGCTGAGCTCATAGAACTCAAGCGCGGCTTGCCGGCGCGCTTCGTTGTCGGCCTTGTTAGCAGCCAGGAGCACTGGACGCCCAGAACGCCGCAGGATTTCGGCTACATCGCGATCAGCAGCCGTGATCCCATCCTTCGCGTCAACCAAGAACACGATCACATCGGCCTCGCCGATGGCGGCTTCTGCCTGCTGTCGGATCTCGCGAACAAACTCGCGCGAAGAACTGCCCAGCGATTCCGGTTGACCCTTCTGAGGCGCCTTCTCTGTGGCTGCCACATCCAATCCACCGGTGTCGACTAAAACAAATGGACGATTCGTCCATTCTGCTGCCGCATAAAGCCGGTCACGGGTGGTACCTGGCTCATCTTCAACAATAGAGCGGCGTTCACCAACCAGCCGGTTGAACAGAGTCGACTTACCCACATTAGGGCGTCCCACAAGCGCGACAATCGGCATACGCATCGAATCTAGCCACCTTTGCGCCGGGTAGGAGTCGGTGTAGGAGTAGACGTCGGCACCTCCGTAGGCGTCGCCGTTGGGGTCTCTGTAGGTGTCGGGGTAGATGTCGGCAGGGTCCAGATCGTAATCTCGATCGTTTGGGGCGACAGACTCTCCACCGTGATCTCCTCCGGCGCGGGCACTTGAGGTTCAACGACGTGAACACCAGGTCCCAAACCCGTAAGATCGAGGATGACCGGCACAGCATCAGACTTGAGCGCGGTCAACTTCGGCAAAGGTCCGGACAGAAAGACATTGACTGTATCCAACGTCAAGGTATAACCGAGCCCTGGAGCAAGGCCCTGAATTACCGGACGTCGCCGGACGGTTTGTGTGCCAATGATAGGCACAATGCTTACCTGGGCATTAACGCTCTGCACACCAAGCGCGGACACGTTCTCTGGCACACGTAGCGGCACGCGTTCAACCACATCCGCACTTGCGTTACTGATGTCTACCGGCACCGTAATGTAACCGCTCAGCGCCGAGATCGCCAACGGAGCCCCTTGCACCGTGATCAGCTTTGGATCGGCTGACACGCCGCTAATGGTATACCCAGCGGCCGGCGTGCCGTATGGCTCGATCAGGACGGCAAGTTCCCGGAAACCCGGCAACTGCACCACCGGGACCGTGACAGTGACATCGGCCGGCGTAACCGTCACGAACCCAACTGCATTCCCGGACGCGTCGCGCACTGAAACACGCGTAAGACGTTCAACGGTACTTCGCGCGCCGCGCAGATAAAAGTCTGCGACCACAGAAGCCACCTGATCTACCAGAGGAGCTGACCCAGAGATTGACACCTCCGTCGGGGTAATGACAGGCGTCTGCCAGTTGTAACCAAAAGCAGGCGTATCCATGATATTCACATGTACTGGCATCGTCTTCTGCTTCCGCTCCTCAAGCCGCACCCGGATCGCTGGCGGATTGACGGCTAGTATCTGCACCTGTGGGTCGGGAGGAGATACCTGCACAGGCACGTCATACTCCCCTGCCTTGAGACCCGACAGGTCGATCCAGGCCGTGAAGTCGCGCGCTTTGAGATTCGGCCAGCGCGACTTCGGGGCCCTGATCTCGATGCTCACTTCGCTCAAGGTGTCCCCAAAGACGCTGAGGTTGTCAGCCAGCCCCGACCGGCTCACGCTGATAGGCTGGTCGAATTGAGCACTGGGATACTCCTCGCGCACCGCCACCACCCACACGAGGGTTGCCAGCACCAAGGCCAACACCGCAGAGCCGAGATTCGACAGCCAACGTCTCATGATGACGATACCCCAGTTCCAAAGAAACGCCGAGGCTTGTGAAATGCCTGTAGAATCGTCCGCAGCCGCTGAGTATCCAGCCGACGAGCGATCCGGCCGCCACGCGCCACCGAAATGATCCCTGTTTCCTCCGAAACAATGACAGCCAGCGCATCGTTTTGTTCTGTGATACCGACCGCAGCACGATGTCGCGTGCCAAGCGAGCTATCCGCAAGATCACGGTTGGTCAACGGCAAGACGCAGGCAGCAGCGATCACTCTATCGCCTCGAATGATGACAGCGCCATCATGCAACGGTGTGCCCGGAAAAAAGATGGTCAGCAGCAAGCGAGCTGAAACATCGGCATCCACCCGCTCGCCAGACTCGATATGCTCTTCCAAGCCGGTGTCACCCTCGAACACAATCAAGGCCCCCGTGCGCTCCCGAGCCAGCGTTTCCACAGCCAGGATGACCTCATGAATGGCCCGCTGGGCCGATGTCTCACGGCTGCTCCGTCCCGTCAGGAACGGCGCCGAACGCCCCAGGCGTTCTAATGCTCGACGCAATTCGGGCTGGAAAACCACCGGGATTGCCACCAGGATGATCGGTGCTGCGTTGCGAAGCAACCACCCAAAGGCAGTGAAACGGCTTGCCGCAAACAAAAAGAGAAGCGCGATGACGAGAATACCGCGCAGCAAGGCAACGGCCTGAGTACCCTGAAACAATCGAAAAAGACCGTAGAAAACCAGGGCCACCAGCAAGATATCAACAACGCTCGACCAGCCGAATTGTGGCATGAACCCCGTGAACTCGGCTGAAGCTCGCTGCAAGAAGCTAACAATCTGTTCGGGCACGTCCCTTCACCTGAGAAGGCCCTCCCGTTTGTGACGGCCGCCATTGGCGCGTCACCTGACGGAAGGGCAGGCAAATCACGCCTTCGGCGCCATCAGGTCAACCAGGAGCGCTTTCTGAGCGTGCATCCGATTCTCTGCCTGGTCAAAGAGCACTGAATGCGGACCATCGCAAATCTCGTCGGTGATTTCCTGGCCGCGGTGAGCGGGCAGACAGTGCATCACGATAGCGTCAGGCTTGGCAGCGGCCACCAGTCTCGCATTGATCTGAAAGGGTGGGAAGATCGCGGCGCGCTTCGCCTGTTCGACCTCCTGCCCCATGCTGGCCCACACATCCGTGTAAATCACATCCGCATCGGCGACAACCTCAAATGGATCGTTGCTCACCGACACTGCACCGCCATTCTCGGCAGCAAAAGTGCGCGCCAGCGCCAGAACCGATGCCTTCGGCTCATAGCCGGACGGCGTACCAACGCTGACATGCATGCCCAGCTTGGCGCCTGCAAAGACCAGAGAGGTCACCACGTTGTTCCCGTCACCTACAAACGCCAGCTTCAAGCCCGACAGCCGCCCGAACTTCTCCCAAACGGTGAAGACATCCGTCAAACCCTGGCATGGATGGGTATAGTCAGAGAGGCCGTTGATGACAGGCACGCGGGAATAGCGCGCCAGCTCGACCACGTGCTCGTGCGCGAAGACGCGGGCCATAATGCCATCCACATACCGGGAAAGCACCCGCGCAACATCAGCCACACTTTCACGGCCGCCCAGGCCAATTTCGTTCGGTGAGAGATAAAGCGCATCACCGCCTAGATGGCGCATGCCCATCTCGAAACTCACGCGAGTACGCAATGACGGCTTCTGGAAAATCATCCCCAACGTCTTGCCCTTCAGCACCGGCTTGTTCCCGCCAGCCTGCCATTCCGCCTTCAGATCTCGGGCCAGCTCCAGCCAACCCCACAATTCCTTGGCGCTGAAGTCGGCCAGACTCAGGAAATCGCGCTTCATCGGCATGAGAAAACACTCCTCTACGCTAGAATCATAACGGAATAGCCGCGACTGACCGGACTGCCACCGCGGTCAGAAGCATCGCGGCCCACCACCAGGGCAGACTGAACGCTAACGCTCGGTCGGCCTGGGTACACCTCAACAACCGCCACGCCGGTGGGGCGAATAACACGGCTACCAGGCCCAACGCCCAGGTCTGCCGCAACCCGACGAGCGTCACCAGCACCAACACCTGTCCCAGCCACACACCACCGGTCGGTGCGCCTTCACTCAATCGCGCGCGTTGCAGCCCCCACTGCAAAACTGTGAACATGATAGCCAGCACGAGCGTGGGTAACATCCTGGACAACAACACTGCATCAAGATTGCGCCAGGTTAACGATGCTCCCACCAGCCACGGCAGACCGACATCCAGAAGTGCCAGGCAAAACGCCGGGCGATTGCCGTGGCGCAACAAGGCCCAGGCCAGCCACAGGACAAACCCTGCCAACGCGGACAGGATCATCGCTGGGATCCCGAGTAACAAACTCAAAGCGCCCGCGAAAACGAGACCGGCGAGCAAACTCTGCAAGGCAGCTCGGACACCATCGGCACTGCCCTGCTGGCTGACCGCCAGTGCCAGCAGAAAGCGCGTCAGTGGAGCAGTCGGACGAGCATAAGGCGCAGATGACAACGACGGAGCCTGCCTGATGACAACCTGAGGATCTGTTGAAACAAGCTTGCGCAACACTCCCCAGGCCAGATCAGCCAGAATCACAGCCGCAATCAATCGCAGCCAGGCATCAGCCGTCGCAAGAGACGCGCCGGCAGCCAAAGCGCCAGCCAGCACGGACCACGCCGGTCCGATGCGCCACGGCATGCGGGCCACGTCAATGTGCAGTTGCACCAGAGGGCCGACCTCTAGGGTCGAGGCGCCGGACGAAACGGATGTCGGGTGTGCATCATCCAGCATGGTTGCACCGGAACAAGTCGCGCTCCTGGGATACTAACTGCGGTGCCTGACTGCTCACCGCGAGTCAGGCACCCGGTAGCGATATTGTAACCGCCCCTGAGTCGCTGGTCAAATGCCGGGCGCAACTGAAATCGGAGAAAGTTGCACGCGCAAGCGGCGCTGCACTATCCATGCAGCGCCAGCTCAAAATGTCAACAGGCAAAGGCAGGCAAAGGCCATCTTCCAAGGAGCTACGAAGAAGTATCTTCGGGAGATTTCAGCTCATCGGGCTCAGCGCCAGGCGCTCGTGCCGCTGGCGCAGGGCTCTCGGGAGGAACGGACACCGGCTCCGATTCCAGAGCGGACGGTTCATCGGACGGCGGAACGATTGCCTCCGGCGCCGAGGGTGGTTCCTGGTGTTCTTGCGCTCCGGGCTCCGCAGGCACGGTCTCTCCCCCGACGGAAGGCAGATCGAGCGGCCGGAACTCTCCGCCACCGTCATCCGACGGCGGCATCGCCATCTGGCTACCCGCCGGCTGCGTCCCGACACGAGTCAGAACCACTGCACCCAGGCCGATACAACCGACGATTACGGAAAAGAGGAAGCCGATGCACAAGGGCAAACGTCCCAGGAAGGTGATGATGAACACGCCCACGGCGACCTCGACCAACGACGAAGCTGGACGCAGCTTCAACGCGGCCAGCAGCCATTGCCCCAACCACAGGCCGACAGCAATCCAACCAACGAGCAAAGCAACGAGCAGAGCCAGCCACACGAACAGGCCGGTGCAGCAGGCGATCAGCAAGAGCGTCCCCCCGAGAATAGCTACCACAGCAGTAAGAAGGCCCACACCGAACGTGAACGCCGGCTGGCCCGCAGCGGCGCTGGCGATACGCCCCATGGCTTTAGGGGCTATCAACACGGCAAGAACGCCTAGCAACGCCAACAGAAGCCCGGCCCCAAGGGCGCCCAACTCCCAAGAGATGATATGGCCCAAGCCACTCCCACCGCTGGGCTGGAACGGCCAGGCCGGCACGAACGGCGCCTGTATCCTCGGGATAACCACGGATGGCCCTCCACCCGAGCCGGTAGTGACTGCGCCCAAGATCGTCGCGCCGGGGGCACGCACAATAGCCCCACCGTACGAGGCAAAGTTGCCTTGGATAACGGCCGTTTCCTCCAGCGTGGTCGAGCCGCCGAACACCGCGACACTGCCGTGCACTGTCCCTGCGATGGTCAGCTCTCCGCCGATAATGACAAGATCACCGTTGACAGCGCTGCCTTGCTCCAGGTTCGCGTTGCCTCCCAAAACAGCAAGGCTACCGTCCAGGGTCTCACCCGCCTGGAGCACGTAGTTCTGGCCGAGGATAAACTTGTCGCCTTGGGTTCCCCCTCCATCCTGAGCCAAAACAGATGCGCCGGAAACGACCAGCACAACACATGCCAAAAGAACGACCGCCCACGCCCTTCGTGGCATCAGAACCCTCCTCCTCATATACCTAAACCTCTCGTTACGTCAATTCGCAGCGGAAAACGGACCGGCAGCCCGGGTCCGGTTGTGTCCCATGATCCACAGCCATAACATCCCCAAGATACACGTCAACGTCGCCAACAGGCCCACACTGGCCGCGATAGCAGGAGCCCCCAGGTTGCTCGCACAAGTCGTAAGTCCAATCAGCAGCCAGCCTATCCCGTCGATGACCTCGAATGCACCCGCTAACGCAGTTCGGACCAATTGTGGGTAACGCGTGCCCAAGATGACCAGGGTGGCGGTAACTGCCAGGCCAAGCAATATCACTCCCAACCAACTGACCAGCAGCCCTGAGCCGAACCACCGCGCGCGGCGGCGCCGCAACTCGCGCTCATCGACCTGCGCCATCACTTTCGCGACCAAATCGGCGGGTGGCGCCACCAACGGAGCCGTGGCCAACCGCCGATCCAAAATCTGCCACCGATCCCAGATGGCAGCACACGCGGTGCATGTCCGCAGATGTTCTTGCAAGCGACTTTCCTCGGCGGGCGTCGCCTCTCCATCCAGTGCCAGTGACATCAATAACGTGTAATCACCATGCATCTTTCACCTCACCCCAATCGCGCTAGCCGGCATCATTGCCACCGGCGATCCTGTTGATGTCTTTTCGACCATCTGCAACCGCGCCCGATGCAAACGGGACTTTACGGCTTGGACGGTTAACCCCATTACTTCAGCGATCTCCTGATACGAGAGTTCATACCAGTAACGCAGGATTAGCGGCACACGATAGGCAGGCGGCAGTTCATCCACCATCCTCTGGACTTCGGTGCGTAGCTCTTCACGGAGCACCGACTCTTCCGGGTTGCGAAGGCGACTCGGCAAGGTGGTCGCGACCGGCTCATCGTCCAATGACATCCACTGGCCGTGCCGGCGTCGCAACCGGTCGATGCAGTAATGAGAGGCGATGGAGAGCACCCAAGAAGATAGCTTGCGTTCCGGCTGGTAGGTGTGCAGCTTGGTATACATCCGGACGAAAGTTTCCTGAGCGGCGTCTTCAGCTTCGGTCATATTGCCCAACATGCGATAGGCCAGGTTGTACACGGGGCCCTGATATGCCTCTACCAGTCGGGCGAAGGCAGTCCGATCGCCTCGCCGGGCCATTTCCAGCCAAAACAATTCTTGGTTTTCCACATGATCCTGCCTGAGCTCAATCAGCGAAGTGCACCTAATTCTACGCAGGGGACCTGCAAAGGTTTCAGTCACGTTACGCCAGTTGGGCATCCCGGCCCCGGTTGCATATAATACCACAAAACACCGACTGTTCTCCGGATCTGCCGGCACGAGGAGAGGCATTGTGTCAACCCACCCATATATTGCTATCGAAGGCGCTATTGGCGTCGGCAAAACCACGCTGGCCCGCATCCTCGGCGACGCGCTGAGTGCGGAAATGTTGTTGGAGGTCTTTGAGGAGAATCCCTTCCTCAGCGACTTCTATGCCGACCGGTCGCGCTACGCCTTTCAAACGCAAATCTTCTTCCTGCTCAGCCGTTACCGACAGCAGCACAGCGTGATCGCAAGCACGCTCACTCACAGTGCGTTAGTCAGCGATTACCTTTTCGCCAAGGACTGGCTGTTCGCTCATTTGAATCTGACCGGTGACGAGTTGGCCATGTACGAGCGGGTGCATGCCATTCTCGGCGAGCAAATCCCCCCACCATCCCTGGTAGTCTACCTCAAAGCATCTACCGATACCCTGATGGAGCGCATCACTTTCCGCGATCGCAGCTACGAGCGGCAGATGGAACGCGCCTACATCAATGACCTGCGGAACGCCTATGACCGTTTCTTTGGCGAATATACAACCGCGCCGATCCTGATCCTGGACACCGATGGCATCGACATCGTGCGCGACGCAGCGGATCGCGCCGATGTGGTGGCGAAGGTAAAGAATGCCCTACGCCTGGATAGCTACCAGTTGCCGCTTCCCGAACTCACCGACATGCCCGTTGAACCATTGCCCGCCACCAACGGTGGACGGCGCCTGCCCGACTTTCAACGTTTCCACCGTGTCCTTGACCGGGAAAAGGGGTTCATCGCTGACCTGTACTTCAACTACATCTGCCTGACCGAAGAGGTGGGTGAGGTAGGACGCGTCCTCAAGAATGCCTGGCGTGTCCAGGATCGCACGTTACCCCAAGTTGGCAACCGGCAGGAGGCGCATGACCGCGCGCTGGAAGCGACCCGGCCCGACCTTCAAGAGGAGCTGGCCGATGCCCTGGCCTACTTGCTGAAGATCGCCAATGATGCAGGCATTGATCTCGAGACTGCGTATCTCAAGAAAATGGGGCAAAACTGGCAGCGGACCTGGGGACCGGGGACAGGCACATCGCACGCCCCCACTTCGTCCGCGCAATAAAGGACTCGCAGACCATGACCAAACGTTTTGTCGCCATCGCCGGCAATATCGGCGTCGGCAAGTCTACCCTCACGGGACTCTTAAGCCAACACTTGAACTGGGAGCCATTCTACGAGGCCGTCGCGGACAATCCGTACCTGGCAGACTTCTATGAGGACATGACGCGTTACGCCTTCCATTCGCAGATTTTCTTCCTCTCGCGCCGGCTCAGACACCATCGGAGGCTGCTTGACTTCCCCGGTTCTGTGATCCAGGACCGCTCGGTCTACGAGGACGCCGAGATCTTCGCGCGCGCGCTATACGAGCAAGGGCACATCGCCCCGCGCGACTACCACACCTACCGGGAACTGTACGAGGTCTTATGCCAATTCCTGCCGCCGCCAGATCTGGTTGTCTACCTGAGGGCATCGGTGCCCACCCTGCTGAAGCGCATCGCCTTGCGCGGCCGGGTATTCGAGCAGAACATCTCGCCGGAATACCTCGACCAACTCAATACGCTCTACGCGACATGGATGCGGGATTTCGCACTGTGTCCGGTACTGACCGTGCCGGCGGATGATCTGGACTTCGTCAACAACGGCACCCACCTCGATCTGATCATTGCCAAGATCGAGGAGAAGCTGGCGGGAAAGGAAGAAGTGGTATTTTCTTGAGACTTGCCACAGCGACCATTCGATGCTAGAATAGGGCTGAACACCCGTTCTTGGCCACAGAAGGAGTGCCCCGCCATGTCGTCCGATAGTCATTGGTCAGGTAATGAGATCTTGCAGGTCGGCACGAGTGACTGCAAGGAGCCAGCCGTTACCGCCGTCGGAGAAGTCCTGCACGCAGTGTGGACGCAGGACAAGACTGTTTTCCATGCCTATCTGACAGGCAGCAAATGGTCAGAGCCGAAGGCGGTCGGCACCGGTGGGCAGGCATCGCTGGCAAGCACGCCGGATGGTAAGGTGCATTGTCTCTTTGCCGCAGAGATGTTCGGTAACGTTGAGATCTACGCCGCAACATGGGATGGCACACAATGGTCGCTGCCGGAGGTTGTCTCGCATACCACTGGTATGTCCATGTATCCCACCCTGGTCGTGGGACCGGACGGCAGCCTGTACGCTGCCTGGGCCGACACTACGCCCGGCTATCCAACCATCTACTACGGTCATCGTGAGACAATCGGCTGGACGAGCACGCCTATCCCGAACGGGGTTGGCAATCGACCGACGATCGCTGTGGGACACACCGGTGAAGTCTACGTGGCCTGGCAAACCCGCCTAACCACAACGAAACGTTACGAGATATTCTGCTCTGTTCTCGATGACGGACAATGGAGCTTGCCCGATAATATCTCGGACACCTCCGAGCGCCACTCGATTTATCCCCAACTGGCGACCAACGCTACCGGGGCGTGCCATCTGATCTGGCAGGAAAATGCCGGCGAGACTTTCAGCATCCAGCACTCTGACCGCCGGCCCAACGGGTGGTCGCAAGCGGTGGACGTGTCTCAAAGCGCGGGGGATTGTCACCTGCCGCATATCGCCGCTAATCGCCAGGGTACCATGCAGGCCATCTGGGCGCAAGGGCAAGCGCTCCAGCACCGCGTGCGTCCGCCGGATTACGATGCCGCATGGTGGCGACCGGAAACGGCGAACGACTCCTGCGGGGATCTGAGCGACCTTGCGATGGCCATCAGTCCCGCAGGGGTGCTGCACGTCCTTTGGTGCAGCTACACCGGAACTGAGGCCCGCCGCTTGGGTCATATCCGCCGGGAACCGATCTTCAAGCAGACGGTCTTTGTGTCGCCCATCCCTCGATAGCCAACTGTCGAGAATAAAGACAGGGCCTTTGAAGAGTACAAATCGCTTCTAACTCTACTTTCCGCTAACCGTTGAGCCTGCGATAGGCAAACGGTATTAACCAGAGCTTGGCTCTGGCCAATGGGACATTAACATAACGTCGATTATGGTCTGCTCAGACGGCAGATGTGAC
>Ga0172369_10000837_pt1 | contig 45517 bp, 51 predicted proteins | sample LakKiv25m_FD_114539 | JGI IMG/M metagenome (GOLD analysis project Ga0172369, IMG submission 114539) | Freshwater microbial communities from Kabuno Bay, South-Kivu, Congo - kab_022012_11.25m | ecosystem: Environmental > Aquatic > Freshwater > Lake | place: Democratic Republic of the Congo...
AGGATACTTTGGCAGAGGTCAAAACCATACTATCGGGGCTTAAGTAATGGTCTTCAAGTCTCGCTACGCCACGGTGCCAAGGATTCGTCAGTTACTCTACGGGCAAGTTAATGGCGTACGCACGGCACTGTCTAGGGTGACTGTGGAAATCGGACGGCGGTACACTACTTGGGTGGCTGACCCTACTGGGGTTTCCTACACGACGGCAGAAGGTGATTCCATGGCGGCTCTGGCGCAGCGGTTCTATGGGGACGCCACAGTATGGTGGGTAATCGCCGACGCCAATCCGCATGTCCTATACCCACTGGACCTCCCCAAGAACACGCTGTTGTCTATTCCCAGTCTTCGGACGGCCTCGTTGTTGGCGAGGTAGTATGAACGATCCTTTCCTGCATGGTGAGTACGCCCGCATCTTTTCCCCGGATTACGGAGACGAGCTAGAGCCATACTTTAGTCTGGAAATCGGTGGTCGTATGCTCTCATTCGATGAGCACTTCCAGGTAGAGCGCATAAACATGACGGACGAGGAGGGCAAAAAGTCCGTCCTGAACATGGTCATCTTCGACCGCGATTCTATGCATCTCCAAAAGCCTGTCATTTATATGCAGGCACAGGTACACGTTCACTTTGGACACCGATTGGCTGTCGATACTCGTGGTCCTTACGAAGTAACCATGTTGGACTGGCAGACAGGACGTGGTGGCATAATTCTGGACTTTACCGCCGAAGAAGGCGGCGCGTTGTCTAGGACCAGTAATCACGCCACGTACTTTGGGCTTACACTAAGGCAGCTAGTTACTACGAAGCTGAAGGATAGCCGAATTCCTCTAGTTGTGGAGGAAGATGGCTCGTGGCCTGGGCTGGATGTTGTTATTCCCGAAGATCATCCACTCGTACAGCACGGCAACAATGACGGGGACTTTCTAAGAAAGGCTGTGGGTAGACTAGGATGGACGCTCACCTTTACAGATGGTCGCGCCGTTCTCAGCCCTCCGTACTACAGAAAGAACGCCGGGTACGCTTTCATCAAGTTTGGCGGCGCGGATTCGGATGTGTCTAGTCTCAGAGTTCGCTCCAAGAAGCCCAAAATTGAAGTGGCCCCACCCCCGCCGGCACTGGCCAAGATGATCGAGGATATTCCCGACTATGTTGACCCGCTTGGAGTATGTGGTCCGGTATCTGACACCGGCGACGAGGTGTTTATTCAAAAGGCCGATATGTCAGAACGTGAAAAGGCTTTTAGAGACTCGGGGCTGTATCCTTACGAGAATAGTACCGGGGTGCAAGAGAAGTGGGTTTATGGGTATAGGAAGCAGTCTGTACGAGGAGAGGTGTGGGGGGAACTTCCCGCCCCACCTGGGTTTGATACAGCACTGTTTGACAGTCTATACGATTCTTTGCACGGTAAACCCGCCCCAAGAAGAATGGGCGTGGTGTTAGATGATAGGGGGGCACCATATTTTGTTCCTTTGCAGGGAGAGGCCAATGACATTGTGCCTATTTCTAACGGAGACGGTGGAGTAGAGTATGCGCAAATATGGAGAGAGGGCGTAAAGCGTGGGAATGAGGTCACAGTTTTTAATAATTGGGAGCAGTCCGACGCCTCTGGTGTGCCCACCGAGATACTGGTGGCCACTAATCTACCTCCAGAAGTCAGGGCCATTCCTAAAGTCGCCGCGCTTTTCAAGCCCTCAGTTGGTCTTACTGAAGAGGACTTGTACTATTTAGGGCACGTAGCTGGGGCTATAGGCGCACAGGCACCGGGGTTCGGCTCAGACGGGCGTTGGCTTGGGGCCACTGAGCTTCAGAAGCCTTTTGTAAATGGGCGGCGAATCTCGGAGCCTGACATAGAGGAGTTTGAGCTTACTCTTAAGTTTGGGCATCCGATGTTTAGAACTCAGTACAAAACGCTTCTTAGTGGCTTGGGGAGATTCAACGGGCACTATCGAGTGAAGCGTGTTCGGCACAGTTTCGATCCTATGTTTTCCACAGTGCTTACCGTTGTTCCTGGGTGGCCGGAGAACAAGACTTCCCCAGCCGGGCAAGAGGAGGAGGTTCTGGCCGCTTACGCCAACGACGAGTGTACCCCGTACTACAATGGAGAAGATCCAGGGCAGGAGCTTCCTTCTTGCAAGCCAGGTTGTGGTGTGTATCTGACACCCGATGGCGAGATGAAGATGCTCAACGTGTCTGACCAGAGGATTCACCTACAGGATGGCCCGCAGAAGGAGTACAAAGATCCTGATGGCTGGACGCAGCCCTATCCCGCCGTTCCTGGTGTTCCAACATACCCGCCTACTAAGGGAGCGGACTTTTAATGGGCGACCAGCATAATCCTCTACTCGGACCCAAGGAGTTTCATGAGCGCTTCGCTGGCCGCTTCTTTGGGCGGTTTGAGGGTGTAGTAGTAAACGTCGATGACCCAAGGAAGTTGCAGCGCGTCAAGGTGCGATGCTTCTCTGTGTATGGTCATGATGATAGCCCGTGGGCTATGCCCTCTTCTTCGCAACCTGGGTACTCTGATTCTGGCGCGGTAAACATTCCTCCGGTTGGCTCTCGCGTGTGGGTGGAGTTTCAGGAGGGGCAGCCCAATTATCCCATATACTCTGGCGGGTACGTTTTCGAGGAGGGCTACGGTCGTCCCGACAGAGGCATCCCCATAGAGGCGGAACCTGGGTATCAAGCCAACAAGACTCCCACCCCCATGCACGCTCAGGGTGAGGTCGATGGGAGTGACATAGAGGGCTCTCCCCGTGGCATTCCTGGCGTGCCCAAGTCTAATTTCCGTGGGGAGTACCCTCATGTAAAGGGTTGGTGGACAGCAGGAGGGCATCGAGTAGAACTAGATGACACTCCAGGTAAGGAACGAGTGCTCATTGAGCACAAGATGGGGGCGCATATAGAGATACTGCGTGATGGCACCATAGACATCGTGTCTACAGGTACAGTGCGCCACTACGCCAAGAGGCAAGAAGAGACAATCGCTGGGGATAGCTTTTCTCACATCAAGGGTGTAAAGCACGAAACCATTGACGGCGGTATGAAGCTCACTGTAGCGGGTGGGTACGAGGTGTCCTTTGGAAAGGATGTCACCTACGAGTTCAAGGGGAAATCAGAGGTTATCGCCGCAGACGATCTCTCCGAAATCGGCGGCGCTCTGAAGAAGGAGGTTCTTGGCTCTATCAAATTCTCCGCAGGGGAGGACTTTGGTATCAATGCTGGAGGCAACTTCAGTATCCTGTCTTCTGGGACGGGTAAGCTCGCTTTCTTGAACGCTATGAACCTGACCGATCCAAGTAAGACTACCTTGGAGGCTATGGCCTACTCTGGGAGGATGATGCTCGGTGCCACCGATATTACCGGGGCGTTGTCTAGGGTGGGCATCTTAATGCAACCCTTGGCGTCTTCTTCCAAGGCTCCCACGCCATTGGCTGGAGACATTGGCCCATTTGTAGTGCTGGGCAACCTTCTAGGGGGGCCGAGCTTTGCCGAGCCCGCTGTGTTGGGTACGCAGTTGGTGGCTTTTCTCAATGGCCTACTTGATATGCTCCAGACCTGGATAGACGACTACACAAGCCACGCTCATCCTTGGTACTCTCCGGCGTACACCTCTCCAGCTATAAAGACGCAGCTTGCCGCCCTCAAGGCGGAAATCGCGGCTCGGTGGCTTACGCCTACTGGATCTAAGATGGTTCCAGCGTTACAGTCACCTTGGGTATACCTTACGTGATGGCGCAATATCCTTACAAACATGGTTAAAACATGCCTCTTAACAAGCCTGCTCTCCGTACTGCTATCGAGACTACCTTCAAACAGGCCAGCGGATCTGGGCTTACCCCAGAGGCGGCGGCCAAGATCGAGGCCACAGCTTCCCAATTAGCTGACGCCATCGATCTATTCGTTCGTAGTGGCACGGTATCTGTTACAGTCGCTCCAGGGATCGCCGTCACCACCGCTGGAGGGCCTACGGCACAATCCGGGTCTACGGTTGCCCCTGGGCAAGGCGTGGGGTCGGTATCATGATCGAAGCTCTGGAGAAGCTAGAGACTGAGCTTTCCGAGGTGAAGCCCCCATGGGAAGAGGCGGGCCTGGATAGACGAGCTTACCTCGATACGTTGCTGAGTGACTTGCGTAAGCTGGAGGCGTACTTACGTGGCGAGGAGGTCTCGCCGCTTGACAGTGGAACACCTATAGAGGTTTTACAACGTGGGTTGGCGGTGACACTCCACGCCTATTACACGGTGGAGGCGCAGAGAATATGTGCCATGATCCAAGCTCTCAGGGGAGAGGTTGCTAGGAGAGAAAATGCCTCTTGACACGCTTGCGTCCACTCCCATAAGAAGCGGCCCGGAGGTTATGTGGGCTAGGGCGGATATGTCCAAGCTCCTCCCTGGCGGCGTTCAGGAGATTCTTGACGCCGTAGACACCTATGTCAATGGGCCTCTGGGGACTGGACTCGATCTCGTGTCACACATGGTTGAGGTGGTATCCATCCTAAACTCGGAGTTCGCCGGCGTAACAGAAGCCACCATGCGTGTGGCCTTGGCGTTGATCGACTCGTTGGTCAACACCTTCGCTCAGACCGGATTCAGGATGATCTATATGGCCCCGACTTCGTATAAGGAGGCCATGTTCCACTCTCCGAATCCGGCGCAGTTTTTTGAAACCATAGTGGAGAGCTTCTACGACGAGGCTGATGATAACCGCCCTCGCACAGACGGTCCCATGGCCTACTACATGCTCGGACTAGTGGCCACCGCTCCAAACCCCAAGGCGCTATTTGAAAAGCTGTATGCACTGATGGAAATCTTGGGAAATATGCAAGTGGAGCCCAATCCGCCCACTCTCAGTGAGTACGGTGGATTCCCTGTCAAGCTGGACCATTTCAGTGGTCAGTTACCAGATTGGTCTACTCCTCTAACGCTATCCAGCATTCCTAGTATCGGCGCGGTAACGGCGGCCCTGCTGGAGTTGCGCTCGATCATAGCCAGGGAGGAGCTTTACGCCTCGCAGTACGCGGACATGGCAAGTATGATTTCCAAGAAACTGCGTAAGACCAGAACGCTGATAGCTCAGATAAGCACTATTTTACAGAACATGGTGGACGTAGCAGTGACTGCGACGGGACTGGCCGCTTTTCACGTTTTAGGCGTAGGAACCATCGACGATCAAGTAGGCGCTCTACGTGGCGCTGTGCAGACGGCCCCAGACTACCCCTACAAGGATGCGGTGAACGCCATGACGGGTGGGGTGATAATCCACGCCCAGGCTGCGGATATGAAAGTCTTGGTGGCGCTCCAGCGGCTTCTTAGTATAATCCTAGTGGCCAACAAGGACTTGGAGAACCAGTATACGCTGGCTAAGAGAGACGTAACTGAGCAGCAACGGAAACTTTCGGATAAGTGATGGACCAGCAGCCTAGAGGACTTTCATTTCCACTTCGTTTTGGGCCTCTAGGGCACCTTGAGCGCACCTACGGGGTGAACAAGCTCAAGAATAACATCTACGCCATAGTTACCACTGCGCTCGGGGAGAGGTTCGCCAGACCTTCCATGGGCACCACAGCCTTCGCCAGTGTGTTTCGGAACATGACCGAGCCCATGCTGGCGCTGTTGCAGAATTCGGTTGCTACGGCAGTAGGTACGTATGAGCCGAGAGTTAATGTGGCCGCTGTGCAGATGACCCCGGATTACGACGAGGGACAGGTGATAGTCAAGGTGATCTTCGAGGTCAAGGGGTCCGGTGTGTTTGAAAGTTTAGTTGTTCCAGTGGGGGCCTAACCATGCCTCGTTCTCTTAGTGGTATCACCATCGGTGGGCTTCCACTCCAGTTTGACCCGCAGGCGCGCGATTTCGCCACTATGCGGGCGCAAGTTATAGAGGCGCTACGCACCTTAACGCCGGAATGGACGGACTTTAGCGCCGCCGATCCTGGGGTCACTCTTCTAGAGTTGGTGTGCTTTGTAGCGGATCACCTGTCCTACTACCAGGATCGCTTGCAAAACGAGGGTTATCTTCTCACGGCGCAGCAGCGTTCCGCTGTAGAGCAAATGCTTTCGCTCATTGGATATCACATGAGCCCCGCAGCGGCGGCTTCTGTGGGGCTGGAGGTCGTGGTCACAGCGGACCCGGTGGTTATCCCGGTCGGTACGCTATTTACATCGTCTGCTTCCGATGTCACACCGGCTCTTCAGTTTGAGTTGCTAGAGCAAGTTACCATAGCTGGTACGGGAGCGGCTCCTGGGCATCCGGTTACGGTTTCGGCAGACGAGTCTGGAGTTGTCGTATACGAGGGTACTTCGTATGCCAATGAGGATCTTGGTGTGTCTCTCGGAACGGCCAATCAGCGGTTCACTTTTAGTAACGCTCCTGTGCAGTTGTGCGCGGATTTTGACATCGAGATATATGTTGGCGCTACAAAGTGGACGCACGCTGAGACAGACTCCTTCATCGACGCTGACTCTGATTCCGAAGTCTACGTCATGAGCTATGACGCTGATGGAAACGCCACGGCTATCTTTGGTGACGGCGTTAGTGGGAAGAAACCGGACAAGGGTTCGCATATTTACGCTACCTATCGTACCGGAAACGGTGCGCTGGGAAACAGTGTTGGGACCGACGCAATAAAGAAGTTCTCCCCGGCCGTAGCGGGTTTAACGTCTTGTACCAACACTTCTCAGCCTTCTGGTGGTAATAGTCAGGAATCTGTTGGACACGCTAAGCTGTACGGACCTCTGGCTAACAGGTCTCATGACAGAGCTGTGACACTGGGGGACTTTGAGAGTATAGCTTTGCTCACTCCCGGTGTGTCCTTGATTTCGGCCAGAGCGTGCCACGGCGATACGGTTAACGATGTTCTTTTATATGTAGCGGTAGCGGGAACCAATCCCGTCCCTTCTGGAAAATGGATTCCTAAGCTCAGCGCAGGTTCCGGTGTCATCGGGAAGGTCGGGAGGTACGTGGCAGATCGGGCCGTTATCGGGACTAGACTGGATGTTAAGCCCCCACTGGTTATAGCCCCATACTTCAAGGCCACGGTGTACGTGTTGCCGAACATTCTAAGAAGCACTGTTACTTACGGAGTACGGCGTGCGCTGGTGGACTATTTCATCACGGTTCTTACGGAGTTTGGTATTACTGTTCCTCTTAGCGCCGTTGTGGCGGTAATCGAGGGCGTGTTTGGAGTGCAGAAGGTTGTCGTAGAGGCGTACCATAGAATACCCTCATCACGTTTCGTGTTTGGTAACGAGGCGGCTTTTGATGCGAGCACCACGGAAGTAACGGAAATCGCCGCTGGTTGCGTGTCCCAGAAGTACACGCTTGAGTGGCTTGGTTCTGGGCAGTTCAAGCTGCGTGGCGACACGCTAGGGTACATGGTTGATGAGGATGGCGTGCCAATTCTGTTCTCCTCGGGTGTTGCTACCACCGTGTACCACTACAACACTGGCGACACTCTGGCGGCTGTCGTTGAGCAATTCACATTGGAGGTCACAGTCCCCACACCTCCGAATGTCGGCGACCGCTGGGAATTCTCCGTTGACAACTACATAGACCTGGACGGTATAAAGGCCGGGTCACATGAGATAGTTGTCGCCACGATTTCCGGGAAGGACCAGTTGTCTGGCTCGGAATTCTCGTTGTCGTATAGCGGGGGTATAAGTGGCAGCTAACCCCGACAATTGGCAGTTTAGAGGTGTCGTGGCATACAATGATGTGTGCCTACAGATGGACACCCTTGGTTCCGCCGTACCCTTGCTCGTTGACAAGGGGTTAGTTCCCATTGGAGGAAACGCCGGAACGGTTGCATATCCGCTAATGGTTTTGGGACCGAATGATGATGATCAGTTGACAGGATCGTACTTGAGCGTTCAGGTGGGGATTCCCGCTGACATTCCTGGGTACTTCGAGTTTGGAGAGAGTTTCATTATTCTACGCAGGATGGGGGAGTACCCTAGAAGTTTGACGGAGCTTTCGGCAGGACTAGCCGAGCTTGTAACGGCACAGTACGGGGTCGATCCCGACCCGACAGTGGTGGCTAGAGACGAGTATCTTCCGCAGTTCTCTGTTCTGTCTCAGGTGTCCGTGGAGAACACGGTCTGGTACTTCACGGTGTTCTACAAGAACAACCTTACAAACAGATATACATTTTCGCCTGAACACGGCCATGCGCGCGATTGGGGCTACCCTAATCCAGACGAGTCTTTTCATGGGGAGCTACTATTCTCCTATCTAGCGCGTAAACACCAGTCACTGGATGCCGAAAACGCTGACACAGCGTATCGTATCTGTAAGGCCATTGGACGGTTGTTTGACTCAATAAAGGCCGAGATAGGTTTCGAGTACACGACAAGGTACGATCCATACCACGTAGACGCTGCACGGCTTCCTTATCTGGACTGGCTTCTTGGCTGGCCCACCAACTTCGATCTTCCGTGTAACGTCCGTCGTAGCGAGACGGCTCACGCCGCAGAGATTTTACAGCGGAAAGGGGCGGTAAATGCGCTGCGGTACACACTCAGGATCATCACTGGTTGGGACGTCGAGATTTACGAGGGTTGGCGGTGGGTGCTGAACACGATTGAGGATGACGAGCTTGATCCCCTGATACCTCCCACTGGATGGGACGCTACGGTGGATGGAGATTGGGCGGCCATAGTAGGTCAGTATCTACAGTTGCAGGTCACTTACGATAGTACCAACCCCGACATGGAAGTTGGCGCTGGTACTTATGACGACGTGGTGTGCTACACACCGTCTACTGATTCTTGGCAGAACGACGACGTTGTGCTCATAGTGCTAAAGCAGATATGGGGCGTATCTGGCATACTACCAGACGCCGTGGTTACTAAGGTGGAGCGCATGGTTGACTTTTTGCTGCCGCACTTTATGCGTGCGGAGGTCATCACGGAGACTTCCTTGGCTCCGCTCAGTGGCGGCTTTGGCGTCAAGCACTACGGTACAGACCCATTTGGGCTGTGAGGAGGGGTCATGGCTTTCGAGTTTCAGTTTGTACAGGGTGTGGACATATTCCCCTCGCCCGCCAAGAACAAGGACGTTTTAGTCTCTACTAGAGTGACCACTACTGGGTTTGTTTGGGGTGTGGAGTACTCTGACGCTTCTTGGGAACTGTGCCGTCCTTTTGATAGCTCCGCTACGCTCGTATCGGTTGTTCCTGGGGACGAGGATCAAGATCATGAGTTTATGCCAGACGTTCCGGGGCGATACCTTGTTCGCATTTCGGCCCTCGATACGGCGACTGGCGAGGCGGTAACTACCTCTATCGTCTACGAGGTCGAGTCCGGCTATCTGTTTGGCATGTCCCTTCCCGCGCCGACTGAAACCGACGAGATGGGTGACGGGGAGCGTGTGGGCACAGCATACACGGAACAGCAACTTCTTCGCTTCATGGAAGAGTCTGCTGGGTTTATGCGTAAAACCGTTACTGTTTTGAATGTCACATTCGACCCCATACCAGCAAATTCCGTCGTGTGGTTGGTGGCCCTCACCGCTTGGGGCGGTCCAGCGGGTAGTCCCATGGCACCATACCAGTACGTTGTCGTTGCCCTGCCTCCCCCATTGACTGGCAGCGATATGTACACTTGTATGTTGGGTTTCGTTTCTGAGGAAATCGCGGCAGGGGAGCGAGGGTATGCTGTAGTTGATGGTCTGGTTTTGTTGGACAACGCTTTCGGAACAGCGGACTTGTTTATTGACAGCACTGGCTCACTGGCCTTAGACACCTCCATCGCCGCAGGCTCCGTTGAGTTTCGTAGATGGGCTGGGCAGGGGTACTACACAGGAATAGCCGGGGCTACTCCTGGAGTAGTGCGATTTTGCGGAATCGCGCGTTTCCCCGCCAGTGGGACTATCCTTCATGCGGCCACTTTCGGATTGCTAGAGATAGCGGCGGCTACCACAGCCAGTGAACCGTACTGGCTGGAGGGTTTGCATCCAGGAACGGTGATATATGCTACCAATCCCACGGGCAGTTTCGCGTACGTGGCGGAAATTCCGACCCCTGAGTATTTCCGCATGTCGTGGTCTGCTAGTGACTTGCGCGTATTTATGACGTGGTATCTTGGCGCTCACACCGTTGACTCGTCGGCTGATCTGGTCATTACTATCAGTTCTGATCCCACGTTCGTCTCCAACAGCGCCTCGTATACACTGGATAACTACGAGTACGAGGGCATCGCTCCTGTGTTCATCACCTGGGCGGATCTGTTCGCTAGCAATCCAACCTTCGACCCGAGGTTGGGTCTCGGGATTCTATACGCCAAGGCGGAATTTACGTGCGGTGTGGCAGGAGAGTTCTATATTGGACGTATCGAGCTTCCGTGGGATACTGGTGTTGAGGTGCCTACATAACTTCTTTACAAACACGGTTTTCTGGAGCGGCAGATGACAAGCACCCCACGTAACAAGCCCAACCTCACCAGATATGGCACGTTTGACCCTACTAAGGGATACGTCGATTTCAGGTTGCAGCAGGGTGTCCCCGTATTCGACGTAGACATTAATGACGGGTCGGACTACGCTGGCTACCAGACCAAGGGGCTGGGAATCGCGGCACTGGGTATTGAGGGAAGGCCTCTTGGTCCGTATGACTGGCTACCCCGTCCTGTTACGAATGATGGGGTGAACCCTGGCGTACATAACCGCAACCTGGATAATTTTGCCGTCACGCTGGGTCGTTTGGCTACGCCAATGGGTGTAGTGGACAATAGCCACTTCCCTCTCATCCAGTACGGAACCCGTACTGGTGTTGGGCAGGCAGCTAACAAGTACAAGTTCGTCATCTATGACTGGCATCTGATCGAGAACATGGGTGAGGAGTTGGCGCAGGACTGGGAGTACGGGAACTATATGTTCCGTGGCGTCGTCAGTTCTGTTGTTGACGACACCATTACTGACCTGACCAAGCGCTTTACCAGTAACCACCGGCTTATTGAAACTGATGCTGTCGATCTTGAGGTTGAGGGCGACACCGCCTCTGGCCCGTCCACTGGGCCAGAGCCGCAGAATACCGTTAATCCATGGAAGGTGGTATTCTACGAGCCCGCTTGCCGTGTAAAGTTTCTTTCTGGAGTTTTGGCCGGCACCATCCTTGACATCATTGGTTTCAGTGAAACCTCTTTGCAGTTGGAAATCAGTGTTTCGGGGTCTGTTGCAGAGGGTGATGAGTATATCGTTCTTCCTGGTAACGCGCTAACACAGCACGCTCTTTTGTATCACGCGCAGACCCGCGCTGAGACTTTACAATTCGGCGGCCTGACGGCGGCCTATTGGCAGTCCTTCTATGTCATGACTTGGCTAGAGGACATCTGTACTGATGAAGACGCGGACCTGGAGCATCCTAAGCGTTCTGGCGACACCACGCACAGGACGCAGCTTCGCTGGTGTATTCGCTCCGCCAATTTCCGTATGTCATCTGAAGCTGACGAGGGGTACTCTACGCTGCACCCGGTTCACATCCGCAAGCTGCTGACCCTCGACGGCGCCTCCCCCACGGATGTCGGCATAGGGTTGTATCCTCACAGGGATCTGCTAGACGATGGTGCTCAACCTGGGGTAACGGATGGCGACGAGGGGCGGGAATTTGCTCAGGCGTGGCCTGTTTGGGTAGATGGCACTGGGGAAGTTCAAACCTTCCTAGATAGCGGTTTGTGGGGTGAGCAAGGGCTTACTCGTGCGCACTGGTTTGTCAACGCCGTGAATGAGTTTGGTGACAGGTGGAACCCGGAGATATTCTGCTCCGCTATTCAGGCGGCAATGAAGTCGGCTCTTACTGAGTTGACAGTCAACGCCGATCCGGTTTTTCATTCAGTTCTTCTTACTACCGTACCATCTCCTAAGTGGTCTACGGTTGCAGAGGAAGATCAGTATGTCTGGCAGTATTGGCATCCCGCCATTCCCGTAGCACTTAGCGACTTCGTGCCGCGTTTGGAATGCAGCGGTGCGCTGATCGCCTCATTGGACGCCGATGCCGACGCTGCTCCGGCCAGGGTATTCGCTCCCGCCAGAGAGTTCGCAGATTCGCGGCACATGGCACAAGAGCTTATGCAAGCACGGTCTCTGGGGAGTAACCACCCCTATCTGACGGACTTCTTCGGTCCAGCGGATAGCAGCATTCCTGGAGGATTGCTGTATACGAGCGCCTCTGGCTTCGACGTTCCTTTGCTCTACTCCAGCCTGTCTGAGCATCTCAGCGCCATTGACACGTTGCTGTGCGGCGTCACAGGACTGGGTTTCGGCCTTGGCACCACCAACGGTAGGGCTCGTGTTACTAAGTATGTCATCCCCAGCGCCAAGAACTTCCTCTTTCATGAGCACACAGACACTCTGGCACAGGCTGGGCAGTCCAACAGATCGTTGACCTACAGCACCCTCAAGCAGATAAACCCCTGTGAGGAATCGCAAGGTGCCGTCACGCCAATCGACGTGCTTGTCGGCTCTACCAATCTCAACAATTCGGTAGACAGCAATTACGGAGCGTTTGTTGCTGGTCCTGGAGAGTACCGTCTACGAGAAGATGGCACAACGGTTGGACCAGAGGCCGACTACGGCTGGGGGCACTACCGTAATCCTGACCTGGAGGCTGGGGCTGGCACACATACGCCCATACAGCGGCGGCCCTACGAAGAAGGGCGGGCGCAGGCCATGCAGATGGCACAGGCACTCAATTTCCGTAAGCTGGCCATTAAGACTTCGGCACATGGAGAGGCGGATCTGTTCGACTACTGGGTAGGCGACCCCGCTGCGCTTACCGAGGCAGATGGCACACTGAAAAACGTCGGAACGCCCACCGGGCCTGGAAACAGCGGCGTAGGTGCTTTTCAGGATGCTACATTCCGGCAAGACCCTACGGTTGTCTCACCGGAGGACTTCAACTCGTACAATGGCATCGAAACATTCAACAACGTCGGTTCGGCTCCAGACGAAGCCTACCATGCTGGAGAGAAGGGTTCTCAGTCTGTCGAGCGCGCCTATGTTGCGGAACAGGCGGCGGTGAGGATTCCTACTACGGTCGGACCTTGGGGTAGATGGGCCAAGATTAGTACGGATCAGTTGGACCAGTGGGAGAATCGCTGCACGTCGTTTCGACTGCGTTACCACATCGGCGATTACTACCCCGGTCCTGTGGGTGACGATGGGGCGGCATACACTAATGCGCTAGTGGATACGCTCCCTCTTTATGTGCGTTTCGAGCCGCTTTCTCTGGTTCACTGGGCGACTATGCCGAAGCATATGCACTCGGCCATAGCCAAGTCATTCTCTTTCCTTGACAAGCTCAAGGCGTGGCTGGAGCTAGTTACCGGAACGGGCACCACTGACCACCTCATGAGTGGTGTTATCGCTGAGGCGCACGACACCCGCGAAGTCCTCACCACGGAGACTTCTCCGTCGCACACGGAAGACGGGGTGCCTGTGGGTGATCCTGATCCTCGTAATCTGCCTTTCCGTCACGACCACCATCCGTTTGTTCACTGGTATCACCCCAACATGGAGCACATCACGGCTCCGTGGCCGAGTGGTGACGACCACGACTATACGGAGGTCGGGCTCGACCATCCGGTCTGCTACCACAAGTTCGGTGAGCGCTCGCTGATTATCCCGGCACTCGCCTATACTGGAGTTGGCACTGGTGACGCAGATATCCACGCTCTGGAAAACTGGGAAGAGGCGGATATAGCGCCGACAGAGCTTGGTGCTCACATGCCCGAGGCGAATCCTGGCACCGAAGGCATCATGGTCATCGACACACAGAATGTTCCGGTCGATGGTGACTCCACGCCGTTCCCATTTGTTCCCGGCGATCCGAAAGACCCTGACCCGGACGTTACCTACGCTTACATGGGCTACCCTGGTCCGGTGTTCATGCCCTCGTTCCGAAAGTTTTTCGAGGGAGTAACTGGTGGAGACGCGCATGGATTCCATCCGGCATTCTCAGCACCGGGGTTGGACGATAGCTACGGAGAGAAGCACTTCTGGCCGTCAATCGACGCGGATGGCTATGACGACGCTGGCATGTCCCACTATTGGGACGCCGATGGTGACAGAGAAGGCGGCACATTCTATTTCAAGACGCCGGTTCTTCGTGCGGCCATCAGAACGGACACGGTTGCGGCCATTGTCCAGTTGGTAAGGACACTTGGCTCGTACAGCCATGACGATGCCCCGGCCGCTCCTGCTGAGCAACCGGGCGCTGGACCGGACGTTCCCACCGACACACTGTTTGTTGGTGATCTTGGTACTGGGGTGTGCCTTGACAGTGCGGGCACCATCGCTCGTAGCTTCTTCCTGAACCCCATGATCATGGGTTCTCCTGCAAGCTCCGTGGACGGTCTGCCAAAGCACAACTCCAACACAACTGACACCTACTATGACATATTCACGTACTGCGCTGACGAGAGAGAAGCGGCTTCAGGAACACAGCCCGAGTTCCTTCCTTTACTCAACACGTTCGTAATGATGAAGTATATGGGGTTGCAGCAGAAGCTTTTGTGGAACTGCTCTTTCCGTGTCCTTCACGCGCGTCCTGGCTGCGCCAACCTTAACGCACCCGCTAATGGTGGCGTGCGCACGTCTGCGCCTAAGAGCCTGACAGAGGTATTCCTGGTGCGTGACTGGGAAACTGGTGCCGCGTGTAACGGCGGCCTGGGGTGGGCTGTGCAAGACGGCGAGCTTGTTGTGCCCATCTCGCCGGATTCCCCCGCGCAGAAGCCGTTCATCCATTTTGAGTCCATTCACCCGGTAGCGGCTGGTGGGGGTGGAATTCCTGAGCATCCGAACCACCCCTACTTGAAGCATCTGTACCCCATGATCGCGGACTCTCTTGGGGCGGTGGAAGAGGGAGAGAACGGCAATCTTCGCGAAAGTGGCGCGGCCATAGATACACGGCTAACGGCCAACGACTTCAACTCCGTGTCTATGATTCTGCGTACCGGGCTAACGGGTGACACTTTTGTCGGCGATCCGTTTGACTACGAGTATTCACATAATCAAGATCCTTTGTCTGCTGTGCCATACAACGATAGGCTTCACCAGAACAGCGGCATAGAGATTGATTTGGTGTCGGCGCTTCGTTTTATTAGGGAAAACGCAGCTACCTACCATCTTGACGAGACCGGGGCGTTTGGAAAGTCTCTGGTTCAGATGATGCCCACCACCGAGGAGCTTACCGCTCCTGGAGATCACGAGGTCATTTTCGTCCTATACACAGGTAAGTATGGGCAGAAGATGATCGACGACACCGTACCAGATGGGTACAACCCGCCGTTCGCTGGGTGCCACATCGTTGCCAGTATCGAAGTTAACAGGCCAGCAGAGCGCGAATCTTCTAACACCGACACTTATGGTCCTGGGGTGCTGGGTAAGCACTACGGGGAGATTCCTGGTAGAGAGACTTACTCGATTCTTGGCAAGCACTAGGGGTTATTATGGCTGAGGGTCGTTGTACACTGGACGAAGCTACCTACGGCGGGGTAGTAGCCAATTCTCCCGACGCTGGCGACCCGCTTGTTAAAGAGTCTCAGCTTACTCCGGTTGCCGCAGATGCTTCTACGGCGCTAGGGCTAGCTACGGATGCCAAGGCACTAGCTGATGCGCACGAGGTTGATTTCGCTGCCAAGTCATTCGAGATCGACACCATCATTAGTGACCAGTGCAGGATACGGACTTCTGGCGATACGATAGGCAACATCTTCACAGTGCCTAGTTTGTCGGCGTTGGCCACTTGTAGTCCATGTGTTTTCCACGAGTTTGATAAAGACCAGCACGACGCCCATGAGCAATGGAGCATGGATATAGTTGCTGGCACCGCCGACTACGATCCTTCAGGGTATACAGCTTATGATGGCCGCGGCTGGTGGGAGTTTTACACCGGGGCCACCATAAACAGCATCATGCGATTCACATACAACCCCGTAATATACGGCACGGAGGCGTATCAAAAGTACGCCTTCTTGATGTATATGTACGTGTACGCTGATCCAGTAGAGGCAAAGGTTAGTAAGTTTCTAGGTCTGGTGAATCCGAGTAACAGAGATCAAGCCATAGGGCTTAGAAAGTACAGCGCCACAGCGTCGAACGCGGAATGGGCGTTGATGTCGGGTGACGGGGTTCTCGTAGAAGAGTCTGCGATACCTGGGAGCATAACCAGTTTGGCTGGGAAGCATGTGTGGCTTGGTGTAGGGGCGGATAAGAGTATGAGCGTGTGGATCGATGCCGCTGTTGATGGCACTCCCACGCACACTCTTGCGGCCACCAAGTTTGCAGGCAGCAACGCGGCTGTGGCGGGTTTGTTTGTAGAGAACCTGGAGTCTGCGAACAAGACGATTTCTCTTGGGGCGCTCGGTTTCTGGTTTCCGAGAAAGAGGTAATCCTTACAAACAGGGATTACTTTTTGCTTTTGCGTGGTATGGTGCCAACGAATAGGAGGCCGAAATGAGCCTTGCGTCTGTTTTTCGTGGTCTTCGTAATACTATTATTACCGCCATTGATCCTTCTGGCGACCCCAAGCAGCTGGCGGCCACCACAGACGGGCGGCTGAAGGTATCTGCGGACATCGAGGTCGGCGATACGGTGGAGCTTACGAACACCACGGCTGCGAAGGCGCTGGCCTCCCGTCAGGTGAACGCGGCGGGCGTGGCGTTCGTGGAGCCCCCGACGCAGGCGGACGTACAGGCGCTTGCCACGCAGACCACGCTTGCGAGCGTGTTGGCCGCCCTGACGATCACGCCCGTCAACTCCTGGGACGTCGCGCAGGATGCTCTCTGGCGTGACCCGAACAATCCGGCGGGTGCCGCAGACGCCAACAAGGGCGTGATTCCTGGAGTGCTGGCGGGAAGCGAGATCAAGGTCTACCAACGGCCCGCGGGGAAGTACCGGCACGAACTGGCCGTCAAGTTCCCCGCGAACGCCGTTGCGGGGGCCGCCATAGTGATCGACGTGTATGGCTTGCCCGTGCTGCCGGCGGCGTTCACCGCCAACGATTACCGCAGCATCGGCGTGAAGTTGGTGGACAACCTCTCCGTGTCCGTGGCGAACACCACGGACAACGCCCAGCCGTTGCTGGAGAGCGCCTATCCCTACTTCGCCGTCATCGTGCGAAGCGTGACGATGGCCCCCACGCCAGGGACCGCGTTTGTTTCCGTGGTGTCGAGGTAGGCCGTGGAGATCCTGTACGTCCGCGAGTCGGGCAAGGTGGTAGCAGTCCATGAGGACGGCTTCGCCTGGGGACGTAAGGAGGCCAAAGACGGCTTTGGAATCGAGCCCTTTGGCCTGCTCTGCCGTGACTTCCCATTGCCCGATGCACCCATAGACCTGCTGCGTGTCGCCGGGAATCAGGTGGAGGTGGTAGAGCCGCCGGACCCCGGACCCACGCTGGAGGGCTAGCATGGCTACCCGCACCGTCGCCCTGACACTTCCCGCTGACTATACCAGCGTCACGGCTGCTGCGGCGGGCGGGTCTGCCAGCGACATCCTGAGCATCATCGAGCCGGGCATCTACGCCAACGAGGCCGTGACGTTCAAGGCCAACCAGTCCGTCGTCAACAACTCCGGCGGCGTGGTCGTCCTTTCAGATGTTGCCGCGCGGGCGACGTGGATGATGGTGGCCACGGCAGGCGGCGTGTCCATCAGTGGTGTCACCATCCAGTACGGGAGTAACTACGCCCATGCCATCAACACGCAGGGGGTGTCGTTCACTCTCACGGATGTGATCCTGCGGGCTACCGGCGCGGGCGCCACCGGGGCGATATCGATCAACGGCGCAGGGACCATCACCCTGACGCGGGTGACGACCATCAACGCAGGGGCGGGCGCGACGTATCTTTATGGGCGTTGGGGCGCATCAACCGGGACGACCATAGCGACGGACTGCACATTTGGGTTCGACTTCAACGTGACGACACGCTCCGCGACGCTGCTGCGGTGTCGCGCGACGAACGCGGACCTGTTCAACCAGAACGACAACACGGCCGTTGTCACGGCCACTGACTGTTCCGTCACTAAACTGGGCCGTGGAATCTACTGCACCACGGGCGCCGTGACCGGCGGCAACGTCACCGCCATCAATTGCACGTCCGTGGCAGGTGGGGACTACGACGCTATCGTCATCGCCTACAACGGCGCCACCATCGCCAACGCGGAGCTGACCAATTGCTGCGCTGCCCAGTTGGTACGCCACACCGGCACGGGCGCAGTCACTACCTGCACGGCGACCAACTGCTCCTACATCACGTCTGACGTCGCCAGCGCCAACCCCGTCGTCGTCGCCGCGCAGGCTGACTGGCGGCTGAACGCGGACGGCACGCCAGGGATAGACTCCCCCCTGCTTGAGGCCGGAACGGCCGTCGGAGCACCCGCCATGGACATCAACCACAACCCGATGTTTCAGGGGCGCGCGCCCTGCATTGGTTCCACCCAGCGCCCGTACCAGATGCGCGACCGTCGCCGGGGTCGTAATCTGTTTAGTCTGCGGCGGCGGGCGGTGTAGGAATTTCTTACAAACACACTTAGATTTTCGCTGGTAAAAGTGTTGACAAGCGCTGATACTCTGGTAGGTTTCTATTGATGCCGTAGGCTCAAACTACGCCCTTCATTAGGAGGCTCATCATGGCTACTACGTATGAAGACTTGGTTCTGGCCCTCAAGCTCTCGCCGCCATCAGCCTGGTTCAAGCTTCTCAAGTTGGACTCGACCAAGATTACGCTGTTTCAGCGGTTGCTCACTGAGTTGAAGACCAATGATGCCGCAGGTTCGGCCGCCACGGCAGCGTTGCTGCTTCGTGTGGCTGCGCTTGAAGGACTGGATTTGGGCGAAAAGGCGAACGCCGCGGCCATGGTGGCCCTGGACGTTATTGCTGATGTGATCAAAGATGGGGCCATTTGTCACTTGGCCGATACCGGCAAGTCGTATTACTACAATCTGGGCGAGGCCACTGGTTCACAAGACCCGCCGTTTACTTACGACGGAACTCGTGGCGTGTGGCACGAGGGTATTGGTAGGGCGCCCTACTTCCATGACCCTGTTGCCGACACTACGGCCGCCAAGGCCATGGCCGGAGTTGATCTGGTCAATAACATGCTTGTTCCGGTCATCTCGGCCAGTGACACTAAGTTCCGTGTATACCGCTACAACTCCGCTGGAGTAGCTCCAGAGTCGTTGCCGGAAGTAATCTCTGTGACAGCGGGGGGTACGCTTACGGACATCGTTGTGGACCTCGGTGGAGTGCTGGTCGCATCGCATGAGAGTACGTACGCGCACGCCAATTTGCCTACCGCTGATGAGAAGGCGGCTCTGGTCGGCACCTCCGGTACAGCGCCTACTGCGGCCAACCCTCTGGTTGACAATGCCGACACACGCTTGGCTGATGCCCGTACTCCTACTGCGCACACTCACGCTGGCGGTGAGATTACTAGTCCGGTCGCCAACGCCACCGACGCTGATACGGTCGATGGCCAGCATGCGGCGGCCTTCGCTGCCGCTGCGCATGGGCACGTCTCCGCTGACATATCCGACTTTGCGGCCAGTGTAGAGACCAACAACAACCGCTCGAAAGGGTCCATTGGCGTCGCCATGCTGGGCGTGAGCGTGGGCGGCAACTTCACCCCCGCTCTTGACACCGTGACCATCGGTGGCGACGTGTGGGCGGCCATCGCTGGCGTGCCCGGGGCGGGCACCAAGGAATTCCAGGTGGGCGCCGACCGCGACGCCTCCCTGGCCAACTTGGCAGCCAAGATCAATGACGTGACCCGCGGCACCGAGTTGGTACTGGCCGCTACAGCTGGCCCCGGTGCCATGGTCATCGTGTTCGCCGACGCCGTTGGCGGCACCCCCGTCGTGGGTACGCCTACCAGCATGGTGTTGGCGGTGAGCATCACCGGGCCGAGCACCGCTACCTGGGACAAGGCCAACATCAACGAGAGCGGCAACGCCTCATCCACCAAGAGCGCCAGTGACGTGGTGACGATTAGCGTCCCGGCCGCCGCGCGCATCGCGGCCAGCGATGTCGTCGCTCTGGGCTACCTACCCTTCACCGCCACGGCCAAGAGCGCCTTGCACGTGACGGCTCTCCGCGCTGGCGTCCTGGTGCCCTGCGACGACGTGTTCGGCTTCAACGCGCCTGAGTATACAGCCGTGATCGTGACCGGCGCCGCTGGTGTCGCTCCATTGCTGGCCGGCGATGTGGTGTATTGGTCCGTCATTGGCGGGTAGCCGCTGTTTCTAGCTTTTGTTTTGAGAGTTCGCTGCACTCCATCTTGTGAACTAGTTTGTTCGAGGTGAGGCGTGGCCACAGATCCTCGATATCCGCTACCCTCGGCCGTGCGTGAGGCCATTGACGCCAACCCACCGTCGGTTGGCGACCCGTATGTCAAAGGAAGTGAACTACCAGAACCCACGACGAACGGCTTTGCTGTCAACAACACTACCGTTTTCCCAGACGGCTGCGACTGTTGGGAAAATAATGAGTTCATAGATACCGCTGTAAAGTCCAGTTGGCAGGAAACTTCGGTTTCTGGCGGAACCTTTGCTTATCCTACAGCCGGACTTCTCGGGGGTTCTGTGGTGACGCTCGCTGGAGGTGGCCTCGCCGGGCAAAAGGCGGTTACGTGGTGGCGCCAACAGTTGGACGCCATGGCCAAGGGATTCCTCTTCCGCGTCATCCTCAATGTCAGTTCGCTGTCATCGACGGACACTACGGCCTTTGTCGGTATCATGACTGCCGATGCCGGCTGGACAGCGCTTGTCACCACTGCCGCCAACAGAATAGGACTTCTACGCTCAGCCGGGGCTTGGAAGGCCGTTGGGGCGGCTCAGACCTATGGTCAAGGCACCGCTGTTTCGGAGTTTACTCAGGCGTGGTGCTTCTACGACTCTACAGCAGGCGCGCTAAAGGTCTGGATTTCTACTACAGATAAGCCTCCAGTGCTTACAAGTGAGCCGGACGTTACGCACACCTGTATTGCTCCAAATTCCGGCAATGCGTTTATTGTCGGGATTACCCGTTCCTCTGGCGGGGCCATGGGTTCTCTGTTTCTTGACAAGGCCGAGATATGGATTCCGCAAGTATAGCGAGGGGCCATGGCTGCACGCGCATTTTGCAATGATCTGGACCTAGCCCATCCTTTGCTTAAAAACCTCGTTGTGGGTTTCTGGGGCGATGTTTTGCACCCTGATCCTACGCGGCTGGATATCGGTTTTGAGGTATTCGAGACTTGGCGCTCACCAGAAGATCAGTTATATGCCTACCAGCACGGTACATCCCAAGTTGACGGACAGGACAAAGGCTTCTCATGCCATTGTTGCACTCCGTCACTCGCTGTAGACATGGTGGTTGAGGTTGATGGGGAGATACACGGACTTGTGGACGGCAAACTTACGTGGGAGGACTGGGCCATCCCGATCTACCACGTCTGGGGCGACTATGCGAAGTCCAAGGGGTTCACTCACGGCGGCATTGACTGGGGCTGGGACTGGCCTCATGCTCAGTTTACTTGGAGAGACATCTGGAAGATGGCCCAGCGTATGTTTCAAACGCTTGGGATGTACCAAGGTAAGGTCGTTGATGGGATTCCGGGAAAGGGTACTTTGGCGGCCTTGACCGAGTGCCAAAAAACCTGGAATCTGCCACGGGCGTCTAAAATGACAAATCGACTGTGGAGTACGCTCGTTCTGTACTCCGGTGGTTGCCCTAACCCCTAGAAAGTTGTAGTGTTGGAGTGCTGGTGGAGGGTGGCATGGTTCGTATAGCTACAGGAGTTTTTTGCGGGGTGCTGCTGGTGGCTGGAGTTTCCGCCGCTCAGGGGGTGGCTGAGGCTGCCCCCGCCGTCAACTGGCAGGCTGTAGCGGCTGTCGGGAACATTCTCGGTGTTCTCGGTATGGGCACACTCACCACTGTGCTCACTCTTTCTGGTCGTTTCGGAAAAAAGCGCAAAGAGGAGATGGCTCGCTTAACTGGGGCAGTTAGTCGTATCGACAAGAACGTCCGCAGAGTTGACATGAACTTGCGTGAGTCCTCTTCTACCACGGCGCACAATCTCCATCAGATAGCTAATCCTTTATATGTGCTACAGCTTGAGCACACAGAAAATCACGGGCCTCGCCCAGGAAGGGCGGAAGTTGTCGAACGAGTGGAATTCAGGAGCCCGCATTTTCAAGAACTGGAAACTGAAGCTTCATCGAAGGAGGGATTCTGATGTCGCTCGACAAGATCAAGCAGTGTTGGGGTTGGACTGTGCAACTTCTTGATGGGGCCAAGTTCTTTTTGGCCTTTTTGGGAATGCTCTTGCTGTGGTCCTTGAAGAAGACCGGGTGGGACTTCGTGCAGGACATCCAGCCGTCGTTCCTTGCCCTTGTGTTCGGGTCGCTGATGACCTACGGGCGCATTTACGCCAAGGGACCGATGCCGCCGATGCTCAAGAAGATTTCACACGTCCTGGCTGTGTTCTCGCTCATTCTGGGCGTGGCGTTCCAGGCCAACCCGAAGTGGATGGCTCACGCTATGCTGTTCGTGCCCAAGGGGCAAGAGTCGGTGTCTGCTGAAGTTGTGCCGGAATCGGCGGGGGCGTCACCCACCCCCCAAGTGGAACTTCCCAATGCCCCCGCCGATACGGCGCCTGATTCTGGGTTCGCCACGGAGGAGTGATGAGCTTCACGTTTGAGTGGTTCCGCGGTAATTGGAAGAAGCTGGCTCTGTGGGTACTGGGCATCGGCCTACCTGTTTTGGTCTTGTACATACAAGGCAAGATGAAAGCTAGCGCGCTTCAGCGTCTAAATGATGAGTGGAAGAAAAAGGCCGGTGCCATATCTGACGCACACTTAGAGGCCGAAAAGGCACTGGCCAAAATAGCGTCTGATGACATCGAGCGTCGGGCCACAGTTGAACGTGAGTATCATGGTAAGGTGGTAGAAGCGGTAAAGAGTGCTGAAGAGGCCAAGGTAAAGTATGCTGAGGGGCATCAAGAGTTCGCGGAGTGGAGTAATAAGGTTTGGGGGAAGTAATGCGCTGGCTTTGGCTTGGACTGTTACTTCTAGTGACGTACAAGGTGGCGCAGGCGCAAGAACTCGTCTGCCAGCGTATAGGCTATGTAGAAAAAGGCGCCCCAGCTTCTTGCACGGGTACACTAGTACCGGATTTTGTGTGGCTAGAGGCCACCAAACTCAAGCTCACGCACGACGCTCTTATCCAGGCAGAACGTGAACGCGCTGAGGCACTGGTAAAGGTATCTCAGGATACGTGCCTCAAGGAGGTGGGTATTGTTCAAGACGCTTGCCGAAAAGAGCGTGAAGTGCTGCTCGACGCGCCTTTCTATGAGCGAGGCTGGTTTGTTATTGGGTCGGCTGTTGTTGGAACTAGCCTTGGCATCATTGGTGTGCAGTGTCTATCCGGGAAATGCCCGTGGCGCTAAGAGCGTAGAGAAGTCCTGGTACTGATCTAGTGCCCCATTTCTTTACAAACCTACCGTTTCATTCTATAATCCTCCTGATACTTAGGAGGATTACATGATTACTGTCACCAGAACCACATCTAACAATTGCTCCCTATTTCTTGTTACTGATGGCAAAGCCGGTACGGCCTTGGCCAGGCTTGTTTTAGATGCTGTTCGTATGTACGCCACCATGGACGCTGAAAACGGCTTGGCCCTGAACAAGGCGTACGACCTTCTCGATCTTAAGGACGAGGGTTCCGCCTACATTAAGATCGAGGCGTAGCATGGCGTTAAATGTCGATTGGGGCGGCACCACTGAGCACGGATTCACTCCTGTAGCTAGGATATTTCTTCGTTCGTACACCAAGTTGGGCCTGGGTATGGATGAGGCCATGTTCGTCATCCAAGTCCTGGATTTCCAATGGGGAAGAACACTGCCTCATCCAAAGGTGGATGTTCTGGCTGAGTTTATGGGCCGAAATCCGGCCACTATTCGCCAGTATATTCGATCCCTGCGTTCTAAGGGTTGCGTGGTTACTCGTATGTATCAGGATGGCCGTTCTTCTGAGTACGATTTCCAGCCGCTTTTTGACAAGCTGAAGGCGTTGGTGGAAGCGCTGGAGCCTGAAAACGTGGCACCGGAGCCTACTAGGAAAGACCCTATAGGGAATTCTGATAGCCCCCCTATCAGGATTCCTGACACCCCGCCTATGAGGAATCCTGATAGCCTCTCTATACATGAGAAGAGAAAAGAAGAAATCAAGAACAAAGGCTTTGCCGCTGTCGCGGCGGAAGCCGTCAAAACTGGCGGCACTCTCAGGAGGCCTATGGAATTGCATCGGCCCCCGGCCGTTGCCAAGGAGGAAAAACTTCCTGAAGACTATAACTGCAATGATATGGAAGGAGTGTTCAAACGGGCCTGGAAAGAGAAATTCAACACTCCTACCAGTAGTTTTACGATCAAGGATCGTAAACACGCCAAGGACTTGATTGACACCTGGGGGGCATTGCGTGTAATACGTGTGATTCGAGAAACTATTCTTAAGTGGGATCAACTTCGTGTGCTACTCAAAGTTACGGGCTTTCCATCAATGGCGCTCATTTTCGGATACCGGAATACACTCTTTCAGCTTATAGAGGAGGGCCTGGAAAAAGCAGCGAGTACAAACCGGGCTGGGGCGCAGTATACTGGGCGAGATGCCGGAAACGGCTGGGGATAGTTATTGACAAACACAGATAACCGAGGTTGTCATGGCCAAGTCGAAGAAGGGGCAAATCGGAATTCGTAGTGACAAGATCAATCCGAAGATGCTCAAGCGTATGTATGGCATGGAGATTGTTGGGGCTGGGGTCTTCCGGGTTGTGTGCCTTCTTTCTCCAGAGGATGCCAAGGGGAACAGAAAGGCTCTGGGAAAGTATAAGGTTAAGGATCGTGACTGGCTGCGATTCGCACAGGCGTTGGCACGTAGGTTTGGTATCCCGGAGGCTAACGTCATTAGCGTAGCCGCAGCTGTTCCTCCCGAGGCCACCGAGATTGAGCAGGAGTCTCTGGCTGATAAGCTTGCCAAGGCGGAGAACGATGTTAGGGAGATTGACTGAGGCGCACCTTAAGCGTCTTAACATAGGCCGTCGTTATTGGGAAGCCCGTATTCGGCAGATTCCGGGTTCGGCCCAATATCGTAGTTGGATCATCAACTACGTTAACGAGCTTGATCGTATGAGGATCGATGGCAGCGGACTATACTTGTACGGGCCTAACGGTTCTGGCAAGACGCACATAGCCTCGGCCATACTTATAGTGGCCAGGATTAAGGGGTACACTGGGTACGCTCTTCAAGCGCAGGATTTCCATGAGGCCGTTATCAAGAAGCTGCCATTTGACGAGGATCAGACGATTCTTGACAGAGCAAAGTCGGTGGATTTCTTGCTGCTAGACGACGTTGGAAAGGAGTACACGCCTGGAGGTTCAGGCTGGAAAGAAGCGGCTCTGGAGAATCTTTTCAGGCATCGGGCTAAGGAGTTGAAGCCGATAATCCTTACTTCTAACCTATCACCAGAGGAGTTCAAGGCGCGCTATTTAGAGTCGGCGGTGTCCATACTACGGAGTTGTACTCTGACGATTGAGATTCTCGGTGAAGACCACCGTAGAGTTGACAACGAGCGCTTGAGAAAGGAGCTTACGGTATGAGCGAGGATGGTAAGGTTGTTAAGCTGGTGCCTCCGGTAAGTAACCTGGAGCCCAACATTGGCGTGGCAGAGTTGCTAGATAATCTCAGTGGGCGGATTAAGGCTGGGGAGTCTACGGTAAACAAGGCCATTGTTATTCTGGCTAGTGATGATGGCGGGCACACTGTTCAGTATGGCTGGTCGCAGTCAAACATGGCGCTTACTCAATGCTTGGCTGCTTTGGAGGTTGTAAAGTACCAGATTTTGCAGGCGATGGAGGTTCGGTGAAAAGGCGCCTAGATAGCATACAGCCTGTGCAGCGGTTGTATGTCGATGGGGAGATGCTGACGGTGCGCACGCACGGAATGTTGCACTTCTTTGAGAAGTACACCTTTCCTGAGAGAGTCTGGGCATGGTTAGACAATGTTGCAGTGGACTACAATCTAGTCTTAGTATTCACAGGACGGAAAATCACTCCAAACGAGCGCACCTTGAACAGCTTTTATGAGGTGCGTGAGTTTGACTCTCTGGCCGGTTGCTTAGCCGAAGTAAACGGCTCTTCTAGGGTAGCGGGGTTCGCCACAAACAATGGCATGCGAGTCGGTGAGGGGGCGTTTCTTCTCACCGATATACCTTCACGCAGAAGTGGGCGGATATGGACCTTGAGAAAAGCTTCTTCTCACGGATTGTAATACATGGCGGGTTTTCACAGGCTCTTGATGCTGGGGTTTCTGATGTTCTCCTAGAGGGGCGGGGCAAGGAAATATGGACGTGGCTCAAGAGCCATTACAGGGAACACGGCGCCCCAGCCGGGACAGAGGCATTCAGGCGGGAGTTTCCAGACTACGTTCTCGATGATACGGCCAACGAGGCTGTCACCTACTACATCGAGCAGTTTCGACGGCGTTTTGCCTACAACGAGCTTTCAGACGGCGTGAGAAAAACGCTGGAGATTCTTAAGTCCAGAGATGATCCATTCGCCGCCGTAGACATTCTTCGCCATAAACTTCGTGGCATAGACAGTACCGCCGCCACTACGTCTGACATTGACTGGACAAAGACGTTGGAAGAGCGGTTTAATCGTTATCTGGAGATCAAGAAGTTCAAGGGTATAGACGGCATACCAACGGGGTTTCAGGGGCTTGATACAGCGCTTATGGGGTTTCACCCAGAAGAGTATCATCTTGTTTGCTCACGCCCAAAGGTCGGAAAGTCGTGGCTTTGCTCATTACTAGCTGTGCGTACACACAACGCTGGTTTCCGTCCGATACTCTTCACTAAAGAGATGGGCACGTTTCCTATCGCTCGTAGAGTTGACGCGATGAAGTTTAAGCTGCCGTATGGGCAGCTTAGGGCAGGTGGTCTTGACACTTCGCAGGAGTTGGCTTGGCAAGAGGCCATGGCTAATGAGGCGGAGAAGCAACCTCTTATGGTTATCGGTGAAGCTGGCGGGGGTGTATCACTTATAGCCGCAAAGATTGACCAGTATAAGCCCGACATTGTGTTCATTGACGGCGTGTACTTTCTAAAGGATGACAGAGACGGTGAGGCGGATTGGCTGCGTCACCAGCACATATCAGAGGATCTTAAGCAGCTTTCAAAGAGTTCGCACACCCCTATAGTGGCGACTACCCAGCTTAACAAAGAGGGGGAAATCGCCTACGCGGATATCCTTCGTCACCCTGATTCCGTCATCATACTGGAAGCCGATGAGGATATGAAGATGGACAAGGAGCTTCGTGTAATACTAAGAGCCCACAGAGAGGGCGCCACGGGAGAATGGCTGTGGCGGTGGGACTTGGATACTATGGAATTTTTCGAGTTGAACACTGCCAGGACGGCGGTTCAGGAGGTGCCACAGGATGACCCCCTCAAGTTCTGAGTGGTACAGGAATCTCAAGGAGTTCCTAATGGCCGCGCACCCTGACGCGGAGAAGATTCTTGTGTGGGAGTCGGTGCTACGCAGTGAATTTCCCGCCTTGTTGGACCGGCTCAGCTTTCTATGGGAAGTTGAGACCATGGAGTTTAATTGGCTGCTTCTTGACAAACCGGGATATTTCTCCGCTTGCACTCCAGAAGAGCTTAGGGCATACAGACGCGGCGCTGTTATGCTGGCCAAGACTATCAGGTTCGTCATTGCGGCATCACTGAAGGTAGACCCCACCGATATGGCTGGAGCGCTTAATGAGCGTAGAGCAGTCCAAGAAAGAGCGCGTAAGATCCTTTGTCCTGAAGCTGTTGGCGATCCCACCAGGAGAACTGGCGGATAAGCACGTTAAGGACACCGGAGACAATCTCCAAATAAGCTGCCCATTTGCGGCATATACGCCAGAGCATCGTAGTCTAATCGACAAGCATCCGAGTCTGGGGATACTAGTTACTGATGGTGGTCCCAGTCCTTTTCACTGCTGGACTTGTGGAGTCAAGGGGCTGAATCTTGTTCACTTGATAGAGCGTCTTGAGCAGAAAAACGCGGTCTTTGCGCAGTTCAAAAAAGAGGCTGAAGAGATAGAGGGTTCAGAGCTTGAAAGGCTCGCGTACTCACTTCCGGCGTACGAATCCGATGTTGCTGCGTATGCCGACCAGATTGTGCCAGAGGCGGCCTATAGGCAATTCGCTGGGCTCATACACCCTTACCTTATAAGTAGAGGAGTGTTACCAGATACAGCCAAGAGGTGGGAGGCCGGGTACGACGAATCACAACACAGAGTAGTATTTCCTGTCCGTACGAAACTGGGCGCTTTGGTGGGCTGTGTAGGCCGAGCTACATCCAAAGCTATATGGCCTCCCTACCTTAACTATTGGAATTTCGACAAGGGGCGGTTCCTATTTGGGCACCAGCTTGTCAAACCACAGACGGTACTCATAGTTGTAGAGGGTGTTTTTGACGCGGTAATGACGTGGCAACGGTTAGGCGACATGCGTAGACAGTTTAGTGTTGTTGCCACAATGGGAGCCGAGATTACCGATTATCAAGTAGATTTGCTCATAGACGCCGGACAGGCATTGGTTGTTGGCTTGGATAACGACGCTCCAGGTGTAAAGGGCAAAGGAAAGTTGATTGACCGCGCCAGAAGGCGGTTTCCAGTATACCAAGTGCGCTATCCTCAGGAGGATGCAAAAGACCCTGACGCATTAGGTGAGCGGTTCATAGAGCTTGTGCTTGACCCGGATATCGTCCTTTATTGACAGGACAACAGCTTCATGATATGATCTTAACTAACATAAGAAGTCCCTAGAGGACAAAAGGAGGGTGTGATGGCTGAGTGGTGGGACACTGGATACGAGGTTCCGGCCGAAGAGGAGTCAGGGCGTGGCAAGGGCATTTTTCGGTTCTACATGCCAGAGCAGGCCAAGAAGCCTGGGTTCAAGACCAAGATCACGTTCGTAGACGACGACACCAAGGCACTTGAGTTGCTGGCTGATGGCAAGAAGGTGAAGATCCAGCTTCCCTTCCGCTGCCACGAGCACCAGTTTCACCTCAACGGTCACTGGCGCAACTGGTTCACTTGCCTCACCCCCATGGGCGTTGGTTGCCCGGCGTGCAAGGCTGGAAATGAGGCGTCTGGCATCGCTGTCTGGACTGTGATCGACCACAGCGTTTGGACGGACAAGAGCGGGAAGACCCACAAGGACGAGTTGAAGCTGTTCGTTGTCAAGACGACTTCGGCGCCCTTTAAGCTTCTCAAGCAGCAGTCCGAGAAGAGGGGCGGCCTTCGAGGGTGTACTTACGAGGTTCAGCGGCTCGGTGACAAGAGCCCCAACGTCGGGGACACCTTCGACTTCGAGGAAAAGAAGCCCCTCGACGCCGCTCTCCAGCCGTTCAACTACTTCGAGGTCTTCGCCCCGAAGAGTCCGGCTGAGTTGATCAAGGTGCTGGGCATGGCCGCGGAAGCGGCGGCCGGGGCTGAGGGCGCTGGCCAAGAGAAGGTCAACTGGTAGCCTCCAATCTGACTTCTTGACAAACACAGAGTTTCCTGATACTCTTCTCCTGAACATCGGGGAGATCCTTATGGGAGCGGTTAACACACCGAGAGATTTCGCGGCCCTTGAGAAACACCTCTCTATGGCCGAAGAGGTGGCCTTCGATACTGAAACCGACTCACTCAGCCATCACCGGCAAATGATCGGCTTCTCAGTAGCCACTAGGGATGGGGCTTGGTACATCCCTGTAGCTCACAAGGAGTGGGACGCCAGTAACGTCCATGATATTCCTATGGAGGCTATGCGCAAACAAGCATTAGCGGGGGATAACAAGAACGTCCCGAAGGAACACGCGCTACGACTCCTCACGGCGCTTTTCACTGACCCTAATAAGCATGTGTGGATACACAACGCCAAGTTTGACGTGCATGTGCTTCGCAACTTCGGCATCGACCCGCTCGATATCAAAGCGAAGATCCTCGACTCAATGATGCTCTCTTGGCTCATCAACCCCGAGAGGCCGCACGGGCTAAAGGTACTTGTCAAGCAGTATCTTAATTACCAGATGACGACGTTTGAGGAGGTGTCGGCGGGATGGGGCTCTAATGCCAATGTGCCAGTGCATCTCATGGCCGCCTATGCGTCCGATGACGTGAAACAGCTTCTTCCTCTGGCGTGGAAGATGCTGGAGGAATTGGCGGCCATGGGTGACACCATGCTCAAGGTGTTCTATGAGCTTGAGTGTCCAATGGTGATGGTGCTGGAGGACATGGAGGACGTGGGCTTTCTTATCGACACGCCGTATCTCAAGCGTATTCGAGAGGAGATGGTTATTGAGCAAGATACGCTTTTGAAGAAGATGGCGGAGTTGCTACAGATCCCGCCTGAACAGGTGAAGCTGGGATCTACGCAATGGCTGTCAAAGACGTTCATTGAACAGTTGAAATGGTGGGGCATTCGCTCTGACTGGGTACGTGGAAAGAACGGATGCTACTCCACGGCTTCTGGGGTACTTGAGCAGATAGCTGAGGGGCAGGTTCCTGGCACCACTCCCGCTGGTGTGGAGGCTGTTAGGCTTATCCTTCGTCACAGAACGGTTGGCAAGCTCGTATCAACGTATACCAATTCGCTGTATGATGTAGTTGATGCGAATGGGAGACTGCATGCCTCTTTCCTGCAACACGGCACGGCGACTGGAAGGTTTTCCAGTTCAGCTCCCAACCTCCAAAATATTCCCAGAGAGCCCAAGCCCGAAGAAGAACTGCCTTCGATTAGAAGGGCGTTCATTCCGAGACAAGGATTCAAGATGCTCGGTGTGGACTACTCGCAGATTGAACTTCGACTGGCCGCTCATTTCAGTGCTGACCCCATTATGCTGCACATCTATCAGACCAACGGTGACATTCACCAGAAAACGGCGGATGAGTGTGGCTGTTCTAGGCAGCACGCCAAAGGGATTAACTTCGGCCTCATATATGGGATGGGGCCAAAGAAGTTGGCGGAGGTGCTGAAGATTCCCGAGTCTGAAGCCCGACTCTACCATCGACGGTACTTCCAAACCTACGCAGGCATAGGCGCATTCCAAGCATTTACGCAGAACATGACGCGCAAGCAAGGGTACGTTTCCACCCTCATAGGAAGACGCCGATATCTTCCCGATATCAATTCGTCTGATTGGAAGGTGAAAGGTCCGGCAGAAAGGCAGGCTGTTAATACGAAAGTGCAGGGTTCCGCAGCAGACCTGATTAAGATATCCATGCGGAATCTTCGCAATAAGTTCATCGAGGACGGCGTATGGCGCAAGGATGTCTTCATGCTGTCTCAGGTCCATGACGAGCTTCTATTCGAAGTGCGAGAGGGCTGCGAGGAGTATGTCATGGGCGTGATCAAGGAGCAGATGGAGGGAAGCATTCAGCTTCGGGTGCCTCTGATAGCGGAGCCGAAGATTGGCGGGTGTTGGGCCGAGACAAAGTAGTGGACAACAGCCGCGTATTCTCATCTCGTTGATGTGGAGAGCTTAAGTGGACGGTTGGACGCGGATAGCCAAGCATGAGTTCACGGCTACCATGCAGCGTGACCTGACGCTGTACCCACCCAAGGACGACCCGGTGTGCTTGTACGGTGTAGACGGCAATGATGTTACCGTGCCTCGTGCGTACGCCCATCTAATTCCGGCGCAGTGTTGGTCGCCAATCAGTCTAGGCAGACCTTGGGGCTACGTTCCAGATGCAGTTAAGCTTCGCCCATATCAAGAGACTCCTGTTGATACGATGGAGAGGCATTTACAAGAGCATGGTGGCGGCGTATTAGAAGCTCCCTGCGGTACGGGCAAAACCGTATGCGCGCTAGAAATAATGCGGTTTCTTGGTAGAAGCACACTAGTTCTTGTGCACAAAGAGTTTCTAATGAACCAGTGGAGAGAGCGTATTAAGGAGTTCCTTCCGGGCATAAAGGTGGGTGTGTGGCAGCGGGATCAGATGGACAGCGGCCTGGACTATGACGTAGTGCTGGGTATGGTGCAGTCTGTTGTGAGCCCCTCCAGGGAGTATCCACCGGCGCTCTTTAACTCTTTTGGTATGGTGGTGACTGATGAGGTGCACAGATTCGCCGCGCCCTTGTGGCAGACGGCCATCACCAAGTTTCCCGCCAAGTACCGTCTTGGTCTCACGGCCACACCGAAACGTCGAGACGGCATGGAGTACATATTCTACTATCATATCGGCAACATTGCGAGTCAGATAGCCCACACCAATCGCATACCCACCATATACAAGCTCACACTCCCGACACAGTTGAACCGGCGTGACTACATATTCCCTTGGAATGGGGACATAAATACCGCTAAGTTGGTAACGCTCTTGGCCTCCAGCAACCCGAGGACTGCGTATATCATGGCGCGTCTTCATGAGGCGTTGGAGCGTGGAAGAAAGGTGATGGTTCTCTCCGAGAGACGGGAGCACGTCGAATACATGCTTAAGACATTCCAAGACGACTCCCGTTTCTCGGAGTTTACTGGGTCTAAGTATATGGGGCAGATGAAACAAGTGGCGCTGACAGAGGCGGAAGGAGCGGACGCCATCTTTGGCACATATCAGATGGCCGCTGAGGGATTGGACATTCCCGACATAGACACTTTGCTCATGGCCACGCCTAAGACAGGTGTTATACAGGCCGTTGGGCGTATATTGCGCGATTACCCGGATAAAAAGCAACCTGTTGTACTGGATTTTGTGGACGACAACATAGACATCTGCCGGGCCTACTGGGGTTCGCGTAGGAAGAAATACTTGAGTCACAGGTATCCAGTGGTGGGATAAACTTCTTGACAAACTCAAGTATCCATGATACCTTTAACCTGAGAATGGAGGAGACGATGGCTGGAGAGATTCAAGTTCGTACTGGTGGCATATTGGGATTCGTGAAGGCTGTATGCTCTACGTCAATTCAACAGCTTACTGACGAACAGGTGATTGACCTCTGGTCGGTGTTTGACCTGCTTGAGAAGCAGGTCATCGCCGATAAGAAAGACGAGCTTCGTACACGGCTTCTGGCCCTGGCGCAGAAGATCGGCGAGAAAACGGTCAAGGGGCACTTCGTGTGCATATTCAACGGCGCAAAGATCACTGACCAGAAGAGTAACAAAGTCGCCTTTGATACCATGAGGCTTCTTCAGTTGCTCAAGCTTAGAAACATCGAGCCAGAAGCGGCAGGCACCTGGAAATTCGCGGCCGACGAGAAGAAGCTTGAGGGGCTGGTTGGCTCTGGCCGCATTTCTTTGGAGGAGCTTAAGGGGTGTTCTACGCTCACGACCATAGACACGCTGAAAGTGCAGAAAGACCCGGAGCTTGAGAAGGCGTTTATGGACGTACTTCCTAAGCAGGGCATCTCCACCGACACCCCGCTGAATCTGGAGTAGTAAAATGCCTGACGAGGTTCTACAGGTTACAGAACAGCCCGAGATTCCGGCTTCTCTCCCTGTAGCTGGGAAGAGGGGTAAGATCGGGCCGCAGGGCAAGGGAAAGGGCGCTAACAATTCTGCCGCATACAATCATCATTATTACATGGCTCACAAAGCGCTGTTGGCGGCGCGCAAGGCCGATAGGTATCGTACAGACCCCGAATACCGGGATAAGGTCAAGGCCAAGCGTAAGGAGCAGTACGCTCGGGAGAAGGAGGATAGGCAGAAGCGCGGTAGGAAGCCGCGACTTGATAGCTCCTTGCGCATGCAGGTTACGCTATCGGACGGTAAACAGGTTACCGTGGATATGCTCACCATTGGGCAGTTTGCTAAGAGGGTTGGTGTGTCTGTTCACGCCATGCGGAAGTGGACGCTGCTCAGGGTTATTCCTGACGCGCTTTACCAGACGCCCGGTGGGCATCGGCTATACACGGAGCACCAGGTATACGCGCTGAAAGACGCTATCGTGTCCAGAGCAAAGCTTGGTGCTTGGAAGCTAGATCAGGCTTTTACCAACGAGGTGGTGAAGGCTTGGAGCGCGTTGGATAACGGTGTAAATCGCAAGTTCGTTGCAATCGCACTAGGGGACGAAGAATGAGTATGACACGCCAAGGCAAGATTGCAGTGCAGGCGCAGCATGGGAAAACTCTTTCCAAGGACACTGTAGTGGAGCTTGAGGCGAGGGTATTTCCTGACGAGGTGCATCCTTCCAAGGTTTCCGCTGCTCTTGGGCTAACCATCAACTTGACGCCTCCCGGTGCCAACAACACCTTCGAGTTTGCCAGGGTGGACATCGGCGGCGAGGACTATTGCTACTTTGAGGAGAAAGAAGAGGCTCGTAGGGCGCTTCTTCAGGAAATCGCGCGGATGATGTCCGAAGAGTGCAGGGACTTCAAGGGTGTGGCAGCAGACGCGGCCAAGGCGTACCCCGAGCTATTCACGCGGAGGCGCTAGATGGCCAAGATTCCCACGTTCAATGAGGCGATAAACGAGATCGCCAAGAAATATGGCCCAGGTGTTGTGGTCAATGCAGCACGCTCGCCACAGCTTAAGCGCATCAAGCGACTAGAGACAGGCATTTTTGCTCTGGACCTCGCTACGGGTGGCGGGCTCCCTATGGGCCGCGCCATTCACATGAAGGGTAAGGAGTCCAGTGGAAAGAGCTTGATCGCCATGAAGGCATTGGCCGCGCTTCAGCGGCTATGCCGCAACTGCGGGAAGCCCAGATTTGCCTGGGACGAGCAGTCGATGAAGAAAACCCCCATCGAGTGCTGCAAGCGTCCCCAGGCACCTAACGCCATGTGGGTAGATGCTGAGGGCGTGTGGGAGGATTTCTGGGCAGAACGTCTTGGTGTGGATACTTCAGAGCTTTACGTTATGAAGTCCACTTACGCGGAGCAGGTTATTGACGCTGGTTCGGCGGTACTTACAAGTGGCGCTGACATGATTGTGGTGGATTCTATCGCGCAGCTTGTCCCTTCTGTTGAGCTTGAGGTATCAGCCGAGAAGTGGCAGCAAGGTGTTGCATCGCGTCTGATGGCCAAGATGATGCGTGTGTGGACCTCTGACATGAACGCGCGGTATTGTGACAATGCACTGCCGCCCACAGTGATCTTCATCAATCAGATTCGCATGAAGATCGGGGTCATGTATGGCAACCCCGAGACGACCACTGGTGGAAACAGTATCAATTTCTACTCTTCGCTTACAGGCAACGTGAAGCGTAAGGGTGTATTGAAGTCTGCCGATGAGCACACCATCGGCACCAAGATCGAGGTCGTGTTTGAGAAGAACAAGACCTCGCCGCCGATGGAGAGTGCTACGTTCGACTTAGCCTTCGTTCCTCTGTCGGAGCGTCGTAAGGCGGGCTCCACGGATTATGCGGCTCAGGTACTCAGGGCGGCCAAGAGAGCCGGAATTGTTCTTTATGACGGAAGCTGGATCACACTCGCCAAGGACGTGAAGTTCCAAGGCGCGCAACAAGCTGTAGAGTTTCTTGAGAGCCCTGGAGGGGCGGCTGTCCTGAAGATGCTCAGAGATGAGGTTTGGCGTAGGGAGTCAGCTTTCTGGGACGGTGCTGCTATTATGACCGCCGCGTCTTCTGAGGATGAAAAGGAAGACGCTGACGGAAAGAAGGACAGTGGTGAAGGAAAGAAGTGATCGGCTTGGGGGGAAGACCTTTACTTCTCCGCTCTTTGTCCCGGAGAAAAAAGACCGCAAGACGCTCGGTAACAGGCAAGAAAAGCGGCTGAGTAAAGAGCTTGGATTAAGGCAAACGCCCAATAGCGGAGCAGCGCCCTTTCCTTCTATGAAAGGTGACGCTCAGAACGATCACTTTGTAGTCGAATATAAGCGGGATAAGACAGCCAGGTTCACTATCACTTCTCCGGTGGTGGTTAAGGTTCACAACGAAGCCTCGGCCATAGGAAAGCGCTGGGCTGTGGGAATAACCATAGAGGGTTTCCCCACATGCGTAGAGCATGACTTGTTTCTTATTCCTAAGTCTGAATTTCAAGAGTATCTAGACTTCCTTACAAACAGGGGAAAAGATTGAGTACCGATGTCAACGGATTCAAAGCTTTGGCTGACCTTGCGGCTCTCTTAGAAATTGATAGGAAGGCGGCTATAGAAGAGGCACTCAGGGAGCCCTCGGATTTCGGGTACAGCGGGGATAACGAGGAGCTATTCAAGACGTGGACGCTTGGCCCCTGTATTTTGTGTCGAGACTCCTCGCTTCGGGAAGAGACTACTACGGCCGATTTTCTTGCGTTTTGGCGGCGGCGTTACCCGGAAGGTCAGGAGTGGGGGGTTGTTCGTTGCAGCCATTGGGCTGTAGGGTGGGTCGATCACCTTAGTTTCAAGTTGGTGGACGAGAAGGGGCACGTAACTAACATCGCCAAGGATTTGCTTGGTAGGGCGGTGCTGATCACTGAGGATGGCGGCATTTGTGATGAGGCCTCATTTCGTATGGCGCTAGATGTAGCGGCCTTGGAGAATCTGCGTCAAGTGGCAAAGCACCAGGTAGTAGCTGATCTTCCTGAAGGCTGGGTGGAGCTACTAGATTCTACTCTACAGGAAATGAACGAACAGTGGAGTTTGGACCGGGAGTCTAATCTGGACGACGCGCCATATCCTGACGAGCTTGCGGTAGAAAAGGCGCTTGAAAGATTACATTGGCTAGAGAATACCAGCAAAGATGCGGAAATGGCTGAACTGGTGCGGTGCGTGGAAGAGTTGCTGCCTTTGGTTGAGCGGGCAGAGCTAGATTTCGTGAAGCTCCCACTCAGGGATAGATTGTCCTGGGCGCGTGAGGCGTGTGAGGCCGCTATGAAGGAGGTAGTATGATTCTTATTAAGCAGTACGCGGAGTGGGCTTCGTTCATGGAGAGCGGCATTCCCGTATTTGACAAGGTGTTCAGCGAGAAGGTCTGTGAAGCCATTGAGCGCGCCGGGCGCACGGCTTACCAGAGCGAGCCCAAGGGCGACCCGGAAGGCTTCGTTCGCATGATCCTCAAGCGGGGCCACCTGAGCGTGCTGGAGCATGTCAACCTGACGGCCCGTCTAGTGACCGACCGAGGTGTTCTTGCCGAGCTAACGCGACATCGGTTAGCGGCGTACACGGTTGAGTCAACAAGGTATGTGGACTACGCGGGCGACAAGCAGGGCAACCACTGCAAGTTCATCATCCCGACGTGGTTGGAGACCGAGGTAGAAGAGGGGGAGTATCATTCTGCGCCTGAGTACGTACAGGAGCCCCACTGGTACTTCAAGGAGAAAGGCAAGTATGTGTGCCCTCATGGAGATGCCTCTTGGTGGATGTCTTTCATGGCTCAGGCCGAAAACGCTTACCAGTCCTTGCGCGGCGTCTGCAACTGGGTACCACAGCAGGCTCGGTCGGTCCTGCCTAACTCGACCAAGACCGAGATCGTGATGACGGCCAACTTGCGAGAGTGGCTGCATGTGTTCAAGCTCCGGTGCGCCAAGGACGCGCACCCGCAGATGGTGGCGCTCATGACGCCTCTGCGTGACAAGTTGTTCGAGGCCATGCCGGTATTGGAGCACGCTGGCACGAGGGTACTATGAACACTGACTTGATGTTCTCTTCGCAGTACGATGAGTGGGAGACACCGTGGGATTTATTCAAGGCGCGGCATTCACGGTATGGTTTTACGTTGGACGTATGCGCTCGGCCTGAAACGGCTAAGCTTCCTAGATTCTTCGAGCCCCACACTAACGGGCTACTCAGGTCATGGCAAGGTGAGTCATGCTGGATGAACCCGCCGTATGGGCGAGTGATAAGTAAGTGGATTAAGAAAGCATACCTGGAGACTCGTGGAGAAGCTTGCGGCTCTTCAGTTGTATGTTTGATCCCATCACGCACGGATACGGCGTATTGGCATGACTACTGTATGCACGCAGAGGATATTTTCTTAGTCAAAGGTAGGGTGCATTTTCTGGAAAACGGGCGGCGACGGGAAGCAGCACCATTTCCATCGGCCATAGTGCGTTTTTCTAGCGGCATCCACTCCCCAGTCAGATTTCACACTATCACCCCTGCTGGAGAGATACTTATTGACAAACACAGAGTTTCCTGATACATTCTCTCTTGAACGATAGGGGAACGACATGGGAACGGCTGGAAAGGTTTACCCACAGTACATCACCACTCGACCGGACTTCGCCGATCTTGACCCACGGCAGTCTGACGTGTTCAAGATCATCGAGCGTGAATACACCTACGCCGAATTCAAGTACGACGGGCAGTGGGGGAGGATGGAGATCCAGCCCAGCGGCTCTTCTACCAATGTTTACATCTTCTCTAGGCATGGGCAGCTAAAGCACTCCTTCATTGAGAGTCGCATTCTTCCCTTCACTGGAAGGACCGTGATCCATGGGGAGTTTATGCACGGGTCTAACTGGGGTATTCGCACAGGGAGAGACAAGCACTTCTACGCCTTTGATGTGGTGATGCACAACGGCGTAGATGTTTCTTTTGAGCACTTCGACTGGCGTAGAGGGCTCATCGAAGGCTTGGCTGCACAACTTCATGGTGGCTGGCCTTGGTTCTTTGCTTCTAGGCTCATTCCCCTCACACAGGGGGCGTTGGGTATCTGGGCGGAAGTTGAGGCAGAGGGTTTCGAGGGCGCCGTTTTCAAGCGTGCGGGGTGCCGGTTTGGAGACGGCTGGGCGCGTATGAAGCGGGAATTCGAGGTTGACTACGTATGCCTCGGATTCGAGCAGTCCGACGCCGCTAAGTACAAGGGGAGGATGGTTAAGTCCATCATCGCTGGCTTGTACGTAGAGGGGGTATGCCCTGAGATATGCAGAATATCTGGCTTGGATGAGGCGGAAAGGGCGGCCTTCTATAACAGCCCTGGTTTGTACGTAGGCAAGGCATTTACAGCTAGGGGGAAGCTGGTATTCCCTTCAGGGTCTATGCGGCATTCGGAGTTCAAGTGTTTCCGGGGAGACAAGCTTCCCCAGGCTTGCACTCTGGAAGCGGCCCTAAAAGTTGGAGGTTTGAAGTAGCTATGGTAGCATGGGCTGGTCAAGGCAAGAAGAGGGAAGTACCCTCAAAGTTCTTGACAAACACACGTTTCCAACGGAAACAAGAGGAGGTGTGGGATGAGTGACGAGTTCGTAACGCAAATGGTTCCCGTGTCCGAACTGGTCGTGGAGGAGGGGTTCAACGCACGCAAGAACCTGGGGGACATCGAGGCGTTCGCCAACACCCTCCTGGCTGAGGGCGTGCACGAGCCGATTGGGGTGAAGAAGATCAAGGGCAAGTCCGGGTTCAAGGTCATCTACGGCTTCCGGCGCGTGGCGGCGGCACAGAAGGCTGAGATCGCCGGGCTTCCGGCCCGCATCTACCCCGCCACCATGACGGTGCTTGAGCAGTACAAGGCCAATATGATCGAGAACGTGGCTCGTGAGAGCCTGAATCCCATGGACGAGGCCGAGGGTATCCAGCGGCTGATCGCCGGTGGGGTGAGCGAAGAGGACGTGGCACGGTCCCTGGGCTTCTCCAAGACGCTGATCACTCAGCGTCTTCAACTGCTCAAGATCAGTGACGTTCTTCAGGATCGTCTCCGGGCGGGGCAGATCAGCGTGGCACAGGCGCGGGCCATCGAGGCGCTGCCCGAGGACCGGCACGAGCGTTTCGCTGACGTGGCTGCCTCCCTCCCCATCGACAAGCTCAAGGGCATGGTTGACAAGGAGATGGAGAAGATCCTCAACGCCAATGCGCCCCAGCCTGCGGCGGCTCCTGAGCCTGCGGCTTCCGAGCCCGCTCCGGCCCTCGCCGTTGAGGGTGATCCGGTTCTCCTCGCCACCAGCGTCACTACCTGCTTGAGCGACATGCTGGCAGCCACGTACAAGAACGACCAGGAGAAGGCCACCAAGGCGGTGATTACGCTGCGGAGCATCGACTGGACCAAGCTCTCGGTGCAGGATCTCGATGCGCTGTGCGTGCTGCTGGAGGATGTTGCGGAGGATACCGGGTGCATCGGGGCCTCTGACAACATCGCCTCCATCGGTGGTGACGAGGCGGCTGAGGAACCTGAGCCTGCGTAGTGTTTTGGGAGGAGGGCGAAGTTATAGGAGCGACAAAAGCGGGGTAACGGCAAAAGTGCCCCTCACAAATCGCTCGTCCTTTGCCGGGGAAATCCGGTGACGTTATTCGATACGTTATCGGCGTCCAACTTCCATCGCTCTTTGAAATTATGGGGGTGAAGTGGTTTCGACATGGATGCTGAGGTATGGATTGCATGCCGTGGGCACCTTGCGTGAGGGTGCGACAGAAGAAATGCGAACCGTTTCATCAACAACGTGATCGACGCGGCCAATCGTTTCGTCCGCAAGACGTTCGATGTTGCCGTTCCGGTTGCGCTGGCGGCCTAAGAGCCGTCCCGTCCTACTCGTAAGACACCCGGTAGCGGGCTAGGGCGTAACCTACAGGGTTGCTCCTCCATGTACGTATGACTGGCACGGACTTGGAAGGAAAAGAAAACAGCTTGTCAACCTCTTCGGTTTTCTCATGGGCCGAAGTTGAGGCTGGAAACAGCTTAACATGAAGAGAAGCATGTGGTGGTTCATAAGTAGGCATTTGTGGACTTGGGTTCGACTCCCAACACCTCCAGCCAAGTGCGAGGGCGTATCGTAATCACCAAGGTAGCTCAAAAGGGGCAGAGCCCGTTGTTAGACGGAGATGTGGGTTCAACTCCCATCCTTGGAGCTAGGTGCCAAACATGCTGGAGACATAATCATGGCATACGGCTTTGACACGACCTGGGATCAAGTCAAGGAACTCGTTGCAAGAGACGACGAGGGCAAGCACGACCACTTCTTTAGCCCACTCGAATTGCGCATGAAGGGCGGCCGGCTGGCATTGCCCAAGCCTGTAGATGACGGTCAAGGTCGTAAGTTTCTTTCCGTGGAGCTTGACCAGCGTGCATCGGGCCAGATGTGTGGCCGCATCGAGGTTCCGGTGTCCTATTACCGCAAGATCAGTGAACGTTCACCGGATCTGGCAGACGCTGTGCTCAACGAGGGGTTGGCTCATTTAACCGTCTCCAGAGAACAGGCCCGTAACCTCCTTCTTCGCATGAAGGGTGGCATCGTGCGAGCAGTTCTTTCCCAGGAGTACCGTCGTATTGATAACCGTCAGATCGTTGACTCCATAGAGCGGGCCACGGTGAATCTTGGCAACAGCCGCAGGATTCGTTCCTTCAGTGTTACTCCCGAGAATATGTGGCTGAAGCTCACGATGGACAATATCTGGGTTGACGACCCGCTGGAGAAGGGTTCGCCAGTACATCTAGGGGTGATCGTTGGCAATTCCGAGGTCGGTAGTCGGGCCATCGACGTGTATCCCTTCATCTTTCGCAAGGCGTGTACCAACGATCTGGTGGTACTGCACAGCAGAGCGGTTAGTCATCGGCACATTGGTAGTGATGACAGGGCTCTTCTCTCCACTGTAGAGAAGGCTATAGCCGTTGCACTGGTTGACGGTCGGCCGTTCTTGGATAGGTTTGTCAAGGCCGTAGCCACGCCAGTAGCCAAGCCTGAAGAGCATCTTCGCGCTTTTTGCCAGGATCGTGGACTCTCGCAGGCGTTCACGGAGCAGGCAATTCTTGCGCACCGGCATGAGACTGGCGATACTTTGTTTGCGATCATCAACGCGCTCACCAGGGCGGCGCAGACAGAGAAGCCGGACTCCCGCGTTGAGATCGAGATGTACGCTGGCTCGCTTCTCAACGAAGGGAGTGCGCCATGGGCCGTGGGGGCGTGATACAAGAAGCCACAGAAGCCGAGGCCCGAGGGCAGTATTTCTTAGAGGACGAGGTTGTTCCTGAATTCCATTGTATACCACGTAGAAAGTGTCTGAGTTTGGAAGTATGCTTGGCGCGTCATAGAGACGCCATGGCGCTAAGTAACAAACTCTCGCTATGTTGGAAGTGTCCTCAAGGAAAGCGTAACAGGGAAGAGTTTGTAGCTGCACAGTTGGAGGAATAATGGCAAGCGCTCTCAAGGGGCTGTTGGCCGCTATGCACAGTCCGGCACCCGAAATAACGGTTCTTCCCAAAGTGGAAACTTTCTTCATGCACGAGGCCCTAAGTGGGCGGCGAGAGGACGACGGTTACTGGCATCCTTCAGTGATATGCGGTGGGGTATGTCCGAGGATGGAGGTCATAAAAAAGATTCGCCCCGATCTTATCCCCGAGGATTCGCCCATCACTGGCGGGCTGCTGCGCATTTTCTGGCTAGGCACGGCCATTCACGACCTGTATCAGAACAAGGTGTTCGGCCCCATGGGAATTCTGTGGGGGTTTTGGAAACGCCCTATCGGACTTGTAAACGGGAAGGTTCAGTACGAAGTACGTGAAGGCTTCATGCCTGGACCGGAGTGGCGATACGAGGAGATGTCTCTGGTCAATGATGAGTACCGTGTTACAGGGCACACCGATGGTGTGCTGTATCTTGGGAACGAGGCGCCAAAGGCCGACACTTTTGGGGAGCTACTGAGTAAGTATGGAGCGCACTTGGCGCTTCTTGAGTTGAAATCCGCTAATGATAGAACTTGTTCCAACCTAATAGAAGCTAGACAGACACACATCGACCAATCGCATTGGTATATGTGGGGATTTAAAGTCCCAACGACAATAGTATTCTATGTCAACAAGAATACTTCGGTAGAGAGGGAGTTTGTTATTAAGTACGATGCCTCCAGATTGGCGCCCACATTGGCGGCACTTAAGACCACGATGGCAGGGCTGAAAACCACCAGTCTTCCAGCTAGGCTTACGGAGTGTTCTAGGGCCAATTCTGCCAAGGCATCTAAGTGCCTAGCGTGTGGTGTGTGCATGACGCTCGGCTTTGGGCAGCACGGATACCGGGAGATGGAAAGCTTTAGCCAATTGACGCCTACGGTGTAACATGCCAGATTATGGGGAGGTTGAGGCGGTAAAGGCGGCTACTGAGCGCGCCCATTCCGTTGCCGGGAGATTGCGGTTGCCTATGCCAAATAACCCAGGAGGGGAGTGTTCGTTTCCTGATGATCTTGGGGCCATGAGCGAGTCTGAACTTGCCAAGCAACTTGGGTATTGGGCTTCGCTTACGGCCTATGCCTCTACTCAGGTGGCAATCTTTGACGCGGCGGCAACAATTGCGGACACTGACTACGAGCAAGCCTATGACGCCCGCTATAGGGTGTTGGGGGATAAGGCGGTAACAGACAAGAAATCCGAAGCTGGAGGCCACCCAGCGGTGATTTCTGCAAAGCAAAAGGCGATCCGATTGAAAGGGGATGCGCGGTTGCTAGAATCACTCAGGGGTGGCTACGAGCAGAAATACCTGGCTGTCAGCCGGGAGCTTACTCGGCGCCGCTCTCAAGCGGAGGCTGAGGCAGGCAGATGACAGAAGTACAGCGCGAAACCATCAAGGTCGCTGGTCGCTCCAATGTTGGGTCTGTTGCTGGCTCAATCATGCACCTTATCAATGAGGGTAAGCGTGTATCGGCAATCGCCATTGGCGCTGGGGCGGTAAACCAGATGGTGAAGGCCGCCATTCTCGCTAGATCCATGGCCACGTCGTCTGGCAGGGATTTGTATTTTACGATGGCATTCAAGGACGAAATGACGCCAGAGGGGCATAAGGTCGCTATTCAGCTTTTTGTGCACGAGAAGGAGTAGGTCATGTTTACCGTGACTAAGCGGGTCGAGTTTGAGGCCGCACACCGGCTCATGCATCACGAGGGGCTGTGTAAGAATCTGCACGGTCATCATTACGTAGTAGAGGCTTCTTTTGGCAGTCAGATTCTCGACGAGACAAGTGGCATGGTTGCGGATTTCGGGGTCATCGGTGCTAGGATCAAGGAGTTCATAAATACTCATTGGGACCACGCCTGCATTTTGAATGCTGAGGATGAGGAGCTTACACAGTTTCTTATCGAACACGGCATGCGCGTATTTATTCTCACTGGAGAGCCTACAGCGGAGAACATGGCGGCATTTCTCGCCAGACACCTTGAGTGGGTTTACGGCCCGTCTTACCCGGCTAGGTTGTACGCTGTTAAGGTGTGGGAAACCCCGACTTCGGTGGCAGAGATTTCGGCCAATTTTAACGGGCCTATTTATAACGAGGCAGAGCGTGTACAGAATAAGTGAGGTCTTTTATAGCATTCAGGGTGAGGGCCGATTTGCCGGTGAGGCCACAGTATTCGTGCGCTTTGCTGGCTGCAATCTGAACTGCTCTTGGTGCGACACCCCGCAGAAGAACAAGGTACAGCACGAGGTCAATGACCCGCTCGGTGTAGTTATCCTGGCTAATAACGTACTGCCCGAAAATGGTGCGCGGCGGGTTACGTTCACTGGAGGCGAGCCGCTGCTTCAGTTAGATGACAGGCTCGTACGCGAGTTCGCTCAGATGGGCTGGGTCATCTACGCGGAGACGAATGGCACGGTTCCATTCAGGCCCCACCCGATGTCCAAGGTCTACCTGACATGCTCTCCCAAGCCCGGTCATCCGGTCATTGGGCGGGAGTACGACGCTGTGAAGATAGTTATGGACGAGGGCGTGATCCCTGAGCAGTATGCACATTTGTCTGCGTATCTGTATGTGCAGCCGTGTGATTACGGACAGGGTTCATTTGTAGCTGCAAAGAACGAGATGTCTAGGCGCCGTGCAGTGGAGTTCGTACTAGGGCACCAGCACTGGAAGCTTTCCTTACAAACACACAAAATCTTGGGCATTCTGTAGTGTTTATTCGAGAAAAGCGCATAAAGTGGCCAGGGCAGCCCGGCAGGCAGATTTGTCTGGAATTCGCGGCACAGGCGCTCACCAAGGAAGGGCGGCTGTTGGGATTCGACGCCTCGGCGCTGGTTCTCGCAATAGTTGACAACCGTGGCCACAAGGACAAGACTATCGAAGAAGTTGCGCAGGCTATCTGGCTACAGCTTACCGAAAAGCTGATAGCAAGCAGGGAGCTTGATAGAGTGCAGGTAACGGCGGTAATTGTCGAGTCCGATACTGACCGCGTAGTGTTTCAACCATCTGAGGATTGGGAGGTAAGTCGTGGCGGATGACTACAGAGAAGGGGACCAGGAGGTCCGTGAGAACACCGAGGTTCCAGAGGAGCAGGAAGAGCAGCAAGTGGGTATGGCTGCCGAGCCTGGGAACGCGCCACCTGGACAAACGCGGCCTGGGGTTGACGAGGAAGCGTATACTGCTGTTCTGCTGATCCAGCGGAAGGACGGCGCCGTGGTGGCGGTGACGGATCTGACCAACCTGAAGCTTGTTCGTCGGGCCTCTCCGCATCAAGTGCTTCAGATGTGCAATGACGTGGCAGCGCAGATTTCCGAGCTTCGCACGGTTGGCGAACTAGCGCGCGTGGTACACGGCATGCTCAACGCTCCACGCGAAGGGGCAGTAGACCGGATTGCGCAGCAGGTTGGGCAGATGCTCTTCAGGATGCAGTGCGGGCCGTCTGCCGGAAAGGGGCCTAGAGCGTGAGGGCTGAGGATACCGTAAGAGAAAGCC
>Ga0172369_10000844_pt1 | contig 45275 bp, 46 predicted proteins | sample LakKiv25m_FD_114539 | JGI IMG/M metagenome (GOLD analysis project Ga0172369, IMG submission 114539) | Freshwater microbial communities from Kabuno Bay, South-Kivu, Congo - kab_022012_11.25m | ecosystem: Environmental > Aquatic > Freshwater > Lake | place: Democratic Republic of the Congo...
CTTTTCTTTTAATTGTTCATCACCATTATTACAAATTCATCCGCGTGAAGCCTGGGATGCCGCTGAGCCGAAACCATATACATCGCAAGTCCCTTCACAAATCACCATTCACCATGAAGGTGAAATTTTTGATCCTCAAAAAGAATCAAGTGAAGCGCACATAAAAAATATTCAAACGTGGGGCATGGGTGAAGCACGCAGTTGGAGCGATATCCCCTATCATTATTTAATTGATTTTGACGGAAACGTTTTTGAAGGACGAAATGTTTTTACTGCCGGTGAGACTGCAACGGAATATAATCCCGAAGGACATTTGCTGATTACCTGTCTTGGTAATTTTGAAGAACAAAAAGTTTCCGGCAAGCAGTTGCAAGCGTTGATTAATTTATCTACCTACTGCTGTAAAAAATATCAAATTGAACCGACAACTATTAAAGCCCACAGAGACTATACGAAAACGCTTTGCCCCGGTGAAGATTTATACCGCTACATTGAAAATGGTTTTATCCAACATGAAGTTGAAAATAAATTAAGTAACCGCTGATTCAAGAAATTCGACGTATCCTTTATCAGCATTCAATTTTGTTTTGATGCCGAAAGGGATAGTGTAATTCGATTTCCGGTGTCCGTGCGGAAAATTTTTAATAATCGGACATTCTAAATCTTCAAAATAATTACTAAACACTTCATCAAGTGTTAACGTTTTTTTTGCAGAATCTTTTTCGTTACAATCCGTAAATTCACCTAAAAGAATTCCCGATATTTTAGTTAAAATTCCGGCTAACGTTAATTGATTCAGCATTCGATCAACCTTGTACGGCGCTTCATCAACGTCTTCAAGAAATAAAATTTTATCTTTCATCTTCGGCAAGTAAGAAGTTCCAAGTAATGAAAGGATTAAAGACAAATTACCGCCGAGAATTTCTCCTTCTGCTTTTCCTTTGTTAAGCGAAACGAGCATTTCATTTTCCGGAAGAATGGCTTTATCAATTTTTTTAGTTGAAGTGATGGTTCTCCAGAAAATTTCCTCCGTGTAACGATTAATTTCCGAATGGAAATCTACCGCTACCATCGGTCCGGCAAACGTTACCAACTTTGCTTTCTGGTACAGTGCAAGTTGAAGCGCGGTGATATCGGAATACCCGACAAATATTTTTGGATTTTTTTCAATGAGTTTATAATCAATTTTATTAAGCAAGCGCGGGGAACCGTAACCTCCGCGGACGCAAATGATTGCGCGGATGTTTTTATTTGCGAACATCTCATGCAAATCATCAACACGTTCTTCATCGGTACCGGCAAGATAGCCGGAGTATTTCCCAACATTTTTCCCAACTTCAATGTTGTATCCAAGATGTTCGAAGTAGGATACGCCTTTATTAATGCGGGTGAGATCGTCCGGAGAGGATGCCGGAGAAATTATTCCGATTGTATCGCCGTTGTGCAGACTTTGCGGCTTTTGTGTTTTCATGGTGAACTCCTGCTCACAAATTTTTTAATGCTTCTTCTTCAGATTGATAAATTGAAAAGAGTTTGTGGAATCCGGAAATAGAGAAAACTTCTTCAATTTGTTCATTCATGGAAGAAAGAGCAAGCGCGCCGTTTTTCTGCTGAAGTAATTTTGTTAAAACGATTAATACGCGCAAGCCGGCGCTGCTTATAAAATTTAACTCGGAAAAATTAATCAACACCTTCTTTGAGCCTTGCTCTACCAAGGAGGTAACCGTTTCTTGAAAGCTTGTTGCTTGATTGAAATCAAGATTCCCAAATGGTGAGAGAATCAAGACGCCATTTATTTCACGTTGCGACATTTCCATATAAACCTCTAATTGTTAAATTATTTTTTTTGAAATTGTAATAATATTTTCCCCATCCTTGCGTTGATACTCAAAAGTATCCATCATCGTTTTTACCAGATATAATCCAACGCCTCCCGGTTTTCGTTCTTCAAGCGGAACATCTGCCGGCGGCGGAACCGTCAACGGATTAAACTCAATTCCGTCATCAACAAATTCAATCGTAACAATATCATTCGCAAATCTAATTTTAACTTTGATGAAATGTTTCTTTAAATCTGGATAAGAATAACTTATCGTGTTCACCAAAATTTCTTCCATCGCCAACCGGAATTTGTACACAACGGCTAAAGAAAAATTTTTCTCTTTGCAGAAAACTAAAAAATCATGTATCGCTTTTGAAACGTCATCCGGAGTGTTTGAAAGAATAAGATCAAGACTATTTGAAGACGCATGAGACATGGATTACGCTTCCTTCTTCGGCTTAATCCACTTAACCACAAATGCGGTAATATCGTCAGACTGAGGAGCTTCGCCCGAAAATTCCTTTGCAGCTTTTACGGAATTAACCACTAATTCTTTTACTGAACTTGCTCCTTGTGTTTTCAAAAACGCTTCCAATCGGCGATCGGAATAAAGCTCGTTGGATACATTCAGCGCTTCGGTGATGCCATCGGTAAAAAGAAATAGTTTATCGCCATCTGTTAAGGTCACTTTTTCAAGTTGATACTGATAATTCTCAACAATACCAACGGCAATATCACCCGTCTTTGCAACCGATTTTAGCTGACCGTTGGTAGATACGACGTATGGCAAATTATGTCCGGCGTTTACATACTCAACCTCGCCGGTTTTAATATTTATTCTTCCGAAAAAGATAGTAACGAACATGAAAGAATCATTTTCATTGCAGAGATCGTTATTCACTTTGGAAATAATTTCATTCAGCGGAAGTTCAATTGAAGTTGAAGCTTTGATCAACGTTTTGGTTACCGCCATAAATAACGATGCCGGAACGCCTTTGCCGGAAACATCGCCGATGGTAAAATAAACGTAAGAATTTTCCAGCAGGTAGAAATCGTAAAAATCTCCGCCAACTTCCTTTGCGGGCTCAATCACGGCAAAAATATCAAATTCATTTCTATCCGGAAAAGGAGGAAAAATTTTAGGAAGAATTCCCATTTGAATTTCGTGCGCAATTTTTAATTCGCTTTCCATTTTTTGTTTTGCAACCGTCGTATCCATCAAATTTTTAATGTACTGACGCAGAGAGGTCTTCATAAAATTGAACGATGCGGCTAAATGTCCAACTTCATCTTTTGATTTCGTCTCCGGGATTTCAACATCAAAATTTCCGGCAGCTATTTGATCAGTAGCGGCGGCAAGCTTGGTAATTGGGCGTGTAATCCGTCTGGCAAGAAATGCAATTGCAAAGATTAAAAGAATGGCGCCAACCAGATTGTAAAATAAAATATATCGCGTCAGCGAATTCAAATCCGCCATCAGTTCCTTATCCGGGATAATAACTCCGAGAGACCAATCGTTTGTAAGCAGTGGAACGTAATAAAGCCAAATATTTTTCTTATCGAGAAATTGTTTCAGAAAAACGAAATCTGAATTCCCTTTTAAAGCATCTTTTCCGAATTTCCTCACATCCAAATCATTATACCGTTCGGCAACACTGAAGATCGTTTCATTCATGATGAAATCTTTTTGCGGATGCGTTACAAACGTGCCGTCGTGCGAAATTAAAAAGGCGTAACCGTTTTGGTAGAGTTTCACATTTTTGACAATCTGTTCCAACCAATGAAGATCAATTTCGGCGCTCACAATGCCTGCACACATTCTTCTTCCGTTTTTAATCATATAAAACGGAACCGAAAAAGTTGCCAAAATTTTAGAGTTGTTATCTACATTGTAATACGGTTCGCTCCACATCGGCTCAAGCCGTTCCTTGGGGATAAGATACCAATCTTTTATGCGGTAATAATTTTCCGGTTGTTTCAAAAAAACCGTTTTCAAATTTCCGTTATTCTTATACACGTATGGAGCGTACTCCCCTTTTACTCCGAGAAACATATCCGGCTCAAAGGCAACGGTAACGCCGGTTACTTCTTTACTTGATGCGGTTACGTTCTGCAGCAGCGTCAATAATTCATTTTCAGTTAACGAGGAATGTTCCAAATGATATGCAAGTGTGTAGGGAATTTGTTCTACATTCGATAACGTTATTTCAATTTTATTTACGGTTGCAGATGCAAGATGTCTTGCATTCGAGCGGGCATTCGTTACCAGAATTTCGCGTGAACGATAAAAGTTACTCCCGAATATATAAAGAAAAATAGCCCCGCTGACTGTAATAATGGAGGCAACTAATTTTACCGCTAACGAATTTCTAAGGCTTACCATTCGGCGACCTATAAAATTCTTTGTATTGAATGTTTGAATGAATGTTCTTACTCTCTTTCAAAATTTGAACAACGTTATCGAAATCATGTTCACTCAGCTCACCGAGTTTTTGTCCGCTTTCAGGCTGAAATAATTTGTTCATCTGGCGCAGCATCCAGCGTTGGTGCATTTCATTTGCCGCATACTTCGCCTTAGTTAAATATTTCATTACAAGTTGCAGCGTTTCATTTTCATGCTCAAACGCATACCGCCAACCTTCTAAAGTTGCGGTAATAAAATCGTCGCATGCTTTTTTGTTCTGTTTATAAAAATCGTCAAGGACGTAAATACCATCCTCGGGAAAATTCAAATCGTAATCCTGAAATCGAAAAATTATCAAATCCGAATCATCGTAACCGAAATTTTTCAGTAAATGATATTCATTATAAAGCATCACGGAAGTAACATCCACAACATCGCGGATAAAAATATCCTGCGTTTCCGATAACGGGTACGGCTTTACCCGCAGTTGATATTTTTCAAAAAGAGCATTCGCTTGAATTTGAAAATCTTTTTGCCACAGAGCGACTTTCTTCCCGTTCATATCGCTTAGCGAATTAATTCCCTTCCCTTTTTTTGCAACAAGCATTAATGCTGATTTTTGAATAAGCTGACAGATATTTACAAGTTTAACATTTTTATCCCGAACTTGAAGAGCCGAAGTGAGCCAGGCGTCGGCAAGATCGGTCTTTTTCTCCGTAAGCCAATCTAATGATGACCGCGTTGGACCGCCGGTTAGCAGTTCAACATCCAAGCCGTATTTTTTATAAATTCCTTTTTCGTAAGCGATAATAAATCCGGCAAATTGCGCTTGAGGAATCCAATGCGGTAAAAAGCGAAGATGGGTTAGGTCGGACTGCTGCGGAGTTATGAAACATGTCGAAATGAAAAATAGACTGAGTACAAAAACTTTTTTCATGCGTAAGAATTTTGGGTTTTGTTTTAGGCAAGATAAGAAAAATTTACTCTTAAAAACAAAAAAGAAATTTTAGACCGTCGGAAAGAAGAGCGTTACGGAGGTCCCTTGCATCGGAGCGCTTTTAACGTCCAACGAAATATTTTGCAGCTCCGCTAACTTTTGAACGATTGATAAACCGAGTCCAACGCCTTTGTTATTTCTGTTGCGCGAATCTTCAACACGGTAAAATCTGTTAAAAATATTTTTCAATTCTTCTTCTTTCATTCCGATTCCGGTATCCGCCAACACTATTGCAGATTGATTCATTATCTTCTCTACGGAGAATGAAATCTTCCCGCCGAAATTAGTATAGGAAATTGAGTTGGAAAGAAGATTGTTCATTATAATCGCAATCATTGCGGGTTCGGCTTTTATGGCAACTTGTTTGTCTATTTGGGATTGAAGCGTAATATTTTTCTGCTGAAGAATTTGTGTGTAACGCCGACGCAAATCATCAAAAAGATTTTCACCGTCAATCGGCTGCGCAAAAACTTTTAACTGAGAATTTTCATATCTCGCTAAAAATAAAAGTTGATCCACCAGCTCGGACATTCTCTTTGTTTCATTCATTACATCGGAAATTTTTGCCGTGTATTGTTCCGGCGTTCTCGGTTTCCGAATCAACACTTCCAAAGTTCCCTGGATAACTGCAAGCGGCGTTCTCAGTTCGTGCGAAGCATCTGCGGTGAATTGTTTTTCGCGGAGTAACGCGTCTTCAAGCCGCGAGAGCAATTCATTAATGTTTTTACTCAATAAATATATTTCATCTTTATGCTTCGGAAAAGGAATTCGTTCGGAGAGATTTTCCTTTGTAATTTTTTCAGCAATTGCAATTACGTCATTGATCGGCTCAATCGTTTTACCCGCAATGGAACGGGAGATTGCGAACAAGGCGATCAAAAAAATCGGGTAGGAAACGACAAGCACGACGAGAAGATTTTGCAGCACCATCGTCGCTTCTTTTAAAGGAATGGCAATCAAGATTGTGCCGAGAAATTTTTTATCTTTACTCAGTATCGGCGCTTGATACTGCCGCACCGGTTTTCCGTTCAGCATGGTAGAGAAATATATTTCATCCATGTTCCCTTTATCGAAAACTAACGATTCTTGCAGTAAGTTGGAAGTTTTTTGGATATCCGATCCGAGCGTATCCATCACTTGAACAAATACCGGCGTGGCTTCTACCTTTCCGTGCCCTCCGGCTGCCCAGGTAAATGGGTGTTTAAAAATCATTTTCCCATCAACAATTTTATAATCTGAAATAAACTCGTACGATTCTTCTCTTAACTGGCTATCCATTTTTTCATAAACGGAACTATCAACCACCAAATAAATCGTAATAAACAAAACAAGAATAAGGAGGGCTGTGGCTAACGAATGGAATGTTGCAATGCGGTTCCGCAGCGTGAAATTCATTCACGCTCCCTAATGATATATCCAATTCCTCTAATCGTCTGAATGATATTTTCGCTGTTGCCGCTTTCAAGTTTTTTTCTTAAAAAATTTATATAAACATCCAGCGATGAACTATCGGTTTCAAAATTTATTTCCCAAACTTCTTTGATGATATCATTTCGCGTGCAAACCTTTCCCTTATTTTTTAAGAGATAATAGAGGAGAGAAAATTCTTTTTTGGTTAAATTGATCTCGACGCCATCTTTTAATACCTGGTGCGTGGTAACGTCGAGAGTAATGCCGTCATACGATAACGTGGTCGGGTCATCGTCTCCTTTGCGTAATTGAACTTTAATACGGGCGAGAAGTTCTTCAAATTGAAAAGGTTTTTTTATGTAATCATTTGCGCCTGCTTCTAAACCGGTAACGGTATCTTGCAATGTATCTTTAGCGGTAAGAAAAATAATGGGGATTTTTTTATTTGATTTCCGGACTTGCTTGGTAATTTCAATTCCGGATATTCCCGGAAGCATCCAATCAATAAGGATAAGATCGTACATCCGGTTCATAGCAAGCTCAAGCCCTCTTTTCCCATCGAGCGCAATATCAACTGAGTAATTTTCATCCTCAAGTCCGTCTCGAAGAAAGTTGGCGATACCTATTTCATCTTCAACAATTAAAATATTCATGGGTTATATTCATTACTAAAAAAAGCATGCGTTTAAAAGCGTTTGGAAAGATCAAAAAATACATTGCCTTGCGTATTCTTTTTCTCAAAAATTCCTTCGTAACTTATCGTAGCGTATATATTGAACGGAATGCGCACAGACATTTCCAACCCGGCAATGACCTGCTTCATTGCTACGGGGTTATTCACAAATTGGTATTTAATATTTCTAATTTCGCCGGCAACGGAAAGGTCGTCATCCCAAAACGATTTATTTACCCGGAATGCAATTTGCGCACCTTCAGAATAGCTCGAAATCAATTTTAAAAATGAAAGACTTCCATCCATCTGCGCATAAGGAATTTGATAATACGATAGCGTGCTTCCGAAATTTCGGGCAGGTTTTGCGTCGCGTTTTTGAAAACGATATCCGCCGTTTGCCGTTATCGATAATTGAGATGTTGGTCTAATGTACAAGTTCGCCGAATACCCCTGGCGCATTTCATTCTCAATCAAATAATCGAGAAGCGATTTATAGGTTTCGTAATACACAACATTTTTTCTCGCATCGTAATTGAACGACGCGGAAATTATCCGCACCGGAGAATACCGGATTGAAAGAAAAAGACTGGTAAGGCTTACGGTGTTTTTATTTGCACCGCCAACCTTTTTAAACATATCAACTTCGGATGAAGCGAAGAAATACGTTTTAGGAAGAATGTCGTTCGAGTGCTGTAAATAAAGGTATCTGCGGTCTGTCTTAAAATTATTTGTTTGATTAAATACCGCAATTGTATTTTCCATTGTTGAGGACTGAAGTGAGTCAATCCTTCCGGCGTAACCGCCAAATTGAAATAACTTAATGTTGTAGCCGTAATCGGAAAAGTTGGGACGCGACCCAACCACAACACCGGTGTAGTATTTCGAAAAAGAGTATTCATACTGCGCTCCGTCAATGGTTCCAACATTTGAAATACGGGGATTTAAATGTCTGCCGAACCAGAAAAGCGATTGCGTTGTAAGCTGATATGAAATTCCCAAATCATAAATTTTTAAAGCCTGCCCAAGATTTTTCTTTACCTTAGCCCAATCTTTTACGTTGTACGAAAAATTTATAAATGATGAGAACGAAAATTTTGAGTCTGCAATCTTATCGGCTCCGAATGAGAGTGAATACCGCCATCGCTGCAAATCACCGCGGCTGCTCACGTTATCAAATTGCGAGACGGACTGCATCGAGAATCTGCCGTAATAATTTTTCGGAGTAAATATTTTCTTCACCGCTTTGTTTCCCGCAATCGAAGAGAGCGAGTCAAGTTTTTCACCTCCGGCGCGTTTTGCATCTTTTAATTCAACCGCTTCTCTAAAGGCAATCATCTTTTCGTTTTCTTTAATAGTAACCGTGCCGAGCCTTTCACCGGCAGCCGATGTACTCGAAAGAAATTTAACCTGCATTGCGCGAACCAACTTCCCTTCATTCAATACAAAAAGTGTATCGCCAACGTTCATATTTTCGGTTGAAATAAACTTAACATAAACGTTCTGAGATGTTTGATACGTAACCGTTCCTTCTATTTTTTCAATCTGTATTTGAGAAATAGACTGCGTGCTTATCAATGCAATTATCAAAATAAAATATTTAATCAGTTCGTGCTTCATCAATTTATCGGGTCTTTAATAAAGTGTTTAATTGCTTCTCCCTTTCCTTTCGGATGGCACCGATAACACTCAGAACTTACATAAGAATATCCGTTCACTTCACCAACGTGTTCTTTATCGGTAGAGGATTTTGGATGGCAATTTCCGGATAAACAAGTAAATACAGAATAACTTGCAGTATTATGACACGTAGCGCAGCTAATATTCGTATGCTTCCCCGAAGTGATCGGAAAATATTTCGTATGGTCGAACGTTGCCGGTGTCCATGCAGAAGTTTTATGACAATCGGCGCAAGCGGTAGTAAAACCAGCGGTTATGTGTTTAGGATTTGTTGTCGCATCATATTTTGCTTTATGGCAGCTATAACAATCTGTTGGAGTATTAGTGTAACCGGTTGCATGGCAGTCTGCACAAGCCACCGATGTATGAGCGCCGGTTAATGGGAATTTTGTATTCGCATGATTAAATGTTGAAGGCGTCCAGGCAGTAGTTGAATGACATGTTGTGCAATCTGTAGAAAACTTTGCGGCAACATGGTCCGGGTCTTTTACTCCATCATAATTGGATTTATGACAACCATAACATTGCGTATCGGTTCCGGTCGTTTTTCCAACATGGCAATCTCCGCACAGAGCTTTTGAATGTCCGCCGGTTAGCGGGAAATTGGTTGTTGTATGTGAGAAGGAAGAAGGAATCCACGCTGCTGAAGTATGGCAAGATTTACAATCGGTGCTTAATCCTATAGTAACATGATTTGGATTTTTAGAATTTGCAAAACTCTGTTGATGACAGTCGTTACAAACTTGCGATGTACCGGTGGTTTTTCCTTTATGACAATCCGCGCATGCAGCTTTTGTATGTCCTCCCGTTAATTGAAAGTTGGTAGCCGTATGCGAGAACGATGATGGCGTCCATCCATCCGATGTATGACATGTTTTGCAATCGGTACTCAGTCCAACTGTCTGATGATTCGGGTTAATGGAATTCGTAAAATTACTCTGATGACAATCATTACAAACTTGCGAAGTGCCGGTAGTTTTTCCTTTATGGCAATCTGCACACACTGTGGTAGCATGTTTTCCAGCTAATTGAAAATTAGTAGCCGCATGAGAAAATGTTGCCGGCTTCCATCCATCCGAAGTATGACATGTTTTACAATCGGTGCTCAATCCAATTGTTTGGTGATTCGGATTAATGGAATTCGCAAAATTACTCTGATGACAATCATTACAAACTTGCGATGTACCGGTAGTTCTTCCTTTGTGGCAATCTGCACAAGCTGTAGTAGCATGTTTTCCAGCTAATTGAAAATTAGTCGCTGCATGAGAAAATGTTGAAGGTTTCCATCCATCCGAGGTATGGCATGTTTTGCAATCGGTGCTCAATCCAATTGTTTGGTGATTCGGATTAATGGAATTCGCAAAATTAGTCTGATGGCAATCATTACAAACTTGCGATGTACCGGTAGTTCTTCCTTTGTGGCAACCGGAACAAGCGGCAGTAGAATGTTTCCCGGAAAGTTGGAAGTTGGTTGCCGCGTGGTTAAACGTTGAAGGCTTCCATCCGTCGGCATTATGACACGACTTGCAGTCACTCGATAAGCCGAGTTGTTGATGATTTGGGCTTGCAGAATTTGCAAAACTATTTTGATGACAACTCGAACATTCCGGTGAAGGCGGGGTTGTATTTGACGGAAGATGGCAGCTTTCGCACGGAGTTGTTAAATGCGCGCCGCTTAACGGCAGCCGTGAAGAATTATGATTAAACGCTCCCTCAGCTCTTCCCGTTGGATGACAGCGGTAACACTCGGAGCTTACATAGGAATAACCATTTACTTCTCCAATATGTTTGCTGTCGGTGCTGCTCTTAGGATGACAACCGCCGCTAATGCATGAAAATTGCGCATAACTTGTCGTTGTATGGCAAGATGCACACGCTATCCCGCTGTGTTTGCCTGAAGCAATCGGAAAATATTTCGTATGATCAAAAGTAGCCGGTGACCATGCTGTGGTACTATGACAATCTTTACACGTGGTCGCAAATCCGGCAGTACTATGTTTTGGATTTGTTGTTGCATCATATTTTGCTTTATGACATGAGTAACAATCGGTTGGAGTTCCCGTATAACCGTTTGCATGGCACTTTGAACATTCAACGCTTGTGTGTGCGCCGGTTAGCGGAAAATTTGTAGTTGCATGATTAAACGTTGATGGCTTCCATGCGGTGGTTGAATGACAGGTAGTACACGTCTTGGGGAAATTTGAAGTGACATGGTTCGGATTTGTCGTATTGTCATAATTTGTTTTATGGCACGAATAGCAGTCTGTAGAAGTTCCTGTATAACCGTTTGAATGGCACTGTGCGCAGGAAACCGATGTATGCGCTCCCGTTAATGGAAACTTAGTTGTAGAATGATCAAACGTTGCCGGTTTCCATCCGTTGGTTGAATGACATGTTTTGCATGTAGTGGGAAACTGCAATGTAACGTGATTCGGATTAGTTGTATTATCATAATTCGTTTTATGGCAAGAGTAACAGTCCGTTGAGATATTTGTGTAACCGCTTGCATGGCACGAAATACAGCTGGTGGTTGCGTGAATTCCTGTTAAAGGGAAATTGGTTGTAGCGTGATTAAAGCTTGATGGAATCCATGATGTAGTAGTGTGGCATTTTGTACAATCTGTCGGAAATTTTGCTGCGACGTGTCCCGGATTTGTTGTTGCTTCAAACGTTCCTTTATGGCATCCGTAACAATCTGTTGGAGTATTTTTATACTCGGCGCTATGGCATTGATTACAATTTAACGCCGTATGGGCGCCTACTAAAGTAAAATATTGCGTGTGATTAAATGAAGTCGGTTTCCATCCGTTAATGGTATGGCATGTTGCGCACGCCGTACTAAAGCCCGCCGAAGTATGTTTCGGATTTGTAGTCTGCGCATAATTAGTTTGATGGCATGAGTAACAATCCTTTGATAAACCTTTGTATGAACCAACCTGGTGGCAACTGAAACAATTATTTATTTTATGTTTCCCTTGCAGCGGGAAAAAATCATGTGCAAACGACGCATATCCCCAAGCTGCATCCGTAAAGTTATGGCACGATTCGCAATCGGTTGAAAATCCGGATTGTGCATGGTTGGGATTTTGGGTTGCTAAATAATTTTGCCGATGGCAATCGTAACACTTCACACCTAACGGTTCAAAATTTAATTCGGAATAGTGAGTATGGCATTGCTGGCAATCGGCTTTTGCATGCTGCCCGAGAAGCGGAAAACGCGAACGCTGATGTATATCTGAAATATTTTTTATCAGCCAGGCATTTGGCGTGTGGCAGTTGCTGCACTGATTTGATACCGTATTTTTGTGAATATCTTTATGACACGAAACGCACTCTGTCTTCGCTTCGCTGAATTTTAAAGTCGCGTGGCACAGTTTGCAATCAACATTTTTATGTTGACCGACCAATGCAAATTTTGTCGCTTCGTGTTTAAATTTCTTTTCAGCCGGAATCTCTTTCCAGCTTGTAGAAATGTGGCAATCCGAACAATCAAATTGAAGCGTTCCATGCGGAGAAGTTTGAGCAGACAGTCTTCCCGCAAGAAGCAAAAAAACGATTAAGAGTGACAGGTTACGCATTTGAATTCTTCCAATTTAAATTTTATGAAAGTTACTGAACCGTCAGTTACCATTTTATGACACCGGTTACACGCTACCGCCTGATGCCCGCCGGCTAACGGAAATTTCGTTTTTTCATGATCAAATTTTTCTGGTTTCCAGTTTTCAAAAGTATGGCATCGTTCACAATCATTTTTGTCCGCTACTTTAAATTGCGCATAATGAACATCACGATGACAACTTTCACAACGGCGGGAGACGGAAGCAAATTTGATGGTTACAGTGTCTGCAAACTTTTTCTTTTCATGACAGCTTTCACAAGAAACCGTTTTATGTTTTCCAAGAAGACCGAATTCCGTTTTGTCATGATCAAAATTCACTTTTTGCCAGCTCTCGGTACTATGGCAATTGCTGCATTCGTCATTTCCCATGAACTTAGCTTTTATTTCTTCATTATGAATATTTTTATGACATTCAATGCATCGCTTTCCAAGTTGTACAAAATGCCAATCTTTTTCTTTATAATGACACAACTTGCACGTTACAGCCAAATGGCTTCCGGTAAGTTGAAATTTTCCAAGATTATGTTTCTCAATTGTATAAAGTGACGGCGTAAAATTTTGCTCGGTATGGCATTCTGCGCAATCTTTCGTTTTGCCGTCTTTTACAAAAGCGCCTTTGTGATAATCTTTATGGCAATCAATACAAAGCGCATGTTTTGGTTTGGAAGTGAGACTGCTGCCGTGGCAATCGCCGCACTTCACTTCAATATGTTTTCCAACCAACTTGAAATTAGTTTTGCTGTGATCGAATTGTCCGGTTTTTAATAAGGAAAATCCGGCAACGAGGTGACACTTTTGACAATCTTTCCCAAACTTTCCGGCGTGAACGTCTTTATGACAATTTTCGCACGAGCTGAATTGAAGTCCTTTAAATTTTTGAAAATCTTTGCCGTTCCGTTTTTCAGTCTTATGGCATTTATCGCATTTAACTTCAACGTGTTTGCCGGTTAGTGGAAAGGCTGTTTTGCTATGGTCAAAAGATTTAACCGGTTTAAATCCTTCAGGTGAATGGCAATTTGAGCATTGCGTCCCTAAAGTACCCTGGTGAAAATCAACGTGACATGATTTGCAATCTTGAGCTAATCCTAAAAAAGTTTTCTTTCTTTTTGCGATTGATTTATCTGCAATAAATTTTGCCTGGTGGCAGTCGTTACATTTTACATCTTTATGTTTGCCTTCCAGCGTGTAAGATGTTTTCCGGTGGTCAAATCCTTTTTGCTCAAATCTAATAATCTCAAATGAAATACCGTTATGATCGCTGTGGCACTTGAAACAGTCTTTTCCCTTAACATCACTTGATGCGTGATACCCGTGATTAGCCTTTATTAACGCGCTTATTTCTTTATGACAGCTCAAACATTTTGCATTAAGCACTTTGTCGCCAAGCTCGTGGCACTTGTTGCAATTTGAGAGTCCTTCCAAATTTTGATGCGCGCGCGTAAGTTTTCCGGGTGAGATTTGTGCAGTTACAGTTACTGCGCATAAAATCAAAAAAACCATCAGGAGAGAGTTAATCTTTTTCATCAATTTTTCTTATGTGATAAAATTGCTTCACCGAATTTTTTAGTAATACCAATTCCTATTTTTTCAAGAAATTTAGTCGGAAGTTCACCGCCGGCAAAAATGTACACCAAATCATTTCTTAATTTCTGTAACTCTTCGTACCCTTCTATTGCAATATGAACTTCGCTATCGGTAATTTCAATTACATTCGATTTAAAGAGCACGCTGATTTTCTCCGACTTATTATACTCGTTTATCCGTTCCAAATTTCTCGGTTTAATTCTCGAAAAACTGTCTGCCCGGTAAGACAACGTAACACCATTCCCTTCATCGGCAAGAAGAATTGCGGATTCAATTGCGGAATCTCCGCCGCCCACCACCAGCACACGCTGATCTTTGATGTGCTCGGGTTCTAAAAGTCGATAATACACTTTTTCTTTTTCTTCTCCCGGCACATTCAATTTTCTCGGTGAGCCACGGCGTCCAATAGCCAACACAATCCCATTTGTAGTGTAACTACCTTTTGAGGTTTTCACTTCAAAGTAATCTTGGCTCTTTTCAATTGATTCAACTTTTTCAAGCTGATTAACCGTAATATTATTTTTTGATAAAATCTCATTCCATAATGAAATCAGTTCATCTTTCGAAGTTTCAAAAAGTTTTAGTCTTCCGTGAAGCGGAATATCAACCGGAGTGGTCATAACAATTTTGGAGCGCGGAAAATGATAGACCGTTCCTCCAAGCGTTTCTTGTTCAACGGTTAAGAAGCGAAGATTATTTTTCTTTGCGGTCAGTGTTGCCGCAATCCCCGCCGGTCCGGCGCCGACAATAACAACATCGTACTCTGCTTTGGCAGATTTTACTAATTTTTTTGTGAGCGATTCAATCGCTTGTTTGCCTTGCTCAATTGCATTTTTGATGAGTCCCATTCCGCCAAGTTCACCGGCAATAAAAACCATCGGAATGTTCGTTTCAAATTCCTGACTAATATGCGGGAGTTCAACTCCTCTTTTTTCCGTACCGATACATAACGAAATTGCAAGCACCGGACACGCATGGAAACAAGCACCGTGACCAACGCATCGTGAAGTATTTATTGTTTTTGATATTCCGTTCACCCATCCGAGAATATCTTTTTCGGGACAAGCTTCAATGCACGCGCCGCTGCCGATGCAATTTTCAGAGCTTATTACCGGGTGAAGCGAGACAGGTTCATGAAAACCAAATTCTTTTGCTTTAACAATTTTCGCTTCGGTGCTTTGCGAACGTTTTTTCGTTTTTCGTAAATAGATAAACATCACTAAAAAAACGATGCCGAAGACAAAGCCATAGATGAGAATATTTTCGATTAATACTTCCATATTAAAAAATCCACTTATATCCGAAAACGATGGTAACCGCAACATGAATAACCATAATAACAAACATTGCAACCGCAAACGGCAAATGAACGATATGCCAATAATTGAACAACCGCTGCATGGTTCGAAGCATTCCGATTTTTCTTGTTAAAGCGATTTTTGCTTTAAAGAGTTTGATAATTTCTTTGAGCGAGTGTGCATTTGTTATTCCGGATTCTCGAAGTGATTTTTTTAATTGAGGAATTAATTTCCGCAGCGCAAAATAATCAGTGATCATAACGCTGAAGCTTTTGGAAAATGTTAGCTCGGTATATTTTTGAATCATGAAATGATGTTCAAAAGAATCGATGAGAGATGCGGAAAGTTTAAACTCGTTACTTAAGCGAACGGATAATTCTTCATCCATCTTATGAATTTCTTTAAGATCGAGTTCCTGCCCTTGGATAGACCTTGGAATTTGAATGTAAATAAATCTTCCGATAACTCCGCTTGCCACAACCGCTACCATACTCCAAAAGCTTACGGCAACAATACCGCCAAATTTAAAAGCTGTATGAAAGAGAATAAAAATGGGACCGAGCGTGCATAAAAAAATATGGAACTCGAGCCAATTTTTTAAATACCCAAATTGGAAAAGTTTCCGCGTTCGTTTTCGTATCATATAAACGGCAACGCCTACAATCATCATTAGCGTACCGAGAATTCCGAGTCCATGTCCGATTATTCCGCTCGGTTTATACTGCGAATGAATTGAAGAGAAAACTCGCTCGGTTAACGGTAATGAATAATAAGCATAACTGTTTATAGTTAAAATAATTACTGAAGTTATGCCAACCAGAAAAAAGAGTCCGATATACAGTTTATGGAGAGTTTTATTCATCTTTGCCGTTATTTTTTAAAGGAAATAATATTAAATAAAAATCAATTTAAAAGGTCGCTTCAAATTACTTTCTTAAAAATACCTTAAAAAAATGTAACCCCTTATCCGGAATGTTTTAAGTAACATGCAAATTGCAAGTTTACTTATTTATGTCGATATAAAACCGGTTACTCCGGAATAAAAAAAATAAAAAAGGTTATTCGGAAGTTGTATCAATTTAAAACAGCATGGGTATCTGTATTAAACGAGTAACTTCTGAATAACCTTAAATTAAAGAGAGAAAAAGATTAAAATCTTTTTCTTGGTCCGCCAAAACCGCCGCTGCCGCCGCCGCGATTTCCGCCGCCGCCGCTGCCGCCTCTAAATCCGCCACGGCCACCGCCGCCGCCTCTTCTATCGTCGGTTTTTGGGCGAGCTTCATTAACAACTAACTTTTTGCCTTTGACTTCTTTAGTGTTCAACTCGTCAATGGCTTTTTGAGCTTCGGTTGCAACAAGCATCTCAACAAAACCAAATCCTTTTGAATCTCCGCTAAAAAGGTCTCTAATAACCTTTACTGATTTGACTTTACCGTAAGCTGAAAACTCAGCCATAAGGTCATCGTCAGATACTTCACGAGATAAATTACCTACGTAAATGTTCATAATAGTACTCCGATCAATTTGTTAAAAAAAATGATAAAAGCGAGAACTGTTTCTTTAATGAGGTAAACAAATCAGAGGAGAAAAAAGCACATGCTCTTGTTTATAAACGATCAATAAAAGAATCCACAACAAGTGGATAAAAGTAACGGTGTCGAATGTGTTTGAGTTTTTTGCTTCCAAATTACAGGAAGTTTCGATCCTAAACTTTACAGATACCCATCTTTTCAAAAAACACAGTGAAATATATGTGGAATAACTTACATATCCTATTTTAAAAATTATTTCGAGAGCAACATTTTTCTGGTCTGCAGCCGGTTGCCAACCTTCAATTGATAGAAAAAAACTCCGCTTGAGAGTAGTTGGTGGTTTGTGGTTTGTTGCTCATTGAAAATTATTTAATGTTTCCCCGCGGGTTTGACTTCTTTTTTCAGAGTTGCGACTTCTGAAATTTATAATCTTGGATTTTTAGCAATCCAATCTTTAATATAATCTATCGTAGCGGTTGTAGTAGCGCCTGGCGTGAACAACTCGCCAACGCCGAGTTCTTTTAATTTCTTAATATCATCTTCGGGAATAATTCCGCCGCCGGTTAACAGCACATCATCCATTCCTTTTTCTTTCATCAACGTAAGAATTTTCGGAAAGATCGTCATGTGCGCGCCGGAGAGAATACTGATGCCGATCGCATCAACGTCTTCTTGCAGAGCAGCTTCAACAATCATTTCGGGAGTTTGCCGCAAACCGGTATAAATAACTTCCATTCCGGCATCACGTAACGCGGCGGCTATAACTTTTGCTCCGCGGTCGTGACCGTCGAGTCCGGCTTTTGCAATAAGTACTCTGATCTTTCTTTCCATACAATAATTCTCCAATTAAAATAAGATAGCTGATTTTATTTTTGCTGCCACAACATTCATTTCGCCGTTTCCATATTTTTTCAAATCCATTTTAAATTTGTATCCATCCGTTTTAAAGCGGGGAATGATATGAAAATGACAATGAAAAACCGATTGCCCCGCAGCGCTTCCGTTGTTTGATAAAATATTATACCCATCCGCCTTTAGACCATTAACTACGCCAACCGTTAGATGCCTGACTACCGAAAACATTCCCTCAAAAAGTCCGGTTGGAAGTTCAAGAAAATTTTCATAATGCGTTTTGGGAATCACAAGCGAGTGTCCGATGTTAAAAGGATTGATGTCGAGAAAGGAAATAATATTTTCATCTTCAAACAGAATTTCTGCTTTTGCGGTTTTCCGGGCGATATCACAAAAAATGCATTTCATAAAGTGTTGCTGTTGCTAATCAAAATTTAACAAATATTTTTTCCTTTTAGAAAAAACTCCGAACAATCCTCCGGTGTGAATGAACAATGTGCGAGATTGCTGAGAAGTTAGGAACAAATCGTGATACGCTTTAAACGCTTTGCCGGTGTAGGTTGGATCGAGAACAATGCCGGTAGAACGAGCAAATTTTTTAATGAGCGAAATTTTGTCGTCACTAATATGTTTGTATCCTTCTTGCGAAAATCCGTCCACTATTTCCAATTGTTTGGGATTGAGCTTTATTTTCAATCGAAAATCTCGTATCACTTTTTCTGCAAGCGATAAAATTTTCTCTTCAATTTCAGATTTCGGATAGAGAACATTCACCGCAAATATTTTTAGATTTTGTTTTTGTAGAAGCGAACCAACAAGTAATCCGGCTGAAGTGCCGCCGGAACCCGAAGCGGTGAGGATGGCATTGCACTTTGGAAAAATATTTTGCTCTTGCATTTCTTGAACTGCATGAATGTAGCCCCAAATCCCCAGCGGAGAAGAACCCCCTTCGGGAATAAGAAAAACATTCTTCCCTTTTTTTTCAAATGCTATTTTTTCTTCCGTCATTATTTCGTTTGCGTTGGCAAATTCATTTTTTGAAAGAAATCTCAATTCACTTTTAAGAACGTTATCAAGAAATAAATTGCCGTCGGCGTTGGAAGATTGTTTCCCCCAGAGGAAGAGTTTACTTTTTATTCCTAATGAAGCGGCAGCAAACGCAGTAGCGCGCGCGTGGTTTGACTGTTCTCCGCCGCAAGTATAAATGTACTCTGCTTTTTCTTTTTTAGCTTGAAAAAGAAGATACTCCAGCTTGCGTATTTTATTCCCCGAAGTTTCCATTCCGGTAAAATCATCACGCTTCAGATAAAAAGATTTCCCTTCAAAAGAAATTTTTTGAATTGGAGTTGGAATATTAGCCAACGAAATTCTTTTGGGAATAATCGGCGTTTTCACTTTTCCTTTTTCTTCAAATATTTTTTATAAAACGCTTTCGCATGTTCCAAATCTTCCGCCGTATCAACAGAGTAGCTGTCATATTCTGTCTCCACAACTTTTATTTTGATACCGTTCTCAAGCATCCGCAGTTGTTCAAGTTTTTCGGTATTCTCAAGATCCGTCGGTTGGAGTGAAGTGAATTTTAATAAGGCGTTTCGTCGGTAAACATATAATCCGACGTGCTTAAACATATTAGCCATTTTAAGTCCTTCGGCAATCGTTGCAGCATCCCGCACAAAAGGTATCGGCGAACGAGAAAAATAAAGAGCAAAACTTTGATAATCGAAAACAACTTTTACAACAGAAGATGATTTGAGTTCGGAGAGAGCAGTAATTTTTCGCGCTAAGGTTGAAACGGAAATTGCCGGATCAAACAACAACGGTTCAACGGCTTCATCTATCATTCGTCCCGGAATGAACGGTTCATCTCCTTGAATATTTACAATTATTTCCGCCGAGGGAAGTTTTTTTGCAACGTACGCAATTCTATCCGAGCCGGTTGCAATTTCCTTTGGCGTCATCATCACTTCAGCGCCGAATGATTTTGCAGCTTCCGCAACGCGTTCGTCATCCACGGCAATAATTATTTTGTGAAGTAGATTTGATTTTGATGCTGACTCATACGTATGCTGTATCATCGGCTTATTCCCGATTAATGCAAGCGGCTTGCCGTACAATCGTGAAGATGAAAATCGCGCCGGAATAATGCCAACTATCATCTTCTGCTAACCAATTACTTTCGGCACGGTAAAAAATTCTTCATCTTTGCCCGGAGCATTTTTCAATGCGTCTTCCCTTTTAATTGATGGTTTCAATTCATCTTCTCGAAAAACATTTTTCATTTCAATCGGATGAGAAAGAGGTTCAACGTTTGAAGTATCAAGTTCATTCAACTTATCCATGTGAAGTAGAATTTGATTCATCTCTTTCGTTAAATGTTCAATTTCCGACGCATTGAATTCAAGCCGTGCGAGGTCGGCAATTTTTTCTACTTCTTCTTTTGTAACTGCCATCGTTAATCCTTTTTATTTGCAATAATAATTTGTCGTACGTGTTCCATCAATTCTTTTTCATCTTGCCGGTTCGTCATATTCGTTGTTTCAATCGGTTTATCATAGTGGACATGAATGGTTCCTTTATTAATCTTCAGTTTTCCCTTTGGCATAATCGCCGCGGTTCCGCTGATTGATACAGGAACAATCGGGTAACCCACGCGCGAAGCTAAATAAAACGCGCCGCGTTTAAACGGAAGCACCTCACCGGTTTTGCTGCGTGTCCCTTCGGCAAAAACTAAAACCGAAATTCCTTTTTTCAAAATTGTTTCTTTAGCTCTATCTAAACTTTCCATCGCACGATCTGCTTTTTGCCTATCTATCACAATGTACGGACCCGCTTGAAGCGCCCACCCGAATATTGGAATTATTGCGAGTTCTTTCTTAAATATCATTACTGCGCGATCCGGGAATGAAGCCTGCATTGCCAGAATATCGTACATGCTTGAATGATTGGAAACATACACATGCGGTTTTGATCTATCAAAATTTTCCAATCCGCTTGTGGTAAGTTTTATTCCGCTTACAAATAATCCGCCGTAAGAAAGAAGACGCGAAATCCAGAAATAGGAAGTGAAGGTTCGATCAACTATTGCACTTACTAATGCGAGCGCCGAACAAAGAAATAGGTGAAGGGTAACCGCAAATAATTTCAGATAAGTAATCATGTAAGCTCAACTTTATTTTTTTGTATTGATGAGAGAATTGCGTTTTTTCTTTTGTTGATTGAAGGATGACTGTAGAAAAACCATTCTACAAACGGATGAGGATCTCTATCACCCAAATTCTGTTCGGTCAGTTTGTCAAGCGTTTGCAAAAACGCTTCATGTCTTCCGGTAGTTTCAATTGCAAAAGCGTCGGCTTCATATTCATATTTTCGTGAAATACTATTAGAAACCGGCTGGAGCAATAATGAAACAATCATTCCCCACAATGCCAAAACCGGAAGCGCATAAATCTGTGTAAGTTTTTCCGCATCGAAAAATGGAAGTGAAAGCGCGTAGAGTTTGGCGATCAAAAATAATGTTAGAAAACTGAAGCACGTTCCGAGAAAAATATTTTTGAGAATATGTTTCTTCTTGTAATGGCCGAATTCATGTGCCAGAACGGTTTCAACTTCATCAAGAGAATAATTTTCCAGCAGCGTATCTGCAAGTAAAATGCGTTTCGATTTTCCCAATCCTGTAAACGCGGCGTTAGCTTTTTTTGTCGTTTTGCTCATGTTAAACGAAAATACATTTTCAACCTTCATCTGTGCAATTTGAGCAAGCCGGATAATTCTTTCTTTTAAATCTTCATTTTCAAGCGGAACAATTTTATAGAAAAGGGGAAGAATAAAAACCGGAACAATACGAGCCAGCACAACCGAAACCAGAAAAAGAAAAATTGCGAACGGCAGCCACCAATCGCTGCCAAATTGCCTCATCACATAAAAGAAAAAAAGTAAAATCGGTAATCCGATAACAAGCGAAAGAAAAATTCCTTTAGTCGCTTCCCAAATCCATTGTAAAAAAGTTTGATTTGACAGTTGATACTTATGCTCCAAAATAAATCCGCCGTAAAGAGAAAAGGGGGAAAAGAAAATCGCGAATCCAATTCCGGTTGTTATTGTAAATAACAGAAAAATGAAATATTCGTTTGGAGTAAAGCGGAAAAGATAATTTCCCAGCAAATGACTTAATCCCGATTTAACAAAAATAAAAAGTAAAATGAAGGTTAAAACGCTCTCGCCAATGCTTAACGCAAGCTTTGTATTGCTATATTTTTTTGAATTCATATTTGAAAGATAAAGAGGAGAGGAAAGGATTGCAAAAAGAAAAAAAATCGGTTCCACTGTTAACAGTGGAACCGAAAGAACGCCTTATTTTGAATCCGGACAACTTTTTTCAGCTTCGCCGCAGCTTTTTGCACAGTCTGCTTTGCAACCTTTTTTAGTAGATTTTTTATCCGTTTTGCTTTTTTCTTTTGAAGTTGTGGTTGTCGTCGTTGTCGTTGTCGGCTTATCTTTCTTTTGTTGAGTTGATTGAGCCTGGACACCTAACGAAACAACAAATAAAAACAGAAAACTTAAAACAATGTTTTTCACAGAAGTACCTTTCATTTTTGATTTAACAATAAAAGTATTTATAATTTTTGATGAGCTAATTTAATGAACTAATCGAAAAGAACAAGAACAATTTTTTTTCTCTAAATGATGCCGAGAGTTCGTGATTCTATCCATCCGATTTTTCCATCGGTAAGGCGGATTTTATTCCAGCCTTCCAATTTATCTTCAACTTTAACTTTTATACCTTCGTGCAAAATAAATGCGTCCGCGCTCTTCGCGTCGGGTGACGATTTTACATTTACTACTTGATCAAGCACAATTCCATATTGGTAAAATTCATCTTGATGTTGCTTGGTTTGATACAACACAACGCTTAAGACGAACAGAACAAAAATTGCAACTCCGCTGAAAAAAGAATATTTCGTCTGCGCCGTTTTTTTTGCCGTTAAAAAGATGCCAATTGAAAAAATTAAAAACAGATAAATGAAAAATATGAAAATGCGCCAGCCTTTTGGATGAAAGACATTTTGCAGCGCTTCCCACCAGTTGAACAAAAAGAATTTTGGAACAACATCAACTTTATCTACAATTTTAGAATTTGAGATTACCAGATTGTGAACAATATCCTCATCAGCCGGGGCAAGTTGATTTGCTTTTTCATACCAAAGAATTGCCCTGCCGAATTTGCCGGTTCTATAATATGCATTGCCCAGATTGTAAAACAGTGAAGCGCCGTGATACCCTTCTCGCACCGCCGTTTCGTAAAGCTCAACCGCACCGTTATAATTTCCGGATTTATAAAAATGACTTGCCTGCTCCAATTCCTTTTGAGGCGATTGTGAAAAGCCAACTATCGGAAGGGAAAAGAAGATGATTAAAAGAATTCGTTTCATTTTAGACCTCCGCTTACAGAAATTTTTTCCTCCAGAGCGGCAATTAATGAGGCTGTCCGGTTGTACAAAAGATTCATATCTTCTAAAATATTCTGAGATGGCGCAAAGCGAATGAACTCACATTTTTCTAAAATCAATTTCAATTCGGTAATAAGTTCTTCATTCAAACCTTTCGCTTCGAGCTTTGCAATTGCGGCTTCGACGGTAAATGCAGCTTTGCTTATAGAAAGTTTATCTTCAAGATAACCGAAAATTGCTTGCGATATTTCAGTAAAGAAAAGAGCGTCGTTCTTTTCTTTTAAATATTTTGAAGCGGTCTTCAATCTGCTTTTGGCAATCTTTTCGGCTCGTAAATTTTTTAGCAGCGTAATATTACCGGAAAGTTTTTCTTCTTTCCGCTTCCAAAAAAGAAATCCGATTAACGAAAGCAGCGGGAATGAATAAAGTGTGATGACGAAAATGAACGAATCTTCCTCTGCTTTTTTTATTTTCGCAACATCGCTAAAATTGTTTTTGATATAATGGATGTCCTGCCCAAGCAATTTAATTTCTTCTTTAGATAAACCGGTTCCGCCGCCTGTGTACTCAGCGCTTCCCTGCTCAACCTCAACTGCATACGGTGTTGAAGAAATTGTTTCATAACTTTTTTTCTTCGGATTGAAAAATGAAAAACGGAGCGCCGGAATTTCAAATTTACCCGAGACGCGGGGAATAACTAATAACTCAAAACTTTTCTTCCCGCCGATAACGCTGCCGCGCGAAACAGTTGTATTTATTTTCGGTTCATATTTTTCAAAGCCGTTTGGAATTTGCAGCTCCGGCATATCAAGCAGATTGATGTTCCCTTCTCCGCTTAAAATAACTTTTAAAGTGATCGGTTCATTCTGCTTTACATTTTTTTTATCGATTGACGTTTGCAATGAGTAAACGCCAACCGCGCCGTTAAACGATGGCAATGATGTCTGCGGAAGCGGCAATACTTTTATTTTTACATTATTTGATTTTGCCGTGTACTCAACAGTTTCGGTTCTGCCGAAAAACGGATCGTCAAAAAAATCATCGAACGGACTATTTGATTTCTTTTTGCGCTGCACCATCACCGGAATTTTTAATTCGAACGGCGTTACAGATAACTCACCCGTTTGCGTTGGAAACAACGCAGCTTTTTTTAGCGTGGCAACGTTAAATAATTTTCCTTCATAATTTTCGCGCGCAAAAGTAATCTGATTTGACGTCTCAATTTCCTCCGACCAAAATCCTTGATACGAAGGTAATTTTGAAATTTGCGGTGATTGAATATTTAACCGGGTATAAAGTTTATAAGTAACTGTTACTTGTTCGCCCTGGTAAACCGAATTACGATCAACAACCGCACGGATGAAAACATTGTCGCCAATTTCTTGATTTGAAACATCCTGACTGTTCTGTCCCTTTGCAGCTTGCTTATTCCCACTTCCTTTTACTACTTCAATTGTGAGCGGATTTGAACTTAAATTTTTTCCTTTAACAGAAATAGATGCAACCGGAATTGTATATTTGCCCGCGGAACGCGGTTGAAGATAGTAGGTGAACGCGCGTGAACCCGACACCGCACCGTTAATTATCTGCATACTTGATGATTGATTAGGACCGGAAAGGACGAGAAAATCTTTGAAATTCGGAGGTTGAAAATTTCCAATCGAATTCATGTCGCTTCCCGAATAGGTGAAGGAAACTTCAAATTGTTCTCCTTCGCCAACTTTTGTACTACTTGCCGTTGCGTTAAATGATTGACAAAAAACTAAACCGGAGAATACAGTTACAAATAATCCAAATAGTAGAAACGATTTAATTGCTTTCATCACTTTTTACGTTTGACTTTTATCATTTTACTTTTCACTTACCAATCTTTTTCAACCTTAACGTGTTCGCCAACCTTCTTTCTCAACTTCTTTTGCATATCTTTTTCATTATCCTTTAGAGCATTTAATATTTGCTCAGCTTGCTCTTTTGAAATTTTAGGTTTTTGATTCTGCTGCTGTTGCTGCTGTTTATCATTTTTATCTTTTTTCTCGTCTTTATTTTGATTCTTCTGATCCTGATTATCTTTATTCTGATCGTCTTTGTTTTTCTGGTCGTCTTTCTTATTCTGATCTTTGTTTTGCTTGTCCTGGTTTTTATCGTCTTTTTTATTCTGCTGCTTTTTTTGATTCTCTTCTTCTCTCAATTTTTTCAGCGCGTATGATAAATTGTATTTTGCTTCTTCATCCTTCGGATTCATTTTAAGCGAGTTTTTGTAGGCTTCAATGCTTTCTTTTAACTTATTATCGTCAAGCAGACTATTGCCGATATTGTAAAAAGCTTTTCCCTTAAGTTCTTTGTCTTTTGATTTTGAAATAACCGTTTGATAAGCCTTCATCGCTTCGTCATACTTTTTTTGTTTATAGTAAGCGTCTCCTAAATTGAAATACGGAATGCTTGCGGAAGAATCTTTTTCGATTCCTTTCCGGAAGTTGATTTCGGAATCACCGAATTTTTTTTGATTGAACTGCTCAACGCCGTCATTGTTCAACGACCTCTGCGATTGTGAAAATCCGACGCCGGAAATTATAAAAAATAACAGCAATACAGAATAGTATTTAGGGAGTGACCGCTTCATTTACACATTTCGTTTTAGTATTTGCATTAATAATTTTGATTTGCGTTCGTTTAGCGCCAGCTCGAACGCCAATAACAATAACGCCGGAATGAGAAAGTAAAAATATTTGTCGTCGTAATCGGTAATTCGTTTTGAACCGTATTCGGATTTTTCAAGCGATGAAAGATCTTTGTAAATCAAATCCAATTCATTTTGATAACTGGAAGAAAGATAATATTTCCCACCTCCTTTGGAGGCAAGCTGCTGCAGTGTGGTTTCGTCAAGTTTGGTCAATACGGTTGAACCATCAGCATCTTTTTTAAATCCCGTTTGCTGTCCGTTGCCGTCATAAATAGGAATTGGCGCGCCCGACGGAGAACCCATGCCGATACTATAAACTAAGATTTCTTTATCGGCTGCATCTTTTACTGCGCTGTCAATATCGCCTTCATGATCTTCACCATCGGTAATGATGACCATAACTTTTTTTGTTGCCGCTTTGGTGTCGAATGATTTTGCAGCCAAATTAATCGCCGATGCAATCGCTGTTCCCTGCTGTGGAATTGAGTTCACATCTACGGTGGAAAGAAAAAGATTTGCCGCTGAATAATCTGTAGTAAGCGGGAATTGCACATACGCGTCACCGGCAAAAATAATCAACCCGATTCTATCGCCTTGCAATTTTCGTATCAAGGTTGCTATTTCATTTTTCGCTTTTTCCAACCTGCTCGGTTTTAAATCTTCAGCTTTCATACTCGCTGAAACGTCGAGCAAAATAAAAACATCTATTCCGATTTGCTTCACCTCTTCAACGCGGTTGCCTATTTGGGGACGCGCCAACGAAAGGATGAGCATCGCAACAGCCAGAACAATAATTCCAAACTTGATTGATTCTTTATAAAAACTTTTTACTCCGAAGAGAACGTTGTGCAATCTTTCATCAGCAAATTTCCGCAGCAGCGATTTCTTCTTCTTCAAATAAAAGAAAAAGAAAACAATCATTACCGGCAGGAGGTAAAGCATGTGTAAATATTCCGGATGAGCAAAACGAAACATAAAAGTTATCTTTTCCTTTAAGGTAGTTTTCTAAAAAAAGTTTTTGATAATCCGACTTCAACTAACAACAAAAACAAACCACCCCAGAGCCACGGGAAGTAAAGTTCTTTTTTGTTTTTATATGAAGTCACTTCAAATTTTGTTTTTTCAAGTTTATCGATTGCCTGATAAATTTCCTCGAGTTTTTTATTACCGGTTGCGCGGAAATATTTTCCGTCGGTTGTTTCGGCAATTTTGCGTAGGACTTGTTCATCAATTTCTACGGGAACCATTTGATACCTAATACCGAATGGAGTTTGAAACGGATACGGCGCTTGTCCAATCGTACCGATTCCGATTGTATAAATTCTAATGCCGTAATTTTTTGCAATGTCTGCGGCGGTAAGGGGATCAACTTCACCGGCATTGTTCACACCGTCCGTAAGCAGAATCATCACTTTACTTTTTGCTTTTGAATCCTTCAGCCGGTTAACGCCGTTGGCAATTGCATTGCCGATCGCCGTTCCGTCCTCAATCATTCCGCTTTTTACTTCTTGCAAAAGATTTTTTAACACTGCGTAATCAATAGTTAACGGACATTGCGTAAAAGCATCACGCGAAAATATAACTAATCCAATTTGATCCGACGTTCTGCCGGAAATAAAATCTTGAGTAATTTTTTTTGCGGCTTCCATTCTATTCGGCCGGAAATCTTCCGCAAGCATACTTCCGGAAATATCAAGATCAAGCACAACGTCAATCCCTTCGGTGTAAACATTTTCACCGCTGGAAAAATTTTGCGGACGCGCAAGCGCAATAATTAAAGCAATGAAAACAAGCATCCGCAAGTAAATCGGTAAATCGGATAATTTTTCTTTCCAACTCCTTTTTCGATCATTAAAAATCTGAACGTTTGAGTAAACAATTGAAGGCTCACCTTTTTTCATTTTTTTATAATAAACGAAAATGAAAATCGGCGCCAGCAGCAGCAGCCATAACACAAGCGGATACGCGAAAGTGATTCCGGTATTAAACATTCTGCTCTTCCTTGTTTTGTTCCGAATTCGCAGTGGGAATCGTCATCTTAACTATTTGTCTTGCTTGCTTTATCATCGCCTCGTTAATTTCATTTAGCGGAACGAACTTTGCGAATTTCACCATGTCGGCATTTTGAAGAAAATCTTTTGTAAGCGGAATGACCGAAGAAGATTCACTTTTAGATTTCAAAACTTCAAGCGTTTCATCCGTTGTTAATTCCAACGCCGGAAGCGAAAATCGTTTTTCGAAATAGGTTCGGATGATTTCGGTTATTTCCGTATGATATTCTTTTACTCGTCCGCTCTGCCAAAGTTTTTTCATCTCTAATTCATCAAGCGAAATTAGCGCGGTTTCGTAAGGTGGTATTTGAATTTCTATTTCTTGTCCGGTGAATTCTTTTCGTTTATAAAACTTTTTGTAGAGGAAGTAAACCAACGCTACAACCACGGCGATGCCCGCAATCCACAACAGCAGATGCAGCCAATTAAATGGAATGACTATCGGTTCCTTAATATCTTTCGCTTCTTTTGTTGTATCAACCGGAAGAGTATGAATTGTTAAATTAATGGAATCAGTTGCAACCGACGCCAACGCTGTATCTTTTGAAGATTTGTAAGGAATCAAAAAAGAAGGAATGGTTGCTTTGCCCGAGTCGAAACCCGTGAGAATAAAATGATACGTAAAAGTATTTGTTCCGTTGTTCTCTTTCTTTTGCAGAGGAAGCTGCTCAACCAATTCAAGTTTTTGAAGTGAATCTTTTATTGATGGGAAAAAGAATTCCACATTTTTCGGCGCTGATAATTCAACAAGATAATTGATATAGTCGCCGACTAAATAATTTGTTGAATCAACCGATACGTTACTTTTTACTTGCTGAGAAAAACCGGAAGAAGTAAAAAGTAGAATTAAAAAAATGATCCCAATCCGTTTTACCATCGTTTCTCGCGCATTCTGAAAAAATTAACCAACGGTTTAATGTAAGACTCTTTCGTATTTATCGTTATTGCATCAAGCTTGCTTGAAACAAAAAGTGAATTCTGTTTACTCCGGAATTTTTCTCTTTGATGATGGAGCCAAAACTGAAACGATGCATCGCTTGTATCAAATGTTTTTTCTTTACCGGTTTCGGGATCGATAAATCGCACCAATCCCATCGAAGGAATTTTTTGTTCGCGTTCATCAAGCAACGTGATTCCGATAAAATCATGTTTCTTTCCAACCATGCGCAAAATTTTGTCGTAACCGACATCCTGAAAATCTGAAATGAGAAAAGCGATACTTCGTTTCTTAATTGCTTTGTTAAAATATTCCAAAGCTCCGCGGATGTTCGTTCCTTTGCCAGATGGTTCAAAAGATAGAACTTCACTGATTATTCTTAGGGTATGCGATTTAGATTTTTTCGGTGGAATAAATTTTTCAATTTTATCCGTGAACAAAAGCAATCCGACTTTATCATTATTCTTCAACGCAGAGAAGGCAAGGATGGCGCTAATCTCGGCTGCAATCTGCTGTTTGGTCGAAGCTGCAGTTCCGAAGTATTGCGAGCCGCTCAAATCAACAATCAACATAACGGTTAGTTCGCGTTCTTCTTCAAATATTTTAATAAACGGATGTCCGAACCGCGCAGAAACATTCCAATCAATATTTCTCACATCGTCGCCGATTTGATATTCGCGAACTTCGGAGAATTCCATTCCTCTTCCTTTAAATACCGAATGATATTCGCCGGAGAAAACCTGGTTCACCAAACCTTTAGTGCGGATTTCAATCTGTCTAACTTTTTTAAGAAGTTCTTTTGTAAGCATATTTTATTTGTTGATAGCTGTGCGTTTTAATTGAATTTAACTTTGTCACCATTCCTTTATTAAGGAACTTCAACTTTGTTTAATATTTCGCTGATGATGTTTTCCGAAGTAATTTCTTCCGCCTCCGCTTCGTATGTAACCGCAATTCTATGGCGAAGCACGTCGTATGCGATAGTGCGGACATCTTCGGGAATAACATAACCGCGTCTTTTTATAAACGCCATCGCGCGGCTTGCAATTGCCAAATTAATTGAGGCTCTTGGTGAAGCGCCGTAACTTATCAAGTCGGTTAGTTTATCCAGATTAAAATCTTTTGGAGTTCTAGTTGCAAAAACAATATCGAGAATATATTTTTCAATTTTCTCATCCATATAAATTTGCTGAAGAAGTTCTCTTCCTTTAAGAATATCTTGTGAAGAAATAACCGGATTAATTTTATTTTCGATGCCGGAAACATTCTGCCGCATGATCTTTATTTCTTCTTCTCGCTGCGGATAAGTGATTTTTACTTTCAGCATAAATCTATCAACTTGAGCTTCCGGTAGCGGGTAGGTTCCTTCCTGCTCAATCGGATTTTGCGTTGCGAGCACTAAAAACGGTTCTTCAAGTTTAAAAGTTTCTTCTCCGATGGTAACTTGTCTTTCCTGCATCGCCTCCAGCAAAGCGCTTTGAACTTTTGCGGGGGCGCGGTTAATTTCATCAGCCAAAATAAAATTAGAAAAAATTGGTCCCTTGCGGATGAAAAAATTTCCATCCTTCTGATTATAAATTTGGGTCCCGATAATATCTGCGGGAAGCAGATCGGGAGTAAACTGTATGCGTTGAAATTTTGCTTTCATTGCAGCAGCGAGAGATTTGATGGCAAGCGTTTTAGCCAATCCCGGCACGCCTTCCAAAAGGATGTGCCCGTTTCCAAGCAGTCCGATTACCAATCGTTCAACCATTGCTTTTTGTCCTACAATGACCTTCCCGATTTCCACCATTAATAAATCAACAAAAGCGCTTTCTTCTTTAATTTTTTCGTTCAAAACCGATATATCCAATTCTACACCTCAATTAGTTAAAATTTTGAATTATTTTAAGATTAGACGAGCCTAAATTTAAAAATGTTGCGGGAATTATAAAAAATTTTTTACTCGAAAATTTTAAATACCGCAAACTTAAGATAGGAAGTTTCTTCCATTGAAACGAGTTTCGGATGATCGAGCGACGCTTCATTAAAATGAATGAGCTGGATTTTTCTCTCCGCTTTTTTTGCCGCCTTTGCAACAATGGTAAGAAATTCATTTTTCTTTAAATGAAAAGAGCACGAAGAGGTAACCAAAAATCCATTTGTGTTGATTACCTGCAACGCAAGTCTGTTAAGCTTTTCATATCCCTTTTCCGCTGTTTTCAAAGTTTTTTTATTTTTTGCAAAAGCCGGCGGATCAACGCAAACCAAGTCATATTTTTTGTTGAGAGCAAGTTCTTTTTCTAAAAAATCGAAAACGTCTTCCGAAAGATACTCTACGGCGCCGGTCAAACTATTTAGCTCGTAATTTTTTTTCACTTTTTCAATTTCGATATGGGATGAATCAACAAATGTAACGCTTGCGGCACCCGCTGTTAAAGCATGCAATCCAAAGCCGCCTGAGTTACAAAACGCGTCAAGTACGTTTTTACCGGAAGAAATTTTTTCGATAAAAAATCTATTATCAGATTGGTCAAAATAAAAACCGGTTTTCTGTCCTTGTGAAAAATCAATTTCATAATTCAGTGAACCATCCGAAATTATTTCTTTTCGCGCGTCTCCCCAAAAAACCTGGTTATCCTCAGGCAATCCTTCCAAAGTTCTAAAATATGCTTCGTGCTTTGTCAGTACATTTTCGGCTGAATATTCTTCCTGTAAAATTTTAATAAGTAGCTCAAGATTTTTCTCCATGCCCGCAGAATATACTTGAAGCACAAATGTCTTGTTGTACTTATCGATAATCAAGCCGGGCAGAAAATCACTTTCGCTGAAAACCATCCGAAATGATTCGCGGCTTGGATAGATTGTTTTTCTCAATTCGTAAGCCGATCTCAATCTTAAACAGAAGAATGAATCCAAATCTTCTATTTCATTTTCAGAAAGCATTCTGATGGCGATAAGCGAGTGTTTATTATAGAATCCCGATCCAAGTAAATTATTTTTTGCATCGAAAACAGTAACGATCTCGCCTGTCTCCGGGCTGCCTTCAAGTGTATGAATCTCGTTGCTGAAAATCCATAAATGTCCTTTTACAATCCGGTGCTCTTCGTTTTTTCTAAGAATAACTTTTTTCAATTGATAACTTTCTTTTGATATAAAATAAAATTGCCGTAGCAAACCTATAAAGATTTTTCCCTACGGCAAAGGATTAAAAGGAATGTTTAAATGTTTCCGAGAACTTTTGTAATACGCGCCGCAACTTCTCCGGCAATTGAAGCGAGATCACTATTTTCCACAACTTTCATCGATTCGAGAGGATTAATTGCGGATACTTGCACACCGCCCTCAAGTTTTTCTTGAACAATAAAATTGCACGGAAGCAAAACTCCAATGTGTTCTTCGGCTTGCAAAGCCTTGTAAGCAAAGGGGGGATTGCAGGCGCCAAGAATTTTGTACTTCCGAAAATCAACATCCAATTTTTTCTTTAACGTTGCCTGCACATCAATTTCGGTTAGCACGCCAAAACCTTCTTTCTTCAATTCATCGGTAACTTTTTCAATTGCTTCTTCAAACGAAAGAGCAACTAATTTCGAATTATAGTATGACATATTTTCTCCAATTTTAAAAGGTTTGATGAAAAATCCAAAGCTGCGATTCACGATTGTTCTAATATTTCCAAAAGTTTTCCTTCGCGCATGGAAAAGTCGGATAAGTATATTTCCGACAAATTCAATTCGTGAAAGATAGACTGCAAAATTAAAGTTCCGGCAGGAAGAATATCCGCACGGTCAAGTTCAATTCCGGGAATAGTTTTTCTCTCTTCAATTGTTTTGTGTTTGATCAAAAATTCCATAGCTCTATCAACACCAACTCTTGATAAAACATGTTCATCATTTTTACAAAGTTTATTTGCCGCAGCAACCGCTTTCACTGCGTGTATTGTGCCTGAGTTACCGGTAACCAAATCAATTTTTTCAGCGGATAGTTTTTGCTTAACACTTTGTAATTTATTTATTATAAAGGATCGGCATTCTTCAATTTCTTTTTCATTCAAAATTCCGTTTTGAAAAAATCGTGAGTACATTCGGACCGAGCCTAGTTTCAAACTATCTGTGAAAATGATTTTTCCTGAGCTTCCGAGAATAAATTCCGTACTGCCTCCTCCGATATCAAGACAGAGAATATTTTTGGAATGTGCGTCGTGAGTAAAAGATAAAATTGCTTTATAAATAAGAAACGCTTCTCTTTCTCCGGAGAGAATTTCTATTGAAACGCCTGTGACTTTTTTAATGTGTGTGATAAACTGGTTCACATTGGCAGCCTCCCGGACTGCACTGGTAGCGGTTGCTGTCATCGTACACGAATATGAACGGCAGAATTCCAGAAACTCATAAATAAGTCTTTCGGTTTGAGAAAAATCTTCTTCGGAAAGGAATGACTTTCCATTTTGTGTTTGTAATCCCAACCGGCAGACAATTCTTTTTCTGAGCAAAACTGTAAATGATTTATCGGATTCAATTTTATAAATAAGAAAATGAAAAGAATTTGAACCGATATCAAGAATTGCATGGTTGAATTGCTTGATGGTTTCCATCGTTACTTCTCATCCGATAACAATGAGCTGCACAATGAAAAAACTTCTGCAACGGTTACATCATTAATTAAATCGGAGTGACGGAGAAAATGTTTTTGCTTCCCGATGGGCGCCCAGTTTAACGGATTTGTTGGACCGAAGATTGATATTTGCGGGGTGGGCGTTGTTCCCGCAACGTGCATAATGCCGGTATCGTTCGTGATGAATAAATCACTTTTGGTAATTAACGCGGCAACCTGTGGAATTTCTTTTTTCAAAAAAAGTTTTACTTCCGGAATTACACCACGCTGGATTGATTCAATTATTTCAAGGTCGTCAGAACTTCCCGTTACATACAAAATTGGTTGATACTTTGCCTCAAGAAGATTTATGATCGAAATAAAATTTTCATACGACCATCGGTTGGGCGGTTTGCCGGCACCTACATGGAGTCCCACAATCTTTCTATTTTTAGGAGAAAAAGATTTTAGAAATTCGTCAGCTTCCTTCTCATCAGTTTCATCAAAACTAATTTCTGAACTAAAATTTTCTGTCGTAATTCCAAACGGGCGAAGAATGTCGAGACTAAAATCAGAGACGTTGGCATCCGGATATTTTTTCCAATCCAAATCAATTCTTCTATCAAAGAAAAACGCCGATGCGTTTGACTTTCCACTTAATGAATTGGGACCAATTCGTGTTTTCGCGTTTGCCATTCTGCAAAGCAAATTGCTGGTAAATGAAATTGAAACGGTTACGGGAACGATCGCAAGATCGTATTCAGTTCTTAAAAATTGAATTAGTTTTTTGAGATAGTTCAAGGAAAGTATTTTATTTTTATCGAACACAAACAGTTCATCGATAAATTTATTTTTGTGCAGAGCGTTTTTATTTGCGGGACTAACAATCACCGAAACTTCCGATGCCGGATATTTTTCTTTTAACGCGCGGAAAACCGAAATGCATGCAAGCATATCTCCAAGCTGATTGTGCTGACGGACGACAAGAATTTTCTTCGGTGTGTTTAACTCTCTCAACGGATTTTCAGCCACACCCCAAAATTTTTTTAATAAAAAATAAAGTATCTTTTTCATTTTAGGTTACTGCTGATCGCTACCGGCAGTTTCCTTCTCATCTTTAATTTCTTTAAAATCTACATCAATCACATCTTTTTCATTGTATGATTTTTGTGGCGGAGGATTTTCTCTTTTCTTTGAAATGTTGGATGATGAAACTACGCGAATGAACCGGAAGATTTTCATCACAAAATAAATAAGAAATCCATACACAAGTAACTTTATTAACATTATAAAACCTTTTTCGCTTCAGGCTGAAAATACTCGGTGAATCCTCTATCGTTTCTAAATATTGCCTGGAATAATTCGTCAAAATCTTTTTGGTTGTTCACAAAATCCATCTCGGTTGTGTTCACAATTAGAAGCGGTGTTGTGGCGTACCGGAAGAAAAAATCGTTGTACGCTTCGCTTAATTCTTCAATGTAACTTCTGGTGATGTTGCGCTCTATCTGGCGGCTTCTTTTTTTTATGTTGTACATTAGGCGGTCAACGCTGGATTGTAAATACACCACCAAATCCGGTTGACGAAGATTTTTAAACAACAGCGGGAAAACCGATTCATACAATTTCAACTCCTCGCCGGCAAGATTGAGGTAGGCAAATATTTTATCTTTTTCAAAAATATAATCGGCAACAATAAATTCGGAAAATAAATTTTCTTGATGAAGCGCCTGCTGCTGTTTGTACCGGTTTACAAGAAAAAACATTTGTGTTTGAAACGCATACCGGTGGCGTTCGTTATAAAATTTTTCGAGGAACGGATTAACTTCAAATTGTTCTACGATGAGCTGCGAGTTAAGCTTCTCTTTCAATTTTACCGCAAGCGAGGTTTTACCCGCGCCAATAGCCCCTTCAACAGCTATGTAACGGATATCTTTATCAGTTTGTAACGCCATAAGATTCCTTTAAACTTATTTGAGACGAAAACACATTGATTACATATTGCTCATTCTCCGGAAGAACAATTTCGCAAATTGATTTCCGTAAACCGGGATGGATAAAACCCGGCGCAACTTCGCAAAGCGGAACGAGTACAAAATCTCTTACCGCAATATAGGGATGCGGAACCGTAACTTTTTCGTCGGAATAAACGAGATCATCAAAAAATAAAATATCCAGATCAATTTCGCGGCATTCCCACTTTTCACGTTTTCTTCTTCCGAGCTGCTGTTCAATTCCTTTTAAAAAATTTAACAAAGCATGAAGCTCCAATTCCGTTTCAATTTCAACAACGCCGTTAAGAAAATTTCCTTGATTCTTTACTCCGTATGGTCGCGTTTCATAAATAGAAGAAATTTTGCGCGCTCTGCAAAATAGAGAAGCGTCAATGAGTTCAACAGCTTTCCGTATGTACGAAAACCGGTCATCTAGATTAGAACCTAATCCGATAAAACTAATGTGTAAATCTTTTTTAATCATTACAACTTTACTTCAGTTTCGTTCCATTCTTCGCGAGATTTTACAACTTCAACTTCAACGGAATCCACAACTCCGCCAATCGGAGGATTATTTTTTCGTACACGCAATCCAATCTTGTGAACGGATGGAAATTTGCGAAAGAGTTCGTCAACCATTGCATCGGTTAACGCTTCTATCAAATGAAACTTTTTCCGCTGTGCCAGTTCGCTCATAACGTTATAAACTTGCTCGTAGTTGATGGTTTCGTGCAGTTTGTCTGTGGTTGCCGCATGGGCAAAGTTCGTGTACAAATCAACATCCGCTTCAAACTTACCGCCGATATTTTGTTCTTGTTGAAAAACGCCGTGGTATCCGTAAAAGGATGCTTTATTAATTCTGATAATGTTCAACATAAATAATTTTACTCTTTATATTTTTTTTTCAAGCTTGATAAATTCGCGGTTAATAGTCCGGCTAACACAAAAAAACTACCGTAAATCTGGTTGGTCATCAGCGTTTCATCCAAAAAAATCCAACCTATACCCAAAGCGATGATCGGAGTAATGAACGCCGTAAGCGAAAGTAAAATAATACTAATTTTTTTCAGCAACCAATAAAAAGTTATAACGCTTCCAACGATGCCAAGATATAAAACCGATCCGACAGCCTTGAGATCAAACTTAAGTGACGAGGTGTTTTCAAAAAGAAATCCGATTAACAGCATTCCGATTCCGGCGATTGCCATTGGAATAAGATTCATCGAAAGGGCGTGCAAATGCTGCCCGTATTTTTTAATTGAAACCGCGATGGTTGACTGAAGCATTCCGCTTAACAAGACCGCCACCATCCCGAGAAAATAATCCAGCCCGATAGCCATAATATTTTGCGAAAAAATTATCACAATGCCGGTAAACCCGATGACCATACCGAGAATTTTAATCCCTCCGATTTTTTCATCCGGAATAAACAAACGCGTGAACAGCGCAACGAAAAACGGATACACCGCAAAAAGAACCGACGCCAAACCCGACGGAATATATTGTTCTCCCCAATAGACAAATCCAAAAGGAAGAATAAACGAAAAGATTCCCATGAAATAATAGAGCCGCATGGAAATTTTATCTCGTTGAATCGGGATTGACCGAAACCGCATGATACCATAAATAACAATCGCCGCAACCGAGAAGCGCAAACCCGCGGAAATAAAGGGTGTAAGCGAATCTAACCCGAGCCGGATAGCAAACCAAGTTGAGCCCCAGATCAAACAAATTAAAATATAATTTGAGGCTATTTTAAAATTCGAATTCAAAAATGTCCTTTCAAAGCAATTACGCCAAGCGACCGCCCGGATATGTTGCCGTCTCTTCTATAAGAATGAAATAAAGATTTCCATTCAAAACTGCATAACGAGGAATGCTGAATATTTTCAATCCTCACTTCAAATTTACGCAAAATGTCATAATTAATTTTAGCTACATCAAGAAGGAATTTCTCTCCATGCGGCAGAGAATATTTTGCGTCGAAATGAGCGGCAACTTCTTCCCCCACTTCATAATTTTTTTGATGAATTGAAGGACTGATATATGCAAAAATTTCTTTTGGATCGGCGTGAAAATCGTCTTCGAGTTTTGTCATCGTTTTTTCTAAAATTCGGAGTGAAGTTCCGCGCCAGCCGGAATGCACACCGGCAATAATTTTGCGTTTCGGTTCGTAAAGAAATATTGAAGTACAATCCGCGGTGCTAATTGCCAGCCCAAGATTCGGTTTGTCGGTAATCATCGCGTCCGCTTCGCCTTGATTACCGGGATTATCTACGTAAACAATTTTATCGCTATGAATTTGATTTTGCGTAGCCACACGATTTTCCAAACCAAGTGAGCGGAAAAAATTTTGTCGGTTCATTTCCACTTTCCGGTTGTCGTCTCCAACCGTTAACGAAAGATTAAATCCGAACCGGGACTCGGTGTTATCGTCTATCCTGGTTGCGAGACCGAATATCAAATCGGAAAGACTGTTGAATAAGAGAGATTTGAGTACTACCATAAAAGTTAGTTAGAATAAAAGAAATACTTTATTTTGGGTAAGAAAATTTATTAGGCTTTTAATTTTCTTTTGCAAAGATATTAAAATATTTATTGCCTATCATTTTAATTAAAGAAAAGGATAATGTTTTTGAAGATTCTCATTTCGAACGACGATGGAATTGATTCTCTCGGAATTTTTCATTTGTGCAATGCGTTAAAGGAAGTCGGCGAAGTTACCGTAGTTGCGCCGTTAAGCGAACAAAGCGCGGTGGGACATGCAATTACGATGATGCATCCGCTGCGGGTAATTAAATTTTACAAAGACGGCAATTTTTTTGGTTACGCCGTTGACGGAACTCCCGCAGATTGCGTAAAAATGGGAGTGAGAAATATTCTTGGTTTTCTTCCCGATATCGTTGTCTCCGGAATTAATCACGGCTCAAATACTGCAACCAGCGTTATCTATTCGGGAACGGTTTCAGCCGCAAGAGAAGCGGCTATAATGGATATTCCCGCAATTGCAATTTCCGTTACAAGCCATAGCGTTTCTAATTTTGATACCGCTTGCGAAACTGCAAAAAAACTTGTTCAGCTTATTGGTGAAAAAGGATTAAAAAAAGGAACACTGTTAAACGTAAACGTTCCCGATCTTCCGGCGTCAGAAATAAAAGGGATGCAGTTGACAAAACAAGGGAAATCAAAGTGGGATGATGTTTATGAAAAAAGAGTTGATCCGTACGGCAAAGAATATTTTTGGCTCACCGGCGACTTTGTAGAAACAGATGACAATCTCACGCTGGATCAGTTTGCCGTTAAACAAAAATACGTATCGGTTACTCCGATTCATTTTGATTTAACCGATCACGAAACGTATGCACAAATGAGCGAATGGGATATTGAGACTCTGCTTTAATCAATTTTTATTTTCACTATTTAACCGCTAATGAATATTTCATTTCAGATTAATTGGTTCATGCTCGCCGCCTCGGTTGTTCTGCTTGCGGGATACACTATTTATATTTACCGGACAACCGTTCCGGAGATTACCCGAGGGAAGAAAATCTTTCTTTCGGCTGTGAGAATTTTACTGCTTACCTTTCTCTTCCTCCTGATCTTTGAACCTCTCTTTAAAATTGAAAAGAAAAAAATGATCCAACCGGTGCATTATTTTTTTATTGATAATTCGAAATCACAAAAACAATTTGAAGCGAAAGCTCCGTTCATTGCTAAAAATCTTTTCGATGAAATTCACTCGCTTCCGTCAACTTCCTATAAATTATTTTCTTTTGGAAATACCGTCTCGCCGTTGGGATTGTACGATTCCGCCAAATTAGCATTCACAGAACCGGCAACGAATTTCTCAAAAATTTTTCCCGTGTTGCAGCATGAAGAAAACATCGCCTCCGTTACTATTGTAAGCGATGGAATTATCACGGAGGGGACAAGTCCATTTTATCAATTTGAAAAATTAAACGTTCCGGTTTTTTCAATCGGTGTTGGAGATTCAACCACAAAAAAAGATATTTCAATTCAGAATGTTTTGCACAACGAATATCTTTATTCCGGTTCAAGTTCTCCATTCATCGCATCCGTGTTACAGCATGGTTTTAGCGGCACAAAAGCTTCGCTCTCACTTTTTGAAGATGACGTTCTTTTGGAAACAAAAGAAGTTTCTTTTACTAACGATGAACAGCAAAACGTAGAATTTTTATATAAACCGAAAACTCCCGGTGAGAAAAAAATTTCACTTCAACTTTCTCACCTGCCGGACGAATATTCTTTTGAAAACAATAAACACTCCTTGTTCGTAAAAGTTATCGACAGCAAGCTTTCCATCGTTCTGCTTGCTGGTGCGCCATCTGCCGATGTAACATTTATGAAGAATGCTTTGGAAGCGGACACCAACAATTTCGTTCAATCATTTACACAGTTAACTTCAACACAATACGTTGAAAAAACTTTTCCCGATAAAGCGCTTGATAAAGCCGATGTGTTGTATCTTTTAAATTTTCCTTCATCACAAACTCCGGCGCCGTTAGTTGAAAAAGTAGCAAAGTTAATAAGAGAAAAAAAACTTCCATATTTTTTTCAATTAACATCTTCGGTTGATCCGGGGAAACTTAAAATATTACAGAGTGAGCTTCCATTTAATTTTGGTAAAACCGATAAGACGGTTATCGAAGCGCAGCCGGTGGTTAGCGATGACGCGCTGCGAAATCCTCTGCTGCAATTCAGCGGTAAAAATATTATTGAACAGTGGAATAATCTTCCCCCGGTTTTTAAACCGAATTGGGAATGCACAGCTAAACCCGAAAGTGAAGTTCTTGCTAAAACTAAAATTAATAACATTGCAATCAACTCTCCGTTAATTATTTCTAAGCGACTCGGCAGCCAAAGAGGAATTGCGATTTTAGCCAGCGATATTTGGAAATGGAAACTTCAAAAAGCCTCCGCACAGATTGATCTGTTTGATCGCTTCATTTCTAACGGCACAAAATGGCTCCACGCGGTTGAGCAAAAAAAACAAGTAACAATTTCAACGAACAAGAAATTTTATTCCGTTGGAGAGAAAATTTATTTTACCGCAGAAGTTTTTGATGAAGCTTTTAACGCTGTAAATGATGCGGAGTTCAATTGCAAAGTGAAAAACAATGAGAGCGAATTGCCGATAAGTTTTACCAATATTGGAAACGGATTGTACGAAAGTACTTTTACCGACCTTCGAAAAGGCGATTACAATTTTTCCGGAGAAGCATCGTTAAACAAGAAATCGCTCGGAAAAGATTTTGGAAGATTTTCGGTAGGCGAAATTGATTTTGAATTACAAAATACCACAATGAATAGCGATCTGCTCAAACTTTTGGCGAAAGAAACAAAAGGAAAATTCTTTTACAATTCTTCCGGTAACCTGATTGATAAACTTAAAGAGATTAGCAAAAACGCGAGCAAAATTAAAACCGAAGTGAACGAATACCGGCTCTGGACAAATGAACTTTTTCTTGCCTTCATCATTTTACTTTTTGCAATCGAGTGGTTCATCCGCAAACGTGAAGGCTTGACGTAGCGTGCAATGAAAGCGCTCACCGCCATATTTGATTTCATTCTTCCCCGGTTCTGCCCGTCGTGTAAAACAAAACTTACCCTCGATGAACATTTCATTTGCGAGTCATGCAGAGAATCCTTTATCAATGTTGATGAAAAATTGCTTCGAAAGGAATACGAGAAAAAGTTTTCTGAGTCGGGCATCATTTCAGATTTTTATCCATTGTTCGTTTTCCAAAAAGATTCGAATTTGCAGAACGTAATTCATGCAATTAAATATCAAAAAAGATTTCTTATTGCAGTTGAACTTGGAAGAATGTTGGGGAATGCAATGCTTCAAAAAAATGGTGATTGGCAGATTGATCTGATTCTTCCGGTTCCGCTTCATTCTCTTAAAAAAGCTGAAAGAGGATTTAACCAATCCTTTTATCTGGCTAAAGGAATGAGCAAGGCGCTCAACATTCCGGTTTCTCAATCAATTTTAAAAAGGAAACGATATACGGAATCTCAAACACAAAAAAATTTAGTAGAGCGCACGGAAAATATGTTGGAGGCATTTCAAATTAAAAACGAAAAAAAAGTTAAAGGAAAAAATATCCTTCTCATCGATGATGTTATTACAACAGGTGCAACGATCCGCGAATGCGGAAAAATTCTGCAAGCAAGCGGAGCAGGCAATATTTATGCGGCTTCCATCGCCTTAGCGGAATAAGTTACATTCTTTCCGGTGCGGAAACTCCCAGCACACTCAGTCCATTTTTCAACACTGTTTTAGTCGCAAGCGCAAGTGCAATACGCGCCTCGGCAAGATTTTTTTCCGTCCCCAATATTCTGCAAAACGTATAAAATTTATGAAATGATGCGGCAAGTTCCTCTAAATATGTTGCGATACGGTTAGGTTCATAATATTCAGAGGCAAGTAAAATCTCTTCTTCAAATTGATGAAGCTTCCTAATCAACTTTTGCTCCTCATCGGTTTGTAAAAGGTTTAAGTACTCGGTTGACGACGCTAAATTTTCGTTTTCAATAGCTCTGATAATTGAGCAAATTCTGGCATGAGCGTATTGCAAATAAAAAACCGGATTTTCATCGGAATGTTTTTTCGCAAGCGTTAAATCAAAATTCATGTGCGTAGAAATGTTCCGCATGTTAAAAAAGTAACGCACAACATCGGCGCCCACTTCATCCGTCAGCTCATCAAGCGTAACATAGTTTGCTTTGCGGGTTGACATTTTTACAATCTCACCGTTTTGCGTTATGGTAACAAATTGATGAATCAGCACTTTCACTTTTGCAGCATCAAATCCAAGCGCTTGCAGCGCTGCCATTACATCGGGATACGTAGCGTTATGATCTGAGCCGAAGAGATCAACCATGAGATCATACTTTCTCTCAAATTTTGTAATATGGTAAGCCACATCGGGAAGCCGGTAGGTCGGCTCACCGGTTGATTTAACAATAACTTTATCCTGCTGATTGCCAAGTTCGGAAAGCTTTAACCAGACGGCTCCCTCTTTTTCATAGGAAAGATTTTTTCTGGAAAAAGTTTTTAAGAGATTTTCAATTTTTTTCTCTTCGTATAAACTGTTTTCATTAAAGAAAATTTTATGTTTGATATTAAGTCGTTGTAGTGTTTTTTCAATATCAAGAAAAATTTCCTTCTCGGCTTTTTCTTTAAATTTTCCTTCCGGTTCTTCATTTCTCAACGCATCGCCAAATTCGTCTTTCAGGCTTTGCGCAATCGTTTTGATATATTCACCTTGATAATAATCTTCCGGGAAAGTACGCTCATCGCCGAGAAGCTCTAAATAGCGGAGGCGAACAGAATCGCCGAGAACGCGCATCTGTCTTCCGGCGTTATTAAAATAATATTCGCGGTCAACCTCGTAGCCAGTCCATTCCAATAGATTGGCGATCGTATCACCGCAGACTGCGTTTCTTCCATGTCCAACTGTTAGAGGACCGGTAGGATTGGCAGAAACAAACTCGACGTTTGCGCGTAAACCGACATGGATTTTTGATTTTCCAAATTCATCTTTTGCAGTGAGAATGGTTTCAATTTTGCTAACTAAAAAATCGGGATGAAAAAAGAAATTGATGAATCCCGGTCCGGCAATTTCAACTTTACTAATGATTTGAGAATCGATACTTAAGTTTTCGATAATCGCTTTAGCTATTTCGCGCGGATTTTTCTTCAGAATTTTTGTAAGCAGCATTGCAGCGTTTGAGGATACGTCGCCATGTGTTTCAACTTTAGGGCGATCGAAAGAAATTTGAATTTCTTTTAGCGCCGGAAGCCGTTCTGCCGCTTCAGTAAAGAGTGAGTTCAAATAATTTTTCAATCGTTCGCTCCGGAAGTTTTTTCTTTCTTAACTCGCGGTTTACCGGCGCTGCTCTTTTTAGTTATCGGTTCACTCTTTTCCGTTTTTGCCTTTACAGCAGTGGATTTTTTCGCAGTGCCTTCAGCTTTAACTTTTAGTTTAGCAGCCCGGACTTTTTTCGGTTTGTCTTCAACTTCCGTTATTGCGGCGTCTCCCCAAAGTTTTTCAAGATTATAAAAAGCTCTTGTTTCTTTTTGAAAAACATGGATAACCACATCAACATAATCGAGTAGCACCCATTGAAGCGCCGTCGTTCCTTCTTTGTGCCACAGTCTAATTCCTTTTTCACGCAAAGATTTATCAAGATGTTCTGCGATGGCTTGCACTTGCGTGTCGGAATCCGCCGAACACAAAATAAAATAATCAGCCACCGAAGAAACTTCTTTAAGTTCGATGACTTTCACATCGCTTCCCTTTTTTTCAAAAATAAGCTGGGTGATTTTTTCTACGAGTTTTTTAATAGTCAAAGTTACTCCTTTGAATCTTTTAATTTTGAATAATCTTTTCCGGTTAAAACGGTTACATCTAAAAATAATGATTTGTTGTACTGACGAATAATTTGCTGCTCCGGCAGACCGAGAATGTCTGCAATCCTTTTTGCTTTTTCATAACTCCCCGAACGATCCAAAATGAGTGTATGATCTACATTGAATTGATAATAATTGCCGGATTGAATTACATCAACGTGGTTTGCGCGAAGCGTATCCGTCAGCCGGTCACCCAAACCTTCAATGCCGCATCCGTTAATTATTTCGGCTTTAATTGAGCTTGAAGTTTCGTGATGGTATTGTAATTCTTTTTCAGGAAGAATACGGACAATTTTTACGTACGCAGAATAAGCTAAATACCCATTGATTGAAAGAAGCACAAGAACAGCAAATAACACAACCAGGAATGAGGCGGCAACGTTTTTCTTCTGATTTATTTTTTTTGTTGAGTCTCTCAAAAGCTGCGGTTCTTATTATCTGCCGAAGAAAAAGTCGTTGGAAAAACCGCTGCTGAAACGGTTAGACCCATAAAAATCATTATAATATCCACCGGGGATATTTCTGTATTGAACGCTGAAGTTCACATCTTTCCACGGCTGATAATTTAGTTGAGCGCCGCTTAAATAAATTCCATTAAGTTGATTTTGATAATTTTTACCAAACGAGCTATACGGTGAATGCACAAGACTTGCATCAACCTGTATGTTGAAGTTCTTGGTAAAATTGTATCTCATCGTATTTGTGTAAACGCCCAGCGCCAATCCATTGCTTCCTGATGTAGTGTATGACATACTATAGGAATGCGACATGGAAAAATTATCCGGATTAAAAAATCCGAGCAGCAGCGAGGGTGTATTATTATTGATCAATCCTTCCTGAACGGAAGGTTTGAAAATGTTTTTATCTTTAAACTGTGAGAAACAGTTTACCGAAAACATAACAAGCGCAATTAAAAGAATTTTTTTCATGACGATCCTATTTCTTAATTTGAAAAAATGATCAAAAGATAAAAATGCAAGAGCTGAATCATTCTTCGTTGCAAATATAACGAGAAAAGAAGGCGTAATGCAACATTAATTAGTCGCTTTTTCTGTAGAAATGTTCCGCGGGCGGTATTTGTGTTTAAAATAAGAGATGCCGCATTTCTGCGGCATCTCTTAAAAGAACTATGCAAAAAATATTACTTCATCAAGATCATTTTCTTGGTAGAAGTGAAATCATTTGCTTTGATGGTATAGAAGTAAATACCGCTGCTCAATTGGTTCGCTTTGAACGAAACATTATATGTGCCTGCTGTCTTTTCTTCATTTACCAGCGTCATCACTTCTTGA